>UMFG01011322.1_pt1 | contig 134734 bp, 121 predicted proteins | sample 1964961 | NCBI WGS metagenome assembly UMFG01 (sample SAMEA4836041, study PRJEB28245) | human gut metagenome | biome: gut microbiome; material: fecal sample | place: Denmark | collected 2008
TATAAGATCTGTATTCCGAGATGGGACATCCCTATTTCGTAGACATCCGGGAAACACATGGCAAACCGGACCGCAACTTCCGATTTGTCTTTCATCACTGCGTTGATCTCGTTACCGATATAGCGTGCAGGACTACTTATTGATAATAAAATTTCATCACTTAAAGCTAATTTCCTCATAATTTCACCTTTTGTTGTAATTTTATAAATATTTCAAGCTACATTTAACAGACTACTTTACCACATTAAATTGCGAAAAAATGCAAGTTTTTGGACCATTTTCAGGATCTTTTTGAAGTGATTTCAGCCACTTTTTTTGCATGTTACGACATTTTATTTTGTGGGATTAAATAGCACTGAACAAATTATTATAACACACAACAATTCAAAAATATACTATTTTAAAAAAATTGTACTTTTTTATTAACAAATTTTTTTAATAAACAAAAACGGGGATCTGATCCGGCTGGCAGTTTTTCTTGTAATAGCCGTAAACACGATAGTGCATATCGTTTTCCATATGAACCATAACGGAAAAACGACTCTGTAATTTTCCCACGAGATCGCAGCCGTCGAGTGCCGGAATATCACAGTGAGAGATTTTGCCCTCTTTTAAAAGGCTCGGAGTTCCGATCATAATTGCCCTGAGCCGCTTCTGCTTTTGCATCATCTGTTCGATTTCGTTTATCAGGCATGCTTCATCCAGAAAAGAGAAACTTGCCTGTCTTTTCTCAGCGATGTTGCCAAGCGCATTCAGAAGATACAGATATAAAACTCTTGATTCATCCATCATTTCAAACCACACACACAGGGTGAATTCATAGGATTCGTTCAACTGATATGCCAGCGAACTTCTTCCGACTTCACCGAGCTGTAATTTGTGACCGGTCACTTCCCCGTCGGCTGCCATCTCATTGATCAACGTATTGCAGGTTGCCGTAGAGAGACCGGTGTGTCTGGCAAGTTCCTGTTTGGTGAATTCTTTTCCCTCCCGCATGACGGTTCGGATCTTTTTCTTGTTTTCAACACGAAGTTGCGCGGTATCCTTCAAAGTGTCACCGCCACATATTTTCTAATAATTATTAGAACTATTATAATAATTAAGTCAAGAAAAAACGAGATAAAATACGCTTCGCGAATTTTACTCGTTGCATTGCATATCAATAATTGACCCAGTGGATCAATTTTGATTATCGTAGCAGTCGTCAAGGTCTCGTGCAAGCACGGACTTTGACTCGTTGCTCGCGTAAATTAAAAAGCAGAATATCTGATTCCAGACATTCTGCTTCGGGTTTATTCGTGTACTAATATTTTATTCATTCTTTTCCAGTCCGGTTTTTCCTTCTACGTGGTGTTTGCGGCACAGAGCGATATACCGCTCGTTTGCTCCTACTTCCACCTGTTTTCCGGCGTGGACCATCTTTCCGTTGCTGTCGATGCGGGCGTTGCACCGTGCACCGCTTCCGCACCAGCAGACAGTCTTTAATTCTTCGATCTTGTCCGCCCAGGCAAGCAGCCACATGCTGCCCTCGAAAAGATGCATCTGAAAATCCGTCCGAAGCCCGTAACAGATCACCGGAATCTCCAGGTCATCGACCAGATGTGTGAAAAATTCAATATCACTTTTTTTACAGAACTGTGCTTCATCCACGATGATACAGTCATACGCTTCCAGATCTTCCGTTGACATCTCAACCAGATCTTCCACATAGATACACGGCTCTTCCAGTCCGATCCGGCTGTGCATCACACCGATCTCCCGGGTATCCAGCTTCGGTTTTGCAAGCAATGCACGTTTTCCACGTTCTTTGTAATTATAGGCAACCATCAGGGCGTTCGCCGTCTTGGAACTTCCCATGGCTCCATATCGAAAATATAACTTCGCCATTCCCAATACTCTCCTTTTGCATATCTTTGTTTAGTATATCGGATAATTGCACTGCCGTCAAATGAATTGCAAAGCAAGTGTGTTACTAAGTACACAAAAGGATCAGAATTTCAGAAATCCGTGGTACACCGTCTTACGATCTCGCAGGGAACAAGAATCTGCTGTTCCACTTCCTCCTGTTTTTCGAGAAGTGCGATCATATGCTGCACGGTCGTCTGACACAGCAGTTCCAGCTTGTTGTCCACGGAGGTAAGTTCCGGTTCGCAGCTGACTGCCATAATAGAATCGTTGTACCCGGTTACGGAGAATTCGTCCGGGATCGCCAGATAATTCTGAGCATGCATCCAAGGCAAATGCTGCAAGTCACTGCACATCAAATCCGAAATATTTCACTGCGTTATTATAAGAGATTCCTTTAACGATCTCTTTATTCATTGCTTTAGATGCATAGAATAGGTGTTGATGAATATAAACGCAGCACGGATAGAAAACCATTTATAAAAGTAATCCCAGGAAGATTTCCTGGAATTATCAGATTAGAAAGGGCGAAAACATGAAAAAGCTTTCATATCAGACATTAAAAGAACTAAATTATGACGGATACCTTCTCGAATCCGCACCGGAACGAGTGCTGCAGTTTGGAGAGGGAAATTTTCTGCGGGCATTTGTGGATTATTTTATTGATAAGATGAATGAGATGGCAGGATTCAATTCCAAAGTCGTTGTCTGCCAGCCACAGGGATCACCTCTTGCCGATATTATCAATGAACAGGAAGGACTGTATACGTTATTCCTGAGAGGTTTTCAGGATGGACAGAAGATCAATAAAAAACGGGTGATCTCCTGTGAACTGATTGACAATAATGGGCAGGAACTGAAAAAATGTGTATTGCAGTATGCCAGACAATGGCAGCTGGGAGAAGAATTTATCAATTGGGTACAGAAGGAAAATATCTTCCGCTCTTCGCTTGTTGACCGGATATCCGAAAAAAGAGGCTTCAGCGATCTGCGAAGAACTGGGATACGAAGATCAGCTGATCGATGCCGGCGAAGTCTTCGCTTTCTGGGCAATCGAGGGTCCGCAGTCCATCAAAGAGGAATTCCCGTTTGAGAAAGCCGATCTTCCGATTCTTGTGACGGATAATCACAAACCGTACAAACAGCGGAAAGTCCGCATCTTAAGCGGCGCGCATGCTTGCCTTTTATATCGCTTTCTTCCACGGTCATACACTGACGGAAGACGGACTGATTGGGGACAGGGAAGGCAATTCTTATACGATCAAAGACGAACGGACGGTTCTGGAATTTTATTATGCCCACAGGGATGACAATGTAAAAGATTTTGTTCATGCCGTATGTACGAACACTGCGTTCTGGGGTGAAGATCTGACAGAGATTACAGGATTCGAAACGGCGGTCTGCAATTATCTGGAGTAGATCTGTGAGAAAGGAACATATGCGGTGATGGAGGCGCTGGTTAAGTAGAAAATAAACTTCTAAAATACATAATTTTAGGCTATGGCTGCGGGTCAGCTAACATGACAACAGAAAAATTAGTCAAAACAAAAAAAGAAAGTTTCTATGGTATAGCAGAAGAAACTTTCTTTTTGTTTAATTATAAATATTTTATATTATTGTTTGCATCCCATACTTATCCAGATCGACCTTCCCGTCAACCACTTCCACCCCATCTTCTTCCAGAAGCCGTGCCTGTACCTGCTCGCCGCCGAAGGCGAAGGCTCCGGCGAGTTCACCTTTGGCGTTGACGACGCGAAAACAGGGAATGTGTTCCGGATCCGGATTCTTGTGCAGCGCATTTCCTACCGCTCTTGCCATCTTCGGCTCACCAGCCATGGCTGCGATCTGACCATAGGTCGCCACATGACCTTTCGGAATCTGTTTTACTGCTTCGTAGATCCGTTTGGTTGGACTGTCTGTGACCAGATCATAACTTTCGGCGATCATCCGGCGGATCTCCTTTTCTGGGATCGTTCCGTCCAGAATGATCGTGTTCCAGTGTTCCTTGTTCAGATGATAGCCGGCAGTTACCGAATCATAGGCAGAGCGCCAGAAATCCCGCCATTCAGGCGCAACCTTCACGTTCAGATTGATAAAGCCGTTGCGCTCATAGATCCAGAGAAATGCTTTTTTACTTCCACGAACCCGGACAAGCTGCCAGTTGGGATCGTGAAACGGTTTTTCTTCGTAAACATTGTCAAACGACAGACCGTAAGCCAGTGCTTCTTCTCTTGTTGTCATAGTATCTGTTCCCCCAGCGTTTTTATAAGATATCAAAAACAAGATGATTGGTCATTTTAGTCTTCTTTGCAGAAAAAATCAACAGCTGCCTGCGTTGCTTCCGGCTGCATGCTTGGACCAAATCCGTGATCGGCTCCTTTTACGATGTGCAGTTTACTGTTTTTATAGACGTCATGGTAGCGTTCCGAAGCAATCTTATTTACAACTGGATCGCTGTCACCATGCAGCAACAGAACTTCTCCGGTGTAGTGGGAAGCAATCTCATAGATTGGCAGACTCTGTGCGATACGGAAGTAAAAACCACCGATGGTGTGTTCGTGTACATGGATTTTATCCGGGATCTGTACAGGATCGTAAGTGGTTCCCTGGCACTCTCCTTTGATGGCATCATCTTTTAAGGTAGCAGCCGGGGCAGACAGGATTACCTTTTTGAAAACTTCCGGATAGTATCCGGCGATCATACTTGCAACCACACCGCCCTGGGAATGACCGAACAGGAAGATGTTACGGACATGCTCCAGAGATCTGACATGATCGAGAATTACTTTTGCATCTGCAATCTCATTTAACACGGTCATATCTTCCAGCTTTCCGTCGCTGTCTCCATGTCCGTTAAAATCAAACCGGACAGAAGCAACCCCTTTTTCTAGCAGAGCATCGGCAAGAGCCGTCAGTAATTCTCCGTTGCGATTTCCGGTAAATCCGTGCATGAGAATAGCAATGTCATAACTATCTTTTTCCGGCACTACCAGTTCTCCACGTAAGGTTAATCCATCTCTTTTTACTTCTACGTTCATAATATATGTTCTCCTTTGCAAATATAGTTTGATAGTTATCGACACAATCTCCTGGAGTTACCAGAGATCATAAGTCTTCATTGTTTCGGGTGTCCGATATTCGTGTTTCTCATAATAGCCGATCAGTGTTCCGTCCTCATCCCGTAAAGCAATCACATAAACATCTTTTAATTTCTTTTCGTTATGTGAAGTATAAACGATATTGTGCGATGAATCCGCTGCAAACCAGTTGATGATCTGATGAATCTTCGTATTCGAATCCGCGTTGTGACAGTTTAAGAGGCTTTTCCCGATCAGCGCTGCCCCGCCATACTTATGATAATCTTTGATGGCAGCAGGATTCATATAAATAATCGTATGTTCCAGATCACAGATTACAATAGAAAGTCGGTCCTGATCAACGATGCTTTTAAAATAAGGGGATAAGATCTGTTTGGTGTCTGACATGATGTTTTCGTCCTTTCTGTTGCGATAAAATATAATATTTATTATACCACAGATTGAGAAAATGAAACAGAAAAGAATACCCTGAGAATCCGAAACAGAATCCTCAGGGTATAGATCAAGCTAATTTTTCCAATACCGATGTTCCTTCCCACTCTCTCGACTTCGAGATCTTCATAAGATCTGCAATCGTCGGTGCAAGGTCAAGCAGGGTAAGTCCATGCAGCTGCACGCCCTTAGGGAATTCTTTTCCTACAAAGAACATTGGGATCGTCATATCTTCCGGGATGTTTTCGCCGTGTCCTCGGTCGTGACCGCCGTGGTCAGCGGTGATCACGATGGTGTATCGATCATGGACGGCTTCGTAGACCTGCTGGACGCAGGAAAATGCATTGTTTACCTGGTGCATATATTCCGGTGTCATCCAGCCGTGGTCGTGACCGCCTTTGTCGTCTGTTTCCACCAGATACAGATACACAAAATCCGGCTCTTTCCGGGCAATCAGGGAAAGGGCTTCCTGCGTGAGCAGTAAATCCGAATTGTCCTCTTCGTATTCATTGACGAAAAAAGAATATTTCATATTTCCAGATGTCCATACATGGCGCATCGGTTCCCAGCCATAGAAAGCGGCACAGGTTTTGTCAGCACGCTCCAGCTGTTCTGCCAGTCCGCGGATCGGTCGTACCGGCGGCATGTAGTCGTTGGTGATAATCCCGTGGCGGATGGGCGGTACGCTGTAAAAGATCGAGGTATGCGCCGGCAGGGTAACCGGTGGCACAACAGAACTTGCATCCAGGGAATAGCATCCGTTTTCTTTCAGTGTGTTTACAAAAGAATGACCGCAGGTTTCCACGGCATCCGGTCTGAGTCCATCGATGGAGATCAGTATTACTTTTTTATCCATATGTGAGATTCCCCCGTATATACAAAGATTTTGATACCGGCTGCTTCTGTACCAGAAAGCCTGATATTTTCATATACTCAGTATAGAATTTCACTCACCGCATGTAAAGGGATTATTATCTGATTTTCTGTGGATTTTTCAACGGTTCAGAATTTCCGACGGATTGTGCAATGATCTCAAGCGGCAGTATGCGGATTTCTTCGTAAGTCCGTTCCTGGCAGGACGGATTGAGTGGAAAATCAGCGTTCTCTTCTACCGTCTCTACGGTGATCGCCGGTCTGTGCAGCAGTTCGGAATAATAATTCACAGGACTTCCGCCGTTTAAACGGGAGAGATACTCTTCCTCCTGTTTTCCGAGAGAGTAATTCGATAATTTCTGCATATACCGCGCCAGCTTGTGATTGCGCTGGTTATAGGAAAATGGCATCGCCTGCCGATAATAGTAGATGATGCGTCCTCTGGAATGAAAATCGAGATAGCCGATCGTATCACACTGTTCAAAGACACGGATCAGTGCCTTGGTTTCCTGTTCACTGGCGGGATACTCGCCGAACTGCTGCTGAATGTAGGATTTGCATGGAAAATTCCGGTTGATATCGACCGTTCTTGCGTTGTATTTCCAGTAGGGCCAGTCCACGCCGCGCATTTTGCATGTCTGTCGGAGAATGGGATTGCGGATCGCGTTGAAACTCTCGGTGGCGATCACATAACCGTCCGGGTTAACGATGGGAAGAAAACAGATCGAACAGTGGTCGAGCAATTCCCGTACCGGATAATTTCTCATATTCAAGTTATCCTGATAAGCCTGACTGTATTCCTGCGCCATCCTAGTCAGAAGCACCGGATTGATGGATTCTTTTCCATGGATACCTGCCGTCAGAATCAGCGCGTCCAGTCCAAGTCCGACACGAAGCATCGGAATCGATCGTTCGTCATGGCTCTCCCCCACTTCTTTGTATACCGTGAAATCTGGATACTGTGCACCGGATTCCTGCAGATTGCGGAGGAGTTCTTCATAAGTATAGGATTGATTTAACGTAATCATACAAACCTCCCTGTGTCATAAGATTGATGGGAAATATTCCCCCTTTTATGTATATATGAGGCAGATCGTATTTTAGAACCAGAGAAGAAAAATGTGTAAAAAGACTGCCGTTCAAAAACAAATTTGAACGGCAGTCTTCTTCACAATCGGTTACACATGCCACGCATCGCCTTGATCGGGTAAATATAAGAATATGTATCCTGAATGGTCAGGCGGTCGCAGGCATCCGTGTTATCACTGGTCCAGAATTTTTATCAAAATTTACCATTGAATTTTTATGAAATATGCACAAAAAGAAGTAGAATCTGGAAAAAAACATGGTTTTACTAAATGCGCCATGCATTTTTTTAATTGAAAGATTGAAAAATTTTATGAGTTTTACTTTTTTACTAAACAAAAACGGATATATGAGGATACTGGGAAGAAATGTATGTTTTAGAAAAACGGACATCTGTTTTACCGTTTTTCGTCGCTGTCACAGATGTCCGTTCAGGATATGGTTTACGGACGAACCTGTCCGTTTCCATAGATGATATATTTTGTGGTGGTCAGTGCAAGAAGACCCATCGGACCTCTTGCGTGAAGTTTCTGCGTGCTGATACCGATCTCCGCACCGAAACCAAATTCAAATCCATCGGTGAATCTGGTGGATGCGTTGACATATACGCAGGCTGCGTCGACTTCATCGAGGAACTTCTGCGCGTTGGTATAACTTTCGGTGATGATCGCTTCCGAGTGACCGGTATTGTAGCGGTTGATATGGGCGATTGCCTCCTCCACGGAATCTACGGTCTTCATGGAGATGACATAGTCCAGGTACTCTTTCCCCCAGTCTTCTTCGGTTGCAGCGACTGCGTCAGGAACCAGTTCACAGACCTCCTGATCGCCGCGGATCTCCACGTGTTTTTCCTGTAAGCGTGCAGCAAGAACCGGAAGCAGTTTATCCTTTACCTCTCTGTGGATTAGAAGAGACTCACAGGCGTTACATACACCTACCCTCTGCGTTTTGGCGTTGATAATGATATCCACAGCCATAGACAGATCTGCGGAGGCATCGACAAAGATATGGCAGTTGCCTGTACCGGTTTCAATGACCGGGATCGTGCTGTTTTCCACAACGGCGCGGATCAGACCGGCACCTCCTCGCGGGATCAGAACATCCACATACCGGTTCAGTTTCATGAATGCAGCGGTAGTCTCTCTGGAGGTATCTTCGATGAGAAGCAGAGCATCCGGGTTCATGTTTGCTTCCGACAGTGTGCGGCGGATGCAGGTTACGATCGCCTGGATAGAATGAAACGCATCACTTCCACCCTTTAAGATCACAACATTGCCGGTCTTAAAACAAAGACCGAATGCATCGGCAGTTACATTTGGACGGGCCTCATAGATAATACCGACAACACCGAGGGGTACACGTTTCTGACCGATACGAAGACCGTTGGGACGCTGTTTCATGCCAAGCACTTCGCCGATGGGATCATCGAGAGCGGCAATCTGATACAGACCTTCTGCGATCTGTGCGATGCGATCTTCCGTTAATAAAAGCCGGTCCAGAAGTCCCTGGGACATGCCATTTGTCCGGCCTTTTTCCATATCCTTTTCATTGGCAGCCAGGATCTCAGTTGCATGGAGCTTCAGATCGTCGGCAGATTTTCTTAAAATCTGATTTTTTTCTTCACTTTTGAGATGTTGCAGATCCGGTTTTGCGGCCTGCGCCCGTTTCCCGATATTATCCAGGTATTCCATATGTATTCTCCCTTCTGTAAGTTCCTGCCTGGCAGTACTTACCGGTAAATTGTTTTCTCTGTGATTACCACATCCGGCAGCAGATCAGTCGGTTCGGTGGGAACTTTCTCCATCATCTGGAATTCGAATGCCAGTGCTGCGGTAAAATGACTGGTGTGTTTGCTCAGATACCGGTCATAAAAGCCTCCGCCGTATCCTACCCGGTGGCGCTGATTGTCGAAGGCGACTCCTGGCATTATCATCAGTCCGTCCTCGCCGTCTGCAACCGGAAGACTTGTTTTCGGTTCGCGGATACCAAAATATCCCGGTTCCAGATCCTCTGGCTGTGAGATCTGATAAAAGATCATATCTTCTCCGACAACTTTCGGAGCAGCCACTTTTTTCCCGAGACGGAACGCTTCTTTGATAATTCCGTCTGTCATAACTTCGTTTTTACAGTCTATGTACAGATAGATCCAGTCGCTTTCCTGAAAAGCAGGAAGTGAGAAAAGTTTCTGCCAGATCTTTGCACTGTTTTTACAGATAGATGCCGGATCCGTTTCTTTTCTGCGCCGGAAAATTTCTTTTCTAATGGCTTTCTTTGCTTCCATATTTTTCTCCCAGATTGGTGATGCTTCCGTCTTTTTCCTGGATGTTGATGTTATCCAGCTGAGAACGGAGGTTCATACGTACGCTTGCGATGAATTCTTTTCGAAGTTTATGCTGTTCTTTTTTTTCTTCCGGTGTCAGTTCCTGTGTTTTTGCCTTTCTGGCAAGTTCGTTGATACGGTCAATTCCTTTTTGATCCATGTTTCTGTTCTCCTTTTACAGTATCCGTTCCAGAAAATCCAGAACGTAAAAATCATTTTTCTTATGGGACAGGAATAGGGTTCCATAAGGGCGTCCCTGTATGATCTTATGGATGACATGAAAGTCGGCACCGTTGGCGATGATCATATCAGTTCCGGCGGCACTCGCGATCTCGGCAGCAGTCAGTTTGGTTGCCATTCCACCGGTTCCTACGTTGCTTCCGGTACTTCCCTTTCCCATGGACAGCAGATGCTCATCCAGTTCTTCTACCACATCGATGAAAGTTGCTTCTGGATTTTTATGGGGATCATCGGTAAACAGCCCGTCAATATCTGAGAGAAGAATCAGAAGATCGGCACCTACCATAGCGGAAACCACTGCTGATAACGTGTCATTATCACCGAATTCAATTTCATAGGTAGATATGGTATCATTTTCATTTACGATGGGGATCGCTCCCATACGTAAGAGTTCTTCGAATGTATTTTTTGCATTTAATCGGTTCAGATTATTCAGAATCGTATGTTTGGTCATCAGAATCTGGCTGGCAACTTGGTTATATTCTGCGAATAATTTCTGATAGATCATCATGAGCTTTGCCTGCCCGATGGCTGCACATGCCTGCTTTTGTGCCATGCGCGATGGTTTTCTGTCATAACCCATAGTTTTACTTCCTACCATGATGGCACCGGAAGAAACCAGGATTACGTCTTTTCCCTGATTCCTTAGATCGCTGATTTCCCGAACCAGAACTTCCAGTTTGATCAGATCCAGATAGCCGGTATCCGGGTGAGTCAGGGAAGAAGAACCGATCTTGATGACGATACGTTTTTTATTTTTCAGTTTTTCACGAAATGTTGTGTTCATTCGTTTTTATCTCCTGCCTGTTTTACTGACATATTGGGATTGCTGGTGCATCCGCAATAATCTATATCATTGTACCGCACCAACGGAGAAAGTTCCAGTATTTTTTTAGCTGGAATAATTTTCGAGAAAACTGTAGAGTTCCTGACGTGAGTTCAGCCGATATTCCTCTTGGATTTTTTCACGGACAGACATCGGAAGACTCTCTTCGGAAATCTCCGTGGCCTCGTAGACAGAACCGTCCGGATGCTGGATAACAACCTTTCCGTCCACGATACGAACCAGATAAGAGGGCTGCAGGATCTGTTCTGTTTCCCGCAGCTGAGATGGCTGTATCTCTGAGGTATCGGAGCTTCCAAGCTGGTAGCTGAAATAGTATCCTGCAGTCAAAAGAAAAAGACAGGAACAGACGATTAATACGTAAGAGAATCGGCGCATATAGAACACTCCTTTTTCTTACAGTATCAGCGAATGATTCCTGTCTTATTCATAAATTTCAGCGTTTATTCAGTAAAAATAATCATTTTAATATTCAGTATCCGATGCTGCAGCTTCTTCTGCTGCTGCCTGTGCTTCACTGTCCTGTGTATCTGTGGAGGAAGCAGAGCTGTCATCGGAACCAAGAATCTCCACACGGTCTGCGTAAGTATCCTGAATAATACATACCCAGGTCTTACCGGTATCCATAGTGATCTGATTACCGTTGGTATCATAGTAGAAAGTAGCTCCCCATGGAGTGTGTTTTTTCCAGGTTATCTCGATGGCCTTTCCGTTTACAATATATTTTCCTACATTTGGTTCATCAACGTCGATGTTCAGATAACCGTGTTCATCGTATTTTCTCCAGGAAGAATATTGCAGAATGATGTTTTTATAGGCGATCTGTTCTCCGGTCAGCTGATCAATCTGTTTGTCACCGTACTGGAAACGATAGTACAGTTTGTCTTCCGGATTGTATTCAAACCATGGCTCATTCAGGAAATATCCCGGTTTTACGACATTTGCTTCTGTCTCACCCGGAAGTTCCACTTCATCATCTACGCCGCAGAAGGCATAACCAGGCTGGAAATCCTCAGCGTATTCCTGACTGTAGCCGTTGATCTCGATACCTTTCTGGATACCTTCAAAACTTGTATAAGCGTTGTGGGGAGATTTTCTGTCAGTGGTACGATAAAATACCTGATCACCGTATCCGGCCAGTCCACTGATATTATTTACCTCCGGTAATTCCAGGAAAGGAAGGGCATAAGCAGACTGTCCATAATGCGTATAGATCGCATCAAATCCTGAAGCGTAGAAAATATAATAATCACGACAGCTTCGTACGGAACCGATCTTTTCCAGATTATCATAATCTTCAAAGACACCCATCAGACGGGTGATTCCACCTTCCACAGGTGCTTCGTATACTACCCCGGCATTGGCAATACCGGCCTGTGGGCAGGCAGGTCTCAGATTGTTGAGCATAACAGCAACCGGGCGGCGTCTTCCGATGGCTTCCGGTACATATTCTCCGGTCAGATAACTTACAACATAGCCATCCGGAATCGGATCTTCTGTGGGTTCCGGCTCTTCGGCAGCCATGGCAGTTGGTTCCGGTGTTACTTCTTCTGCTGCTTCTGTTGGTTCCGGCGTTGCAGTCGGTTCGGCGGAACCAGACTCGTTTTTCTGGCATCCGGTCAGCATGATGCCACCTGCCAGCCCAAGGGCTATGATCAGTTTTGCATATTTTTTCATATGTGATCTCCTTTTCGTTGATAAAATTAATCTCTTCCAATCTGCAGCTGCTGCAGTGCTTTCTCCTGTTTCTGTTCCATGACAATACGTTCCTCATCAACCATATGGTCATACCCCAGAAGATGCAGCATACTGTGGGCAACTAAAAATGCGTATTCTCTTTTTACGCTGTGTCCGTAAGCTTCTGCCTGCTCCACTGCTTTCGGTATGGAGATCATGATGTCTCCCAGAAGAAGCTCTCCACTTTCCGGATCAAAGCAGCTGTCATCGTCTTCCAGCACAGAATAATCTGCAGGTGCCGGAAAATCAACCATAGGGAAAGACAGCACATCCGTTGCCCGGTCGATCTGACGATATTCCAGATTGGTTTTATGAATCGTTTCGTTATCTGTGAGAACCAGGCAGACCTGTGATTCATAGGGACATCCTTCCTGATCCAGAACGGTTTCCATGACATCTTCTGCGACCTTCAGAAAATCAAAATCAAAGGTCTGTTCCTGTTCATTGGAAAAATCAATACTCATAACTGTTTCCCCTCCGTCGTTGATTTTTCGGTGATGCCGGTTTTTCCGGGTGTTTCTTTTCGTAGGCTTCATAGGCCTGTACAATCTTTTGTACCAGCGGGTGACGGACAACGTCTTTGCTGGTCAGCTGACAGATGGAGATCCCTTCTACTTTCTTCAGCACCTGAAGAGCCATCTCCAGACCGGATTTCTGACCGGAAGGAAGATCTTTCTGAGAAGAATCTCCGGTAATGATCACTTTGGATCCGAATCCGATACGGGTCAGGAACATCTTCATCTGTGCCGGAGTTGTATTCTGCGCCTCATCCAGAATAATAAATGCATTGTCCAGTGTACGACCGCGCATATAAGCGAGGGGGGCAACCTCAATCAGCCCTTTCTCCATATTTTTTGCAAAGCTTTCCGGTCCCATGATCTGATACAGTGCATCATAGAGTGGGCGCAGGTAGGGATCCACCTTACTTTGCAGGTCGCCGGGAAGAAATCCCAGTTTTTCTCCTGCTTCGATGGCAGGACGGGTCAGGATGATTCTTCCTACTTCGTCATTTCGGAATGCTGTGATCGCCATTGCCATGGCAAGGTAGGTTTTACCGGTACCGGCAGGCCCTACGCCGAAAACGATCATATCTTCCCGGATCTTATCCACATATGCTTTCTGTCCCAGCGTTTTTGGCTTGACCGGTCTTCCGTTGATCGTGTGACAGATACAGTCTTTATCCATCTCCACAAGCGGAGCTTCTTTCTCTTCCATGGTCAGTGACAGTGCATAATCCACATTCTGACTCTGAATGGTATTTCCTCTGACAGAAAGCCCCAGCAATTCCCGGATGATCTTTTCCGCTTTCTGCACATTTGGTGCAGGCCCTACGATCTTTAATATGCCGTCACGGGAAATCAGTGTTACCTGTAAGGTGCGTTCGATCTTTTTTATATGTTCGTCAAACTGTCCGAAGATATTTCTTTCATGTTCTGCCGGAATTTCTATCAGCTGTTCGATGATTCTTGTCGCCATTCATCTTGTCCTTTCGTAACTGTTTTTCTTTTAAAATGTCAACACGGACATTCTATCCTTTTATTTTACCACCTTTTTAGTGGAATTGAAGCCCTTTTTATGATTTTTCTGTATTTTCTGTATGCATATTGTTAATGTTCAATGGTAATATCCCGCGAAGCGTGTTACCGGGAACGGAGCAAACAGTAACTGTATATCGCTTCTGTACCGTGAAATATCTCACCGAACACAGCGTGGATAACAGGAAAAATCAGTTTGTTTCGGAAACAGAAGACGTGGAATCCGGAAGTGCTTTCCGGACTATCGGAGTTTTTTCGCTTCCGGGAATCTGTATGATCACATAGCCCTGTGAACGGCATCTGTTTGCAGTGAGTCTGGTACGGATATTCCGGGAAAGAATCAAGGCATCTTCGCGTACGAGATTTTTCAGGAAATTTTGCAGATGTTTTTGTGAAAGTTCCAGAGATTCTTTCGGTGTATAGCAGTAGGATTTTTTTTCATAGGGAACGGTTATGATTTTTCCCACGGTGACTGGCAGGTAAAAACTGGGGGTAAGGGTCAGTCGGCGTTCGATGCGATAAATTTCAGAATTATTTTTTGGGGCATGATACCAGGAGATATCGGTTCCGAATAATGTAAAAAAAGGATAGCTTTCTTGCTCTCCGGGATAAGATTTTACAGTGACCGTCCGGGAAAATTCATCATAATAAGGAAATTGAGTTTTTATAACGATATCTGCATCCGCACGCACATATTCGTAACGTTGTATCTGACTGTCATTATCCAGGATTGCAACCGAACCAGATACAAGAATATCTCCTTTTTTACAGACATCTCCCGGCTTTACCTGTGGCATTCCCATACGGGTGATGATACTTACTACGGTGCCATTCCACGGAGCGGTAAGATCCCAGCTAGTGAGGGTGTTCGTTAAGACATCCGTTGGCTGCGGGATTTCGTCATTTTCTCTGATATCAATAATCAGACAAGTTCCTTTAAGCTTTGCAGATACCCAGACAACACCGGGAAAGGCCTGCCGGATTTTCTGCATCAGCTTCTGACAGTCTACATCTTTCTTTGCCATACCACAGCGGATATCCCATTCGGATAATGTGTCCAGGAGAACAGGTGTGGTATAATAACGGTTTCCTGTGATCTGAATATCCCAGATACGAAGGGAACATACAAATAACAAAAAAAAGCCAAGAAATATTCCGAGAAAAAAAGCCTTTCTTTTTCGTGCATGAAGTAAAAAGAAAGGCAGACCGTTTTTAGATAAGATATGGATCCGGGCATCTGTTTTCCGGCGAAACCGGCCAAGACGCAGGAAATCTCTGGCAGAGAGTTCCATTTCATAGAAGGAAGCTTCCTGGGTAAGATTTCGAAGAGGAATCCGATTATGTACACAGAGACTGAAAAACCGATCCGGTGCAGGGCTTTCCAGACGAATGCGAACGTAGCCGCGGATATATTTTTTTATAGAATCCAAGAACGTACCTCCCGATCGTCGCAGTCAGATTTCATACAAAACAGATGTGATCTGTCCTGTTACTTTCATCTCAAGTTCTGTGTAGTAAAGAACGCTGAGGGAAACTCCCTGAATGCGTATTCTTCCATTTGCGGTCAGTACTAAAAGATGATCGGAACGGTATTCCAGGATACTTCGGTAATTTTCCAGAAGAATCTCCCGTTCACCAATCAGTGTGATGATACATCCATGATATGCCAGATCGCCGGGAAGTTCCAGCAGATCAGCCAGACACTCTCTCACTGTTGTTATTTTTATTTTTTTCACAGAATGCTCCCGGTGTTTATTATTCAGTTTATGAGAATTCGCCGATCTTTATGCTTCCCGGAGGAAAATCAGTGAGAACCAGAGAACCATCTGTTCTCCCATATAATAATCCATGTGATTTTCTTCGATATTTTTGGTCAACAGGATCCCATGACTTTCAATACAAGGATGCATCAGATCCGGGTGGTTACAGGATTTTTTGGGATATGTGCATTTCTCACAGATGGAACAGGAATCCGTGGACAGTGTATAGCATCGCCAGGCATCCTGTTTTAAAAATGCTTCGATTTTTGCAGTGATCTCCTCATGCTCCTGTTTGGTAGCAAGCAGAGCATCCATATTGGAATAATCCGGCACTTCTGCCACAGAAGAAAATAAAAGGGCATGTGTGTACTGCTGGCACCGTTCTCTGCATTTGTCCACAGTTCCTACTGCCGGTGGACATGACCAGGATTTTCCATATCTTGGACATTCCCGCTTACAGATGGTGCGTACTTTGTCATTGAATTCAATATCATCAATGGAAAGAAAGGTATACTGATAAATGGGAAATTGTGTAATATAGTTTTCTATTGATTGAAAGTTCATAAATACTCCTTTTTTACTTAAATCATTACGTACTATTATACCGTCTGTACCGCCAGAATACAAGTGGTGAATACCGGACCGCTCTCTGGCATATACAGTAAAGACAGAAAAAGAAAAGAGTACCTATGAAATATTTAAATTGTATCAAACAATGGCTGCACACAGGAAAAATAATCCGGGAAACAGACTTTCTTACCTGTTGTGTGGTACTGATTGCCTGTTTTTTTGTCGGCGCGGCGATACACTGTCACACAGAACAGGAGCATCTGGAGACTTCCGGACAGATTCTGCATCCTGAGACAGAGAACTGGGGACTTGGTTTTGGGCAGACCGGAGAGAAACCGACAGGAAATGTATCAGCAGAAGAATTGAAAAAGTATCATGCCGCCTATATGGATCCAACGGATGAAAAAGTCATCTATCTTACTTTTGATGCCGGATATGAAAATGGTAATACACCGGCGATTCTGGAGGCATTGAAAAAGCATGATGTAAGCGCAACTTTTTTTGTGGTGGGAAATTATCTGGAAACCAGTCCGGAACTCGTTAAGCAAATGGTGGCTGAAGGCCACACTGTAGGAAATCATACCTTCCACCATCCGGAAATGTCAAAAATTTCTGATGCAGCTTCCTTTGAAAAAGAACTAAAGGACGTGGAAACACTCTATCAGAAAATTACAGGAGAAGAACTTACCCGCTTCTACCGTCCACCGCAGGGGAAATATAACACACAAAATCTGCAGATGGCCGGCGATCTTGGATATAAGACATTTTTCTGGAGCCTTGCCTATGTGGACTGGATCCAGGATCAGCAGCCCACAAAAGAAGCTGCCTTTGATAAATTATTAAAACGGATCCATCCGGGAGCGGTCGTACTGCTTCACAGTACTTCTTCTACGAACGCGCAGATTCTCGATGAACTTCTGACAAAATGGGAAGAAATGGGCTATCATTTTGCACCACTGTCGGAACTGGCAGAGAAGATTTAAAGGAAACTGCAAAGATGTTTCAGAGCCGGAAGAAGCTGACAGGAGGTATATTCCCGAACGAAAAAAAGATCAGCCGGTTGCTGTCTGCAAAACAACCGGCTGATCTTAGAGCGTGTCTGAAAAATCATTTCCGCAATCTGCAAGCCCCACTTTGCGGTATATTTTACCCTCATTCGGTTGCCGTAGCCCGCTACGCCGTCCTCATTCGGATAAAATCTCCCACAAACTGGGACTCGCAGCTTACGAAAAGCCTTTTTCAGACACGCTCTAGAACTATCCCTTAGATTTCGGTTTACTTGTGATAAGGCTGATTGGTCATGATTCGGTAAGAACGATAGATCTGTTCTAACAGAATTACCCGCATCAGCTGGTGGGGAAAAGTCATTTTTGAAAAACTCAGGGCATAATCGGAACGCTTCACAAGTGCATCACCAAGTCCGATCGAACCACCGATTACAAAACAGATATGGCTCTGTCCCCGGACACCCAGATTTTCCAGCTGACGGGAAAATGCAACAGAATCCAGCATCTTTCCGCCTATTTCAAGGGTGATCACATAATCATCATCCCGGATATATCGCATCAGACGTTCCCCTTCTTTATCCCGGATACTTTTTTCCACTACTTCACTGGCATGGTCCGGTGTTTTTTCATCAGCCACTTCGATAATCTCCAGTTTGCAGTATTTGCTGAGACGTTTCGAGTATTCGGCAATGGCATCGCGGAGAAATTTTTCTTTGATTTTTCCTACAGTCAACAATGTAATTTTCATAGCTGAATTATATTTCCTTTACATACTCGGATACGCATTCTGGCGGCTTGCAAAATATTCACGTTTCAGCTCCAGAAACAGCTCTGCATTTGTCGCCTGAACATATGGGTTGACATAGAAAATTGCCAGCAGTCCACAGGTACACAGGGACAGCAGGGACCATCCGAGAAACGAAAGATCCAGCACAAAGGTATTCCATTTCTGTCCATACATCAATTCTTTGCTGAGACGGAATGCATCCTGTCTTGTCATGTTCGGGTCGTCTGCCAGAAGGTAGGGAACCATACGGTATTCATAAGATTTTACGATGCCCGGTACAATCAGAAGCAGAGACCACAGGCCAATAAAAAGTTTCCGTAAAAATAAAGTCAGTACGGTTTTTCCGTACATGCCCTTCTGAAAAGCAAATCCCAGTCGTCCGACCGTTGGCTGATATTCAGAATTTTCCATAAAGAAACGGCAGCCACCGACTTCCAGAGGATTGAAAAGGAAAATCCCAAGTAAAGCACTGACGATCATGACACCACCTACGACAACTGCGATGATTCCACTTACCAGCATACCGGGAATGGAAGTACCGGAGTTGTAATAAAAGTGTCCGATGTCTCCGTCATCAAAGTATTCTGTATAATAAGAATCATCGGAAGTGCCGGAAGAAGTTATCTGATTCCAGCTGTTGGATACAGCACTTCCGCCACCGCTGACAAATAACATCAGAATAAATGCAACAAGTACGCTGCGCCAGTAGTTTCTCTGAAAGGCTGCTTTGCCTCTCTCTTTCAATTCAAATCTTGTCCACATCATGTTGTTCTCCTTTTTCATGTAAAAGTATCTGTGTTTTGGTTTCATTATAACATGGAATCTATTGACTCACAAGCAGACTGGAAAATATTAAGAGAAAAGAAAAAAGTTTACATAATAATATTATGGTAACTTAAAATGCGTTTTAGGAAACGTATCTGACTGTGAGGATACTGAACAGTTGTAAGCACATTTTCCAGTAAAGTAAAACTGCCGGAAGACTTCTGTATAGAAAATTCTTCCGGCAGTTAAAATCAATCCTGCTTGATTTTATTTTGCTTTGTTTTTGATGAACTCATCGATTCCTTTTGCGGCTGCTTTACCGGCACCCATAGCCAGGATAACAGTAGCTGCACCGGTAACTGCATCACCACCGGCATATACACCTGCTTTGGATGTGGCACCTGTCTCATCATCAGCAATGATACATTTTCTCTTGTTAATGTCCAGACCAATGGTAGTAGAAGAAATCAGCGGGTTCGGAGAAGTTCCCAGGGACATGATAACAGTATCTACGTCCATCTCAAACTCGGAACCTTCGATGACAACCGGACGTCTTCTTCCGGACGCATCCGGCTCACCCAGTTCCATACGAACACATTTGATTGCTTTTACCCAGCCTTTTTCGTCTGCAATGATTTCTGTCGGGTTAGTCAGCAGATCGAAAATAACGCCTTCTTCTTTTGCGTGATGTACTTCTTCACGTCTTGCAGGCAGTTCTTCTTCACTTCTTCTGTATACGATATGTACCTCAGCACCAAGACGAAGAGCAGTTCTTGCAGCATCCATAGCTACGTTACCACCGCCGACAACAACAACTTTCTTTCCGGTTACGATCGGTGTGTCGTGGTCATCGCGGAAAGCTTTCATCAGGTTACTTCTTGTCAGGTATTCATTTGCGGAGAAGACACCGTTGGATACTTCACCCGGGATACCCATGAACATCGGCAGACCCGCACCGGATCCGATAAATACTGCTTCGAATCCTTCATTTTCCATCAGTTCATCTACAGTAGTGGATTTACCGATGATAACGTTGGTGTTGATCTTAACACCGAGAGATTTTACATTTTCAACTTCTGCTTTTACAACTTTATCTTTTGGCAGACGGAATTCCGGAATACCATAAACCAGAACACCACCAGCCTGATGCAGTGCTTCAAAGATAGTTACATCGTAACCAAGTTTTGCCAGATCTCCTGCACAGGTCAGACCGGAAGGACCGGAACCGATAACTGCAACTTTATGACCGTTTTTCTCTGCCGGAGCTTCCGGTTTGATACCGTTTTCTTTGGCCCAGTCAGCTACGAAACGCTCCAGTTTACCGATGGATACCGCTTCGCCTTTGATACCACGGATACATTTTCCTTCACACTGTGTTTCCTGTGGACATACACGACCACAGACTGCAGGCAGTGCACTGGACTGTCCGATTACTTTGTATGCTTCTGCAAAGTTACCTTCCTTCACTTCTTTAATGAACGCAGGAATATTGATACTTACCGGACATCCCTGAACACATTTGGCATTTTTACAGGTCAGACATCTGGAAGCCTCTTCCATAGCTTCTTCTTTGTTATATCCAAGACATACTTCATCAAAGTTTGTTGCTCTTACTTTCGGTGCCTGCTCTCTTACAGGTACTTTTTTTAATACGTCACCCATTATTTGTCACCTCCGCACTGTCCGCATCCGCCGTGATGAGTATCACCCTCACGCAGTTTTAATAACGCTCTTCCTTCTTCTGTTTTGTACATCTGCTGTCTCTGCATAGCCAGATTCCAGTCAACCAGATGTCCGTCAAATTCAGGACCGTCTACGCATGCGAATTTTACTTCGTCACCAACGATGACACGACAGGCACCGCACATACCGGTACCGTCTACCATGATCGGGTTCATGGAAACGATAGTAGGAATATTATATTTCTGAGTGGTCAGGCAGCAGAATTTCATCATGATCATCGGTCCGATAGCTACACATTTTGTATAAGTTTTTCCTTCGGCGATCAGATCATCGATTACTTTTGTTACCATACCACTTCTTCCGTAAGATCCGTCATCTGTTGTAATATACAGGTTGCCTGCTACAGCTTCCATCTCTTTTTCCAGAATGATCAGGTCTTTGGTCTTTGCACCAACGATAACATCGGCATCAATACCATGTTCATGCAGCCATTTTACCTGTGGGTAAACCGGCGCAGTACCAACTCCACCTGCTACAAACAAGATTTTTTCCTTTTTCAGTTCTTCTGGATCTTCGTTCACGAATTCGGACGGACATCCCAGAGGTCCTACAAAATCTTCAAATGAATCTCCTGCCTGGAGTTTTGCAAATTTTTCTGTAGATGCTCCGATTGGCTGGAATACAATTGTTACAGTACCAGCTTCTCTGTCGTAATCACAGATTGTCAGAGGAATACGCTCTCCTGCATCGTCCTCTTTTACAATGATAAACTGACCTGGCTGACAGTGTTTTGCTACCATCGGTGCTTCTACAACCATGAGATATACAATCTCATTCAGTTTTTCCGCTTTGATAATTTTGTACATAACATCCTCCTAGTTATTTTTATTTTAACACGGCACAATTTCATAGGGTAACGTGTTATAATCCTCTGTCTATTTTGCCATAAAAATGTAGAAAAATCAATAGCTTCTATTTGGCTTCTGTAAGTTTGTAGATTGCGCTGCCCGGACTGCTGACTTTATTGTGTTCGTCGACAAGAATCGCATAGAAAGTATGTGTTCCTTTTAACATCTTTACAGGCTGATCTTCCTGATACAGTTCGTCGGCAATCGTTGGTTTTTTATCAAATGCATAATATGCTCTGCATCCTTTTGGAACAATGATATAGATATTGGTATCCATGTCTGTGGTAAAACTTCCTGATGATGGAGAAATCTGCGGCGGGTCAGGAGCTTCGTAAGCAATCGTGTATGTTTTGCTGACAATATCGCTTGTAATCCCCTTTTTATTCACTGTAACCGCTTTGATAATGGTCTGCCCTTCTTCGAGTGCAATACTGTCGGTATACAGATTACTTGAAGAAGTCGGATCTGTTCCGTCGGTGGTATAATAAATCTGATCTTCGTCCTCTTTGGAATATAAAGAAAGAGTTTTCGGCTCGTCATAGCTGCCCTCCGGAAGACTGAATACCGGATTCTTACTGATATAAGCAGAAAATTTATTCAGTATGTCATCATTATCACAGCTGTCCAGCAGATTTTTCACTTCATCGGGCTGATCATTTTCCATATATATTTTGATGAGCTGATTATAAGCGGATTGGTTATCCGGTTCCAGACGAATAGCATCCTGAAGCGTTTTGATTGCCTGATCCGTCTTTTCCAGCTTAACCTGTACCTGTGCCAGAAGAAGTTTTGCATCAACGTCCGAATCATCCAGACTGACAGCACGTTCTACAAATTTATAGCTTTCTTCGTATTTGTGATTGGAAAATGCAGTATCTGCCATGCGGATCTGGTAATCAAAATCGTTGTAATTTTTTTTGTCCATACCAAGTTTGAAAAACAGACCGGCAGCAACCAGAACAAGAACACCGGCGACAGATACCAGGATCATCCGTTTCTTCTTCGCTTTTTTTCGACGGCGGTTCTCAGCTGCGATCGCTGCACGCTTTCTGGCAGCGGCGGCTTCTGCCTGTTCTTTTTCTTTTTTCAGTTTTTCCTGAACCATATAATCGCCAAAGGAATCATAATCAGGAACCCATTGTACTTCCTGACCGCAATTCAAACAGAAAAGTCGTCCTTCTTCAATCGGCTCTCCACAATTTGAACATCTCATTTTTATTCTCCTTTAAAAAAATATATGTTATAAACATTCTTCAATATAAGTATCAAATTCTTCCATCGACATCAGAACTTTTCGTGGCTTCGTCCCCTCTTCCGGACCTACGACACCGGCTTCACATAACTGATCCATTATGCGGGCAGCCCGGTTAAAGCCGATCTTGAACATACGCTGTAACATTCCAATAGAAGCTTTGTCTTTATCAATGATAAATTTTCCTGCATCTACGAAATAAGCATCCAGATCCTGTCCGGAACCTGATCCGGAAGTGCTGCTTTGAGAAGCATTCATCATATCAGTGATCTTACTGTCATATACCTGATCCGTCTGATGATTGTCTGTGAGAAATTCCACAACTTTTCCCACTTCTTTATCTGATACAAAAGCTCCCTGCAATCGCACCGGCTTCTGATATCCCTGTGGATAATAAAGCATATCTCCTTTTCCCAGAAGTTTTTCTGCTCCATTCATATCCAAAATCGTTCTCGAATCCACACCCGAAGATACAGAAAAAGCAATACGGGATGGCATGTTTGCCTTGATCAGTCCTGTGATGACATTGACGGATGGCCGCTGTGTAGCAATAATCAGATGAATACCGGCTGCTCTGGCCAGCTGAGCCAGACGGCAGATCGCATCTTCTACTTCGCCAGGAGCTACCATCATAAGATCTGCCAGCTCGTCTACAATGATCACAATCTTTGGAAGTTTCTGAGGTTTGTTTTCGTCTTCTATATCAGCCAGCTGCTCCACTTTCGCATTATATCCTTTCAGGTCACGAACGTTGTATTCTGCGAATTTGTTATAGCGGTCAGTCATTTCTGCCACAGCCCAGTTCAATGCGCCGGCAGCTTTTTTCGGGTCAGTGACTACCGGAATGAACAGATGTGGAATACCATTATAGACACTTAACTCCACTACTTTCGGGTCAATCATGATCAGCTTAACTTCATCGGGTCTGGCTTTATAGATGATACTCATGATCAGAGTATTGATACACACGGATTTACCGGATCCGGTAGCACCGGCAATCAGCAGATGGGGCATCTTACCTATATCTGCGACAACTGTTTTTCCTCCAATATCTTTACCGACGGCAAATGCAAGTTCAGATGAAAATTCTCGGAATTCCTTTGTCTCTAACAGATCCCGAAGCATAACCGGACTGTTGGTAGCGTTTGGAACTTCTATTCCGACAGCTGCTTTTCCGGGGATTGGTGCTTCGATTCGAATATCGGCAGCTGCAAGATTCAACTTGATATCATCTGCCAGTCCTACAATTCTACTGACTTTGACACCCTGTTCCGGCTGCAATTCATATCGGGTCACAGTTGGCCCGCAGCTTACATTGGTAATGGTTACGTTTACACCAAAATTGTGCAGGGTTGTCTGCAATTTCATGGCAGTTTCACGCAGATGGTCGTCAGAATCTCCGGATGCATTTCGATCGCCTCGTTTCAGAAAATCAACCGACGGAAAAACATATTCTTTTTTTACAGGTTCTCTGGCGATTTCCTGCTGAATATTTTCTATACCATTTGCTATCTCTTCCTGCGAGGAACGCGGCTTTCTGTTACGGGTGGCTTTTTCCGTATGAGATTCTGTAACAGTATCCTGCTCTTTTGATATATCCGGGTCTGCCTGTACTTCGTCGCTTGTAATAGGTTTTAATTCCTGTACATCAAACGGAAGCTCCTGCCGGATGGCATTGACAGGTTCTTCAGGGACAGGGGCAGGTGCAGGACGTTCGATATGAATCTCCGGCATGGCGGGAGAAGTCGCGTTTGCTTTTGCGGCTTCACGGGCCAGTCTGCGTTCTTCCCGTTGCTTTTGTTTTTCTTTTTTTATATTTTCTTTCGCGTTTTCTTTTTCCGGAACAGTATTGTTTTCTTTTCCTTTTGGCAGCTTCGTCTCTTCCAGTGCAAACACCCCACGTTCTTCTACTCGACGGGCGTGATTTTCAAGTGCTTCCTGATATACCTTTTCACCGGTTTTCTTTAATGGCGCAAGAACCGTATGCTGCGTGATAATGATCACAGAGATGATCAGAAAAATAAACATCAGCACATAAGCACCTGCAGTACCAAAGGAAACACATAAAAACTTTGCTGTTGCACCACCGATGATTCCGCCGCCGGTTTTGTGCTGTGAACAATAAGTATAATATCCGCTTACCGTATCTCCCTTCAGACAGCCGAGAGTAAACAGGTGAATCAGTGTAGCAAGACACCAGAATGCCAGTGCGACACCCCAGAGTTTCCGAGACATCAGGTCATTGTCATAATTTGCGATAGCAAATGCAGTTCCCATAAACAGAACTACCGGAAACAGATAGGCCATCCAGCCGAACAGTCCGAAAAAAAACTGACTGATAACAGTTCCTACTTTTCCACCGATATCAAAATTGCTGATCACCAGCAGTACGGAAACAGCCAGTGTGATCAAGATCGTGATCTCTGTAACCAGCTCCCGGTTATACGCCTGTTTCTGGCGCTTTTTAGCGGAAGGTGTTTTTTTACGGGTTGTTTTCCTTCCGGCAGTACTCTTTTTTTTTCGTGTCCCCGTTGACGGCATAGATGTTATCTCCTCCCCTTATCTGATATGCTCTACACAAAATAACAGACGATCGCAAGAATCCCCATGATAAAACAATAGACGGAAAAAATGCGAAGTTTTTTCTTCTTTATAAAAGCCAGCATAAATCGAATGGAAAAATATCCGACGACAGCTGCGGTGAGCATACCTGCTGTATAACTGAATCCAAGAGACCAGGTGACAGATTTTGATTCCAGTTTTCCACATTCAAGAATCATAGCACCCAGGATTGCCGGAATCGATACAAGATAAGAATATCGAATGGCGAAACCGCGGCGAAAACCGCATAAAAATCCGGCGGTTATAGTGATACCGGAACGGGAAATTCCGGGAATCACACTGATTCCCTGACATACGCCGATAGCGAGAGCCTGAGGAACTGTAATATGTTTTGGCAGCTTATTCCCCAATTGCCAGTTGTCAACTACGAGCAGTAAAACTGCAGTGATAAGCAGACCAAGTCCGGTGACCGGAAGGGAAGAACTCCACCGGTCAACAAGATTCTGCAGCAGATATCCAAGGATACCGGTTGGTATTGTAGAAATCAGGATCATCGCAACCATGGTGCGGTAATTGTTACAAAGAATCTTGCGATAGGGTGTTGTCTGTGCACTATGCATTTTATTATCAATATATATTTTAAAATTGGCAGTCAGATCCTGAAAAATATGTATGGTTTCCACCAACATACGGAACAGATCGTTTTTAAAAACCAGACAAATAGCGATCAGTGTACCAAAGTGCAGCAACACATGAAAAAGTACATCGGTATCTGTTCGGATATTTAATAAATTTTCTAAGATGACCAGATGGCCGGAACTGCTCACCGGCAAAAATTCCGTAAGCCCCTGGACAATTCCCAGAATCATGGCGTCAAAAAAACTCATGGTTATCCTCATTTATTGTTTATTTGTATGCTTCTCTTACATCAAAATATTATTATATCATAAAAATACGGGAGATACAATCTCCCGTCTCTCTTTTCGGATGAAAATCTGAACTTTTAGAAATTAAGCAGCCATGATTGGAGAAAAAGAAATCAGAACTCCGCAAAGTATTGCCAGGGTAATGGCAAGTACGGTAATTACAAAAAAGAGGGGACTTTTTTTATCTTTGACAAGAAGTCGTCCGCACTGTGGACAATGAGTCAGGCTGTTTTCAAATAACAGCGCACACTCTGTACAACGTTTCATAGCCTTGTTCCTCCGAATACATAAACTTATCTGTCTCCTCATTTTAACACGAATCGATCGGCAGAACAACTATATGTTTTTCTTCATCAGTTCTTTTAGCTTATTCAGTGCTTCCCGGATACCACCGATCTCGTTGATCAGGCCTTCTCTGACAGCATCCTCTCCTTCTAACATGGTTCCGACATCTTTGACCAGCATAGAGGTATCAAGCATCAGTTCTTCCAGACGTGGCTGAGTGATATCGGAATGCGCGGCGATAAAACCGGTGATTCTGTCCTGGGTTTTTTCCATGTTACGATAGGTCTGCATAACACCAATGAACATACCATTTGTGCGCACGGGATGAAGAACCATGGTCGCGCTTGGGACGATGAAACTGTAATCAGCAGAGACGGCAAGAGGAACACCGATGGAATGCCCGCCTCCCAGAACCAGTGATACGGTTGGCTTGCTGAGTGATGCGATCATCTCTGCGATAGCAAGTCCGGCTTCCACGTCACCGCCTACCGTGTGCAGAAGAATCAGGATTCCTTCAATTTGTTCATCATCTTCAATCAGAGCAAGCCGCGGAAGAATTTCTTCATATTTGGTGGACTTGGTACGATCTCCCAGAGATTCATGCCCTTCCACTTCTCCGATGATGGTGAGCAGATGAATCCGGCTTTCCAGGGGGACAGCGTTATCTATCGGTTCTGCTTTTGGCTGAAGCTTTTGTTTCGTTTCCTGTTTGTCCATATTCGGCATCTCCTTTTACTTTCTGTGAACTGTCAGTGCTCCCAATCAGTATGGACAGTTATGGACAAAAAAATACGCCGGAGACATGGGAAACCATGCCCGGCGTAAAATATTGTTGTTTTATTCGTCCCAGTTATGATATACAGCCTGTACATCATCATCATCTTCCAGAAGATCCAGAGTTCTCTGCAGATTTTTAACAGCAGTTTCATCTGTCAGTTCCACATAATTCTGCGGAATCATGGTAACTTCTGCCTCTGCCATTACCACGCCTTCTTTTTCCAGAGTTTCACGGACAGTGGAGAAATCGTCCGGATCGGTGATGATCTCATAACAGTCATCCTCTTCGGAAAAGTCTTCTGCACCGGCATCCAGAGCCATCATCATCAGGTCATCAGCTTCCATCTCGCAGTCTTCCTTTGCAACAATGATCTGACCCTTTTTATCGAACATGAAAGATACACATCCAGGAGTACCAACGTTTCCGCTTCCCTTTGTGAAGGCACTTCTTACGTTTGCAGCAGTACGGTTTTTGTTGTCGGTCAGGGTATCTACGATGATCGCGATACCGTTCGGACCATAGCCTTCATAGGTGATCATTTCGTAGTTATCGGCATTGGCATCACCGGCTGCTTTCTTGATACCGCGTTCGATGGTATCATTCGGCATGTTGTTTGCTTTTGCTTTTGCGATGACATCACGCAGCTTGCTGTTGTTTTCCGGATCCGGACCGCCCTCTTTTACGGCAATTACGATCTCACGGCCGATAATTGTAAAGATTTTTCCTTTTTTTGCATCATTCTTTTCTTTCTTGTGTTTGATATTGGCAAACTTAGAATGTCCTGACATAATATAAACTCCTTTTTCTATTGTATTTTTTCTACTCTTATTTTTTGAATAATATTGTCCTCAACAGAAAGAATCTGGAAACAATATCCATTCGCATTTATCTCTTTATCTTCAGCTGTCGGAATGTGCCCCAGCAGTGAAGTAAGATATCCGTTTAAGGTTTCAAAAGCATGATCACCAAGGTCGATACCCAGGACTTCTTCCACATCATCCAGTGGTGTCAGACCATCCATCAGAATACTTTCGTCGAACTGTGGCTGGATAAATTCTTCGGATTCGTCATATTCATCGAAGATGTTTCCTACAATCTCTTCCAGAATATCTTCCATCGTTACCAGCCCGGCGGTCTGCCCGTATTCATCGACAACAATTGCAATATGGATTTTTTTCGTCTGCATTGCCTGAAAGAGAGAATCTATTCCACGGGTTTCCGGGATATAAGCGACGGAACGAACCAGCTTTGGAATCTGCATCAGGCTTTTGGCTTCATATTCTGCCCGATTCTGATGTTCCATGGCATCTTTGATATGGATAAATCCAACAATATTATCGATATCTTCATGGTATACCGGATAACGGGAATTACTGTGTTCCGACATATATACAATGGCATCCTTCAGCAGGGTAGTATCGTCCAGCGCATTGATATTTTTCCGGTGAGTCATAATATCTTTTGCTGATTTATCATGGAATTCCATGATATTCTGGATCATCTCCGCTTCGCTCTCCTGAATGATACCCTGTTCATGGGCTTCATCTACAAGATCAATGATTTCATCTTCTGTTACATCATCTTCTGTGTGATTCGGATCAATACCAAACAGGCGTACGGTGAGATTGGTTAAAAGTTCCATCAATTTTGTAATCGGCCAGGCCAGAATAATTCCTGCCTGCACCATATGTACCATCCGATAAGCGGAAGCTGCTGCATGACGAGAGCAGATTCTTTTTGGTACCAGAATGCCGAAAGTGGCCAGTAAAATCAGATCCACAAAAAGTACCAGTATACACAGTATGATCTTTCCGGGGTTTTCTGTGAAAAAGACACCTGCAGCGGTAGCAGAAAGACTGACAGATACTGTCTTCATAATGCTTTTCAATTGTACATAACCTACCAGAAAGCTTAACAACATATGGTAAAACTGTACGGTTTGGATCAGTGATCCAGGGGCATTCATAATGTGAAGGAGAAGTTTGCTTTTTCTGTCTCCCTGTTCCGCTTTGTCTTCTATCTCATTTTCATTGAGGTTCTGGATCGCGGAACCGAATCCGTAAAAAATACTGTTGATTACTATAAACAGCAGAAATAACATCCACCCGGCGACCGGATTATCACTACTATCCATATACACTCCTTTTTTCTGTGCGTATTATTAAGATCATAAGGCATAAGCACACAGTTATGCCCGAAAAAGTATATCACCTTACTATTTATTCGTCAAGCAACTCCACGTTATGTAGGAAGTTCCAGACTGATTTTCAGTGCTTTGTTTACTTTTGCAAGGGCTTCCGGATCCAGATGACAGATCTTGTCTTTCAGCCTTTTTTTATCAATGGTGCGCAGCTGTTCGAGAAGAATGACGGAATCCCTGACAATGTCGTAAGCAGATGCGTTGATCTCGATGTGCGTAGGCAGTTTGGCTTTATTCATCTTGGAAGTAATGGCAGCACAGATCACTGTCGGGCTGTGTTTGTTCCCGATATCGTTCTGGATGATGAGTACCGGACGGATCCCTCCCTGCTCACTTCCCACCACCGGACGAAGATCCGCATAATAAATATCTCCTCTTCTTATATTCACATTCTCCACACTCCGATTCCTATGTTCTGTCAGAAATTTCTGACATCTATAGTATTTCCTTGTTTATCCGGTGTATGCAGGTATATAAGAAATTTATCGATGGATGTTCGCTATTCGGCAGGTAGTAATCCGTAAGGTATTTCTATAACTGTGAAGGTACTGAATCATTACACATGGATGATTTTACAGATAGATTCTCGGTACACGCTTTGTGATACAGCAGATCAGTTCGTAGGAAAAACGACCGGACAGATCACCCAGTTCTTCTGCGGTGATCGTGCTGCCGTGGTCAGTTCCGAGTAATGTTACTTCTGTTCCGCGAACTGCTTCCGGAATGTCAGACACATCAACCATGAACTGATCCATACAGACTCTGCCGATAATCGGTGCTTTCTTTCCGTTGATCAGTAAGTATCCCTTATTGGAGAGGGATCGTGGATAACCGTCCGCGTAACCGACCGGAATGGTTGCGATCCTTGTAGAATCTCTGGTTGTGACAAAGGTTCCGCCATAACTTACTGCTACTCCTGCTTCCACTTCTTTTACGAAAGAAATATGACTTTTCAGTTCCATTACCGGTTGCAGTGCCACGCCCGGATTAACGACTTCGTCAGACGGTGCGATACCATAAAGTGTAATTCCCGGACGTACGGCATCGAGATCACCCTCACGGTGCCAGAGGATTCCTGCACTGTTGTTACAGTGACGGATCGGAATCCGAATACCGGCTTCTTCCAGCAAAGTCAGAAATTCCTGATAGTTTGCGAATTGCTGATGGGCAGAGGTCAGATCCTGTTCGTCTGCTCTTGCAAAATGAGTAAACGCACCTTCGATCGTAATTCCCGGAAGTTTGCTGATCCGCAGGATCTCAGGAAGGCTTTCTTTGGGATGACGAAAACCGATTCGTGTCATACCGGTATCAAATGCCAGATGGATCGGATGTACTTTACCTGCTTTCTGAGCCTCCTGAGATATCTTTTCAGCTGTTTCATAATCAAACACTGCCGGACGGATATCCAGTTTCACCAGTGTCTGATAATCTTCCGGAAAGACATAACCGAGGATCAGTATAGGTTTTTTTAAACCGGCATCGCGGAGTTCTTCGGCTTCCGGTACATTGGCTACCGCATATCCCCAGATGTAGTCTTTTCCTTCCATAAGATGTGCCACAGGAACTGCTCCATGACCGTAAGCATTGGCTTTGATCACACCAATCATCCTGGTTCCTGGTGTAAGATTTTTTTTCATGTTTTCCAGGTTTTGTTCCAGCGCATCCAGATGGATGGCGGCATAGACCCGACTGTTTTTTTTCATAATTTATTTTCTCCTGTATGTTCAATTCTGACTGTCCATTTTCTGCAGCTGTGCTTCAAGACCGGAAAGAATATCTGTAGCTTTCATGGAACGGGCTCCTTTGGCAGAGGCGGCCTGATCGCCGGCAAGCCCGTGAAGCCATACCGCAAATGGTGCCGCCTTGGAAGGGTTCATTCCCTGTCCAAGCAATCCTGCAACTACCCCACACAAAACATCACCCGAACCCGCGGTGGCCATCCCATCGTTCCCGGTCAGATTCAGGAAAAAGCTTCCGTCTGCGGTTCGAATCCAGGTTCGCGCATCCTTCATGATCAGAGTACAGGGGCAGTTGTTATAAAATACATCCATAAACTTCTGCGGATGTACTTTCAGATCACTGATCGTACACTCTGCCAGCCGGCTCATTTCTCCGAGATGAGGGGTCAGGATGCAGGCAGCATCACACTGTGCCTGCAGATCTTTTCGTTTTGCCAGAAGATTTAAAGCATCTGCATCAATGACTATAGGCTTGCTTTGACGGAATGTCAATACTGTTTGCAACAAGTTCTCCGCTGTTTTGGAAGTAGAAAGCCCCGGACCAACAGCAACCACATCTGCCCAGTCCATAGCTTTTCTGACAACTTCTGACAGTTCATCCGGTGACATGGAAGGTTCATAAACCGAAAGCATGGCTTCCGGAAACTGCTGCTGCAGGATGATACGGTTGCTTTCATCCGTCAGGATACGGACCATCCCGGCACCGCTTAAAAGTGCCGCTTTCGAAGAAAAGTAAGCTGCCCCGCTCATATTACGGCTTCCGGCTATCAGCAGGATTTTTCCGAAAGTTCCTTTGTTGCCGGCAGGATCCCGCACAGGAAGCCAGGAAACATCTTTGTTATCCAGTGAAAAAATGCCTTCGGATGCACCGTAGATGCCAACATCTTTCACCTGAATATGTCCGGCATAGACGGATCCCGGGTACAGACTGATCCCAAGCTTACGGTATGCAAAGGTGACCGTTTCGGTTGCCCGGATGGCAGTGCCCATAACCTGTCCCGTGCCTGCATGGATGCCGGATGGAATATCCACCGCAAGAACCGGAATGCCGGAAGCATTGATTCTCTCTGCCAGAGCCTGGTATTTTCCGGACAATTCTCTGGATAATCCGACACCAAAAAGTGCATCTACAATAGTAGTATATTCAGAAAACCGGCAGTTGTTGACTATCGATACCTGATAATTTTTAGCTGCCTGCCACTGAATGTTCATTTCTTCCGTGAAGGATGTGTGATTTCCGGCGAGATAAAGATCTACCGGATATCCTGCCAGATGCAGAAGTCTTGCAACTGCAACGCCATCTGCTCCGTTATTGCCGGAACCGCATACAACCAATGTTTTTTTCAGTGGAAAATGTTGCTTCAGACAGTCAAATACCGCCAGTGCTGCCCGTTCCATCAAAACCAGAGAAGGAATGCCCATCTGCTTAATCGTAGACTGGTCAAGCTGCTTCATTTGTTTTCCTGTTACTAAAATCTGCATAGCTATGATCTCACTTTCTGTAAAACCATGAGAAACACGCTCTGCGAGTTTCTCATGGTTATCGCGGCCTCTACACTCCGTTTCGGTCGTTGCTCACGTAAATAAAAGGCTGCTGCCCTCTGTTGGCAGCAGCCTTGCTGTTGTTAAATTTTGCCTTGTTCCTGTTTATGATCTTTTTCAAAACGGCTCAGATTGTAGGAAAGTCGCATCAGGCTTTCTGAAAGGTGTACATTTTCCACGATCACATCCTCCGGCATAAAAAGATTCAGATCTGTGTGGGCAAAATTCCAGATGGCTTTTACTCCCACATCCACCAGCAGTTTTGCCATATCAAGGGCTTTGGCTTTCGGCAGGGTCAGAGTAGCAATCTCTACATGATTATCCTTCACGAACTCAGGAAGTTCGTCAATCATACGGATTTCGATGCCGCGCACAGAAACTCCCTGCATGACCGGATTCACATCGAAAATTCCGACAATTTTAAATCCCTGTTTTTCAAACTGTGTATAATTGGCAAGTGCCTGACCGAGATTACCGGCACCTACGATAATCATATTGTGTGTGCGATCCAGCCCAAGGATTTTTGCAATTTCCGAATGGAGATATTTAACGTTATATCCGTATCCCTGCTGTCCGAATCCACCAAAATTATTAAGATCCTGTCGGATCTGAGAAGCTGTCACTTTCATCCGCCCACTCAACTCATTGGACGAGATTCTTTCTACCCCATCTTCCATCAGTTCTCCCAGATATCGATAATATCGGGGAAGACGTTTGATGACTGCTCTTGATATGTCTTTTTCCTCCACGCTGCTTTCCTCCTGCATCATATTAATATTATTATAGTTAAGTGTGAAAAGTTTGTCAAATAAACTTCCTGATTTTGTTGTGATTTTCTTGCGAATTTTCTTCATTCATGTATAATATTCGATAGACTTGTGAAATTTAAGGAGGTTTTTCATGATTTTATCATGTCAGAATATTAATAAATCATTCGTAACAGATGATGTTTTAAAGGATGTGTCCTTTCATCTGGAGGAAAGGGAAAAGGCTGCACTGATCGGACCGAATGGTGCCGGAAAGTCCACACTGTTAAAAATCATTATGCAGGAGATGCCGGCAGATTCCGGTGAGGTGATAGTTGCCAAAGGGAAGACACTCGGTTATCTGGCACAGCATCAGGAAGTCAGTGGCGACAATACGATCTACGGGGAGCTGCTTTCTGTCAAACAGTATCTGTTAGACATGGAAGAAAAGATCCGCACCATGGAACAGCAGATGAAGACGTTGACCGGACGGGAACTGGATGAACTGCTCGCTTCCTACTCCCGTCTCACTCATCAGTTTGAACTGGAAGGTGGTTATGCCTGCCGCAGTGAAGTTGTAGGTGTATTAAAAGGTCTGGGATTTGAGGAAGAGGATTTTTCAAGAAAGATCGGCACATTATCCGGCGGACAGAAAACCCGTGTGGCGCTCGGACGTCTGCTGTTGTCCAACCCGGATATAATTCTTCTTGATGAGCCGACCAATCACCTGGATATGGAATCTATTGCATGGCTGGAGACATATCTGATCAACTATAAAGGCGCGGTATTTATCGTCTCCCATGACCGTTATTTTCTGGATCGCGTCGTGACAAAAGTAGTCGAAATCGATCGTGGACATGTTCGTACTTTTATGGGGAATTATTCTGCGTATGCAGAGAAAAAGGCAATGATCCGAGATGCGGAATATAAGGCATGGCTGAATCAGCAACAGGAAATTAAGCATCAGGAAGAAGTCATTGCAAAATTAAAATCTTTCAACCGGGAAAAATCCATCAAACGTGCAGAGAGCCGGGAGAAAATGCTGGATAAGATCGATGTGCTGGATAAACCGGTGGAAGAAAATGTCGAAATGCATCTGGAACTGAAGCCGCGTGTAGTCAGCGGAAACGATGTATTAACAGTAAAAAATCTGGCGAAAGCATTTCCTCAGCAGGAGCTGTTCTCCAACGTGGATTTTTCTGTGAAACGGGGAGAACGTGTTGCGATTATCGGCGCCAATGGAACCGGTAAGACAACCATTCTTAAGATTTTAAATGGTCTGGTAGAGCCGGATGCAGGGGAAATCGAACTGGGTAGTAAAGTACAGATCGGTTATTATGATCAGGAACATCACGTACTTCATATGGAGAAAACAATCTTTGAAGAAATCTCCGATGAGTATCCTTATCTGACAAATACAGAAATCCGCAATGTACTGGCTGCGTTCTTATTTACCGGAGATGATGTCTTTAAACTGATCAGTGCTCTTAGCGGTGGCGAGCGTGGTCGTGTTTCTCTGGCAAAGCTGATGCTTTCCGAAGCAAACTTCCTGATTCTCGATGAGCCGACCAACCACCTGGATATCGTATCCAAAGAAATTCTGGAACAGGCGCTGAAACACTATACCGGAACTGTACTGTATGTGTCTCACGATCGTTATTTCATTAATCAGACCGCGACCCGGATCCTTGAGCTTACAAATCAGGCAATGGTCAATTATATCGGTAATTATGACTACTATCTGGAGAAAAAAGAAGAACTGACACAGATTTATGCACCGAAGGAGGAAGAAGATGTTGCGGATGTTTCAGCATCTGCAACCAAACTTGACTGGAAACAGCAGAAAGAAGAACAGGCGAGACTTCGAAAACGGGAGAATGATCTAAAAAAGACAGAAGCAGAAATCGAAAAGCTGGAAACCAGAGACGGTGAGATTGATGAAGAGATGGCACAGCCGGAGGTTGCTGTCAATGTGGCGGAATGTGTGCGGCTTTCAAAAGAAAAGGCAGCAATTGCAGAAAAACTGGAAGAACTGTATGCAAAATGGGAGGAACTGGCGTAAACTATGAGAAACACGCTCTGCGAGTTTCTCATAGTTATCGCGGCCTCTACACTCCGTTTCGGTCGTTGCTAAACAAGCGCCACTGGCGCTTAGCAACGCCAAGGTCTCGTGCAAGCACGGACTTTGGCTCGTTGCTCATGTAAATTAAAGTCCGTGAATGATCTGAAAACTGTTTTCAGGTCATTCACGGACTTTTTATGTCAAGGTGGTTCGATGGTTATAACTGTTTGAATCCCTGCACCTTGTGTTTTTGGTGCCATGTCTGTTTAGAGTGCAAGAAGTTTTTGAATGTCCAGTTTTCCCCATCCCTGGCGGTTTCTTGGATATCCGAGATCCAAACAGGATTCCCGCAGCAGCATTTTTACTTCCACATTTGTAAGAAAAGGATCTTTCTGTAACAACAAAGCAATAGCTCCCGAAACTCTTGGTGTGGACATCGATGTTCCGCTTTTGATGGCATAGCTGTTTCTTTTGTTGGCACAGGAGATCACATCTGCCCCGGGGGCCACCAGATCCGGTTTGCAGACACATTCTGCTGTGGGACCGGCACCGGAGACAGAACTGATCCGGTCCAGCATATCACTTGCTCCCACAGTGATCACTTTCTTACTACTGCCCGGGGCTGTGACACTTCCATATGCAGGTCCCATATTACCGGCTGCGGTCACCACAACAAAGCCCTGATCCCATGCCTGTTCCACTGCTTTTATCAGTCGTGCGGCAGCTTTTGAATCCATTGCGGCAGCGCCCACAGAAATATTGATGATTCGTATTCCATAGAGGTTCTGATTGAAAGAGATCCACTGGAGTGCCCGTAAAACATCCTGTAAGCGTCCGTTTCCACGCCTGTCGAGTACTTTTGCAGCAACCAGGTGACACCCGGGTGCAACACCCTGATAGCGTCTGTCACTGGCTGTTCCGTCGCCGGCAAGAATTCCTGCCACATGTGTTCCGTGTCCGGAGTCATCATAAGGGTAAGGACGGTGTCCGAGAAAATCCTGAAATCCCCGGATCCGTTCACCAAAATCGATATGGGGATACAGTCCGGTATCTAAAATGGCAACGCCAATACCGGTTCCTGTCCATGTATTTGTGTACATAGAAAATCCGGCCTTTTTTCTATGGTATGATATAAAAGGTGAAAGGGAAAGCGGAAACGGTGCATATAGTAAAAAAAAGACCAACAGGTATGATATGAGTCAGCACCAGGATGCTATCTATGCAAATGACAGAATAGATCTGATCCTTCCATACGGAAAAATTGACGAGGAATTCTATCAGCAGATCATTGCTCCGTATGAACCTACTGTGATCAACGATCAGTTTGTAGTGATCCATATACCGATTCGGCCGAATGAACTTCTTGAAAATATACGGTTTGTGTACAGTCTGGTTCCGAATCTGTATATTCCTCTGGATACAACCAGTCTGGAAGTCAGCGGAATCCTGCAGACACAAAATCAACCAGGGCTGAATCTTCATGGAAAAAATGTGTTACTGGGATTTGTGGATACGGGAATCAATTATACGCATCCGGCTTTTTTATCAGCAGATGGACAGACGCGGATCGTGGAAATCTGGGATCAGACAGTGCCCTCTTCCACCGGGGACGGACCTTTCGGGTATGGGACCGTCTATACGGCAGAACAGATCCGAGAGGCAGTAAATCTGGAAAATCCTCTTTCCCTTGTGCCGGTGACAGATCCGGAAGGACATGGAACCTTTATAGCGGGGGTAGCTGCCGGAAGTGAAAACCGGCAGCAGGAATTCATCGGAGCAGCCAATGAGGCTCAGATTGCGGTAGTGAAGCTAAAGGAAGCAAAACAGCCGCTTCAAAATTTTTATTTTTATTCCGGAGAGAAACCGGTATATCAGGAAAATGATATTATGACGGGAATTCAGTATCTTGTGGAACTGGCAGAACGCCTCAAGCTGCCGTTGGTGTTGTGTCTGGCACTGGGGAGTAACCAGGGAGATCATATGGGATATACCCCCCTTGATCTCACTTTACAGAGACTGGGTACGGTTCCGGGAATTGTCTGCGTTACTGCAGCGGGAAATGAAGCAGGAAAGGCACATCATTATTTTGGTAATGTTACAGGATATACCCAGCCCGCATCTGTGGAAATTCTGGTTCCCGAGGGCTGTCCTGGATTCTTTGCAGAACTGTGGGGCTTTCCACCGGAACTGTTCTCGGTAGGCTTTCGCTCTCCTTCCGGGGAGATAATTCCGCGGATACCGGCAAGGCTTGGACAGATGCAGAATATTCCGTTTTTTCTTGATCGTACCCACATTGAACTATATTATGAAGTAATACAGAGTACTTCCGGCAGTCAGCTTATTTTTCTTCGTTTTGTTATGCCCACACCGGGAATCTGGACGATACAGGTCTATGCATCCGGTAATACCAGAAGTGAATTCCATCTGTGGCTTCCCATAAGTGGATTTGTGTCTTCGAATATCAGCTTTCTTATGCCGGATCCTTATACAACCATCACAGCACCGGGAAATTCCCCATATGTGATTACCGCAGGGGCTTACGATGCTTACAGCAAAAGTATCTATCTCAATTCCGGCCGTGGCTATACAAGAAATCAACAGGTTAAGCCGGACCTTTGTGCCCCGGGGGTAAAGGTGTCCGGACCGGGAATCAGGGACAGTTATGTACAGCGGGACGGAACGAGTGTTGCTGCTGCCCTGACAGCGGGAAGCTGTGCTCTTTTGATGGAATGGGGACAGAAATTGCCGTTTTCCCGCTATCTGTCAACCTATGAGATGAAGAATCTTCTGATTCGCGGAGCAATCAGGAATCCGGATCTTTTTTATCCCAACCGGGAATGGGGATATGGAACACTGGACATTTATCAGGTGTTTCGTGCGATTTCCACAACTTAAAAACTTTTTGGTGAATCCGTAACCATCTGTATGTCCATTCCATAAGATGAAGTGTAATCAATCCTAAACGGAGGAATACTTCAATGAGTGATATCACTGCTACAAACTGCGGATGCGAACGGGACTGTGGATGTAACAATGGATGTAACGGCGGATGCAACAATGGATGCAATGGAAACGGACTGTTTAATTTCTGGGGCGGAAACGGAAACTGTAGCTGCATTCTCTGGATCTTGATCCTTCTGGCTTGCTGCGGAAATAATGATGGCTGTGGCTGCGGAAACAATGACAACAACTACTGCCTGATTCTGCTGATTCTTCTGTGCTGCGGCGGATGCGGAAACGGCTGCTTCTAAACGTGTCTGAAAAAGGCTTTTCTTGAGCTGTGAGTCCCAATTTGTGGGAAATTTTATCCGAATGAGGGTAAAATCTACCGCAAATTGGGGCTTGCAGATTGCGGAAATGATTTTTCAGACACGCTCTAGTACATCGTTTCGTTAATAACTGTATTATTTCCCTGCGCCTGCGGTGTCTGTTCTCTGCCGCAGGCGTATATCTACATAATAGTGTGATGTGAATTAAGTCAAAGGATGACACGTGACAGTTATTGCCGGGAGTCCGGGGAAAAGAGATCGGAAATCCTGGTATGCAATGTACTAAAAGGCAGGTACGTTCAATGGTTACGCACCTGCCTTTTGACAATATAGAATAGTTATATCAGCATGTCGCATGCATGATTATATGTGTTTGATTGTATAGCTTCCATAACCACTCTCGCAGATCGAACTCTCAAAGAAGTAGGCAGCAGCACGGATCAGATATCCGGTATCTTCACTTCCTGCGGTTTCATAAGGTGAATGCATGGCCAGCTGTGGAAGGCCGATATCTACGGTATTTAACGCTACCTGTGTGTTGGAGATATTACCAAGGGTAGAGCCGCCTGCCATATCAGAACGGTTTAAAAAGGTCTGATATGGTACATCTGCCCGTTTGCAGATTTCCTGGAAGATACCTGCGGCCATGCCGTCTGTAGTATATTTCTGATTGGCACTGTATTTGATCACAATACCTCCATTCATATACGGACGGTTGGTCGGACACGCCTTATCTGTATAGTTTGGATGTACGGCATGAGCATTATCTGCGGAGATCATAAAACTGTTTGCCAGATATCTTCGGTAAGCGGACTGGTTTTTTCCCATTGCTTCACAGATGCGGATCAACGTATCGCGAAGCAATGTAGAAGCAGCCCCCTGCTTGCTGGAACTTCCCACTTCTTCATTGTCAAAGACACAGTGAAGCGGAATACTTTCTCCGTCCTGTGCCTGTAAGAAACCTTCCAGTGACGAGAATGCACACTGCAGATCGTCCAGACGACCGCAGGAAATATATTCTCCCGAAGCACCCCATACAGTACCGGGAGTCCGGCTGTATACATAAAGATCGTGTGCCAGAATATCTTTCCGGGCAACACCGGCAAGTGCTGCCATTTGTTCCATAAAGGTTCCTTTTGCGTTTTCATCTCCATACAGAGGAAGGAGCTCTTTCTGCGGATTAAACGGAATGCCGTTGTTGGCATCACGGTTCATGTGGATCGCGAGGCTTGGAATCATCACCAGGTCCTTTTTAACATCCACCAGTTTTGTGACAATCTGCTCTCCGTCTTTCACTACCAGGCGGCCAGCTACGGACAGCGGACGGTCAAACCACGGAGCGCAGAGCATACCGCCATATTTCTCTACGTTCAGTTTTACATAATGTCCTTCTGCCTCTATCTCCGGGTTCTCTTTAATCTTGAACATCGGGGAATCGCTGTGGCTTGCCATGATCTGAAAGCCTTTCCACTCCTTTGCCGGGATACGGAAGGCAATGATGGATGAGCCGTTGCGGATCACATAGTATTTTCCACCTGCCTGCAAGTTCCAGTCAGATCCCTCAAGAAGTGGCTGGTAGCCTTCTGCCTTCAGTCTGCATCGCATCGCTTCGATCGCATGAAATGCAGTCGGACTGTTTTCAATGAAAGAAAATAATTTTTCTGTTGTCATATTATGCATTTTTTTTACCTGTACTTGCATGAATTCCACGGTTTTCATCTCCGGCTTCATTGACACCGAATTCGTAGTCGTTGCCCGGCAGAATGATGTTCAGCAGAATACCTGCGATTGCTGCGATAGCAAGTGCTGTCAGGGTAATTGGAGTGCCTGCGATGGTAAAAGTGATACCATTGCTGAATCCAAGACCGCAGACAAAGATGACACCTGCGATGATCAGGTTTCTTGATTTGGTCAGGTCTACTTTGTTTTCCACCACGTTACGCACACCGATTGCAGAAATCATACCATACAGCATAAAGCTGACACCACCGATGATTGAAGATGGCATGGTACTGATGATGGCGGATACTTTCGGGATAAAGCTGATGATGATCGCAAAGCATGCAGCAATACGGATAACCAGCGGATCATGTACACGGCTCAGTTCCAGAACGCCGGTATTTTCTCCGTAGGTGGTATTGGCCGGTCCGCCGAGAAGGCCTGCCAGAGCTGTAGCAAGACCATCTCCGAGCAGTGTTCTGTGAAGTCCGGGTTCTGCCAGAAAGTTTTTCCCAACCGTCGCAGAGATGGCAGACATATCACCTATGTGTTCCATCATAGTTGCGATAGCGATCGGAGCCATAACCAGGATGGCAGTCACGTCAAATTTTGCGAACTGCATCGGCGGAAGACCTATCCAGTTTGCAGTACTTACGGAAGAAAAGTTCAGGATGGCAGAGCCGTCCGGATTGGTAATTCCCATCGCGTTCATGATCAGTGCAACCACGTATGAGATCACAACCCCCATCAGTATCGGGATAATTTTAAACATACCTTTTCCCCAGATGTTAAAGATGATAATTACGGCCAGAGCAACAAGTGCGAGAAACCAGTTGGTGGAAGCATTGTTGATCGCAGAACCGGCAAGACTCAGTCCGATACAGATGATGACCGGTCCGGTTACTACCGGAGGAAGGAACCTCATCACACGTTTTACGCCCACCAGACGAATGATCAGAGCAAGTACCAGATACATCAAACCGGCTACAACCACACCACCGCAGGCGTACGCAGCTTTTTCATTCACACTCATGGTTGCATACATACCGGTGTTCAGGTTGGCTACTGTTGAAAATCCCCCAAGAAAAGCAAAGGAAGATCCAAGAAATGCAGGAACCTGGAACCTGGAGCACACATGGAATAACAGAGTGCCGAAACCAGCACAGAACAGAGTTACGGCGACGGTCAGTCCGTGTGTTGGACCTTCGCCACAGGCATCTGTAAAATAGCTGTTTACCAGAATCGGAACCAGAATGGTTGCACCGAACATGGCAAACATATGCTGCAGACCAAGGATCAACATTTTGGGGATTCCGAGTTGTTTGGCATCGCGAATCACATCATTTGTTTGATTTGTCATAACGTCTCCTTTTTCTTATTGTATTATTTTTTGCCTGTTCTATTATAGGGGTATTTCTGGTGGATTGCAAGGGAATTCCTTTCGGTTTTCGCTCCAGACATTCGATATCCAGTTCGTAGAGTGCGTTTCCGTCAATAACAAGTTTTTGCGTCTTTCTTTTTCGATTTTCCATACCGGATACTTCCTTTCAAAAGTCACATTCCTGCTTATATCTTATGCAGCCGGCTTCTCTTTTTCCGATGTGAAGCATAAGATAGTAGAAAAAACGGGGAAATTATATGAATGAAGACCGTATAGCTCCGATGACACCTCTGGATCAGATGCTGGCTCAGGATTCTTTACAGATGCTGAAAGCCGCCGTCCCTTATTTTCCGGCAGATGCACAGCGGGTTTTTGCTTTGTATGCAAAAATGATGGAACTTTCCCATACAATTGCAATGTTTTCCGGAGGTCCTGCAGAACTGATGATGATGTCCGAAGAGTCCGGAACTTCGCAGCCACTGGATATTCTGCAGCAGCTTCGAACGTATGCAGGTGAAAGCCAGAAAGAAATGATTGATCAGATCTTATTTGCCTTTCACGCACTGGAGATTTTGCAGATGCCTCAGGAACCTGCAGATCCGCTTGGATAAGGAGGTAAAAGTTTTATGACTCAGGAATGGATGAAGGATTCGACACTGGAAGAAATTGATCCGGCCAAGATGGCACTGTTACAGTCTCTGATACAACAGGGAAGTAAAAAAAATCAGAACGAAATGCTTGCATTTTTAATGTCCGCAGCAGCCAATTCAAAGAAAAACGGACTGCAGTTCAGTCCCGGAGAGATGGATATGATTACAAAGGTGTTAAAAAAAGGAAAATCATCACAGGAAATTGCAAAAATGGATCGGATCTTGTCGATGATGAAAATGCTTCGGAGGGGATAAAACGATAAAATTATCGGAAGATTTAAAAAGAAGAGATATCTGTAATTACTCCACAAATATCTCTTCTTTATATTTTATAATTTTCAGTTGTTGTATTCTATTCCTGCATGGAAAGAACACTGCGGTTCTGCCACAGGTATGTGATCAGAGAAATCACGGTCAGGATCAAAGAAGCATAGATCAGAATCTGCTCCACAATCACAAAACCACCACCCAGGTTTGCAATCAGAATGATGATCATAAACATCTGGCAGACAGTTTTACATTTGCCCCAGTAATTAGCTGCGATAACTACGCCATTATCGGAAGCAATCAGTCGGAAACCACTGATAACAAATTCGCGTCCGATGATGATGATAACGATCCAGCTCGGGATCCGGGACATATCAACCAGGCAGATCATGGCAGAACAAACCAGCAGTTTGTCTGCCAGTGGATCCATGAACTTTCCAAAATTAGTTACCAGATTATCCCGTCGCGCCAGATAGCCATCCAGCATATCAGTCAGACTTGCTATAACAAAGATAGCAAGTGCCATCCATTTGGACCAGGTGCTAAAATTTCCAAGAAGAAATACTACAAAAAACGGAATCAAAATAATACGAAGCATCGTAAGTTTATTCGGTGTATTCATCTGCAATCTCTCCTATCAAATCATATTCCAGGGATCCTGTTACGTGTGCTTTTACAAAATCACCAGACATCAGAAGTTCTCCGGTATTGATAAACATGTAACCATCAATGCCCGGTGCATCTGCGTACGTACGTCCCACATAAGCATTTTCATCTGCTACTTTTCCCTCTATCATCACCAGATAGTCTTTTCCCACACAGCTTTCTCCTCGTTCCAAAGAAATTTCCTGCTGCAGTTCCATAAGTTCTGCCTGGCGATCCTGTTTGACTTCTTCCGGAATCTGGTCCTCCATAGTTGCTGCCGGTGTATCTTCTTCCGGAGAATACGTAAATACACCAAGACGGTCAAATTCCATCTGATCCACAAATTCCATCAGTTCTTCATGATCTTCCTGAGTTTCTCCCGGAAAACCGGTAATCAGCGTGGTTCGAAGGACAATATCCGGGATCTCTCTGCGAAGAGTAGAAACCATGTCGATCAGCTGCTGTTTTGAAGTACGTCTTCCCATTCGTTTCAGGATTTTATCACTGGCGTGCTGGATTGGCAGATCCAGATAATGACAGATTTTTTTCTCATCACGAATCGTCTCGATCAGCTCTGGATAGATTTCTTCCGGATAACAGTACAGAACACGAATCCAGACAATTCCGGGAATCTTACAGAGCTCTTTTAATAACAGGTGCAGTGATTTCTTACCATAAAGATCTGTTCCGTAGATGGTGGTTTCCTGGGCTACCAGAATCAGTTCCCTGACGCCCTGTTCTGCCAGCTGTTTTGCCTGCTCAATCAGAGTTTCCATGGGAACGCTGCGATAGTTTCCTCTGATTTTCGGAATGATACAGTAAGTACAGTGTTTGTTACATCCTTCGGCTATCTTCAGATACTCATAAAAACCGCCGGTTGTGATCATACGCTTGCCGGGCATCTGCGGTATGCCCTCCAGTGGTGTAAATACATGACTTACTTTTCCTTTCAGGGCTTCATCAACGGCATCTAAAAGAGCTGCCTGACTGTTAGTACCTAGAACGGCATCTACTTCCGGGATCTCTTTTGTGATCTCTTCTTTGTAACGCTGAGCAAGACAGCCGGTCACAATCAATGCTTTCAGATTGCCTTTGGTTTTATAGTCAGCCATCTCAAGAATCGCCTGAATACTTTCTTCTTTTGCATCATGGATGAAACAACAGGTATTGACGACAATCACATCTGCCTGCGATTCATCATCGGTCACTTCGAATCCATGGCTTACCAGCGCCCCCAGCATCTCTTCTGAATCAACCAGATTCTTGTCACATCCGAGAGACATGAAAAATATATACATAGATTAATAAATCCTTTCCATTGGTTAAAAAAGAGATGCCAGCACGCTCATGCAGCATCCCCTCTTATTGACCTGATTATTCTTCTGCGCTTTTGTCTTCCGCTTCCAGTTCTTTTTCAAGAGCTGCTTCTGCCTCAGCTTCTTCTACATCTTCAGTGTCCGGGATGATAGTTACTTTTCCTTTATAAACCTCATCTACGGCGATAGAAAGTGGTTTATTCAGCGAATAACTTACCATCGGTTCCGCACCTGCGATCAGCTGTCTGGCACGTTTGCTGGTAGCAAGAACGATGGAATATCTGCTGTTGCATACAGGAGTATCGCTCTCCTCAACGTCTTTGTTTACTGCCTGGATTAATTCTGTATAAGATGGATGTATCATAATTTATTCTCCTTTCATTTCTTTGAGTTCTTTTTGTATATCAGCAACCAGATCAAGATTCTCAGAGACCTTCAGGTGCTCGCTCTGAATCAGCTGGTGAACTTCCTTTACACAAGTATCCAGATCATCGTTGATGACCAGATACTGATAATGATCCATGATCTCGGATTCTTCCGCAGCACGGCGCATACGGTCGTTGATCACGTCCATGGTTTCCGTTCCACGATCTATCAGACGGTGTTTGAGCTCTTCCGCAGATGGCGGGGTTACGAATAATAACAGAGCCTGCGGATTCTTCTCTTTTACTTTCAAGGCACCCTGCACTTCAATTTCCAGAATGACATCTTTACCGGCAGCCAGCTGTTCTTCTACATAAGCTTTCGGTGTGCCGTAATAATTATCTACATATTGTGCATATTCATACAGCGCATCCTGACGGATCAGTTCTTCAAACTCTTCTTTTGTCTTAAAAAAATATTCCCGTCCGTTTTCTTCTCCCGGCCGCGGATTCCTTGTAGTCGCCGAGATGGACAGTGCATAACATTCATAGTTCTTCATCAGTTCTTTGACTACTGTTCCTTTTCCGGCACCTGAGAAACCGGAAATAATTACCAGACTTCCTTTTTTACTCATCCAGATCACCTTTTTCTTCTATAATTTTTTCTGTATGAAGACGCTTTCCGATAGTATCCGGCTGTAATGCCGACAACACCAGAAATCCTTCCTGGGTGACAAGTACTGCTTTTGTTCGCCGTCCCTGGGTAGCGTCGATCACTATCTTCTCTTCTTTTCCTTGCTGCACCATTCGTTTGACCGGAGCAGCATCCGGACTGACTACGGCAACTATTTTGTCACGGTTGACTATATTACCGAATCCGATATTAATAAAACCGGCCATTGCGTGCCCTCATTCTGCGGATTATTCAATATTCTGAATCTGCTCCCGCACTTTCTCAATCTCTGTTTTCAGGTCAATTGCCAGATTGGATGTTTCCAGATCATTTGCTTTGGACAGTATGGTATTCGCCTCCCGGTTCATCTCCTGTGCAATAAAATCCAGTTTTCGGCCAATGCCTTCACCATCGGCGAGTACTTCCTTCATATGACGGATGTGACTTTTCAGACGAACTGTTTCTTCATCTGTGCAGATCTTGTCTGCATAGATGATAACCTCTGACGCGATTCGGCTTTCTTCAATCTGTGTATCGCTTAACAGTTCTTTCATCTTATCTTCCAGTTTCTGCCGGTACTCCTGGAGAATCTGCGGTGAACGCTCCTCCACCATTCCAACTTTTTCAAACATCTGATCAAGTTTCTGCAAAAGATCAGTCCGGAGGTTCTCCCCTTCCGTCTTCCGTGTCTCAACAAACTGTTCACAGGCTTTCCGGAGTACCTGTTCCAGAAGTCCCCATAATTCTTTTTCATCCGAATCCACTTCTTCCATTGTAAATACATCCTGGAACCTGCCAAGCTCCGCTGCGGTGATGTCGTTACAGATACCAAAGGTATCTGCCATCTTCTTAAAATATGCCATATACTGGCTGGCTACGTCCTGATTATACTGCAAAATCATGTGAGACTGTGTAAAATCCTCGTAACTGATAAAGATATCGACCTTTCCTCTCAGCATGTACTCTTTTAACAGTGTACGGATTGCACTGTCGAAAAAGCTGAGCTTTTTCGGCATCTTAATGTTAAAATCCAGATACCGATGATTTACAGATTTGATTTCGACCGTAAATTTATGCTGCTCGTCCTGTGCCTCGGCTCTTCCAAATCCTGTCATGCTTTTAATCATAATAGTTTTCTCACCTTAAATAATTTCTTAATTATTGCTTAATATGCATATGTTTTTATTATAAGTCATTACAAAACCCTAGTCAAATCCTTTTTTTCTGTTATAATAAAAATATTCAAAGAAGGAGTGTGTTTTTATGGCTTTTGACGGAATCACAATTGCAAATATTGTAACAGAATTAAATCAGACCATCACCGGCGGTAAGATCAACAAGATCGCCCAGCCGGAAAATGATGAGTTGATCATAACCATTAAAAATCAGCGGAAACAGTACCGTCTGTTTTTATCAGCCAGTGCTTCTCTCCCGCTGATTTATCTGACGGAAACTAATAAACCAAGTCCACTGACGGCACCCAACTTCTGTATGTTGTTAAGAAAACATATCGGGAGTGGCAAGATCATCGCGATTGAACAGCCTGGTATGGAGCGGATCATCCGTTTTACTATTGAACATCTGAATGAACTCGGTGATCTGTGTACCAAATATCTGATTGTGGAGATCATGGGAAAACACAGCAACATTATCTTCTGTAACGAAGAGGATCAGATCATCGACAGTATCAAACATGTGTCAGCTCATATGAGTTCTGTGAGAGAAGTCCTTCCCGGGCGTCCGTATTTTATACCGGAAACGCAGTCAAAACTGAATCCGTTTGTATTAACGGAAGAAATCTTTCAGGAAAAGATTTTTCCGCGTCCTGTGAATGTGGCAAAAGCAATCTACACTTCTATCACGGGAATCAGTCCTTTGATGGCAGAAGAAGTTTGCTATCGCGCCGGCATCGATGGCGGTATTCCAACCGACGGACTTGAGGATGTGGAGCGGGTACATCTGGCACATACTTTTCTTCGCATGGTAGATGACATCAGGGACGGGCATTTCGAACCAAACATTATATATAAAGGAAAAGAGCCGGTAGAATTTGCCTGCTTTCCACTGTCTCAGTATCAGGATTACCGTGCTGTCTCTTATCCATCGATCTTCCCGGTGTTAGAGACATATTATGCTGAAAAAAATATTGTCACAAAGATGCGTCAGAAAACAGTAGATCTGCGAAAAATCGTACAGAATGCACTGGAGCGAAATGTAAAAAAATATCAGTTACAGCAAAAACAGCTGAAGGATACAGAGAAAAAAGAAAAATACCGTGTCTGGGGAGAGCTGCTGAATACTTACGGCTATGAAGTGGAGCCTGGTGCAAAGTCCATGGAGGCGTTGAATTATTACACCAATGAAATGATTCAGATTCCACTGGATGAAACGATGACCCCACAGGAAAATGCCAAGAAATACTTCGATAAATACAGCAAGTTAAAGCGAACCAAGGAAGCACTGGATACACTGTTGCAGGAAACCGGAGATGAGATCAAGCATCTGGAATCCATTGCCGCTTCTCTTGATATTGCCTCATCGGAAGAAGATCTTGTACAGATCAAAGAAGAAATGATGGAATATGGATATGTAAAGCGGAAAAATACAGGAGGAAAAAAAGTAAAAGTCACCTCTCGTCCATACCATTATATTTCCAGCGATGGATATGATATCTATGTCGGCAAAAATAATTTTCAGAACGATGAGCTTTCTTTTAAGTTTGCTTCCGGCAATGACTGGTGGTTCCATGCCAAAGGACAGCCGGGATCCCATGTGATCGTAAAATCAAAAAATGAAGAACTTCCGGATCGCACCTTTGAAGAAGCAGGAAAGCTGGCAGCTTACTATTCCAAGGGCAGACAGGCACCGAAGGTGGAAATTGATTATACACAGAAGAAAAATCTCCGGAAGCCAACCGGCGGGAAACCGGGATTTGTTGTATATTACACAAACTACTCCCTTCTGATCGAACCGGACATTACGGGACTTCAACAGATACAGTAAAAGGAGGCAACGCCATTGAAGAAAACAAAGGATTCTCAGGAAACAAAGATCCTGAGAAAACCGGTTGCACGGATTGAGACAACCGCGGATACCGGACTTACTCAGGCACAGGTGAAAGAACGGATGGAAAAAGGATGGAGCAATGCCCCGGTGGATTCTCCTTCCAAGACGACCAAAGAAATTATTATCAGCAATGTATTTACGTATTTCAACCTGATTTTTCTTGTGATTGCAGTTCTGCTGCTTCTGGTCGGTGCATTTCGTGATCTGACTTTTCTCCCGGTCATTATCTGTAACACTCTGATTGGTATTATTCAGGAGATCCGTTCCAAGAAAGTACTGGATAAGTTGAGTGTGTTGAATGCGCCTAAAGCTACTGTTGTGCGTGAAGGAAAGCTTCAGACGATTCCCGCAGAAAAGGCGGTGCTGGATGATGTTGTAAAATTTCAGGCGGGGAATCAGATCTGTGCCGATGCTACTGTGATTGACGGGGAGGTACAGGTCAACGAATCCCTTCTGACCGGGGAATCCGATGAGATCACCAAAAAACCCGGGGACACGTTGATGTCCGGAAGTTTTGTTGTTTCCGGCTCCTGTCTCGGACGACTGGAACAGGTAGGTGCAGACTCTTATATCTCAAAACTGACACTGGAAGCAAAGGCAACCAAAGAAGGGGAACAGTCTGAGATGATCCGTTCTCTGGATAAACTGGTTCAGATTGTTGGATTTCTGATCATTCCGATTGGGATTGTTCTTTTTGGACAGCAGTATCTGCTTGGTGACAGTTCCATCAAGACCAGTATGCAGGCTATGGTTGCGGCCATCATTGGTATGATTCCGGAAGGGTTATATCTGCTGGCCAGTGTAGCTCTGGTAGTCAGTGTAATGCGATTGGCCACGAAAAAAGTTCTTGTACATGATATGAAGTGTATCGAGACGCTTGCCCGGGTCAATGTGTTGTGTGTTGATAAAACCGGTACGATTACCGAAAATACCATGAAGGTTCATGATGTGGTTTCTCTGGAACCATATGATAAAGAAGAACTTCCCCCATTGAAAGAACTGCTGGGTGATTTTGCCCACGCTATGTCGAAAGATAACATTACAATGGCAGCAATGCAGGACTATTTTACACAGGGAAGCGGACAGGTAGCTACTTCAGTAACTTCATTCTCTTCCGCTTTCAAATACAGCAGTGCTACTTTTCATACGACTTCTTATGTGCTTGGTGCACCGGAATTTGTTCTTCGGGATGATTATGAAATATATAAAGAAACAATAGAATCTTATGGAAGCGAGGGTTATCGTGTCCTGGTTTTCGGTCGATACGAGGGAACTCCGGACGGAAAAGCACTGACAGAAGCAGTGATTCCTTATGGTCTTGTATTGCTGGCCAATCCGATCCGTAAAGAAGCCTGGGAGACATTTCAGTATTTTGCAGATCAGGGTGTGGATATCAAGGTTATATCCGGTGATAATCCGGTTACGGTATCAAAAGTAGCTTCTCAGGCGGGAATCGCCAATGCGGATAATTACATCGATGCCAGTCAGTTAAAAACACCGGATGATATCAAGCGAGCAGTGTTAAAATATACGGTTTTCGGTCGTGTGACACCGGATCAGAAGCGACAGTTTGTCCGTGCATTGAAAGAAGCAGGGAAAACCGTTGCAATGACCGGTGATGGTGTCAACGATGTACTTGCACTGAAAGACGCTGACTGCAGTATTGCGATGGCCTCGGGAAGTGACGCAGCAGCACAGGCTTCTCAGCTGGTATTGCTGGAATCTAATTTTTCGTGTATGCCTTCGGTTGTACTGGAAGGACGTCGGGTCGTTAATAATATCGAACGATCTGCAAGCTTGTTTCTGGTAAAAAATATTTTCAGCTTTCTGCTGTCGCTGTTTTCTATGGCGTTTATGATCACCTATCCGCTGGAACCATCTCAGATTTCCATGGTGGCCATGTTTACCATTGGTATTCCGGCATTCCTGTTGGCAATGGAACCGAACAAGAAGATGATTGAAGGCCACTTCCTTACGAATGTGCTTTTAAAAGCGCTTCCGGCCGGACTTACGGATGTACTGATTGTAGGATTCCTTACAGTATTCGGGCAGACATTTGGAATGTCAAACGAGGAAATTTCCACGGCTGCTACTCTTCTGCTTGCAATTGTCGGACTGATGATTCTGTTTAAAATCAGCAAACCGATGAATGTATTCCGCTGGATCGTGTGGTCGGCTATGGTGGCTGGATTGTTGTTCTGTGTGATTTTTTTGAAGAATCTGTTTGGAATTGGAGTGATGACACGGAAGTGTTGTATGACGCTGATCGTGTTTGCGGTTGCTACGGAGCCGTTGTTGAGGTATATTTCGCAGATTGTGGCGGGGATTCGGAAACGGGTGTTGCGCAGACGGGAAAAACGGCTGGATAAAAAGTATCCTAGGAAACGTGGAGAATAAAAAAGAGGTTATTAGCTAACGGACGCCAGAAGGCGCGAACATATGGGTTGGACAACGTTGGCAGGCAGATTTTGAACTATGTGCTAAGTGCGACTAGGTGATTCGCGGAGAGCCGCTCATCGCCAAGTCTTACTAAGCACAGGATTTCAAAACTCTGCCTAACCGCCAACAAAGTGTTGTCCAACCCATATGTTCGCGCCTTCTGGCTATTTACTAACAACTGGATGGCAGAAATGTGATTGAAAATTTTACAACTTATGCCGTTCCCGATGATTACAGGAGAAAAGTTTATGTTTTCCGAGGTCTGAATCAGGATTGTTGTGTCAGGTACTCTTCGGTTGTCATGAACTCTACGTGGAGCGGTGACAATCCCTGTAAGATGTGCAGGGTTTCTGCTTCAAGGATCGGGTTCAGGCCGGAGGTGGCATCGGTGAGCCAGATTAGTTTGCAGCCGAGGTCGATGCCTTCAAAGAAAGTGGATAGGACACAGCATTCGGAGACAACGCCGGTGAGGATGATGCGGTCGGCTTCTCGGGCAGCCTGACGGATGGCGGGTACCTGAAAGGAGGAATATGTGCTTTTGTCGTAGATGAGGTACGTTTCGGCTGCTTCTTTGATTCCATCCATCAGTTCATTCATCCAGGGATCTTCATTAATTTTGCGGTTCAGCTCGTTATAGGTTTTCCAGGTTCCAACCGGGTGTTCGGCGGCGATATAGCGGGTGAAGATAGTCTGATTTTTTGGATGCTTTTCCAGAAGTTTCAGGATATTTGCCTTTGTGTGCGCTACAGTCTCACATGCCCATGGCTGGTCGGGAAGGTATACATTTTGCATATCGATTACTAATAATAAATCATTCATGATACAAATCTCCTTTTATTAGATATTTTGCTTTTCTATCTCATCAACAAAACAAAGATTCGTAACTGTTCAGTACACTCACAGTCACCTGAATTTCACTATAAAGATATCTATGGGAAAAGTCAATCCTGTTTTCTTATTCAGTAACCTGTTGCAGAACAGTCCATTGCTTTATATTTACAATTGACAAGACAGCTGTAAAGTGTTAAGGTAAACAGGAAAATATTTTTAGAGAGAAGGTTTTGATTATGTCTGAAAACCTGATGCCGCATATCCGTCTTCCGAAGGATCTGGATGTGGACTGTGTACTGTTACCGGGAGATCCGGCGCGGGCAGATACGGTAGCTTCTCATCTGGAAGACGCCAGACTGCTTGCATCAAACCGGGAATTTCGTAGCTGGCAAGGCACATATAAGGGCAAAAAAATGTTGGTTACTTCTACCGGAATAGGTGCTGCTTCCTGTGCGATTGCTGTGGAGGAACTGATCCAGTGTGGTGTTCATAACCTGATCCGTATCGGAAGCTGCGGAGCCCTGCAGCCGGAATGTACTCTGGGCGATCTGATCTTAGTAACCGGGGCGATCCGGGACGATGGCACCTCTGCTGCTTATGTGGAAGCACAGTATCCTGCGATACCTGATTTTGATCTCCTGAGTGCCTGCCGGGAAAGTGCAGTTGCTGAAAATATTCCTTATCACCTGGGAATCTGTCGCAGTCACAGCTGCCTTTATGGTGATCGGAACCCGGAACTTTACAGTTATTGGGCCGGAAAACGAGCAATTGCTTCTGATATGGAAACCGCAGTGTTATTTGTACTCGGTTCCCTTCGTGGTGTGCGTACTGCATCGATTTTAAATGTTGTTGCCGCCTCTCAGTCCTCTGTCGCGGAAGATATTGGAAAATATGCTGCCAAAGAGGCAATTTCCATGAGTGGGGAAGAAAGAGAAATTCTTACAGCGCTGGAAGCATTCACCAGAATCCAGAAATAATCAAAACCAAAATATCTGAAAATCATCCGAAAAACAGATGGTATACAACTTTTGTATCCTGCATTTCTGATGATACAGATAAAAAATCACGTCGAGGGAGGATGAATCATGAAAAAGATTTTTAAAACACAACTGAATGCCGCTGTCATCGTTCTGATACCGGCATGTATCGGAATCAACTATCTCGGAAAACTGTTCGCCAGTTTCCTGAAACTGCCGTTATGGCTGGACAGCATCGGAACCTGTATCGGTGCGGCACTTGGCGGACCGATCATCGGAGCCATCTGTGGTGCTGCAAACAACCTGATCTACGGATTTACCACCGGTGATAATATTACACTGGTCTATGCGCTGACCAGTCTCTTTATCGGTCTGGTTGTCGGTATCATGGCACGTATCGGATTTATGAAAACATTCCCAAAAGCTCTGTTGACTGCATGTGCAGGCGGACTGGCAGCTGTTGTTGTTTCCACACCACTGAACATTCTGTTCTGGGGTGGTACAACCGGAAATGTATGGGGTGATGCAGTATTTGCCGCAACACAGGCAGCAAAACTTCCACTGGCACTTGGTTCTCTGCTGGATGAGATCGTTGTAGATGTACCGGATAAGTTGATCACACTGATCATCGTATTCCTGATCCTCAAAGGTCTTCCAAAGAAACTTACCACTCTGTATGATACAGAAGAAACTATCGAAAGTCTGGATTAATTTATGAAAACCATCAGTTTATACACAAATAACGGAAGCTGGCTGACACAGCTTCATCCATTTACCAAATTATGGTATCTGGCAGCAGCAATCTGCATTCCCCTTCTGACTGGTTCTTTGTGGGGATTTGCAGTGATGATCATAATCAGTTTTGTACTGCTAAAAAGCGGCAGGCTTATTAAAAAAGCCCTGCCGCTGATTGCATTTTCTTTTACAATTATTCTTACAATTTTTCTGATTCATGGTCTGGTCAATCAACAGAACAAGAATGTACTGTTTGCCATCGGATTTCTCAGGTTTTATAAAGAAGGATTATTGTATGCGGCGCATATCGGATTAAATATTCTGAATATGCTTCTGTCTTTCGCAATTGTCGTTTTATCCACCCGCCCTTCCGAGCTTGTGGATGAGTTGGAGCGAAAGGGATTTTCTCCGCGATTTGGTTATATTATCAATTCTGTGTTTCAGATTATTCCGCAGATGATGGGGACGATGCATACCATCACTGATGCCCAGAGAAGCCGTGGTATGGAAACAGAAGGTAATCTTCTGGTTCGTATCAAGGCGTTTCTTCCACTGATCTCGCCGGTTGTTATGAGTGCGCTGACAGCTACCAGAGAACGGGCAATCGCATTGGAAGTACGTGGATTTGGTGCAAAAGGATTAAAAACCTGGATGCATCCCCATCAGAAGACAAAAGCAGACCGGATCTTCAGCTGGCTGTGTATTGCAGGGTTGATTCTGGCACTGGCAGGGAGGATTTATTTATGGCTTTTTTAGAAGTAGAACATTTGAAATATCGCTATCCCCATACGAAAAAGCTGGCGTTGGATGATATCTCCTTTACTGCTGAGAAAGGAGAATTCATTGGAATTATCGGAGAGAATGGTGCGGGAAAAAGTACGCTCAGCCAGGCTTTCTGCGGACTGGTTCCTCAGTTTTACAAAGGTGCTTACGGAGGTAAAGTGACTGTTGATGGAATTGTTGCTGCTACCACACCTACTGCGGAACTTTGCAAAAAAGTCGGGCTGATCTTTCAGAACCCTTTTAACCAGCTTTCCGGAGCGAAAGATACTGTTTGGGATGAAGTAGCCTTTGGGTTGGAAAACTTTGGCGTACCAGCTGAACAGATCCATGAACGCCTGGATAAGGTTCTGCATCAACTGGACATCTGGCAGTTTCGGGAGAAGAACCCATTTGATCTGTCCGGTGGACAGATGCAGCGTGTGGCCATTGCTTCTGTTCTTGCCATGGAACCGGAGATTCTGCTTCTTGACGAGCCGACTTCACAGCTGGATCCACAGGGAAGTGAGGAAGTATTCCATACGGTAGAACTGCTTGCCAAAACCGGTATCACTATTTTTATGATCGAACAGAAAATGGAAAAACTTGCATCTTACTGCGACAGAATCCTGCTGTTGCATGAAGGAAAACAGATTGCCTTTGATACTCCGGAAAAGATCTTCTCCAGATCGGATCTGGCAGATCTTGGTATCTGTCCTCCATATGCGACGCGTTACTGCAAAGAACAGAACATTCTGCGTCCGGATGGCACATATCCGGTAACGGTGGATGATGTACAGAAGGTTTTAAAAGCGGGTATAGACAAAGTTGCTACACTCCCGCAACTGGCGGATCCTGTTTATAGAAATGTGGCAGAAAATCGTTTTACGGTAAATGATCTGCATTTTTCTTATACCGAAGACCATCCGATTTTTGAAGGCTTCCGGTTATCTCTGGATCAGCGTCCAACCGCGATCATCGGACAGAATGGTGCCGGAAAAACGACACTGGTTCGTCTGCTGAAAGGTCTTTTAAAACCGGCTTCCGGAACGATTCTTTATAAAGGCGAGGATATTTCAGGACGCACCGTGGCTTCTCTCGCCGGTCAGGTCGGTTACGTTTTCCAGAATCCGGATGATCAGATCTTTAAATATAAAGTCATTGATGAAGTCATGTTCGGACCGTTGAATATCGGCATGGATAAAGAGAAAGCGAAACAAAGAGCCATGGAAGCGCTGGAACTGACAGAACTCGCTGCATATGCCGAAGAAAATCCTTACGATCTGGAACTCTCCCAGCGGAAACTGGTTGCAATTGCTTCTGTTCTGGCGATGGATACGGATGTGATCATCCTGGATGAACCGACAATTGCACAGGACTATAAAGGAAAAGAAATTATACGGAAAATTATCACAAATCTTTCCGAACATGGAAAACTGGTGCTGGCAATCCTTCATGATATGGACTTTGTCGCACAGTGTTTTTCAAGGGTTGTGGTTCTTGCACATGGAAAACTTTTGGCAGACGGTACGCCTTCGGAAGTGTTTGTGCAGAAAGAGGTTCTGAAAAAAGCGGCACTCGATATGCCGCATCCATTGCAGCTGCGGAAAGCACTGGAACAGATTTTAGATATGTAATCTTCACATAAACAGTTGTAATCATTCAGATATGTATATAAAAAGTCGGAGCTTAAATCACTCTCTGTGAATTTGAGTTCCGACTTTTTGTTGTATTGCATATCAAAATTGATCGAATGAACCAATTTTGATTTCTATTTTGATTCAAATAGTTAAAAACTCATGCTGAAAACTCGTCACGCGCTTCTACCGGAAACTCTTCAGCCAGTTTACCAGTGAATCATGCCAGATATTATCATCTACGGTTTTCTTCATCTGATCGGTTATCGGACCGTTTCCAGCCATTTTTGCAAGGATAGCTGCCTGAAGCTCTGCTACCGTCATTTCTTCCGGTGATTTACTCCAATCTGGTTTTACAGGTGCTTTCGCTTCTTTACTCTCTTCTTTTGTGAGATCTGTTTTAACTGTTTCACTATCTTCGGATGCTATCGTAGTATTTATAGCTGCTTCAGCATTTGACTCCACCGACTTTTCTGCTGTTTCAGCTTTTAATAGATCCGGATCCTTTGAATCTTCAGCTGCTATATCTGCAACTTCCTCTTTCGTCATAACAACATCCGGTTTCACACTCTTAGGAATTGCAGCCGGTACCGGAGTTTCTCCCTTCATCTGCTCTTCCGGGATCCAGATTTCGCCACTGTTTGCTGGAATCGTCACGTTGATCCGACCTTCCTGTACCTCTGCCCGTTTACCGGAAAGTGCGCCGATATAAGCGGCAGTATTTCCGACCGGCAGATTCATACCTGCGGCATTGTCATCGTTGTTGACGGTAACAATCACACGTACATTGTTCAGATCTCGCGCAAAAGCATACTGACGGTTGGTAAGCATCAGTTCGTTATAACTTCCGTAACTTAATCCAGGCGTAGCCTGGCGGATCTTTCCGAGAGCAGCAATCAGTGCCGTACACGGATTTTCTGTAACCGCATTTTTATAATCTTCCAGATTCAGTGCCGGACGAAGACTCGCATCGGAGAATTTTTCTTTCTTTCCTTCGATTCCGAATTCCGATCCGTAATAAATACTCGGAATACCCGGCAGTGTGTACAGCAAAACATGCACCGGTGCAAAATGTGCTTTATTGCTGAGTTTGGTATAGATTCGTTCCACATCATGATTGTCCACAAAATTGTAAAGATCCAGATCACCCATATTCTGTAAATATTTCACGGTATGCGCAATCTCGAAATAATTATGGTCGTTGTGGCCACTGTACAGGGCTTTATGCAGAGCGTAATTCGTTACACTGTGTAGGGTGCCACCGTTGACCCAACGGCTGTAATCGCCGTGAATTACTTCTCCCATGAGCCAGAAATCTTTCTTTACCTCGTCCGCGGTATGGCGCAGTGTACGCATAAAGTCAAAATCCAGAACATCCGCTGCATCCAGACGGATCCCGTCAATATCAAATTCAGACACCCAGAAACGGATCACATCACAGATATAATTCTGTACTTCCGGATTTCTCTGGTTTAATTTTACCAACAGATTATAGCCACCCCAGTTTTCATAGGAGAAGCCATCGTTATATTCCGTATTTCCGCCAAAATTCACATTGCAGTACCAGTTGACATAGCGGGAATGTTCCCGGTTTGCCTGAATATCTTTAAAAGCAAAGAAATCACGTCCGGTATGATTGAAGACACCATCGAAAATCACGCGGATTCCTTTTTCATGACAGGCTGCCACAAAGTTCGTAAGATCTTCATTGGTTCCCAGACGGGAATCCAGTTTCTTATAATCTGTAGTCTCATATCCATGTCCAACGCTTTCGAATAACGGACCGATATACAGTGCTGTACATCCAATCTTCTGGATATGATCGATCCATGGCAACAAGGTATTCAACCGATGTGCCGGAGCACCATAGTCATTCTGTGCCGGAGCACCTGTAAGACCCAGGGGATAAATATGATAAAATATAGCTTCATTGTACCAACTCATGTGAATGCACCTCTATTTCTACAATTTATTTAACTGTTCAGTACCTTTGTGATCACAGTATATTTACTTTTATTATAATACCACACCTTCTTACAGAAATCCAGTTATTTATTTACCGTTCGGTATATAAATTATCTAAACAGAAAAAATGGGCAATACAGATTTCCCTGTATTGCCCATTTGTACAGCGTATTTTTTCGTTGCCTTATGCCATGATCGGTTTTAAAGCTTCTGCCAGTTTTTCTTTCTCTGCTTCTGCTTCTGCCAGATCTTTACCCAGTGTGGTGTAATAGATCTTGATCTTTGGTTCTGTACCGGATGGACGAACGATAACGGTTTCGTTGTTCTCCAGTTTGTAGATCAGAACGTTGGCTGCCGGAAGACCGGTTTCTTCCGGTTTTTCATAGTCTGTTACGCTGGCAACTTTATTGCCAGCAATTTCGGTCAGAGGATTCTTCCTGAGTCCTTCCATGATACCTGCCATGGTATCCATACCACTCAGTCCCGGGAATTCAAAGCTGTCTACTTTGTTCAGGTAACGACCATATTCTTTGTAAATCTCTTCCAGTCTCGCTTTCAGAGAACTTCCGGTGCTTCTGTAGTAAGCAGCCATCTCACAGATCAACATGGAAGCGATGACTGCGTCTTTGTCACGTACATAAGGACCAGCCAGATAGCCATAACTTTCTTCGAATCCGAAGATGAAACGATCAACTTCACCTGCTGCTTCCAGCTGAGCAATCTGATCACCGATCCATTTGAAGCCGGTCAGGACACTTCTCAATTCTACACCGTAATGTTTTGCAACGGCATCTGCCAGCGGTGTGGATACAATAGATTTTACTGCTACCGGATTCTGTGGCATCGTGCCTTTTTCAATACGTCCTGCACAGATATAATCCAGGAGCAGAACACCCACTTCATTTCCGCTGACCAGTTCATAAGAACCATCGGGACATTTCATAGCGATACCTACACGGTCAGCATCCGGGTCTGTTGCAAGCATCAGGTCAGCACCGGATTCTTTTGCAAGATTCAGTCCCAGTTCAAGAGCCGCAAAAATTTCCGGGTTCGGATAACTGCAGGTTGTAAAGTAACCGTTTGGATATTCCTGTTCCGGGACAATGGTGATATCAGTAATTCCGATGTCTTTCAGTACCTGTGTGACAGGAACCAGACCGGAACCGTTTAACGGACTGTATACCAGTTTCAGTCCTGCAGTTTTACACAGACCCGGACGAACCTGTCTGGACTCGATAGCATCATACAGGGCACGTTTGCAGTCATCTCCTACGAAACGAATCAGTCCTTCTTCTACACCTGCCGCAAAAGACATATATTTTGCACCGGTCAGAACATCAGTTTTCTGAATCTCATTGTAAACGATTGCTGCAGCATCATCTGTCATCTGGCATCCGTCCGGACCGTATGCTTTATAACCATTGTACTTTGCAGGGTTATGAGAAGCAGTTACCATGATACCTGCATTACAGTTGTAATATCTGGTTGCGAAAGAAAGGGCCGGAACCGGCATCAGAGCATCATAGATTCTGACTTTGATTCCGTTGGCTGCCAGTACACTTGCAGCAGTCTTTGCAAATACATCACTTTTCAGACGGCTGTCGTAGCTGATGGCTACAGTTTGTGTGCCGCCCTGTGTTTTTACCCAGTTGGCCAGTCCCTGTGTTGCCTGACGGACCACATAAATATTCATACGATTGGTACCTGCTCCCAGGACCCCACGAAGACCAGCAGTTCCGAATTTTAATGCGACCGCGAAACGTTCTTTGATCTCATCATCGTTTCCTTCGATCCTGGACAGTTCCGGGTTCAGATCAGCATCCTCAAGATCTGCTGCCAACCAGCGTTTGTATTCTTCCTGATACATTATTTACCACTCCTATTATCTTTATTTTTGTCACTTAAAAAGTTATATAGATTGTAACATGTTTTCACAAAAACAGCAACTGCTTTGTGAAACTTAAACGAATGTTAACAAATAATTTCGGTGAAAACGACAAATTCTACTATATTATCAGAAAAATTGCATGTCATTTTCCAATGACAAAACACGCCAGATATCATATCATGTTCTCAATTTTCCAGAGTGGCGAAAAATAATTCATAAAAATCGTCTTCGCCTTCCAGTTTTGGCGAATTTTCTCCCCCACCGTTGGTACTGCGACGCATGGAAGCATAAAACTCTTCCCCTGCCTGAATCAGATCCATCGTATAGATTGGATAACCTTCTTCCTGACATTTTTTACAGAAAGCATCGACAGGATTCTTCTCACTGCGGGTTGCAAAGAGTGCTTTTCGAAGTTCCGGGTCTTTCTTGGCTTTCAGCTGCAGTGCATCCAGTAATTCAATCGTATTCATAAAACATCCTCCTTTATCCCGTGATATGCAAAAGAGGCCTGCCAAATACAATGCAGACCTCCTTGTCTTTTACTGTTTTTAATTATTTCTGAACAATGTTGATGATTTTCTTCGGTACATAGATCTCTTTTACGATTGTACCTGTCAGTTTGTCAGCAACGGCTTCTTTTCCTTTTGCGATTGCATCTTCTTTGGAAATATCAACCGGGATACTGATGACTGCACGGGTTTTTCCGTTGATCTGTACCGGTACCTCTACTTCGTCATCTTTCATAGCGTCTTCATCATGTTCCGGCCATTTTGCTGCAAATACGGATGTGTCATGACCCAGAACCTGCCACAGTTCTTCTGCAATGTGCGGAGCGAACGGAGAAAGCAGAATTACATAGGTAGACAGTGTTTCTTTGTCAATACCCCCGGTCTTCTTAGCCATGTCAATCATCTTGTTGTTATATTCCATGAATTTGGAAACAACGGTATTCAGGCTGAAGCTTTCCAGACGTTCTGTGATATCGTGAATCAGGCAGTGACGCAGTTTTACCATCTCTTTAGTTTCTGAAACATTTGCTTCTGCGTTGTCCTGTACCAGCTTCCAGAAACGGTTCAGGAAACGGTATACACCGTCGATTCCTCTGTCATCCCACTCTGCATCCAGTTCCGGCGGTCCTACGAACAGTTCATAGATACGCAGAGAGTCACATCCGTAATCTCTTACCAGATCATCCGGAGAAACAACGTTTCCTTTCGATTTACTCATCTTGATACCATTCTTACCGGTGATCATACCCTGGTTGAACAGTTTGTGGAATGGTTCATCAAAATCAATAGCTCCGATATCATACAGAAACTTGGTATAGAAACGGGAATACAGCAGATGCAGTACCGCATGTTCCACACCACCGATGTACATATCTACCGGCAGATATTTGTCAGCTTTTTCTTTGGAAACCAGCTCTTTGTCATTTTTGTTATCTACATAACGCAGGAAATACCAGGAAGAACCTGCCCACTGTGGCATAGTGTTGGTCTCACGTTTTGCAGGTCCGCCGCAGGCCGGGCACTTGCAGTTAACCCATTCGTCAATAGCAGCCAGTGGAGATTCACCGGTTCCTGTCGGTTCGTAGGATTCTACATCCGGTAAACGAAGCGGAAGTTCTTCTTCCGGTACCGGAACGTTTCCACATTTCGGGCAGTGAACGATCGGGATCGGCTCGCCCCAGTAACGCTGACGGGAGAATACCCAGTCACGCAGTTTGAAGTTTACGGTTTTACGTCCGATACCCATCTTTTCGATCATCATCGGAGCTTCTTTCTTCAGTACAGAAGATTCCATACCATTCCAGTCACCGGAGTTGATCATAGTTCCAGAAGCCTCGGTATATGCTTCTGTCATATTTTCGATTTCTTTTCCATCTTTTGCGATAACCTGAATGATCGGAATATTGAACTTGGTTGCAAATTCAAAGTCACGGTCATCATGGGCAGGTACACACATGATTGCTCCGGTACCGTAATCAGCCAATACATAGTCAGACAGCCAGATCGGTACTTTGGCACCATTTAACGGGTTGATTGCATAAGATCCGGTAAATACACCAGTCTTTTCTTTGTCCTGCAGACGATCCACGTTAGACTTCATGGATGCATCGTAGATATATTGTTCCACAGCTTCTCTTGTTTCATCGGTAGCCAGTTCTTTTGCCATGGCATGCTCAGGAGCCAGTACCATGAAGGTTGCACCGTGAAGGGTATCCGGGCGGGTGGTGTATACAGTGATCTTCTCGTCTTTTCCTTCAACCGGGAATTCAACTTCTGCACCGTAGGATTTACCGATCCAGTCACTCTGCATCTTTTTAACTTTTTCCGGCCAGTCCAGTTTGTCCAGATCATTCAACAGACGGTCTGCATATTTTGTGATACGCAGCATCCACTGACGCAGATTTTTCTTAGTTACTTCAGAACCACAACGTTCACATTTTCCGTTGACAACTTCTTCATTTGCCAGACCTGTTTTACAGGATGGACACCAGTTGATCGGGAATTCTTTTTCGTAAGCCAGACCTTCTTTAAACATCTTTACAAAGATCCACTGGGTCCATTTGTAGAACTCAGGATCTGTGGTGTTTACTTCGCGATCCCAGTCATACAGAGCTGCGATCTCGTTGATCTGCCGTTTGATATTTGCTACGTTGTCTGCGGTTGATTTTGCAGGATGTACACCCATTTTGATTGCATAGTTTTCAGCCGGCAGACCGAAAGCATCCCATCCCATCGGGTGAATGATATAGTAGCCGTTCAATAATTTGTAGCGGCTCCATACATCAGAAATTACATATCCTCTCCAGTGTCCGACATGAAGACCATTTCCTGACGGATATGGAAACATGTCCAGACAATAATATTTTGGCTTTTTGCCATCATCCACATTCACCGGGTGTTCTTCCCAGATGTCATGCCATTTTTTTTCTACTGCCCTATGATTATAAGGTACTGTCATGGTTTCTTCCTCCTAGGTATTGCTTGAAATATAAAAAGTCCTTTTGTTTCTGTTTTTCAACTAGAGACGAAAGGACTTTATTTCCGTGGTACCACTCTACTTCATGAAGCATAAGCCTCATGCACTTATGGATTCTGTAACGGGAACTCCCGCTTTTTCTTACTTGCATCTTCTATAAATTATGAAAATGTTTCGGAAAAAGGACTCCGGGGCCAGTTCAAAGCTCTCTTCTGCTGACTCGCACCAACCGACAGCTCTCTGAAAGAACGATACCGCTTTTACTCTTCCCCTTCCAAGTCGTATACTTTATAAAACATAAAATATTTTAACTGCAAAGACAGTGTTTGTCAAGGCTTTCCTGTTATTTACACGGGCAGCAAGCCAAAGTGTTACTGTTCACTCCATTCCCGGTAACACACCTCGCGATGCACAGAATTTATACCAATCGTATAAATTCGCGAAGCATATTTTATCTTGTTATGGCTGCTCATCAAAACGATGGTTTTTAAAATAGTATTCTTTATCGTGCTCATTGATCTCACGATATACCTTGCATGGACTTCCAAAAGCAATACAGTTTGCCGGAATGTCTTTTGTTACGATAGAACCGGCACCGATCACGGAATTTTCTCCGATAGTTACATCCGGAAGAACGACAACATTGGCTCCCAGCCATACATTATCACCAATGGTGATTGGGAATGAATACATTCCGTCTCCCCGGTGTTCCGGATCAATGGGATGTCCGGTGGTACACAAGGTTACATTCGGTCCGATCAACACATTTTTTCCGATGGTGATCTTCCAGTCATCGATCAGTGTCAGATTCATATTAGAATAGGTGCCATCTCCGATGGATACATATTTTCCAACAGCTGCTGTAAGCGGTGGAGTGATCCATACATTTTTTCCTACTTTTCCGAAAATATCGTGAAGAAGTGCTTCTCTTCCTTCCATATCTTTCGGTGGCATACTGTTGAATTCTCTTACCAGTGCTTTTGTGTGAGCCTGCAGACTCATATTTTCATCATCATCCTGCCATACATACCCCTGTTTCATTCTCTCCTGCTCAGTCATAGTTTTTCTACCTCCCAGTTAATATTACTACAGGGTTAAGTGTAACATATTTGTGTGGGAAAAGCCATCTGCTCTCGAAGAAAAGTATTGCCACGGTACATAACAGTAACATATAACAGTCAGGTGCTTTTTCATAGCATCAGTTGTCCATCGAATCGGAAAAAAACAGACGTGGGAAAAGATCTTGTTCGAGCTCTTCCGCGGTATAATCCGCATTGCAGGATACGCTGGGAGCATACAGGTACGTATATCCATCCCGTATAACCATAAATGCCAGCCAGAAATTGGTATCCTCGTTGTTTCCGCTGGTAAAGGAAACAATATACACCGGATAGGAAAGACTCTCAGTATAACCATCGTCCTGGTAAACGGAAAGAATGTTATATATGCCACCGTCGGTCAGTTTTTCTGCTGCAAGGGTTGCGTATGCCTCCGGAGTGTCTGGAAGATCTTCCGGGTTGACATAGCAATAGTCAACGATGCAAGACATCCCGTCTTCTAACATATCGTCATATCGGTGAGTCCCGTCTTCATAATTTTCATTTATTATAGAAATCATACCGGTATAAGGAAGAGCACCTCCCATGAGAACCGGTATGTTCACAGAATTCTCCTGACCGGACGGCGCATCAACAGGGTCTTCGTTTGGTTGTGACGGAGAAGGATCTGCTTCATCAGGTGTATGGGATCCATGATCATTACCTGATTGAGTGTTTTCTGTGGTGTCGATATTTTCAGGAACTTCAGGTTCGTCCGTTATTATCGGATCAGTGTTTTTTTTCGGGTCAGATGGATCCTCGTCGTTTTGTTTGATGTTTCTATCTGCAGTAATGAATGGAATCTTGAAGGGTAATTCGACCGGAAGCTTGAAAGAACAGGATGTCATGGTCAATGCTGCTGTGAGGAGCAGTGAAGCAAAAAGCCATTTGCTTTTCATAAGCGTAGTCTCCTTTCTTCTGATTATAGCAAATAGAATGATATACAGAATTCCTTTTTTACATTGTACCATATATTGTGCGGTTTGTGTGACGTTGCCTTATAAAATGATCCACTGGTCTTTCGATTATTGTTATCGGTAAACAGTGATTTTTCATTGAGGAGAAACGCTGGAGATCCAGTCTTTTGGCGAACAACCGCACTGCTGTTTAAAATATCGGCTGAAATGAGACATGTTTCGAAATCCGCAGGAAAGAGCCACTTGTTGGATCGGCAGCGCTTCATTTGTCAGTAGATTTTTGGCCTTGTCAAGACGGACCTGTAGCAGGTCGTTGTGTGGGGTACTGTGAAAAAACTGCCGGTAATAAGCGTAGAACTGACTTTTTTCCAGGTTTATCCGATTGCAGAGTTGTTCGGTTGTCCAGTGTTTTTCATAATGGCGGAGCATCTCCATGCGAAGTGCCTGAAAATCCCGGTACAACCCTTCTTCTTCTGGGTTATGTCGCTGCCCTTTTTCAAGTCCACGGGCTGCCGTGACCAGAAGCTGGCAGATCAGTGCACTCTGCATTGCTTCCGTATGAGAACCGCGGGTGATGTATTCCTGTTGCAGCTGGCGTAGGATCTCTTCTATCTCCTCCGGATTTTGCGGATAAAATATCTGGTTTTGCGGAAGCTGAAAATATTCTGCCGGATTCTCCTGTGCAACAAAATGAAGATAACTGTTCCGGAACTTCTGTACTGCCTGATAGTGCTGCATCTGTCCTGGTGTGTACAGGATGCAGGCATTTTCTCCGGTAATCAGTATACCATTCTCCTGATAAACTTTCATCGGAGTTTTCAGCAATAAAAACAAATAATCGCCGCTCCCCTGTGGACGGTAGATCCGGTCAGCATCTGGGTTGGAGCGGTTGTATTCGCAAAACTGTATGGAAATATCTGAAATCATTACTTCATCACCCTCTCGTATTTTCTACAAAAAGCATACCTGACACCGGAAAAAAAGTCAATTACTTCGGACAAAAACATCTGGTATTCTTCCCATGTTCTGTTACAATCATATACAGTACAGACAATACATGTCGAGAGCACATTATATAACCACAGGAGGTTTTTACAATGAAAAAAGCTGAAATTATTGTAGACAAATATTTCCTCACCGGCGCGGTAGACAAAAGGATCTTCGGTTCTTTTATTGAACATCTGGGAAGAGCCGTGTACGAAGGAATCTATCAGGAAGGCAACCCGAACTCCGATGCACAGGGATTTCGGAAAGATACCCTGGATCTGGTCAAAGAACTGCAGGTTCCGATCGTTCGTTATCCGGGCGGTAACTTTGTATCCGGTTTCCGCTGGGAAGACAGCGTAGGACCAAAAGACAAACGACCATCCAGACCGGAGCTTGCCTGGGGTGTGATCGAAACCAATCAGTTCGGATTAAATGAATTCGCCGACTGGTCAAAAAAAGCAGGAAGCGACATCATGATGGCTGTCAATCTGGGAACCCGTGGACCGGAAGATGCCAAGAATCTTCTGGAATACTGTAACTTCAAAGGCGGTACTTACTACAGTGATCTGCGAAAAGGACACGGTTACAAAGATCCGCACGATATCAAAGTATGGTGTCTGGGAAATGAAATGGATGGTCCGTGGCAGATGGGACATAAAACGGCTACCGAATACGGAAGAATCGCAGCTGAGACTTCCCGGCTGATGAAATTCATGGATCCGACGATCGAGACTGTAGCCTGCGGAAGCTCCAACCTGGACATGCCAACCTTCGGTTCCTGGGAATATACCGTTCTGGATGAGGCATATGATGAGGTTGATTACATGTCTCTGCATCAGTACTATGGAAACCGCGATGACGATACCCCTGATTTCCTGGCAAGTTCCAAGGGAATGGATGATTTTATCTCCGGTGTTGTAAGTATCTGTGATGCTGTCAAAGCAAAGAAACACGGCAAAAAGAATATTAACCTGTCCTTCGATGAATGGAATGTATGGTATCACAGCAACGAGGCAGATGAAAAACTGGAAAAATGGATCCAGGCACCACATCAGCTGGAAGATATTTACAACTTCGAAGATGCCCTGTTAGTCGGAAGTATGCTGATCACACTTCTGCGTCACGCAGACCGTGTAAAGATTGCCTGCCTGGCACAGCTTGTGAATGTTATCGCTCCGATCATGACATCCGATACCGGTGCATGGAGACAGACTATTTTCTATCCGTATTTCCATGCAAGTGTATACGGAAGAGGTACTGTCCTGAATACTCAGGTACACACTCCGGTATATGAAAGCAAAACTTATGGAGAAGCTCCATATCTGGATTCTGTATGCATCTGGAATGAGGAAGAAGATACGCTGACAATCTTCGCTGTGAATAAAAGTCTGGATGAAGATATGGAAGTCAGCTGTGACCTGAGACAGTTTGAAGGTTACAAAGTAGCTGAACATATCGTTCTGACCAACGATGATCTGAAAGCGGTTAATACAGAAGCCGCTCCGAACACAGTAGCTCCGACACTCTCTTCTGCTACCAAACTGGAAAATGGCAAATTGCAGACCGTCTTTGGAAAACACAGCTGGAATGTAATTCGACTGAGTAAATAATTTCTTTCAAAAATGCTCCTGGAATCCCAGGAGCATTTTTGATAACTGTTCTGTAACGATTCAAAGTTCTTGTTATTCTTTTATTCTAACGGTTCCTCATAGAATCTTCCCGCGATTCCCTCGGATTTGATAATGTTGATAAATGCCTCCGGATCCAGGCTGTGAACCAGTGCAGTCACTTCTTTCACCTCATCTTCTCCCAGTACTGTGTACAGCATGTCTTTGTCCTCTTTCAGATAGCAGCCCTGAACGGCAAGATGTGTGATTCCATGCCTGGTACATTCCATAATCTTCTGCTCCAGCATCGCTCCGTGACGGGTGACGATGAACATGGTTGCTTTTTGATCTTTTCTGTGAAGTGTGTTGATCGTCTGTGTGGAAACGAACTGGAAAATGATGGAATACATCGCAGCTTCAAATCCAAACAGAAAACCTGCGGTCGTAAGTATCACCACATTGATACCAAAAACAAAATTCCAGGACAGTTTATGCAATCTGGAGGAAAGATAAACCGCAATAAAATCCGTTCCACCGCTGGAAGCTTTTCCGAACAAAGCAATCGAGATTGCTGTTCCGTTCAAAATCCCGCCAAATACAGACACCAAAAGCGGATCATATGTAATCGGCGTTACCGGGATCAGATCGACCAGAAAAGAGTTCAGTACGATCATCAGTACCGTATATGAGGTAAACTTTTTTCCGATCATCCGAAAACCGATGATCGCCGGTATCGCATTCAATGCAATATTGATCACCGAATATGGCAATGAAATTCCGAAAAATGTTTCCGCCGTACGCTGTAACAAAAGTGATAAACCGGTAAATCCTCCCGGAATCAGATTCCCCGCCCGGACGAAAGATTTGATGTTGACAGACATCAGTAACGATGCGAAAAGTACGCAGCCTGTCGATATCAGTGGCTGCTTCCATCTTGGGGATGTTCGTACAGTTGCCGGTTGTTGATTTGTAGTTTTCATTTTGTTCTCCATTATAAAAAACTATTGTTGCCTTCACTTAAGGAAGTTTTAGCAGCGTGTTCTATTATAGTATAGCTCTTTTGAGATGTTTCATCAATGGGAATTCATTGGACTTTATTTGTAGATATCTTCTAACATATCAAGTATATGGCTCTCAGGCAGTTCTGTGAACTAATTCTGCAAACTTACTTTCCAGTAAGAATTTAAACCGTCTGCCAACAGGAAGCTTCAACACTATTGCCATTTTTTCATGCTCCTTTCCGAAGCTATACTACTGGAACGGAAGATACTCTGCCCCAATGTACTTTGATTTTACCATCTAACAGGCCAAATAACAAGTTGATACCCCGGCACTGTTTTACAGACTAATATTATTATTTTACAGTTAAGCGACAATCTCTATCATACAAGCAAAAAAGTGAGCATACACCACGACAAAATAATCGGTATATGCTCGCTTATTTACTCATCATCATCTTTTGCTATTTTTTAATCACCGGAATCTCCGTATCATCTTTCGCGTCCAGGTCATCCAGGTATTTTTTCGTTTCTTTCACAATAACCGGGGAAAGGAGCAGTACGGCGATCAGGTTCGGGATTGCCATCAGGGCGTTCAGGATATCGGCGATGTCCCATACTACATCAAGGGCTACTACCGGGGCGATCACAGCTACGGCGATATATAACACACGATAAGGAATCAGTCCCTTTTTCCCTGCAAAGTATTCCACACAGCGTTCCCCATAATATGCCCATCCAAGGATCGTAGAGAATGCGAAGGAAATGATTCCAACGACAAGGATCAAAGGTCCGATGATCGGAATCTGATCGAAGGCAATGGAGGTCAGTACACCACCATCGTTGATCTCATTGGCATTGATAGCCGGGTTTTTCATAATCGTAGAAACCAGTACCAGACCGGTCATCAGACATACGACTACAGTATCCCAGAAAGTTCCGGTGGAGGATACCAGTGCCTGGCGTACAGGGTTTCGAGTCTGTGCTGCTGCTGCGGCAATCGGTGCAGAACCCATACCGGATTCATTGGAAAACAGTCCACGGGCAACTCCGTAACGCATCGCCAGCATGATACCGCTTCCTACCAGACCGCCGGCTGCTGCTCCCGGTTGGAATGCCAGGCGACAGATAGTTGTGATTGCAGGAATGATATAGTCATAATTAATTCCAAGAATCACGATACAGCCAAGCACATAGAAAAGTGCCATAAACGGAACCAGTCGTTCACAGACCCTTGCGATGCTTTTGATTCCACCAAAGATGACAACTGCTGTCAGAACGCCAATGATGATTCCGACAACTGCTTTATTGATGTGAAGATTCTCATTGCAGACAGTAGCGATGGCGTTAACCTGTGTGGCACATCCGATACCGAACGAAGCAAACCCGGCAAATACAGCAAAGATCAGCCCCAGCCACCGCATATGCAAACCGCGTTCCAGTGCGTACATGGCACCACCCTGCATTCGTCCATCTTCGGTTTTGACACGATATTTTACTGCAATCAGTGATTCACTGTATTTCGTCGCGATACCGAACACACCGGTAAGCCAGCACCATAAAACGGCACCAGGACCACCTAAGGCAACGGCAGTTCCCACACCGATAATATTTCCGGTTCCGATCGTAGATGCCAGCGCAGTGGCAAGTGCTCCGAACTGACTGACTTCACCGTCTGCATCCGGTTCTTTGGATACGGAAAGCTTGATTCCTTTTGTGATTGTTTTTCTCTGGATAAACCCGGTTCGGACGGTCATGAAAAGATGAGTTCCGAGAAGTAACAGAATCATCCCCCAGCCCCAGACTTTTCCATCCATCCAGGTTACCAGTTGACTGAACTTTTCCATATGTTTGTTCTCCCTTCTGTGGTGTAGATATGTAAATCTCATAAATATTTCGTATCTTCATAGTTGCTGAGCGTTTAAAAGATTCTGTACGTTTTCCAGATGCTCTGATTCCTGTACAGGATATATCAGTTTATGGCATATAGAGGAATATTATGCCGGCAATAAGATAACATAGGCTTCGCGATCTTGATATGCAGGAAGATAATTTCCTGTATATCGAAAAAAGGCAGACACCCTCTCGGATGTCCGCCCTTGGACTTACATATCTCATCTGTATTTTGTTTATCAGTTGATTTTTCTTATTATATCATGAAACTCTTTTGCTGCCAAGTGAAAATTTTCTACTCCAGGTTCAATACCGTACAAACCGGAGTTCCTTCCAGGTATTCTACGGTAACCGTGTCTCCCTCCTGCAATGTTACGACCTGCAGATAATCCTGAACTGGGACATCGAAGATCTCGGAATGTCCGTTTAATACCAGGTAGAAATGGGAATTGCCGTCGATAACGCTCTGCGCGATCCGCTGGATCGTTCCGGTGACAGTTTTGAAATCGCTCTCATTTCCAGCAGTAATTCCACTGGTATTCAGGAGTTTCACATAAGCGTCCTGGCAGGCGGATACGGTATCTCCGATGGCAACATTCTGGTATTTCTGGATATTTACCATCGCGTATTTTTTTACCAGTCCGGCACCGTCTTTCAATGCCATAAAGTATGTTGGTTCATTGGAAATATTCAGAAGGATCGGGAAAGTTGCCTTGTACCCAAGGTTCTGAACCTGCCCTTCCGCGGATCCCATCGCCGAATACTCTTCTGCTCCGTTTACCTTATAATATCGTGTCTCTCTGGTACGTTGATTGATCAGAACAAATCCTACGTTGGACTGATCTCCGCTGACAGAAGTTACACCGGTGTATACCCATACATCGTCTTCCATCGCCATGTAATTATATCCGTCTGTAGATTTCAGACAGCCTTTCTGTCCGAAGATGCTGTTGATATAACCGTGCACCAGTGTTCCATAGTAATTATACTGCTGAATCAGAAGATCTGCCGGATTGGCACGGTCTACCCATTCCGGACAGTCTTTTAACGTGTAATCCTGGCACTCTCCTGTCTGGGCATTACACAGGACAACTCTGCCGATTGTTGCACCACCAAAAAGTCCAATTGTATACTTCCGCACCGGGCAGACCCAGTAAGGAGTGCCATTATCGTCAATCTCGAAACTTAACTGATCGAAAATATAGGTTGGATAATGAAAACGCAGATGGCGATAAATATTCCGGTTCAGATATTCTGCCTCGGAATAACGGATCGGTTTGTCCAGTTTTACCAGCGAGGTATCCTGTGTCGTCATATCGATCATAATATACGCCGGGATTCCCTGTGACTGGTTGGTCAGCCATTTGATCGGGCTTGCGTAGACCAGTGGAGTCACGCGAACCGGTTTTTCCTGATAATTGATCTGCGAATACAGATCGCTGACCTCAAACTGAGAAACCATATCTACCATACTTCCCATTTTTCGGTTTCCAAGAATCATCGCACTGTCTTTGTCAAGCAACGGAATCTGACTGAAATTCACCGGCTGGATATCTTCCGAAAAGTCGCGTTCCTCGATGGTCAACAGATTTCGATACTGTTTTGCGTTTACGATGGGGGAAGATAAGATGCTTCCTGCTGCAAATACAAGCAGTACAGCCATCAGTACAATGCCTCCGATTTTCAGAAACTTGCTGCTTTTCACCTCACGGATGCTGGTAAACTTCTTTTTAGCTGCATAAGCTGCCAGAATCAATACGAGTACAAACAGGATAAAAATCCAGATTCCCGTAGAATGAATGTTGATCGCCGGGATTGTTACATAATAATAAATCCCCGCAAGAACGATCACCAGCAGCACTAGAAGCGCTTTGATTTTTCCTTTTTTCATATTGTTTGCTCTCCTCTTTGGAACTGTTGTTTTTTGTACTATATCAGTATACGCTGTTTTTCGCAAGTATAACCCACAAGAATTCACGAATTCTTAAGGAAACCGCGGTCACAGGTATTATAAAAATATCCGAAAGTAAACCAGTTGTCAAATAGCCGATTCACTTTCGGATTAAGTATCTCGATTTGTTTTACAGAGATTCACACTCCGCATTAATCGTATCTTCGGTTGCTTTCATTGCTTCCATTGTCATCGTCAGCAGTTTTTCCAGTTCCCAGCCGAGCTGATCGGCTCCGCGCTGGATGACTTCTCTGGAGCATCCTGCAGCGAATCCTTTGCTTTTGTATTTTTTCTTTAAGGATTTCAGTTCCATGTCTTTTGTACTTTTGGAAGGACGCATCAGCGCTGCCGCCCAGATCAGTCCGGTCAGTTCATCGGCTGCAAACAGTACTTTTTCCATCTCATGTTCCGGTGCTACATCAAGAGTAACACCACATCCGATCGTGATACCATATCCATGGGAAACTATACTGTGGATGATATCTTCACCAACGCCTCCCTCTCTTAAAAGTTCCGGTGCTTTCAGGCAGTGCTCTTCCGGATACTGTTCAAAATCAATATCATGCAGAAGTCCTACGATACCCCAGTATTCTGCGTCTTCAGCATATCCAAGTTCGTTAGCATACCATTTCATTACAGCTTCCACGGTAAATGCATGCTGCAGATGAAACGGATCCTGATTGTATTTTTTTAATAATGCCAGTGCATCTTCTCTTGCTATATAGTCCATATTTCTTTCTCCCTGTCCGGTGTGCACTGCGCCTGAAACACACCATTTGTAATTCATAGATTTCTTAGAAATATTTTTGAAATGATTTCACGCATAAATGTATTATAACACGAAATCGCTTCAAAAACAGAAGCTTTTTCACACAATACCTTTGTGGGTATATATATCAGGAAAAACTGTTTTTCACTTCCTGTGCAAAATGATCCGGCGTATCCATAAAGCAAAACGGTTCATACTCCGTATATGCAGATGGACGGCTGACAGTAAGCAGCTGTATTTCTTCACCGGGAAGATCCGAGAGAAGTTTCTGCTTTAATTTTGCCAGTTCTTTTCCATGCATCATTTGGATTGCCAGACTGCTCCCGCCCTGATTATTTTTTGCAATCAGATAACACATCCCGAAGCACCTCCTCACATTCACATTCTGTTCGGATTCTTCCTCTCTCGTACTCTCTTCGCAGGGTGATTCCTACATTTGCCGGATGATGTTTACTCCATACATATTTATGCAGCCAGTTGTTCATCTGACGGTCATAGTAGGTATTATATTGAATCTCGATCGGGTAATGTCGGTGGCCATACTGATAATAGATATACACACCGCGGTATCCGTCATCGTGTGTTTTCCCGTTGGACATGTCTGCAACGGAAATATTCTTTGCTTCTCTCAGACGTAAAATTTCCTCGTAATTATCGCATAATGTCTGAAAACCGAGGATATCGTTAAATACCCGCTCTACCCGGCTTTCCCCGGATGCCCGTTGATATTTCCGCAGGATCGCCTGAAGACTTTTGATGCGATAATCAATCGGAAGTCCGGATAAAATATCACTGGAATCATACCAGATGACGATATTTTTCAGTTCTTCTGTAAGAAACGCTTCATCCAGACAGCTGATTGCCTGAGCCAGGTTCTCTTCCAGTCTGGTTCGAAAGGACAACTTTCGCAGCAGGGCAAAAGACAGTCCGTCTTTCTTCAAAATATCTTCTACCATTGCTACTGCCCCCTGATTAATCTTCCAGAGTAACTTTCACTTTTTTACCCATAGCTCCGGCAATCTTTACCAGGAATTCCAGACTGGGGTTGTAATTTCCGCTCTCAAAACGGGTGATGTTCGGCTGAGAGATACCGGCACGTTTTCCAAGTTCACTCTGCGTCAGTCCCAGTTCTTTGCGGTACTGTTTGTAAATGTCGACGGTTCGCTGAATCGTCACTTTCTGCTGGGTTTCCAAAAGAATTTTTTCTCCGTTTTCCATAATGATATAATCCATTTTTTCACTTTCCTTTCATGTTTTTATCAATACCGTATGTGATATTCATATGATAACCTATACGGTATGAAATGTCAATAGTAATACGATACAAAATAAAAAAAGTACAGAAATCCCGGAAAAAATATTTTCCAGGATTCCGTACAGTTCTTAATCGTAGAAATATTTGCTATTTTACATAAAGCATTTTTTCAGCATCTTCTGCTTCGGCAAATGGTCCGGGCACAGTTGCCACACCGCGGTGATTTCCGAAATAATCTTCGTCAAACCGAATCGGTGTTCCATCTGCATTTTCGAACGGCTGTTCCGGTTCGAAGGCATTTCCAAGCACTTCCGTGTTGATCATTCTTCCGGTAAAGCCCTTCAGGAACTCATAGATATTGGTTTCCAGATGATATCCGTCTTCTTTTTCCACCAGTTCAACCTTCACATCCTCCCTGTTCTCTGCTGCGGTCAGACCATTTCTTTCCTTTTTCCATGCTTTTGCTCCTCCGAGATACACATTGCCCTCGCTCCATACCGGCAGATGACCAAAGTGTACCGGTTCCAGTTTTACCATATCCACCGGTTTTGTAAAGTCAAACTGTGAGATCCATTCCTCATATGTCGGATACTCGTCGAATGTCCAGGTACCAGCCAGACGATTTTCCGTGTCATATCCATCATCGGAATCGTGAGGGGTAATCACATCTTCTTTCGGCCATTTCTGTACAAAAATATTGTTATAGAAACGGTCATCCCCGTGAAGAATCGTCATGAATCCCATCACCTCTGTACGGTGCGGAATATGATACGGTGTATATCTCCAGCCGGTTCCTTCACCAACACAGGTCAGAGAACCACAGATCAGGTTATGTACCATTGCTACACCCTGTGTTGCGAAACGAAGGGCAGCATCAGACAGAAGAATATTGTTGTCGATCAGTGTCGGTCCATGTCCCACTTCCACAAACAGATCCTGAGACATCATACCGCCCTTCAGATTTTTTGCAAAGGACGGACGCTGGTTGTCATGAAGCAGATTCTGCGTGATCCGTGTTCCCTGTGCTTCCCAGTCACACCAGATACCCATGGTACAGTGATGAATATGATTACGCTGATACAGAACATCAATCGCTGCATGCATCTTGATACCTGCAATCTCTGCACCGCCCTGTTCCATCATGTTGTTGATGTGATGAATATGGTTGTCTTCGATCACACTGAACACACCGCCCATACGACCGATGATACCGCCCTGTTCACAGTGATGAATATTATTTCTGCGGATAATATGACTTCCTACCTTTTCTTTCAGCCAGCCATGATACTGTCCGCGGCATACGGCATCACGTTCCATCTGTGTCGGACTCTTGACATACTTATATGTAAAATAATGATCGTTATCCGGATCCAGATATTTACCTACGGAGATACCTGCGCATTTGCTGTTGGAGATATCGCAGTCCTCGATGATCCATCCCTTGCTCCAGTGTGGACCGATCATACCGTCCTGAAATGCTGCCGGCGGTGCCCAGGTGGTTGCGGCCTTGCAGATGGTAAAGCCGCTGACAGTAATATAACTTACTCCTGTTTTGGAAGGGAAGAAGCATTCACGACGCACATTGATTTCTACATTTTCCGCGTTCGGATCTTTTCCCTGGAAATTGGCGTAAATGATTGTTTCATCCGTTTTGGAATCCTGTTCGGCATACCATTTGTAGACAGATTCTTCCGGAACCCAGCTGCATGGATACACTTCTCCGCGAAGACACTCATCCAAAGTTACTGCCTCATACATGGCGCGACCGTTCAGATATACGCAGCCGGTATGTTTGTCTGCCTTTGCAAAATACCAGTCACCATATACTGCAGTCGTATATGGGTTATAAGAACCGAACACACTATTTGCCACACGACATACCCAGGTGTTGTCCTGATACGGTGTCCAGGTTTTAATCTCCTCCGCACCGGTAATCACAGCACCCAGTGGCTTTGCACTGCGATAGGTGATCCGGGCATCTTCACGTCCGGCATAGATTGGATCTACATATTCACGGTAAGTTCCCGGGAACACTAAAACCTCATCACCCGGTTGTGCGATCTTTGCAGCATCATTGATTTTTCGAAAAGGAGTTTGTTTGGTTCCGTTTCCGTTACGTACAGCATTCACATCTACATAGATTCTCATGTTCATAACCTCCATTGTACTTCATCTTGTATAAAAATCAGTCATTATGTAGATTTCTCAATTATGTTTTGAGAAATATGGCCATTTATGGTTATTATACTATAGACTCTGATCTGATAAAAGATAAATCTGACAGTTTCAGAAAATTAGTTTTCCGTACATGAATTCAAAATGGCTGGGAAAGAAACTACACCGGGAGATTGCGGTATTGCTCGATGTTTCTCTCCTGATTTTCATCGTAAATGAAATAATAATCGATTTGACCGGTTCCCTGGGTATAAATATATTGTCCATAGGTTCTCACGTTACAGAATAATACGGTACTTCCCGCCGCAACACCGATGGCATATCCCTTATTGGACAGTACCAGTGGCATCCGAAGTTTTTTCTGTCCAAAAGAGATATACCGCGCTTTCGTGCTCAGATCCATAAAATCATCTGCAAGAACACCTTTGGATTTCAGGCGCTCATTTTTATCCCAGGCGAAAAAGTTCCAGGTCTGACTGTCCAGAAGCAATCGAGGTTCCGAAGGATTTTCCGTAAGCAGTTTTTTACCGTCTCTGCTTAAAAACTGCACAGCACCATTGGCTTTTTCCACCCGAATCAGGATACGATCAGTCAGAAGCTGTACTTCAGAACGGGACTCTTTTGCGCCCCATGTTACTGCGGTATCTGCCTGTGCTTTCCAGTTCGTATCCTGGATCGTGCCGGTGACACCTTTTACAAAGCTGATACGGATCGTCGACGGTGTGATCGGTGTCAGCCGAAGAAGTCCGGCTGCACTGGCGATCTCCAGATACTGCTTTGTCTTTTTCACCCATTTTACAGAAAAATTTCCTCTGGAATGTCCTTTGACCTGAAGATGACTCTCCGGTGGGAAGGTTCCATATGTATACGGGGATGGATTCACCAGTCCGTCGATGGCGGAAGATTTTAATTTTTTATCCGTTGATTTCTTTAACAGATTTCTGTTTTTGGGAATCAGTGCCTGATGTACTTCAAACGGTTTTGGAATTAGCACCGGTGTCTCTGTTCCGGCAATTTCCTGTTCCTTTTTCAACTGGATCTTTCGAGGACCCAGATAGCCTCTTGCCTGCCGATCCCTGTCGCCCTCTTCTCTCCGCTGCTGTTCGATCTCTTTTTGCGTGTGTACCGGTTTTGCGTATTCTTTTGCTTTTTGCAGACTTTCAGTCTGGAATTCCTGCATATGTTTTTCTTTCGGTACTTCGGTTACAATAATATCCGTAAGAGTATCCTGATACAGTACGGTAAGTTCATGAAGTGCACGGGTAGCGGCAACATACAACAGTTTGATATGCCCGTTATCCTGTGGATATTGTTCTTTTGTCGGATTCCACAGAAGTACCGCGTCAAATTCCAGCCCCTTGGTATACACCACCGGGAGAACCATGATTCCCTCTCCGAACTGACTGCGTTCCGGTGTGTAACTCATCAGATTCGGAGTATCCTGTAACAGATCCGACACCTCTTTGGCTTCCGTCTCATCGCGGCAGATTACAGCGATCGTTTCGTATCCGTTTTTTTGCCATTCCTGAATCTGGTTTGCTGCTGCATCTTTCATAGCAACTGTATCTGCACTGGCTTGCACCTTCACCTGCTTTCCGTGGCGAATGATCGGTTCCACCGGATAGATCGGGAAATCTCCATGCCGAAGGACCTCTGTGGCAAATTCTGAGATTTCCACCGTGTTTCGATAGCTTTTCCGAAGCAGTCCGAATGCATCGTATGTTCCCCGCAGGATCAGTCTGCGAAGTTCTTCCCAGTCATTTAACCCCTGTCCAAAATGGATATTCTGAGAAGTATCTCCCATAACAGTATAGGTGCATCCCCGCATACAGTAGTGCAGGCAGCGATATACCATCATACCAAAGTCCTGTGCTTCATCGATGACCACATGGCTTGCTTCCCTCACCGGATCGGTTTCCTTGATCCGTTTATAGATATATGCCATCGCCGCAAGGTCGTACACATCAAACGATGTATCTGGTATTTCGATAGGAATTCCCTCTTGCTGCTGTGCACGGAGAAAATCCTGATAAAAAGTTCGCACGGAACCATTCCATTTTCCGTTGCCAAAGTAAGTGCTGTATTTTTTGTCCAGTATTTTCCGCTCTTTTTCTGTGAAAGAGATCACTTTTCCCGTGATCACATTTTCATAGCGGGCATACAGCATTTTATTCAACATCAGGATCTTGCTTTCCATCGAAAGGAGCGGATTGTCACGCAGATACTCCCGGATCATCGCAGGACGCATCAGACGCACACCCGTTTTTTCCATCACGATCGCCTCCTGTGGAATCTCCTGATTTTCGTATGCCTGACAGTACGCTTCCAGTTTTTCGAACCAGGCAGTACTTCCTTTCTGTTCCTGCCAAGCCTCCTGAGATACAGGATGAACTCTGTATATTTTTTCATTCCATTCCTCATACAGAAGGCGGATAAACAGCTCTTCCATCGTCATCTGACGAATCCCGTATACATCCAGCTCCGGCAGAACACCGGTGATATAATTCAGCAAAATTTTATTGCTCCCGATAATATAAAAATCTTCCGGGCGGAAATCCTCTTTGTAATTATAAAGAATATAGGAAATCCGGTGCATCGCCACTGTGGTCTTTCCGGAACCCGCCACACCCTGGACAATCAGATTAGTCCTGGGGGAGCGACGGATCAGCAGATTCTGTTCTTTCTGAATGGTTGCAATGATCTCTCCAAGTACGTTTTTTTTGCTTTTGGCAAGGTATTTGGTCAGAAGTTCATCATTGGCTACCACATCCGAGTCAAAGTAGTCTTTCAACCGGTCATTTTCAATCTCATACGTCCGTTTCCTTTCCAGATCGATCGTATGCGGCCCCTCGGAAAGAACGGTATACGAACAGGGACCAAGACCGCTTTCATAATAAACAGAAGCAATCGGTGCGCGCCAGTCCAATACTAACGGCTGCGCATTATCCCCGGAGATTCCAACACGACCGATATAATACGCTTCTTTTTGTTGTTTTTCTTCTGCAAGAAAATCAATTCTGCCAAAATACGGTTTCTTTCTGGCTTTTTCCAGGCGCACCATATTCTGTTTATATTCTTTCAGACGCGCCGTAGCATTGTTCCAGAGTGTCAGACCTTCTTTATCTTTTGCATCGTAAACTTCCATCAGATCGGCAAGATCTTCATTTGCCTCTCGGATGGCTTTACGCGCCTGTACCAGATGCTCCTGGGCAACCCCGATCACATATGCCAGCTGGTGTTCTTCTGCTTCTCTGCTGATACCGGGAAGTTCTGCTGCATCCTTTTCCATTTTTTCTGCCATAGCTCTTCTCCATATTTTTATATTTTTTCACATACGACAGTGCCCATCCCCTGCAGATCTCTCGTATTTTCTGTATTACATTTACATTAGTGTGTTATTGCCTTTATTGAAACAGTGCTTTCATCTGATCCAGCGAATCCACACATGCGGTTAACATGTTCTGAAGTTCCGCGTCCGGTTTTGTCTGATCCGGTACCATGACAACCTGACAGCCTGCACGGTACGCACTGGTCACTCCGTTCGGTGAATCCTCTACCGCCATGCATGCAGACGGATCCAGTCCCAGCTGTTGGCAGGCATAGATATAAATATCCGGTGACGGTTTTCCGCACTTGACTATATTTGCACAGATGATCCGGTCAAAGTACTCGTACAGTCCGATCTGTTTCAGATATCGTGCCGCGCGTTCCGTATCAGTTGCTGTAGCGATCGCACGCTGGATCTTCTTTTCTTTCAGATATTCAAGAAGTTCTACAGCTCCCGGTTTGATCTGGATTCCATCCCGTTCCAGATATTCTTCCATCAGCTGTTTCCGATATACACGAATCGCCGGATAGTCCAGATCGGGATCCTGAAACATTTCTTTCAGATGCTCCGGCGCATATGGCTGTCCCAGCGAACGCATGGAAAGTGCCTGCTCATCACTCATCGTATAACCAAAATGCGCCAGTGCCTGTGGCCAGCAGATCCGGTAATATTTTTCTGTGTCAATCAGTGTTCCATCCATATCAAAAATTACTGCCTGTATCATTCCTTGTTCTCCTTGTCTGTTCTTTTCCTGTAGTCGCAAATATACCAGTTTGCATTGACAATCGTTCTTATATTTTACTACAAACCTGCACGAAAAGGAATATGAAGATCGTTGATTTGACTGAAAAACCAGTGACTGCCAGCTTTTTCAGATACATCGCAGCATAAAAAGAACTCCTGCCAGCTCTGTCCGCCTGCAAGAGTTCTCGTGTTTTCAGACACGCTCTGGTATGAAGTTGTTAGTGACTGCATTTGTTATATTTTGATTTGCTGATTCCTAGAATCACACCGAGAAACGTATCGATTGCCGTGATGGTTCCCACCAGCTGTTCTCCATAGGGAAGTCCCCAGATGCCAGCCAGTGCAAAATACAACGTTCCCAGAGCCGGTAAAAAATACATGGCAAGCCATTTTAACCGGTCATATGTTTTATTACTCATATCACATTCCCCGCTTCCTGATATGTCCCACCGCATCTGTGAGACGATACCCAGCTATCTATCTGATTTACCATATGCGTGAAATGCGTTTTCTGTCACTCTTCTTATTTTGTAAGCGCAACTTTTTTGTGCTGTCCTCTTTCCGATGCTCTGCCGGTTATATCGGATGTTACCTCTGTTTTTTCTCGACTCCAAAGATAGCGATCAAAGAACACAGAAGCAGAAACATCGGATAAAACAGCCGTGGCATGATATGGAAGGCGGAAATCTCGTATCCAAGTTCATGTGCCGCCGAGATGGCTACCAGCATCTGTGCACCGTAAGGGATGACTCCCTGAAAGATACAGGAAAAAGTATCCAGTAACGAAGCTGTTTTCTTCGGTGTCACGCGGTATTCCTGGGCCATTTCTTTTGCAATCGGATTCGCCATTACGATTGCAACAGTATTGTTGGCAGTTGCAATGTCCATCGCTCCGACTAGCAGTCCCATACCCAGCTGCCCGCCGCGTTTTCCCTTAAAGATCCGGTGGATCCAGCCGAGCAACGCATCAAATCCGCCATATTCCCGGATCAGCGCACACATGGCTGCAACAAGGATCGCCACCATACAGGTCTCAAACATGCCCGAGACGCCGGAACCCATATTTGCCAGCAGATCGGTCGGTGTGGTATGTCCGCCAAGCAGCATGATCAGGGCACCGGAGGCGATACCGGTAAGAAGAACGACAAACACATTGATACCGATGATTCCACCGATCAGAACCAGCACATAGGGAAGTACCTGCAGCAGATGGTACGACTGATCGACTCTTCCGTGAATCTCTGTCTGAAAAGACAGAACCAGAATCAGAACCAGTGTGATCACCGCCGCCGGAAATGCGATCCAGAAGTTTTCCCGGAATTTATCTTTCATCTCGCAGCCCTGTCCGTTACAGGCTGCGATTGTTGTATCGGAAATAAAGGAAAGATTGTCCCCGAACATTGCACCACCCATGACCGCTCCGACACAAAACGGAAGATCAAACCCGGATGCAGCAGATACCGCAACTGCGATCGGTGTCAGCAAGGTGATCGTTCCCACGGAGGTTCCCATTGCCACCGACACGAAACAGGCCACTACAAACAGCACTGCAACCGAAAACCGCGCCGGAATCAGCGCCAGCATAAAATAGGCCACACTCTCCGCACTGCTTCTTCCGACAACGCCGACAAAGCAGCCGGCGGTCAGAAAGATCAATAACATCGTAATGATATTCTTATCGCCCACACCCTGCGCCATCAGCTCCAGTTTTTTATCAAAATTTACTTTCCGATTCTGTACACACGCCACCAAAATCGCCGCCAGAAACGCTACGACGATCGGCACGTTATAAAATCCCATCGGAATCTTTAACACATACTCAAACAAAATTCCAAGCCCCAGATACAATACCAGGAACACGCCGATAGGGAGTAACGCAATTCCATTTTCTTTTTTCATGTTTGTTTTTTCCTTTTCTACTATCATTCATTTATTTTGATTTTGTAACTGTTCCATACTTTCACAAGTACCCGTTTTAATCCATTAGTTAATTTCACTTTAATGCTCATATGAAAAATCAGATTTTTCACATAGCTGGAAACGTAATTACTCTTTTACCATGTATATGGTACAGATTTTAGTCTTTTTATTTATATCAATATTCCGCGGCAATGATCTATTTCATGTTGTATGATCTGCGCGATCCAGCCGGAATACGTCTGTCGCTGCTGTTTGAAATTGACATCCTGATACTGCACTTCAATCTCCTGATACCGCATGCATTTTCTCACCCCTGCCAGAGAAAGACACCCTTCTTCCGTCTCATACGCCCCTGACTTTTTGATGATCTTCGGATTATACATCAAAACATTCATAAATCCCATGTGCACGGCAATGATATTTTTCCTTACCCCGATCATATTCGCTGCCATACCAACACACTCTTCTTCATGTGCCTTCAAAGTATCCAGCAGATCCATCCCTGTCTTCCGGTCCGACTCAGTTGCCGGCTCAGATGGCTGATTCAGGAAAAAGATATCTCTCATAATTGGTTTTACCATACTACGCCTCCATAATACAAAATGTCTCCCCATGGGACACATCACTTGCGTGAGAGGTGTGGGGAGTCCTGTTATTAATATAATACAATATTAATTTTAAAAAATCAATGGTACAAAATTTTCTTTAAACTGTATATCGACAAATGAAATTCCTCCGTAAGTTCTTTCAGAGAACATCCATTTTTCTTCTTCTCACGGATCATCTGATTTCTTTCATCCAGTTCTTTTCTTATTCCCGTGCTGTTTCCCCAGCTTTGTCTTGTACCATCTTTTTTCGGAATATAGATCAGTTCTCCTGCACAGTATTCCTGAACCTGTATGAAAAGTTCCTCAGGCAGAATATCTTTTCCATTCAAATATGTCATGCGTTTTCTCCTTTTGAAATGAATTTTCATAAGATATCACAAAACATATTTGTTGGCGATCTCTTCTTACTCTACATATCCAATCGCCGTTTTTATGTTTTGCGATATATAGAGTTCGGATCCTATCATATTATTTGATTTCTTTATAAGTATAAGTATTTTACACATTGTCTGCTTCCTCGCTGATTTTGATACTGTTATTATAATATACTGATAAAGATAAGTAAATGAATTATTCTTCATACCATTTCTGTTGCATCGTATAAAGCCTGTAATATTCTCCTTTTTCAGCTAACAACTCCTCATGATTTCCAATCTCTGCTATCTTTCCTTCTTTCATGACGATGATCTTATCCACTTCTTTACAGATTCCAATTCGGTGCGATACGATGATTGCTGTTTTTTCTCTGGCAATTTTCAGAAACATTTTTAATACTTTCGTTTCCATAAGCGGATCCAGAGCTGCTGTTGGCTCATCCAGAAAAATAACACTGCTGTCTTTCATCATTCCTCTTGCAATTGCAAGTTTCTGCCATTGCCCTACAGAAAGTTCTCTGCCGCCGAATTCATTTCCCAATAGTTGATTTACAGATGCCTGGGAAGTGAATGTCTCTAACCCAACCTGATGCAAAAGCATGTATATTTTATCCGTATTTTCTATCTGCTTCCAGTCGCCAATCCCAATATTTTCTCTTACAGTCAATTCATACTTTATAAAATCCTGGCTGACAAAAGAAATTTGTTTATAAAATTCTTCCGGATCAAGAGATCGCAGGTTTTGCCTTCCGTAATATATCTGTCCTTTTTGTGCTTGATACAAGCCCGTCAGTAATTTTACCAGTGTTGTTTTCCCACTACCGTTATTTCCTACAATAGCGACAACTTCGTTTCGTTTTATTGTAAAAGAAAGATTCGAAACTGCCGGAGTTTTTCTCCCTGGATAAGAAAAACTTAATTGTTTTACTTTGATGCTGTCAAAATCTGAACAGAGTTTTTCCGTTCCCTTTTCCGCTTCTTCCATATCCATAAAATCATAATAATCTTTTACGAATGCTGCACATTCCGGAATCCGGCCAAGACTGACCAGAAAATACTTTGCTGCTGTCTGAAATGAAGTAAATGCTGCTAAGGCTGCCGCCATCATTCCCACATCCAATACCTGATGTAATAAGAGTAGTATTGTACTAAAAATACTCAGTAGATATCCGCTTTTACAGAAAATCTCACATATCAGTAAACTACGCATATCACGTTTCTTAAAATTCCAGACTTCCTGCTTCATATTATCCCGTGCCGCATACATTTTCTGCTCAATATAATCTTCGATTTTAAAGATTCGAAGTTCTTTTACTGCCTGCTTATCTCCAAATAGATGATACAGATAATTTCTGCGTCGTTCTCCTGCTGCCTGATATCTTTTTAACTCATAAAATTCTTTTCCCCGGACCAGTCGCACAATGAGATATGGGAACACGCTCAACAAAGATATCCCCACAAGAACCGGATGAAATCCAGCCAGTACAAGCAACGTGCCATTTACTTTAAGAAATTCTGCCAGTATATTAAATACCGATAAACTCAGAACCGAAAAACGTTCCTGCTCAATACAGTTTTTTGCCCGTTTCAGCATATTATTTGTTTCTGTATTTTCATAACAGATCATTGACAACCGGGTTCCTTTTTCTCCAAGTTCTATTTGTAATTGCTGTCCTGTCTGAAAATCAATTCTGACCATACAAGAATAAAAGATACTGTTTGCTACTTCTGACAGAACAAAAACTGCCAGAATCATACAGAAACAGATCAGGCTGCTTTTGAAATCTTTTTGGTAAAGCAGATTAAGAAAAACGGACGTCAACCAGATCGTTATTGCCGCCATCAGCGACTGTAACATCATACAGATGATCTGAAGAACAAGTGTACGCGGAACAATTCGGTGGATATCTCTCAATGAGCGTAATAATAGTTTTTTCATTTTCCAGTTCTCCTACTGATACCATTCTGCCTGTCTGCAGAATAGTTCATGATACAACTCCTGATTTTTCATCAACTCTGTATGGTTTCCCTGTTCTGCTATTGTTCCGTTTTTCAGTACCAGAATATGATCCGCCATCTTTGCACTTGCCAGACGATGTGAAATCATCAGACTTCCTCTGGATCGTAACAGCAAATAAAATAACTGATACATATTATATTCTGATACCGGATCCACAGATGCCGTAGGCTCATCAAGGACTGCATAACCGGTATCATTCAGGAAAATCCTGCCGACAGCCAATCGCTGCCATTGCCCTCTGGATAAATCTATCCCCTCATGTTCCAGTTTTCCGAGACTGGTATTCAGTCCAAGTTTCTTTAGTTCTTCCAGATGCACCGCATCCAGAACTTCCTGCAATTCCAGATCATGAGAAATCCTGGCTAAATTTCCAAAACCAATATTTTCACGAATTGTCAGCTCATACTGAAAAAAATCCTGAAATACCACTTTGATAGCTTTTCCAATCTCACCATTGTTCAGATTTCTTATATCATATTCATCAAACAAAATCCTCCCACTGGTCGGCTGATATAGCCCACATAATAATTTTATGATCGTGGTTTTTCCGGAACCATTTTCACCTACAATGGCAGTACTTTTTGAAAGATCCAGTTCAAAACTGATATCATGTAAAGTTTCCGTTCCCGCATTTGGATAAGAAAAACAAACATGCTCAAACCGGATCCGGCGGACAGGTCTGTCTATGCATCCTTTTCGTTCCGGAATATTTTTTAACGCAAAAAAGGAATGAAGATACGACATTTCCTGAATCTCTCTGGAAAAATTTCCAAAAGTTTCCAGTAAACCATTGACCATATCGACAATGTTCAGAATCGTCTGGAATAAGACCAGAAACATACTAACAGAAATCCGTCCGGTAATCACACCATATAGCAGGAATCCTCCGGAACACAGATACCACAATGCAGCAAATGTACTTTTTCTTAACAAAGTTTTCTTTACTCTGATCAGCGTCTCCTCTTTTTCTTTTCTCAGTTTACTGCTTTGTTTTTTCCAAAGTTTTTCTATGTAATCCGTTGCCTGATATATTTTCAGTTCCGCCAGACTTGTCTTTCCGGTCAGCAATCTTTTATAATAAGCAATTTTTCGTTCATCTGCCGTCTGCCTGGAATATAAATCATACCACAGACATCCTGCCTTATAATTTTCATACAACATAGGGGGTAAAAATAGCAGAAAGATACCCACTAACAACGGGGATGCCTGTTGAAAAATCAGCAGATACCCGATCAGCAAGATTATCATTCTCACCATTTCACACAGTTTCCAGAAAATCATTCTGATTTTCTCACCTGGATTCTGCGAAATTCTCGAAATACTGTCATAAGTCTGCGGATCTTCATAGCAGCTGTAATCCAGCTTTCTGTATTTCCGCACAATCTCTTTTTCCAACCGATCCGTTATTTGCATATCGAATCGAATTTCCACATAGCGATCCAACCCCGTCAAAAGCACTTCTGAAAATACACCAGCTATAAATATTACCAAATGCGTATTCAATATGAAGTGGAAACGATTATCCTGTAATAAAATTAAAATATCGTCTACTATCCTTTGAAGAAGCACAGTATTCACCGGAACAATGATTGCTGTTAAAACAGAATTCAATAATTTCATACAGCCCCATAAGCGACTGTATTTCCATATGATACTTAAAATTTCTTTCATTTGAGTTTTCATATGATATCTGTCTCATTTCCTTTTGATGAAGTATAAGATCATTATACTTTCTCAATTCAAAACGTACAGGATAGAGAATTGTTTTAAAAGATTTGTGTACAAGAACGACTACTTTTCGTGTTCTACTATAGTTTACAATCGTGTAGATATTATAGTAGTTGTCTACACGATTGTAAACTTTTTGATATATTCAACTATTGTTTCTATTTCTCAATCTCAAACTTAAATTTACTGTTACTCCAGACATCATCCTTAAAATGGATCTCCATCGTCTTCCAGTCTTTCGGGACTTCGAAGCCGACCATTCCATCCATTTTCTTTCCAGGAGCTATTGTTCCGTCCAGCTGGTTACTGGTTTCATTTTCCATCATGGCGGCAAAAGAATAGTTCAACGCATAGTCATCTGCGTAGCCGTCAAAGCTCAATGCGCTGCTGACAGTTATTTCGTTTTCCGAATTATTCACAATCTCGAATTCTACCATGACATATTCATTACCATCGGTCGGTTTGTTGTATTCAGAGCCTTCGTTTTCAGAATAGCTGACCATCGTCACCTGTACATCGTTCATCTCTGCTGTCTCGCCGATTCCGAATGTATTCTTTTCTTCCCGATCTTCAGAAGTATCTGTCGCACTTTCCGTCGTGGTTTCAGAACTTTCTGCATCCGCTGTTTCTACTTTTTTCGGTTTATTCTCGCCCCCGGACATCGCTGCGATAAGGATGACGACAACAACCGCAATCGCGATCCATTTGCCGATTCCTTTTTGTTTTTTCCGGCAGTTCGGGCATACTTTTGCATCTTTTGGGATTTCGGTTTTACAGTGTTTGCATAATTTGGTGTCTTTTTTGTTTTCCTTTTCCATCGTATTCCTCTCCATTTTTCTGTCTTTTTTCCAGAAAATGTTTCCGAACCGCTTCTGTCAACATAAAAAGAAAGAAGCCCGGAATCATTTTCCTGTGCTTCTTTCATCATACAGATTCTATATTATTTTATGGTATGCACACAGCATACACTTTTTCAGAATAAACCTTCCAGGATCATCGCAATCATCACCGCTGCTACAAACAGCGCCATATACAGCAAAACATCTCCGATGATGCGAATGAATCTCGCGGGATGATTTAAAAGTGGAATCTTCCGGCGGACACCCCGGTAGTCACCGATCAGAAAAATACTTGCCATCTGCGAACTCCACAGACAGATTCGGTTTACATACTGAATTGCCGTATTTGCCGTTGTTCCGTTCGTGTTATGAAAATCCATGGAAAAACAGATCCATGCGACAAACAGATATCCTAGTCCTGCCAGAATCATTTTCCAGAAATTGTCGGAATGAAATCCCGGAGGTGCCCAGGACATATCGCGATTTTTCTTAACATGATTCGATGCTGTCACAGACACTTCCATTTGCCCCGAAGATTTTTGTACAGCTGCTTTCTCCAGTGCACGCATCAGTTCTGTAACATTCTGATACCGTTCTTCCGGATTCATGGCAGTGCAGTGCGAAATAATCTCTCCCATCTGCCCGGCTGCTTTTTCTTCCACCGGGAATTTTCCTGTCAGAAGATAATTAAACAGCACACCCAGTCCGTAAATATCCGTCCTCGCATCGGTCTGTGAAAATCCAAACTGTTCCGGTGCCGCGTACCCTTCCGTTCCCATCATCACCGTATCTCTGTGTTTTCCCGGCTGATACTGGCGGGCAATGTCAAAATCAATCAGCTTGATCCTGTGATCGGCGGTAAGCATGACATTTTCCGTCTTCAGATCCCGGCAGATGATCGGCGGTTTTGCATCGTGAAGTGGCTGCAACGCTATACACAGATCACGGATCATCCCGGCGGCTTCTGCCTCAGAAAACTTCATACCACTTTCCAGACATTCTTCCAGATTTTTTTCGGTTTCATATTCTTCGATGATAAGCAGACGATTTTCGTCCAGCTGGATACATTCATAAATGACCGGAAGATACGGATTCGTATGTTCTTTTAAAAACAAATACACCGGATACAGCTCCGAAGAAATCACTTTCTGTACTCCGATAAGACCTGTCTGCTGATTTCTTACCAGGTCAATGGATTTATCTTCTCTCAATGCGCCCAGATGCTGATACTGCGATAAACGGTATTCTTCTGCCCGTGTCATAAAACTCCCCCTCTTGCATTCGTACAGGAAAAATTATATAATACCCTCACTTATAATGCAAGGAGCTGCCAAATTTATGAAACCATCTGAGAAATCCAAAAATACAAATGAACTGATGCAGATTCTTTCTTCTGCAAAAACGCCCGAGGAATTACAGGCTTATACAGAAACGTTGAAACAGGAACATATCAGCTGCTCTTTTGCCGATTTTATCTCCGAAAAGCTCCGGGAACGAGAGCTGTCTGCCGCCGACCTGATCCGCAACTCTATGATCTAGCGAAATTACGGTTATCAGCTTCTCAACGGAACCAGAACACCTTCCAGAGATAAGGTTCTGGCTTTTTGTCTTGCGCTTGGACTCGATCTGACGGATACCCAGCATGCATTAAACTGTGCCGCAACCGGTCAGCTCTATCCCAAAAACAAAAGAGATTCCGTTCTGCTCTTTGCAATCAAAAAGAATCTCTCTGTTATGGAAACAAATGATCTGTTATACGATATGGAAGAACCACCGTTAAAAGTTCTCTGATCTCTTATCGTTTCATGTATCGCTTATTCACATACACCATTCCTGCCAGACACAGCACCAGCTACAAGATGGATGACATCGGTGTGGCAAGGCCAATGTGGAACGATGAACTATGAAACAGTATATAGCAAATCCTGTAAAAAAATCAAGAACAGGATAACACCAGAGGCACGATTTCTCCTCTTTTTACGTCGATCAATCCATGATCGGTCAGTTTCAATGCAGGACTTACAGGGAGTCCAAGCGTTCCCACAGACATGATCGGATTGTGGTGTTCATATCCCAGAGTGATCAGACTTTCTCGCACTTCTTTCAGCGCGCTTCCTGTTGCTTCAATGGATGCCTCCGAAAGAATTCCACAGACAGGTAATGCAAGTTCCGAGAGAATCTGCTCATCTTTTACTGTAAGAAAACCGCCCTGTAATTCCCCGATTCTCTGTACGGCACACAACATATCTTTCGGATCATTTCCCGCAACAAACAGATTGTGGTGATCATGAAAAAATGTAGTTGCTACGGTTCCCTCTCTCTGACACGAACCTGTCAGAAATCCATAACCGATATTCCCATTTTTCCCATGGCGTTCCAGAACCATCGCCAGCAGACATCCGCTTTCCTGCCAGCAGATCTTGTGCTCTTTTACCTGCATGGTTACCAGTTTCTCCGTGGTCTGGGTGCGATCCGGATGTACTTCCATCGCACGGACCGTTACTTCCCCTTCTTCGACCGGAACTTTAACATCAAAATCCGAAAGTGTTACTTCCGGAATGGAAACACTGTGATAAAAATCTTCCGGGAATGCATATGGTTCTACGGGGAATGCCTGTCGGTCCTCTTTTTTATAGATGGAAATTCCATTTTTAAACACCGTTTCAGGCTCCAATAATTTTGCCGGATCCTTCAGAAGGATAAAATCTGCCAGTTTTCCCGGAGCAATCACACCCCGGTCATAAAAATGCATTCTCTGACACGGTGTATAGGTCGCGCAGTAAATCGCCTGTTCCTTTGGAAAGCCCATCTCTATCGCCTTTTGTACTACAGTATTCAGATGCCCCTGTTCATATAAAACATCTGCCATCGTATCATCTGTCACAAAAGAACAATATTCAAATAAATGATTTTCACAGATATACGATAACACTTCCGGCTTCAACATCTTATCCTGGATCTCAAAGAACATTCCATTTTCGATCCGCTGTTTTACCTCTTCCAGGGTATGTTCTGTATGATCTCCATTAATGCCAAGATACAGGAATTTTGCAAGATCCAGATCCACCAGAGACGGACAATGTCCTTCAATCACATATCCCGGATGTTCCTGCCGCAGATAATCCAGAAATTTTGAGATCTCCAGATGATTTTCCCGGATAATTTCCCGATAATTCATAATCTCGCCAACGCAGACCACATCTTTTTCACCAAGCAGATGCTTCATCGCCTCAAAATCAATCACACCGCCGGTGGTTTCCAGTTCTTCACTGGTCGATGGAACGCTGCTCGGAATCCCGTAGAAAATATCAATGGGTGCATCTTTTGCCGCAGATATCATCTCAAGGATTCCGCGAACCCCTTTGACATTTGCCATCTCATGTGGTTCGGAAACCACTGTGGTGACACCATTTTTCGCTGCACAGTTTCCAAAAGAGCCCGGCGTTGTCATAGAACTCTCAATATGCATGTGGATATCAACCATGCCGGGAATCATGTATTGCCCATCTGCATCGATTGTATGTTCCGCATCAAACAGATTTTCGTGCTTTCTGTCAATATAGTAGAATTTTCCATCTTTTACAGAGACATCTGCATCGATAAATTTTTTCAGATACGAATTAAATACTTTCGCATGTTTTATCAACAGCTGAATCTTCTCCATCTGTTTTCACCTCATTTATACAATAGAATAAAAATATAAGAGACAGACAGCCACAAGAACATACATCACAGGATCGATTTTTTTGATCTTACCGGTTGCAATCTTCATTACCAGATATGCCGGCAGTGCCACGCAGATACCATTTGCGATGTTGTTGGCAAAAATTGTGAAGGTCACACACAAAAATGCCGGGATATACTCTGTGATATCGGAATAATCAATGTTTTTCATTGCACTCAACATATTGATTCCAATAAAGATCAGTACCGGACCGGTTGCTGCTGACGGGATCACAAGAGCCAGTGGTGCCAGGAACAGAGAAATTCCAAAGAAAATACTGGTAAAGATGACCGTAAGTCCTGTCTTACCACCTGCTTCCACACCCGCAGAAGATTCCAGATATGTAGTCATGCTCGGCATACCGAACAGTGCTCCAAGACTTGTGGAAATAGCATCCACTTTAAAACATTTATCAATACCCGGCAGATTGCCGTCTTTGTCCAGGTATCCTGCTTTCGCTCCAACACCGAGAACCGTACCAAAAGTAGAGAAGAAATCTGGTACAAACAAGGCGATCAGGAACGGAATATAAGCAAAATTCAGCGCTCCAAGAAAATCAATATTCATAAATTGTTTGCCAATACCAGCCGGAAGAGAAAAAATCTGCTCCGGAGCATGTGTCACACCGAACGGAATTCCCACAATCGTAGTCAGCACAATCGCCAGAATCATACCACCCGGAACATTCCGTGCCTTGATAACCATCAGAATCAGAAAACCAATGGCTGCCACGATAACGGACGGAGAAGCAAGATCACCAAAAGACAGGCAGTTTTTCGCATCATTTGCTACGATCAGCCCACAGTTTTTTGCTCCCAGAAGCGCAATAAACAGACCGATACCGGCACTTACTGACTGTTTCAGGCTGACTGGAATCACACGCACAACGGCTTCCCGCAGTCCCAGAAAAGAAATGATAATAAAAAGTACACCACTCCAGAAAATAACGCCTGCTGCAATCGGTGCGCTGACACCCTCATTCGTAATCATAGACGCGATAATACCCACGCTTCCAAGTCCCGGTGCCAATGCAAACGGACGGTTGGTATACAATGCCATCGCACAGGTAGTCACAATAATCAGAAGAATCATAATCGTCAGAGTTACATGTTTGTCAAATCCGGCTCCGGACATGATGTTTGGTACAGTAGCAAGAATGTATGCCATAGTAACAAAAGTAGTCAGTCCGGCAAGAATCTCTGTTTTGACATCCGTATGAAATTCTGACAACCGAAACTGTTTTTCCAGCCAATTTTTCATTTGTTTTTCCTCCCTCAATAAGATATGTCTTGATAAGCTGATAGAAAATATTGTAAAATAGGCAGTACAGGAAGTCAAATTCATATTTTACATAAATTTTATGCCAAAACAGAATAGTCAGGAGGATTTTATGAACTACAATGAATTGCACTATATTTTATGTATCGCCAAACACCAGAATCTTACCAGGGCAGCGCAGGAACTCTACATTTCCCAGCCCACACTCACCAAGCATCTGCAAAAACTGGAACGGGAAATGGGAGCGAAACTCTTCAGCCGAAATGGAAATACTTATGTGCCGACCTATACCGGAAGAAAATACATGGAATATGCCCGTAAAATTCTTCAAGTAAAACAAGACTGGGAAAAAGAACTGAAAGATCTGACGGAAAATAACGAAGGGGAATTGAATATTGCTGTTCCACTGATGCGAAGCAGCTGTATGATTCCACAGATTATGGCAGAATTTTCAGAAAAATATCCGAATGTCAATGTCAGCATCTGGGAAGAGGCATACTCTATTCAGGAAAAACTCCTGTTGAATGATCAGCTTGATTTTGGGATTTTTAATGAGACGAGGGAACATCCAAAACTGGAATACGAACTGCTGAAAAGAGAGGAAATTCTTCTGGTTATGCCACCGGATCATCCGTTGGCATCTTCCGGATATCAGTCTCCCTCCGACCGGTATCCGAGAATCGATCTGTCCACGCTTGCCAGCGAACCTTTTATTCTCCATTTTCCGGAACAGACCACCGGAAAACTGGTTCTTGAAGCCCTGGATCGCGCCGGTGTCCAGCCCCGTGTACCGGTTCGAAGCCGGAACACGGATACCTGTGTAAAACTTTGTATGCAGGGAATGGGCATGTGTTTTACGCCGGAAACATATATACAGAATATGGAGTTTTCCAGAAAACCGGCTTGCTTTTCTGTCGGTGAAAAAGGAATCTTTACAACACTGAGCATCGCTTTTCGCAGGGGAACTTATCTTCCCAAATACGCCAGGGATTTTATTGAAATTGCACGGAATAAATAAGGATATCACTGATACAACGGATGGTTTTGTGCCATTCTCTATTATCGCTTCTGCAACAGCAGATTCAACCATTTTTCTTCTTCCCTTCCCGGACGCACATCACCGGTCACCCAGGATTCTGCTATGGAAAGTGATTCGGTATCACGGATGAATCTCTGGAAACTGCTCCAGGTGAAATCCGTGAAATATCTGCCGTTTCGCATCCCTTCATACTCTCCATATTTGAAAGAAGTGTAGATCCATCCATCGGGACGCAGGGCATCCGCCATTTTTTTCAGCACAGATCTTAATTCTGTTTTTTCCAGATGCAGAATCGAAGAACACGCCCAGATACCGTCATACTGCTCCCGGACATCCAGATCCTGAAAATACATCTGGCGTACCGGAATTCCTGTATAGGCACTGGCGATTTTACACAGTTCTTCGGATCCGTCTATGGCCTCCACCTGATATCCATGTTCCAGAAAATATTTGGTATCTCTGCCGGAACCGCAGCCAAAATCAAGAATTGCCGCTCCCGGTTCCAGTCGGCTTAAAAACCGATTCAGTGTATCTGTCAGATCTGCGTGAACTGTACCGCTGACAAAAGAACCGGCATTTTGATTATAATATTGTAATGTTATATCTTTGTTTTCTTTATACATATTTATATCCTTTTCTGTTACAAATAAAATTATGCAAATCAAAAACAGCTTTCAGGAAACTGACACGTAACCCGGAAGCTGTTTGATTATTACTATTTCACCAGTTTAAATGTCTTTTCCAGCATAAAGAACATCAGAATCAGGAAGAACAATACATAAACCGGAAGTAAACCGACAGAAATATGGTTTGCGATCAGTCCGAACAGCGGTGGCATAAAAGTAGATCCCACATAAGCACTCGCCATCTGGATACCGATGATCGCCTGGGAGTTCTTCTCTCCGAAATTGGACGGTGTTGCATGGATGATAGATGGATAAATCGGTGCACAGCCAAGTCCCATAATAACCAGACCAAACAGTGCAAATTCATCGATGGATACCGGTAACAACATACCGATACATCCAACAAGAATGATAGCGATGCCCAGACGAATCATCTTGTGGTCTCCCATTTTCTCTGTAATAAAACCTGCCAGAAATCTTCCAAGTGTGATACCGATGCAAAACAGGGACGCAAAGGCTGCTGCACGTTCCGCAGAGATTCCCTTTGCTCCTACCAGATAGCTGCTTCCCCACAGAATCACTGCTGATTCCAGTGCACAATAGGAGAAAAATCCAAGAAGAAGATTCGGAACGCCTTTGATCTTCAGTGCACCTTTGATGCCTACCATCTCTTCTTCTGCCTTTTCTTCCTGCGCAGTTTCTTTTTTATTCACCTTCCATATCGGCAGTGTCACGAAAAGAATCAATGTTATTCCGATCTGGATAAAAGATACCATGCGATATCCGTTCTGCCACACCGATGTGGTCAGTGCATAACTCATCACATACGGACTGATAATGGTTCCCAGTCCCCAGAAACAATGCAGCCAGCTCATATGCCTGGAGTTATAATGAAGCGCTACATAGTTGTTCAGTGCAGCATCAATCGCTCCTGCACCCAGTCCATAGGGAATGGCCCATAGACAGAGCATCCAGAAGGCGCTTGCCGTAGAAAATCCGAATAATGCGATTGCAGTAAGCATCACGCTGAACACAGTTACAATCTGTGTACCGAATTTCTTTGCCAGACGCTCAGACATCAAACTGGAACAGATGGTTCCTCCGGAAATAATCATAGTTACCAGACCCGCATAAGACAGCGGAACCTGAAAAGCCTTGTGCATCACCGGCCAGGCAGAACCCAGAAGAGAGTCTGGCAGTCCGAGACTGATAAATGCCAGATAAATCAACAGTAGTAATAGTGTATACATCTTTTTCTCCTTCTCTTTCATAGTACAACCGACGATGGAAAAGGGCGTCCCAAAAGTTTTCCATCGCCGGTTGACATTTGTTTTCTATCTATTACTATACGTTAAAATATATGACTTGTCACGGGAAAATTTGTGATTATCAGAGAAATTATTGATATTGTTGCCGGTTATTCAAAATTCGCTGACACACTTCACGAGATATTGCCGTAGAATATCAGTTCGATATTTGCTATACCGGGTAAACTAATGGATCTCCGAACCCGTCAGTTATTTTGGAGCCTCATTCCGTTATATATTATGTTAATTTCATTAGAAATGGGCAGTCCCATCTTAATACGATATGCATTTCTTGCATTCAGGAGATTTCTATTTGTCATTGCACCTGTTTCAAATTCGTTTTCATCTTCATTCGCATTTGCACAAAAATAAAATTTTTCCTCATAGGCAACCTCAACTCCTTTCAGAGTAATTGTTGTCATCCGTTTTCGTTCTTCCACATCATGAACCTTGTCACATAACGGACAATCCATATGAATCTTTCTAATCCATGTGCTGGCTTCCATTATCATTCACTCCTCCAATACCGGGATAAATATTGATTGACCTGTTTAACAAAATAACTCCTGTTAGCAAACCTAGAGTTATTTTCGCGAACATTTGTTCTGTTTCCAATATTGCTATTTTTACTTACTTATTGACTTTATGAGTTAGAATCAACGCTGGATTCCACTTTTTCTTTACTTCCAGAGAATTACAAATTTCTTCTAATAATTTATCGTATTTCCAATCTTTTTCTATATATATCCAGTCCAATCGGAACTCAATATCATCTTCATTTTCAAAATATGCTACTACACATAGACATTTATTTGATTTTGTCTTATACATAAACAAAAACATAAGTCTCTCAATATATTCCTTATCAAATCCATTTGAAGCTAAAAACAAAAAAGAACTACTATTTTTATCCTGTGGGACAATGTAATTAGAATCACTTGCTTTTTTATTTCTTGCTAAGTCGATAATATTTGCTATTCTTCGGGAAAATGCGTCAATTCCTGCTCTATCAAGTTCCAAAAAAATTTGCAAAATATTCCTATACTGATCGCTTTCTCCTTCTACAAGTCGACTCTGATAAGTTTTTAAGAACCACCTAAATGTATCCAATTCGTGAGGATCCAAGTTTGATGTACCATATTTTCCACAAAGAAATTCTTCTGCCATCAGTTCTTCGTCAGCGCTACACATTTTATCCGATTGTATTATCTTTTTACGGAACTCCAGATATTCTATTATATCTCTTGGGATAACTAATTTTTCACAGCATACCTTAAAATCATTGTATGTAAAACACTGAAACTGCTCGTCTATCCTTTTGCAACTTACAATTCTCTTGTAATCCTCAATAGCTTCATTATAAAGAATTATGATTCCAATATATGTTTTTCCTATTTTTAATGTACATTTGTCACCTTTTCCGTTCATGAATTGCGGTATTTCATACTTGCTATATTGTTCCCACGTATTTACCAATTGATCTTTAGCAGCATTAATTTTGCGTTCTACCCATTTTCTATCGCCACCTGGAACAGGAATCCCTCGCCTGCCTTTAATTTGAAATGCAATTGTTTTGTCTCCATAATCAATAATAAGATCTGCAAGTTCCTTTTTATTATCTTTTGAAAGAATCGCAGGCACATATTCTAATTCATCAAAACTAAATTCACCAAGGAAAAAATCTCTTGCTATTTCAGCTGTCTTTTCTTCAGATACTTCTTTGTTCATTGAATCACCTGCCTTTTAATTCTTTGCAATTTAACTATCTTCCATTCATTTTTTCCTGTTCTACAAAAGCATCTAATGATATCCCGTAATCGGCGCAACCTGTTGGAAACATCTTCTCAGCCTCTTCCATAGGCATTCCATATGTTTCTTGGCCATTATCTGTACGAGTTCCATAACCAGCACACATATTGCCAAAATTGAACTCACATGTTGTACAAGACTTTTCAATCTTTTTATTTTCCATGTTACTACCTCCAGCTAACAGGATAGATTAGTTTCACCAATTTCTTTTATTTTCCTGTGGATTTTTTATAAAATTATGTATAATCAAATCAACAAGTATTTTGGTCGACAAGACCATACATTAAAAACACTTTGACCGACGAGGTTTCTCTGGTTTTCCAGAGCGGTGGATGGTTAGCGCCATCCCCCTTTAAATGTCAAATAATTTTTCCTTCTGATTCTCAGGAATAAATTTCTCCAGCTCCCCATACTTTTCCTCATTATCCCATATCAGCCATCTCTTAAATGCCGTAAACGCAGAACTGTCTTTCAGTTCCCTCTTCAGAAGCATCTCAATATCTTCCTTTTCTTCTTCATTTTCTGCTTCCTGATACTCTCTTACATATTCTTTGAACTTTGAAAGATCTTTCCGCAACGTTTTACGTATAATCCTTGCTTCCATTTTTTTCTGAGGAGTCGTTCCATAATACGCATCATTTAACAGCAGAATCGTATTTCTGATCGCTGCATTATCATCTTTCACCGGCACAAACTCCAGTTTTTCCTCCGTTCCAAAATAACCTGTTTTCCGAAAAGCAATCAGGTGTTCTACAGGCTCTGTTGTACAGTTCAATATTGGTTCGTATTTGTCTGACTTAATATTGTTGCAATGTGCACATACCCAAAACAGATTATTCCAATCATATTTCAGTTTCTTATCACCCCGGTGTGGAATCCGATGTTCAATTTGATAGGATGTTGCCTCTTTGTTTTCGCAAATATAACATTTCCCATGGAATACTTCCTGTAACGCCTGATTCACATGTTCCGTATTATACGAACGACCTGTATCACATGCTTCCTGCAAATCATCCATTGCCTCTTGTGTATGCGGGGTTTCCTTCCTCTCAATCTTAATCATTCGTTTCCCTTCTCCGTTCGATATCCTCAAACTTTTCTCTGGCAGCTCCTGACAGATCTGTTGACAAATTTTTAAATTTTATTTTTAATTCTGCCCGTTCAGCCCTCTCCTCTTCCGTCAGTTTTTTTCCAGAACACAACTGTGCATATCGCTCCAGTTCCTCTTTTAATGTATCTGAATATTCATCTGCCTCAAAGTAGCCTTCCGCAAGTTCATCTGATGAAAAAGCAGCCAGATTTTCCAGTTCCACATGCTTTTCCAGATCATATGCTTTCGCATTGGAAATAGAATTCAAAATATATGGCGAATGTGTTGTCACGATAAATTGAATATTCGGGAAAAATTCTGTTAAGAATGGAAGAATTTTTTTCTGCAGTTCAATATGAAGATGCGTTTCCAACTCATCAATCAGAACAATTCCCTGTGCATTATACTGACTGATTTCTTCACCCAATAACCAGTTTTTATCCATTCGAAGAATCAAATCGGATACAATATAGATCACGGATGAATAGCCATCTGACAGTTCACTGAATTCAAAAGGCTCCCGGCCTTCCTGTCTGATTTTAAAATTATAATTTTTATAATCATATTCCAGATGAATCGATTTTTCGTCCAGCAAAACCTGCAGCGCAGATTCAAATCTGTCAAACCATTGTTGAATCCTCTCTACGATTTCCTGGTCACCTTCGTTTCTTGCAAAAGATTGCTGTGTCTTCATGTGAACCATATACTTAAGAAGAATATTTCCGGCGTTCTCTGTGGTGTCATATACTTCAGACAGCTTAATATTTTCCACGCCATTCGGTTTCGCAAATTGTGCTTTCCGTTCTGCCGGAAAATACGCAGTTATAAATTCTCCTTTTTGATATGCACTTTCAAGTCCATCATTATCATTCCATGCAACCCTAATGCCATCGCTATACTTACGAATCAAATCCGACCATTGCCTGTAATCCTGTTCCGCTTTAAATCGTTCATTCTCACTTGAAGCATGTTCCATCTTACGTTTCGCATCTTCTTCTAATTCCGGCCATGTTCTCGTTAATCGAATAAGATGTCCATCTTTAAGTACTTTCAGATATCTTACTAATCTTAACAGTAACGATGTCTTTCCTGAACCATTTTTTCCAGTTAACAACAAATGCTGGCGCTTGGTTGTATCCAATTCAATCGTTATATTTGATAAATGATACAACTTTTCTATATTAATTTCACTGATAAAATATTCTTTCACTATGAATCCTCCGGTTTCCGGTTATTCTGCTTAACTATTCATTATATTATCATGTACGGAAGATATTTTCAATTTTTCTGGATATACTCCCTGATCTTCTCAATCAACCCTTCATCCGCCGGCAGCCATTCCACACTCCCCAGCGTCTCCTTTGTCAGCCACTTCGCTGCCTCGTGCTCCTTCAGCACCAAATCTCCAGACTTCACTGTACAAATGAAGCAATCCATCGACAAATGAAACTTCGGATAATCATACTCCACGGTGTCCAGAAGTTCTTCCACCTGGATCTCCGTATCCAGTTCTTCCAGGATTTCTCTTACAATTGCATCTCTGGCTGTCTCTCCTTCTTCGATCTTACCTCCTGGAAATTCCCAGCCATCTTTGAATTCACCGTAACCTCTCTGCGTTGCAAATACTTTTCCGTTGTCTATAATAATCGCTGCCACTACCTTAATTGTCTTCATCCTGCGTCTCCTTTATCCATTGATAATATACTCATAAATATCTTCTCTGACCGGCGTATCCAACGCCCACTCAATCTCTACTGCTGTCTTGTCCGTATTAGCCATGACAAATTCTTCGGTTCGACCCGTAGCTGTCATCCGACCAAGATAATAAAATTCTTTGGAAATCTTATCATCCTTATTCTTTCTCACAAAAAGCTGTACATCAATCCCCCGTTCCTTTGCTTTCAGGAAATTTTGCACATCCTCTGAATCCCTGCTTCGCCCACTTTTCGAAATAGCAATCAGACGATCCGCTGTGAGAAAATGATCTTCGTATTTTGTTGTATCGCTGATATTCTCCTGTTTATCATAATTGATAAATACAGGAAATGTTTTTGTCTTCTTATCATATTTATACCCACCGATATTCAACGGAACTTCATTACGCTCCCAGTTTAACAACCGGCAGGCATCCTCATACGTATATTTCTGATATAATACCAGATCCGTATCCTGATATGTCTTACTATAGTTCATCTGATACCGGGCGATACCAAACTCCACGACTTCTTCCAGTATCTCATAAAACTCCCGATTTCCCAACATCTTTTCAAAATTTTCGGAAACCCGATAATCTTTCCCCTCTTTTTCAAGAAAAACACAGGAAGCATACGTTTTCTTTGCCGCACTGGTTGGAAATTCATTCGTCATGATATTTACCACATTTTCCGCACAGTTTTCTGTCATAGCGCGATGATATTTTTTCACCAGCGCTTGCTGCAAAATATTCAACAGTCCATGATGATACTTTAGTATACGATTCAGAAGTTCTAACTCATGAATTCTTTTCCCGCTGGCTAATTTTTTACATATGAATTCAATGACCTTTTCTTCCTCTTCGGAAAGCCGTACCGTATATTCTTTCTCGTATTTCACCAAAAACTTATAATATGAACCCAGACTGTTATTCTCAAAAATCCGCAACACATCCATCTCGCCATATTGGTCAAAATCCGATAGCTTCGGGATATGACCCAGTTTATTTTTAAGATTTGTATAATTCTCTCGGATTAGCTTAATATCATTAAAATTCGCTGTATCAATCGCCTGGAAAATCCGTTTTCTGGAAATCTCATCAAAGTGAATGGTACTCGCTCCCGGAATCACCCGTCCACCTTCGGTTACATACCGACGAATATTATCTTTGTTATAACTTCGATCTCCTGATAAGGCAATCGGAATCATAAAGTTATTCCGATAATTTCCAATGAAATCCAGAACCACCACGTATTCCTTATTTTCTGCTTTACGCAGTCCCCGTCCCAATTGCTGGATAAATACAATCGGAGACTCTGTAGGACGCAACATGATAACCTGATTAATCTCCGGCACATCCACGCCTTCTGAGAAAATATCCACAGAAATAATATAATCCAGTATATTTTCTCCATCATCTGCTGCCAGCCGTTCAATCGCATCTGCCCTTGCTGATTCCGAATCATTTCCGCTTAATACCTGTGTTCTCCAACCACGCTTATTGAATTTCTTTGATAATTCTTTTGCTTCATCAATCCGGCTGCAGAAAATCAAGCCCTTTACCCGATCACCACTATAGCTGAAAAACTCCGCCTGTTTCATAACATTTGCCACACGCTCGTCCGAAGTCAGATACCGAAAATTCTCCAGTTTTTCCTCTGCTCCCTTCGCCTCATCCGCAATCACTTCCAGATCTGTAATTCCAAAATAATGAAATGGGCAGAGCAAATCTTCTTCCATGGCATCCTGCAACCGAATCTCATAGGCAATCTGATGATTAAAAATCTCATAAATATTTCTGCCTTCCAGATTATCATCTCGCTTATCCGGTGTCGCTGTCATACCAAGCCACAGTTTGGGTGTAAAATACTCCATCACTTTTTTATAACTGTTGGCAGAACTATGATGTGCTTCATCAATAATAATCGCGTCAAATGCCGTCCGTTCAAAAGCATGCAATGTCTGTTCTTTACTGATAGTCTGAATGGTTGCAAATATATAATCTTTATCCATTTCCTGATACTGACCGGTAACCATTCCCATCGAAACACTGCTGCCAAATACTTTACGGTAAGATTTCTTTGCCTGCTTTGCAATCTGATTCCTATGTACTAAAAATAATACCTTCCGAAAGCCAAGCTCTCTCATGGCAAAGGCAGAAGCATACGTCTTTCCCGTACCTGTCGCACTGATCAGTAACGCTTTATCTTCCCCTGCATCATATATTTTCAGCAGATTATTGATAAATCCGGTCTGCATGGAGTTCGGTTGTAACCGATACGCCTCCAACGACAGAATCTGTTCCTGGCGCGCCAGTTCCTTCTGTTTGCGGATAATTTTATTTCTTGTATAGTTTTCCGTATAACTGTCAATAAATTGTTCAAATTCGATCGCCTGCGGAGAATTCCACAAATCCTCAAATTCCGTCAACACACTTTGTGCATACTCACTTTGTTCCGTAGAAACAATCCTCGTATTCCATTCCCGATTCACAGTAAGCGCACTGAGTGTCATATTGGAACTTCCCACAATAATCCGGTACATCTCTTCTTTTTTGAAAATATACCCTTTTGTGTGAAATCCTTCTTCTGTCTGATCTGTTACATACATCTTTACATGCAAATTGGAAAATTCTTCTAATTTCCGCAACGCCTTCGGATCACTGAATGTCAAATAATCCGTTGTCAAAATCCGCCCCGGAATCCCACGCTTCTCCAGTTCTTTTAAGGTCTGAAGTAAAGGTGTAATTCCACTCATCGTGATGAATGCCACACTGATGGCAAACTGCTCACAGGATAATAATTCATCCTCAATGGATGAGATTACCTTACGTCCCTCTTTGTAATTGTTGGATACAAACTGCGGTCGGTAAGCCAGGTTGGAGGAGACGGTATGGTCGATGAAGGCGGTGGTTAAGCCTTGCGTTATGTTTGTTATTATTGTTTGTTTCATTTTCTAGTATCTCTCTTGTTATTGAATTTATATATCACTTAATTTTCGTTTATATCATTATTCTGTTACTTTGTGCCCCTTGATATTTTAAATCTCTTTTCCATTAATAGCCAGATAGTAACTAAATAATCTCTCCAATGGTTCAAATTTATTATATTTCTTTTCAAGTTCTTTCAATTTTTTATAAGTCTTCTTTTCATCATCCGTCATATCCATAGGATTTTTATACAATATGTCTTCATAACTATATATAGTGACTTCCATATCCAAAATTTCTTCTTGCAGTTCATATATTTCTTCACGAGATACATTTAAGCTAATAGAACAAGGAATTTCTTCAACAAAGCCGAGTTTATATAAATTGTAATCTTCAATAATAATTTCAACATTCCAGTTTGGTTTGAATTCTGTTAGTAATGATTTATATAAGTCTGCTGAAGATTTTGGTATATTTTTTATGATCATTGTATCACCTGTCCAGTTTGCAAATCCTCATTTTCTGGTTTTATAATAGCATCCAGTTTTTTAATAAAATTTTGTGTATGCATAGCGGCAATATTCATGCTTTTTTCTTTATACTCCTGCCTTATAAAATTCAAATCATCTCTTAATTTTTTGAGAGACCTCATTGTGACTTGCTCATCAATCTCTGATGGATTACTATATTGTCCCCAAATTCCAACGAACCACCCAGAAAAATGATTTTTATTCGCATTAGTGGCATTTTTAAACGCATTAATTGTTGCAGATTCCATTTTATAAGAAAATTTATTGTATTTTATATTACTCAGATTTATAAAAGCACCATTCAAATGTACTTCGAAAATACTTCTGTCTTCTTATAGTAAATAATATAAATGTGGTTCTAGATGCTCTGTCTACTCAGTAAGATATTTTACAAAAAATTTGTGTATTCTCCTAAATTTTGATTTTACCACACATTGTTCAGTTTCTCACTTATTTTAACATAAATACCGGGCGGATCAATTCTGTAAAATATACTCTGTCATATCTGATCACCATTTTAGCACACACAACTAAAGCCATCCTATAGTTCGAATTTATAGTAGCATTGATTTCCCCTATCCTTAATAATAAAGTATTTCTCATTTGTATCTTTAGTCCAATTATTCAATGGTGCTTTCTTATCAAAAAAGGCTACACCATGTCCATGTTTACCACTTAAGTATTCCTCATGTATTGCTGGAGGAAGTACCTTACCAATGCATCCTTCAATATGATAATCAATTGCCTTTAATTTTTCAGGACTAAATGTATAGTGTTCTTTATATTCTAACAAAATATTTTCTGCATCAATTAGCATCTTTCTATAGTCGCCTTCATATAATAAATATGCGAGTTCAACTACGGCTGGTTTATCAAATCCATTAACAGATAATGTGGCCGGATAATTAAAAACTATCGTTATTTGAAAGAGATTTGTCTTAAAATCTCTATATATTGATAGTGCTATATATTCTTTGTTAGCATTATCTTGATCTAATGTCATTCCTTTGGCTTTATTATATCTATCTAGCAAAAAGTACAAATTATTAATACAACAATTTGTGCTATTATTATCCATATGATCAATAACATAATTCATATCTTTCATTTTTTTGCAAAAATCTTCTCCATACCATTTTTTCATAATGTATGAATGAAGGTAACCATATTTCGAATTATACAGATATCTATTTTTATTTAATCCCCAAGTTACACTTTGAATTTCTTCAAGATAATCCTCACGAACAGTTGCCTGTGCAATAAAATCCCATTCTGATCGCGTAATTGAAATTATATCACCATCAATTCTAAAACCATTTTTACTCATTACTTACTCACCACCTGTTTCTACTAAAATATCTATTTCTTTCAATTATTTTAATAAAATGATTTATTATTTTTCATCATATTATCCTATTAATTTCTTCTCTTACAACGCTTCGTATGAAGCTGAAGCATCTTTCAACAATACGATCTGATAATCCCACTTTTTTCTCGCATCATATCAGTAGAAATACAAGAAATTTAAGTTTTTTATCTATACAGTGCAACTATCCCATTTTTCCCTTTATAATATGTTGTTTGTTGTAAGAGATCTACTTTTAATCTATTATCTACTTCTTCTAGTTTCAGCTTTGCTTTTATAAATACCAACAATCCTTCTTCTGTAACAGCCGAAAACCAAACATTCTTAATTATACTTTTTTCAGAACAATTAAGGATAATCCAAAAATATCTTTTCCTGTTATCTTTTATATCTTCAGTATTATCGTTTGTTGGCTTCGTAGCACAATACAACGGCGAACAATATTCAATTTTTTCGCAATACTTATAATAATTATCAAGGATTGCCTAGTATTTTGCCATTATACCATTTCTTAACCCGTCCTCTTACAACTCTTCGCATAAAACTGAAACTTCTTCGCCACTTCATTCAACGATCCAATCGCATAATATCCATCCTTATTTTTCCCCACACACCCTATCAACGGCGATGCCAGGAATTTAAGGATATCTTCAATTTCATCCAGATTAGGATTTATCGAAAATCTCTCGTCATCTCTTACGGTTCGATAAATCTCACGGGAAGTAAGAATGCCTTCTGTCACTTCGTCTTTGCTTTCGTTTACAAGGCATCCCACAATTGCATCTACCAATAAGCCGTAGCGTTCGGTTCGATTCCTTGCTTCGTCCAGGACACTGATATCTACGATTCCTGTCTGTTCAAAGATCTTTTTGTAATCTTCTCCGGTTAATGGAATCTCTACTTGGTTGCGAATCAACTGTTCCAGTGTGTCCACATCAATCAATGCAACTTTATGTTCTTTGCATCGGTTTAAAAGTCGTTCCCCTCGAAAAGAGCATCCAACAATTGCAGAATAATCCGCATGATGAAGTTTTCGGTGGTCTTTCAAAGTGTCAAAGTCAATCTGATCCTCTGTAACATTTCCAGATTGCGTAGATTTTGCATCTACCGCGACTGCATAAGATAATTTGGGGGCTGTTCTTGCTTTGATCAGGACATCGGTTTTTCCGGAACCGCCAAGCCAGGTTGCATCATAGCCGATAAAATCAAATGCTGCTCTTATGGCTTTTTCAAATCTGTTGGGATTATAGGAATCTTTACTGGACAGTCTTAATTCTGTAATAAGGCTTTCACAGGAATCATTGTAAAAATCGCCTGCATTTTCCTCTTTCTTTATTTCGGATAGTTTCACACTCTCTTTTGCCACAATGCCAAAAGTATCCAGAAGTTTTTCTCCTCTGGCGGTGAGTCCATATTTATCGTTTGTCACACTGTAAATCAGCTTGGCGGCAGATAAAAGAATCAGTCTTTTACGCGTTTCCTCAATGCTTTCCCTGTCGAATCCGTAAGATACCTTAGCTATTATCGAAAGTGTTTTTGCATTTTTCGGTTCTTTTCTAAGCTCTGCCAACAGTTCATAAACAAATAAATATCTTGCTTCCAGACATGCAATCAGATCAACCGGTGATTGTTTTTCAATCCATGTATTTCCGAGTTCAGAGGTTACATACATATTCTTACTGATACGATCAACAAATCCTATTTTTTCCAGAAATGAAAGAAACATATTCGACGATGACACTGCGATCTGATAATTAACTTTCGAATACTCACGAATCTCTTCGATAGAAATCGCCTGATTCATCAATTGCAGATATGCGCTGATTGTTATACATGCATCGGCTGTTTTTCCCGGCATGTATCCGATCGCTATTCTTTTTTTCTCTGTTGTTGCAGGCTTTAAGGCACTTGCCCATTCTGACATTGGAAGCTGGGTTTCCAGAAGTGTTTCGTCCGGTTCTTCCTCTGTCTCTGACGGCATAGTAACCTCTATCTGCTGCAAAAATTCCTGCCCTTTTTGTGTCAGACTATACTCCAGTTTGTATTCTTCAAACCGAACCATATCCACATCCCGAAACCATTTGATCCGGTTATGAATTTCAGAATTTGTTTTCCAGTTCAAATGATACTCTTCCGCGATTTTCAGAAGTTCCTGTGAGTTTTTTGGCTTTTGAAGATAGAATAATATTTCTCCCATAAATACAATTGTTGAACAGAAAACAGCCGTAGAAAAGTAACTATCCTGTCGTTCCAAAACCATTTCTCCTAATTCTGTCAGCGTCCACACCTGTTTCTCTTTATTAACCAGACCAATCGGACGGATCCATTCACACATTCGACCTAAGGTGGCTGTGCTGTTGCTTCCTTCAATATTAAGCATTGTATTTGCTGATTTACCGTCTTTGACCATTTTCAGAATATAATACAGGACTTTATCCTGTCCTATATCTCCACTGGGCAGCTTGGGCATTCCAAAAGCTTTTTGTTTCCATTCTCTGTTTTCTGGATATTCATTATTTTTCATTTGTTTTCCCCACTATATCACATACATTGACAACCTGCGTAATGAACTTACACCTATTTTTCCATAAAAATTTCTTTACACTCCGCCCATCCCGTCATAATACTTCCGCAAATCTTCCCTCATCTGTTTCCGCACTCTTTCCCAGTCTTCCGCCTTCATTTGCCCGAACAGTGCATGGTTCATCGAAATCACGCTCAAATCTTTCGAATAATACAGAAATCTCTTTCTTTCAAATTTTTCAAATGGATTCGTAAGCATATTTCTCTGCACCGCTTTTCTGTCTTTCAGCATTTTTTCATCATACGGGCAGGTGCTTCGATCCACCTGTAGGCCTCTGAATAATCGGTCCTGATAAAAGGCAATATAATCATCCAGAACCTCTTCTATTTTCGCATCTCCGATAGAATCGATATGTTTTACAATTGCCAGCAGGAACGGCATTTTATACGAAAGTGAATAATCTCTTTCTTCCAGGAAATCAAAGAAATCTTCTTTGATTGTACTGTCGTTATGTTCTTTGATGTTTAATTCTTTCCGGTATTTTTCGACATCATCCGGACTGAACAGGTAAATGGATTTGTTGCCGAACCGGTATTCTACACTTGGCGCGATTTTTTTCTTTTTGATCCAGCTTGTCACGGTTCCGGTACTGACGAAATATTCTCTAGCAACCTGTTCCTGACTGAGATAATCGCCATATTTTTCCTCGAAAGAATTGATATCGACTTCCATAATGCGTTCAATTCTTTCCTCCATTCCATCAATAACAACCATATCTCCGGGTGTATAGTCTGTCTTTATAATATCTCCAAATGGCACATAATATGGATTGGCAAATATCGTATGCATGTTACAGGCTTTGATCATTGCTCCGTATTCGTCAACCACATCGATAACAATAACATTTTTCTTTGTATTCGTTTTCCGCAGTCCTCTTCCAATCTGTTGCAGATAAAGAATCTTGGATAGTGTAGGTCTTGCCATAACCAGAATCCCCAGTTCCGGATAATCCCATCCTTCTGAAATCATATCGCACGCACATAAAAAACGGATTTTCTTCTGTTTAAAAGCTGCCATAACAGCCGCCTGATTTTTTGTCTTCCCGGTGTAGCTGACTGCTGTAATATTGGCTTTGTTGAACAGTTTCGCCATTTCATTTGCATGGGCAACATTGACACAAAAGATGATTCCCTGCCGCCAGGCAGCTTCTCCCTCACCAAAATACTCCTGAAGGACATCGACAATCAGATCATTTCTTGAAGTAACCCGTATTTTCTTTTCAAGATCCGCATTGATATAATCTTTACCATTGAATCTGACTTTTGAAAGATTGATATTTGTCTCAATCCGGTAAACATTTGCCCGGGCAACGATTCCTTTTTCCATGGCTTCTTTCAAGGATAGCGAAGTAGAATAGCTTCCGAAAACAGTTTCCAGTTTCTTCTTATCCGGTCGTTGATCCGTCGCGGTAAGTCCAACTGTAAAATCCGCATGATAATACTGGATCACTCTTTTCAGCATCGGTGCCACCGCATGATGTGCCTCGTCCACTACGATATAATTGTAATAGTCCGCTGGGAATTCCATATAATGTCTGCACATATAGCCGTATGTTCTGATCTCAATTTTTTCTTCCAGTTCCGGTACAGATTCCTGTATTCGCTCCTTCCAGTCTACAAGAATAGTAGTTCTTGGAACCAGTATCAACCCTCTGAATTTCGGCTTTTCTTTTGCAAATTCATGCAAATCTTCCTCTACAATCCTGGATTTTCCGGATGCCGTTGGCAATACAATCAAAAATGCTTTAATACCCGCCATTCTACGCTTCCGTATTTCCTGTAAACTGACCGTCTGGTGTTCATACAATTCCACTTTTCGGTCAATTTTCAATCCATCATCGACAAATGCTGCGGTATCTTTTCCAAAGTATTGTTTGATATCATCTTCGATTCGGTTTTCAAATGCGCAGTCTTCCCGTGAAAATCGAAATAGTTTGATTCCCCATAAAACACAGGTATTCTGTTTCTTCAACTGTTTTTTGTATTTTTCTTCTCCGATAATCTGTGGATGATGAAAACTCAGTCCATTTTCTTCTACAGCGTATCTTTCGTTCTGTGTTCTGATAAAATAATCGAGAAAATAATTGTTTCCGTTTTCATCACAGATTCCATATTCGCGTGTCAAATATCTGAGTGCATTCATACCGTAGGCATTTGAAAAGCTATCCTCAAAATGGATCTCCAGAGGTGATGCATCTGCCTGTTCTGCCCGGTCCCCAACGGTTATCCTGTAATCTTCAGGTAATGTCATTTCATCGTTAGCAAGATAGCTGTCAACTTCAGATTGTATATAACCTAAGAAACGAAAAACTCTTTTAAACTGATGGATATAACTGTTCTGTTTGTCTGTAATAAGCATATAAGAAAAAACAGGCTCACCCGGGTTATGGTCACAAATATTTTCATCAATAATGACCATATCGATGCCATTATCATAAAATCTTGATATTCCACCATTCGGGTAGTTCACCTGTTCTCTCAAAGAAAAATCTGTATGTTGTATCAGAAAATTATCGCTATCTGCTGCTCTCACCATATTCTCTGTCTCCATTATTTTAAATCCGTATTAAAAATGATGCATTATTTTATATTATAGCATATAACAGGTAATGTTTCCAAAGTTTTTCGACATTTTATAGTGTATTTTGCTATTTTATTCGACATTTCTCGACACATTTTTATTTATTTTTCCAATTCATATTGTTTTCCAGATGTTTATTTCCATAATCAAAATTGCTCCACTGGATCAATTATTGATATGCAATGCAATAAAACCGCTATTACCGTTCTTCCAGATAATAGCGGTTTATAGCAACCTGTTCTCTACTTTCGCTCCATCTCTTCTCCCACTCTCTCCAGCAAATGTCCAATCGCAAACATCACCGTCTCATAATGCATATACTCCAGAATGTTCCGGTCCACCAGCACCTGCAAACTCGCCGGGAATTCGTCATCGGATTCCCAGAATCTCAGTACGACAGGCAGAAACGAAAACATTTCCAGCTGATAAGCCACATCGCCTTTTTCCATCTTAATCCCATGCAGCCGCTCGCAGGCTTTTGCAAGTTCTGCAGTCTTTCCATCGAATTTCTTTCCTGCATCCCTGAAAAAGTTACTGTCATTTGCCAGATTTCCTCCCCGTACCGTAGAAAGGCTGCCGATATGAACCCATTCATGAGCGGGATGACAGTATTCTTTGGAATTACACAGGACATCGTAAATTGTCATGGCTTCGTTGTAATTTGCATTTTCTTCCGTCTGGAATTCATCCACAGACCAGGTGATTCCTCCGGTGATGCGGTTAATCCGGTATTTTCTTCCTACAAAGAAAATATAGAGATACTTTTCATCATGATCCAGAGCAAATTTCCGGATCATTTTTTCCTGATCGTATTCCAGGAAACGGGAGGACATACGGTCTTTCATCGTTTCATAGTTTGACATGTTGATTTTTCCTTTCTATGGATCATATATTATCCAAAATCTGGATTTTTTACTTGTTTTGGATAATATGTTATCTATAAAAATCATATCACATCAAATAAAATTTGCAATTTTAATTCCATCTTCAGCCACCGCGTGAATCACCAGTTTCTTATGAAGGAAAAGATTTTCGTTCATTGCTCAAACAACCAAAAACAGAGTATTTTCAAATTTTGTTGTATCTCAAAATCAAAAATACTCTGTTCCTCTTAAATTATATATTTTTTATTACTATTATTATCTCTTACACAGCCTCCACAACCGCAGCCGGTGCCGCAAAGTTTCTGGCGGCTTCGCCTAATTTTACGAATCCCTGGTTATCCAGTGCTTCTTCTGCGATACTTACGCAGTTGTCGGCAGCTCGGTCCAGGTTGTAGAGGATGCCGGAGAAGCAGCCGGTCATCGCCGGGTCGCATTTCTGATTCTTTACGCGGTTCAAGTGGGCTTTGTTGAATTTCTTTTCTGCTTTATGCAGTTTCTTTTTATTTTTGAATACCAGTTCCGCTTCCTCTGCGCTGCCCTGTTTTACTGCTGTCATCGCCTGGCGCAGCAGATCCAGAAGGACATTGATGCAATTTTCAATTTCCTTGCCGGCTTCCTCGGAAAAGCTCATGCCATCGTCCTGGATTTTTATCCAGATGCTGTCGATATCCTGACACCGGTCGGCGATACGTTCGATATTGTTGGTTACATACAGAAGTCCTGCTGTTTGTTCAGACTGAAGCTCAGTCAGATTACCGCTGGAAAACAATTTGGTGATATAGTCCGTGATTTCTTCCTGCAGGTGCTGGACGATATCCAGCTGATTTTTGAATTTTTCATATGCAGCTGAGGTCTTTTTCTGATTCAGAGAACCTTTCAGGCTGTTCAGCATATGTACGGCAAATCCTGTCAGATTTTCCAGTTCCTGAGATACCAGATACATAGCAGCCACCGGCTGATCAATTACCTTGTTATCCAGATATTTCGGTTCATAAACCACACCGGTATTTTTATCTCTTCCACGGATAATCGTGGTAACAATCTTCACCATGAGCGGGATCAGCGGCAGCCATACCAGTGTACAGACCACGTTGAATGTCGTATGTGCATTGGCAATCTGGCGGGAGATCACATCGATCTCATTTCCTTTTGGAGAGATATAACGTACAAATTGTGCAAACCACGGAATGATCCAGATAAATACGCAGGTACCCGTGATATTGAAAATGCTGTGCGCGATTGCTGTTCGTTTTGCATCTTTAGACTGTCCGATAGATGCTAAAAGTGCTGTGATTGTCGTACCAATGTTATCGCCAAGCAAAATCGGGATGGCTCCGGTCAGTCCGATCACGCTGCTGACACCGTCCGGTCCTGCCTGGGAAGCAAAGCTCTGAAGGACTGCGATCGTTGCAGAGGAACTCTGTACCACCAGAGTCATCACCGCACCGAGGACAACACCCAGCACCGGAACAGAAGATACTTTTCCCATCAGATCTACAAAGATCGGGCTTCCTGCCAGTGGTTTCATAACGCTGCCCATGATCTCGATTCCTTCAAACAAAAGTCCGAAAGAAAAGATAACCATACCAATATTTTTAACCTTTTCTTTTTTCCCTAAGAAGTTCAGCATGAATCCGATGAAGATCAACGGATAAATGTAATCACTGATTTTGAATGCCATCAGCTGGGCTGTCATCGTCGTACCGATATTAGCACCAAAGATAACGGAAATCGCCTGTGGCAGACTCATCAGTCCGGCACTTACAAAGCCGATGACCATAACGGTAGTTGCCGAACTGCTCTGTAACACAGCCGTAACCAGGGCTCCGGCCAGCGCTCCCATGATAGGATTCTTTGTGAGAATTTCCAGAATCTTCTTCATCTTTTCTCCGGCTGCCTTTTGCAGCGCATCACTCATACTGTTCATTCCATAAAGGAACAGCGCCAACCCACCAATCAGCCCAAATACTACTTTTACATTTTCATTCATTTTGTGTTCTCCCTTTTCCGGCAGCTGTCTGCTGCTCGATTCTTGAAATCATCTGTAAAATCTCTGTTATGAATCTGTATAATTCATTTACGGTTTACAGTATAGTGGGAGAACGCATATGGCTCTATCATGGTATTGTATGATTTTCGTTAAATCTGTGTAAAGCTGGTAGTTAGTTCCTGTTAACTCCAGTTAAAAGGTCAGGCGCATCTGATTCCAGACAGCATCGCCGTGGACAGATTTGTCTGTTACTCCTTCATTTAGGAAACCAAATTTTGCATAATAATGGATCAATGCATCTTTGCAGGTCAGCACCAACCCCTTCCTTCCCTGTTTTCTGGCATCTTCGATCGCCCGCTCCAGCAGTTCTCCTGCCAGCCCGCGTCTTCGATAGGACGGGATTGTATTCACCCCGAAAATCATCTGCCAGGCACCGCTTTCGTCGTGCATGGAAGCTTTTTCATACATTTCATCCGTCAGATCCGGTCCGTTGGTGACAAAACCGTCGACGAACGCAACCAGTTTGTTGTCATTTTGCTCGTCGAACATCAGCCAGAAATGGTTGGCGTAATGAATAAGGCGGTCGGCGAATTCTTCTTTTGTGGCGGCTTCGGCCGGTGGGAAGCACTCGGACTCTACGGCGGCGATCTGTGGCAGATCATCTATGGTTGCAGTTCTGATTATCATGATATTGTATCCTCCAATTTATTATCTATTAACTTTTTTCTTTCCATTTCGCAGCTGATATCATTTTCGGGTATAGTCTGCGTGGTTATGCATGATATTTTCAAAGAGCCATCCGACCAGCAGACATTTGTTACTCTATCCCAACACCGAAAACGCCATAACCGCAACTCCCAGCACCACCAGGATCACTCCTGTAGCACGGTTCAGAGTCTTTGGCGTTGCTTTATTGGCAAATACGGCTGCGATTCTTGCCCAGAGGAAGGTAAAGACCACACACAGGATCCATACTGTCCAGTCTGGTGTGCCGCCGATGGCAAAGTGGGATACGGCTCCGGTGAGGGCGGTGAAGGTCATGATAAATACACTGGTTCCCACGGCTGTTTTCAATTCATATCCGAGAACGGATGTCAGGATCAGAAGCATCATCATACCGCCACCGGCACCGATAAATCCGCAGATAAAGCCGATCATCACTCCGCAGATCACAGACTGAATCGCACGTTTTTTCGCAGACACCTGTGCCATGGCTTCTTTTGTAGTCATGACCGGGCGAAGGATGAATTTGATACCGAGCAGGAAGGTCATGAAGACGGAGAAATTTCCCATCGTTGTAGACGGTACCAGGCTGGAAACGTAACTTCCCACTATGGTAAACAACAACACGGTAACCATCATGATCAGACCATTTTTTATATCAAGATTCTTATTCTTCCCATAAGTATATGCGGATACGGCACTTGCCAGCACATCCGAGGACAATGCGATTCCCACTGCCATGTAGGGATCCATTCCCAAGAATGTGATCAGCATCGGGCTGATGACCGCCGCCGCGCTCATGCCGGCAAATCCGGTCCCGAGACCTGCACCCATACCTGCAAAAAATGTAACAATTACTGTCAGTAAAATACTCATTTCTTTTTGTTCTCCTTTTGATATGTATTCAGATTTTCCTCTGTCTGTTCCATCACCTCTTCAAAAATCTTTCTGGACTCCGCAGGCACACCGGAAAATAAGGTTTCGATAAATGTTTTTTGAATCTCACATCCCTGTCTCCAGACGTGCTCCGCTTTCCGGGTACAGATCAGTTCTGTCTTTCTCCGGTCGCCCGGAACCTCCCGGCGTTCCAGATACCCTTCCTGCACCAGCCGTTCCACATGGATGGATACCAGATTCGCCTTGATCCCGCGGATCTTTACAATATCTGCGGCATTTTTATACTGCGGATTATTTTTCAGGAACATTAGGATATCCAGGGATGTCTGCGAGATGCCGGTCTGCTGGCATAACGGTCGACAAAACTGATTGTAAACTTCCAGCAGCTTATGTATATACTCAATGCTTATCATGCCTTCCATACCTCTCTTTCATTTTTAGAATGTTCATTTTTGAAGTATTTTAACATGAAATTCCTATTATTACAAGCGTGAAATAATCATTACATTTTCATGAATTATACTATATCTTTCTGGCTATATAATATCTTCCTTCTATTTCTTACAAAATCCTGAAGTTTATGGTAAAACATGTCAGAATTTGTTATGATACAGAAAGTAACATATATATTTTGAGGAGGAATTTCAATATGTTTAAGGAAAAAATACGTGTACTACTTCTTGGGGGAAGTCTGACGGATCACGGCAGCTATGCAGATGGCAATTATCAGGGATATCCGGTTGTCATTACAACGGAATCGACGGTTTACCATGTTCGTATCAATGCCGTCTCCATACAGGATCCGGACAACGCACAGCTGGCACAGTATCTGGAATACCAGAAGCAAAATGTCAAACACCTGGCAGACTATTCCTGTACTTCTACTTCCGCCTTACTGACCATAAAAATGCCGGCAGTAAACGGAAACAAAGTTCCGGATATGATCAACAGTGTCGTAGATCCTCTGATTCAGTATCTTCATGGCGGTAACTATCAGCCTTGCTGTGAGTCCTGTGGCAGCACACAGGAATATCTGTCAAATTATGAGGTTAATGGTTCCTACCATTATCTGTGTACTTCCTGTGCACAGCAGATCGAGCAGAATCTTCAGCAAAATCAGCAGACAACCCGTGCAAAGAAGAGTAATCTGGTTGCCGGACTCGTAGGTGCTTTCGTCGGTTCTCTGATCGGATGTGTGCTCTGGGTACTGATCTATCGGCTCGGATACATCGCGGGTATTGCCGGTGCAGTCACTGCAATCTGCGCACTGCGTGGATATGAACTGCTTGGCGGTCATCTGGATCGGAAGGGTGTGATCATTTCCACTGTGATGATGCTGGTGATGATTTTCTTTGCCAATCGGCTTTCCTGGACCTGGGATGCTTACGATGCACTGAAAGACGAAGGGTACACCTTTTCCGAGTGTTATCAGTATCTGGATAACATTCTGGATCTTTCCGAACTCACCGGAAGCTATTACAGCGAGCTGTTCATCGGATACGGACTTACCTTACTCTGTAGTGTACGGCGCATCATCGACGCTTTCCGCACCAGTAGTGGAAGTTATCGCATGAAGAAGGCACAGTAATCACCATAGATTCTGTAATAGAATCATTCGAGCAATAAACACAAAAAGACAGAAATCGGAATCGTCCCGTACCATTGGTACATGTCTGAAACAGATTTCTGTCTTTTTTATTTACGCGAGCAACGATTCAAAGTCCGTACTTGCACGAGACCCTGACGACTATCGCAATAACGAGTAAAAAATCCCGGGAATACCTTTCACATCTTCTAGAGCGTGTCTGAAAAAGGCTCTCCGGAAATGATTTTTCAGACACGCTCTAGTTCTGCCACCGGATCTCACCTTTCTGAATCAGTGGATACCGTGCCAGTGTGGTTCCGTCCAGATTCTCACGATGCATATCAACCGCAGTGATCTGATGATTTTCATAGGTATTATAATAGTAGATTCCCTTCTGTGCATTCCAGCAGGAAGTATAGATCGTAATCTCGTATTTGCCCTCTGCCACCTCACAGCATCCCCTCTGCTGATCCACTGATCCCAGAATGTGGAAAAACTGGCTGACGCTTTCTGCCTCGGAATCTCCTGACACAGCATGCGCTCTGGTAAATGCCACTTTGGCAAAGCGGGAAGTAGAAGAAAGATCTCCCGGAAGTCCAAGTGCCCCCATGCCGCGGCTGTAGGTCTGTAATGGTAACTGCTCGGAAAAATGATTCTCCGGCTGTTTCGGTGACAGATGCATATACTGATTCAATAAAAACATCTGCTGTTCAAATGGCGGATTATTGGTCAGTACACCTGCCGGATTATCATAAACCTTCAGTCCCTCCCGGACACATTCGATGGTGATACACGCATATTTGTCCGCCAGAATCCAGTGCAGCTGTGCCGCCGGAAACTGTGGAGCGAATACGGTTCCCACCAGATTCATCTCCGCCAGCATTTTCTTCGCCTCTTCTACCGATGCGCACTGGGAAAGAATCCATGGAATGAACTCAAACTGAGCCACGTTTTCCCGCCCCTCCTGGATTTCCTGGTAGACAGCGTTTCCTACGAAGTTCAACCCTGCCATTCCAAGTCCTTTTTCATTGACCGCATCGTAATACAGCGGGTAATCATCCGCTACATGTGCCATACCGATGATCGCATAATGATTTTCCAGTTCTTCCATATGGCGAAAATGAAACGGATAATTTCTTGGTGTTACTGTAATCTCATCTCCATAGGAGAATTCATAATCCAGCGTCCGTCCCATATAAAAATCTTTTGTCTTATAAGTAGCTGCTGTACACATTTCCATCTGCTCCTTTTATTCAAAATACTTGCATGGCTGTTCTGTTTTTTCTCATTGTTCTGATACTTTCATAATTTTCTCTGCACTGGAAGAATCCCAGGAAGAAATCTCCAAAACTGCATCCGGAATCTGCTGATCTCCGGAATCTGGATTATGGAACCAGACGCAGGACATTCCTGCTGCTTTTGCCGCCTTTCCTCCATTAGTGGAATCTTCTACTACCATACATGCGGAAGGATCCAGTAATAATGCTTCTGCTGCGGCAAGAAACGTATCCGGTGCCGGCTTTGGATGTGCCATATTTTCTCCACTGATAAAAGCAGAAAAATACTGAGCCAGGTCAAGATCCTTCAACACTTTTTGGATCACATCCTCCGGAGAAGAAGATCCGACTGCCAGCAGATATCCTTCCTGATGTAGTTTTTCCAGAACTTCCCGAATTCCCTCACATTGCGGGAATCCTTCTTTTTCCACGATTTCCTTTTTCTTTTCTTCCATTCTCCGGTTCATCGTCGGATAATCCTCGAAAATATCACCGTAAGCATCCACCATCAGTTGCCGGAAAACTTCTCTGGTAGAACCGATGCACGGTTTGTAAATCTCATAGTCCAGCGTGATTCCGTCCTCTTTCAGCACTTCCTGCCAACACCGAAAATGCAACGGTTCCGTATTGACCAGAACACCATCCATATCAAAAATGATCCCTTTTTTCTCAGCCAGTCGATTAGCTACTTTCGTATACGAGGGAACCGGCACACCATACAGTTTTCCCATGCGAACCACTTCGTATACCAGTCCGTCGATTTCTGATAGTTTCCCAGCCATTACATCCCTCTGCATAGAAGTAGTTGCTTCCGGTGCAAGATTCGACAAAATATGTAAATTAACCTCCACCATATCTTTTTGAAACGAAACACCCATAGCATCTGCAAGTGCTGCGATTTCCCGGATCATCGAACAAAACAGTTCCCGCGGAGCGCCCTCTTTCTGAAAATCCCCCGCTACCGCGTTACAGTACAGTCCTGCTGCTCCGATCGGAGACACATAGGAGAATTTTTCAAGTGCTTCTCTGCGGATATTTTCAGATAAATTTCCGTCAATAGCACTGTCCGTAAAATCCTGCCGGATCTGTTCCAGTTCCGGTCTCCAGTCTGTCTTTTCCCGAACTCCAAAGACGATCCGCAGAATCTTTCCATGCTGTACTAACACACCCGGTTCTTTGATGTTGGCAGATACATAGATGCATCCGTCTGTCACCAGAAGTTCCGGCAGTTCTTTTTGCAGTTTTGCACCGGTTCCATAGATATTTAGAATCGGAATCACGATCGTATCCGGTTTTGCCACGCGGCGGATAAACGGGACGGTATCTTCCAGTGAATACCCTTTTACACACACCAGGATCACATCCGGTTGTTCCTTGTAGTGTTCCATATCCGTTGCTTTCACAGCAATTGTCTCAGGATTCGGATCCCAGAGACGCTCCAGAGTCAATCCATGCTCTTTCATAGCTTCCAGATGACGGCCACGGGCAATCAGTGTCACATCTTTTCCTGCCTTTGTCATAAAATATCCCACAACTCCGCCGGTTCCTCCGGCTCCTATGATTGCATATTGCATTTGTGTTCTCCTTTTTTCTTTGCATCTGCCACAGATTCTGATAGTATTCAGAACATAATCATAATATTATGTACGAGATAGTTATTATTCACCAAATAACACTTCTCTGTTTGTTCCGTAAAAGATTTCATCATGACCGGACAATTTTTTCAGGATCTCTTCCATCCGATCCCAGTTCTGATCCACGTCAAACTCATAACTGTGTCCCCACAGATAGAAAAGCTGTGGTTCCTCACTGTCAGATGCCAGAAAACGGTCAATCAGATCCATCACATCTGCATCATTATGATGGCAGGTTGGATTCAGTGTCAGCGGCTCTTCCGGAAGTCCAAAATTTCCGGTCCGCTCTACCGTACGGGAATAACGGATACCACAGGCACGCGCAATATCCACTACTGTATCGTTATAAGTACCAAACGGATACGCCATTCCCACAACAGGCTGCCCAAACCGTTCTTCCAGATTTTTCTTGTCTTCCAGAATCTCATTGCGGATCGTCTCTTCATCATATTTGGGAAGATCTGCATGTGTCAGACAATGTGCTGCAATCTCATGTCCCTGATACAGTTCTTTTAAACCTTCAGTGTTCATTCGATGAATCAGAAGCCCCTTGGGATGTTCCCATACATTTGCATAAGACTGCATACCGCTGTTTAAGTTAAAGGTGCCTTTTACACCATAAGTATTCATCATTTCCACCAGACGGCGATCCTGTGTCACACCATCATCGTAACTGAATGTTACCGCTTTTTTCTTTCCATTCCACATAACAATTATCCTCCTTTAGCAATTTTAGTGTACCCAGTCATCTGTCACACTTTCTTTCGTATTTATTACTCAAGCACTTTCTCTACCATCTGTGCATCGATCGTTACGGACTGCATATGATTGACTTCAATCTGATACAGAGCATTGGCTGCGATATGCTCTGCGGCCTGTTCCAGATCACGGATACCGCTGGTATTCGCATGTTTCTGAATGATTCTGTCCAGCCCCTCATCTGTCAGAATAATTTCATTTTCTTTCAGACTCATTCGCTTCAGTACTTTCGGCAGTGCGTATTTTGAGAAAATAATTTTCTTCTCTTCGTCTGTATAATCCGGAATGTCGATCACCGCAAAACGGGACATCAGCGGTGCACTGATCTGGGATTTGTCGTTGGCGGTGGCGATCGGATAGACACCTACCGTAGGGATCATACATTCCATATAGTTATCGGTGAATCCCAGGTTATCAAGCAGGGTCAGCAGAACATCCGCCGGGTTTCCGTTTCCTTTGCCGGAGGCAGCTTTGTCCAGCTCGTTGATGATAAATACCAGATTGGACTCTCCTGCCATCGAAAATGCATCCATGATGATACCGGGTTTTGCATTGGCATAGACACGGGAACTTCCGGTCAGCTGTTCCGGATCGTTGATGGAACTCATATCCAGAGTTGTCCACGGCAATTTCAGGATTCGTGCAACCGCATAGGCAATCTGGGATTTTCCGGTTCCTGCAGGTCCTACCAGAAGCAGACCGTATGCCGGTAACGTATGCGTACGGTTGATCTGGATGATCGTCTCGATAATTCTCTGTTTTACCTTCTCCATACCGTACAGTTCTTCATCGAGGATTCTTCTTGCTTCCTGCGGGTCGATAGACTCAAAGTAATTGCTCTTCCACTGTACATTCATCATAATCGACAGTGCTCTCTGTGCATGCCGTCTCTCTTCCGGAGATACCTCATGGGATTTTGCAACCGCCAGGTTTCTTCTCGCCCAGAGACGAATATTATCCGGCAATGTTTTTCCGGCGCAGGTCATAAAGTCGGTGATGCTCTGTATACTGGTCAGTTTCATATCATCGCCGATTTCTTCTGCATCCTCATCTTCCTCGATCTCTTCCGGTGCATTGCTTGCCAGAAGACGTTCGATCATAAACTGTAAAAAACCATCCTCCGCCGAAAGTTTGGTGCCGCCACCGAAAGCGATCTCACGAATCTTATAAACGGCATATCCATTTTCTCGGTTCTCACCGGACAGACGGATATGAATATGATTACCGCCGAGCCATTTTAACAGACTGACAAAACGGGCATCGATCTGCAGGATGTCCGCGGATACGATACCGTCTTCCTCCTCAAATTCAAAAGTTGTCTGTTTCGCCGGATTAGAAAAGAATCCGCTAGAATGGTGTTTCCACTGCCGTTTTTTGTTATCCAGCACCAGCATCGGGCGTTCCGGTGTAGCGGTGGATTCGTCGGAGCGGAAGGTTGTATAAGTACAGGTCAACGGTTTGTCTTTATCCGGGGTATTATTAAAATCAAATACTGGCATTGTAATTTCTCCTTTATCACCGTTCCGTTTTTAACTCTCATCACCGGAACAGTTCTTCTGTTTTTTCGATTTCCTTTTTTGTGCAGGTGACCGTTTCATAAATGCAAAAATCTACCGTATTATTACCTGTCACACTTTAACAGTTTACCATGATTTTCCGAAAAAAAAAAGTGAAAACGTTACTAAACCGTTATGATCCGTCCCATCTCCGCTGAAGTTCTGTGGGAAATCGAGATTACCGTTCGGTTTTCCGATACGCGCCGCAGTGCCTGTAAGACTTCCTTTTCCGTCTCCACATCCAGATTTGCCGTGATCTCATCCAGCAACAGAATCGATGGTTCTGCAACTGCTGCCCTGGCGATGGATAACAATTGCCATTGCCCCTGCGAAAAGATCTCCGGGGTACACACGGTATCGTAGCCATTTTCCAGACTGTCGATCGAATCTTCAAGACCAGTCAGTCTTGCTGCCGCCTGCACCTGTTTTTCCGTGATTTTCCGATCATACAGTGTGATCTGCTCACGCACCGTACCCGGCACCATATGGAAAGACTGCTCCACATAGCCAAACAGCGATCTCCTTTCCTCTTCCGGAACTTCTGTAGCAGAAACGTTACCGATCCGTATGCTTCCACTCTGCGGCTCATACAGACCAAGCAGCAGCTTCAGGATCGTACTCTTTCCGGCACCGGTACGCCCGGACAATGTGACCTGTTCGCCTTTTTTCACCTCAAAACTCACACCTTCCAGAACCAGATGTTCGTCATAGCCAAAGACTACATTTTCAAAGGATACCGCGGTCTGATCTCCGGCATCTGCCGTATGTATCTTATCTGTTGTAACCTGTTTTTTCTGTTCACTGATATCTTTTGCTGTTTTCCGGACACCCTGTCGTTTTCCGTTCGCTCTGTCTGCTTCAGCTGCTTCCAGATTGAAAAACTCATTGATTCTGTGAATACCTGCCATCGCTGACTGGATCGTCTGAATCTCCATACCAAGGCTTTCTACCGGTGTGAAAATCTGGGAAATATAATTGATCACGGCTACTGCTGTTCCGGCAGACATTCCAAAGAATGTCAGAATCTGCTGATTGCCAGATGCAGATAACAGCATCACAACAGCAACCACAACGGCATTCAGAATCAGAATAACCGGTGAGTAAATCGCATCATAGAAGTTCGTTCGTTCCATCGCCCGATAGCTGTCGCTGATATATTTGTCATACCGCTCTTCCATATATTTTTCTTTTCCAAAGCAATGGATCGTCCGAATATTGTGAATCGTCTCCGGCACATGACCCGAGGCACGGCCTACTGCTCTTCGGTTCTCGATCTGTGCGGTCAACATATTTTTCTGTACATGTCTGGTAAACCAGAACAAAAATGGCAATAAAAACAGTAAAACCAACGTCAATCCCTTATTCCGAAACCAGATCACAGCCAGGATACTCAGGATCTTACATGTATCCGCAAACATACTGATGATTCCGGAAGTAAACAAGTTCTCTACCGTATCCACATCTCCTATAAACCTTGATACCATCGTTCCCGGTTCCTGCTGATTGATCGTATCCGCACTGAGGCTGACAAACTTTTCCATCAGGCGGCTTCGAAGCGCATGCGTGATCTTCTGTCCGAAAACAGTCAGAAGACTCTCGCGCGCCGTATCCATAAAACCTGTCAGGGCAAGCACAACAAAATAGAGGACAAAGAACGAAAACGCTACCGCATGTCCTGCCGTAATACTGTCCACGATTTTTCCAAGAAGAAGCGGCGGGATCAGAGAGGCTCCGATGGCTCCAAGTACTGCTATTAAGATCCCGCTGGACAGCCATTTTTGTTTTTTTACTGTATCGATCAGAATATTTCGTACATTTCCTTTATGCTTCATGACTGTCCTCTCCTTCCTGTGTGGTAAATAATGCCGCATATGCCGAAACTTTCTGTAACAGTTCCTCATGCGTTCCCACGGTCGTTTTTCCCTCGTCCATCCAGATGATCTGATCCATCTGTGGAAACAGATACAGTCGATGGGACAAAAGCAACACGATCGAATCACGGGTCATCGCCCGTACATTGGCAAACACTTCTTTCTCCGTCGATTTATCCAGTGCAGAAAACGGATCATCAAGCACCAGTAACGGCTTTTTATGGCACAGTGTTCTTGCCAGTGCCACACGCTGTGCCTGACCTCCGGAAAGGCGAACCCCACCATTTCCAATCAAGGTATCCTCTCCCTCTTCCATATCAGAAACTTCCCGGTCAATACACACTGCTTTCAGATAAGTTTTCAAATCTTTTTCGTCTCCCAACAACACATTATCTCTGACGCTGTCATGAAACAGCTCCGGATCATGCCCCAGATAGACTACAATACCCTTACGTTCTGCCTCTTCCATCTGCAGCAAATCTTTTCCTGCAAATCGTACCGCTCCCTCATATGGACATTCACATAAAAATAACTTCCCAAGGGTTGATTTTCCACAGGCTACCGGACCGGTCACGCCGATGATCTGCCCCGGTTTTGCTGAAAAAGACACTTGTTCCAGCACGCGCTTTCCATCCGGATAAGCAAATGAGACATCTTTTACTTCCAGATCTCCAGGTCTCCATTCTTTTCCGTCTTCTTCCTCGTTTACCGAGTCAAACAGCGGACGGATACGATTCCAGGAAACCTGCGCTTTATGTACGGCATTGAAGAGTTTTGCCGCACTGGATGATTTTGTAGAAAGCTTCACAAAGCATGCCAGAAACGTGGTAAATGTTGCGATTGACCAGCTGCTCCATCCGCTTCCCAGTATATTTTTCTGACCAAAATACAGAATAAACAATACACTGGTCATAGAAATCACTTTATAAATCGGAGGCATGGCACTGTTCCAGATATTTGCCTTTACCGCGGATGTTTCATAATCGGTAAGATTCTTCTCATAAGCCATCTGCCGGTCTCTCTCACAGCCAAACACCCGGTAGGTGACAGCGTTCTGTGCACGATCAAGAGTCACTGCGCTCAATACTCCGCACTGCTTTTTATATGCTGCTCCGGTTCTCTGGATCATCCGTTTCATCTTCTCCGCTGTAATATATGAAATCGGCGGAAAGATCATACACAGCAGAGCAAGCCGCCAGTCATACCACAAAAGCATGCCTGCATAGGCTGTCAGAGCCACACCGGTATCAAAAATCTCCGTCGTGAATTTACGCATGCCCTCCACACAATCATCTACATCCAGGATGGCTTTTGTCATGATGGTTCCTTCCCCTTCTTCCCGAAGGCTCGCCCTCCCCCTGGTCACAAGAGTGTGATACAGGATCTCTTTCATTCTCCGGTTTACATTATTTGCAAACCTGCGTACATAAAAACGTTTGACATATCTGGATACCTGTACGATCCCGATTGCTGCCACATAACCGATTACAAGAAACAGCATATTGGCAAAAGTTCCGCTGCCTCTCAGAATATCCACCAACATTCCCGTCATCCTTCCCTCAAACCACGGTTCCGCCAGAAGTCCCAGGTTATAGATCAGGCCGGAGATTGTAATTGTAAGAAGAACTTTCCATTCTACCCGAAAATACGAACCGATTTTTTCCGGACAAAACTTCTCATCCTCTCTCTTCTTTTGCAGTTCCTTGTTTTCCATCCCCGTCATTCTCCTCTTTTGCCAAAATCCGTGTAATATTTTCAAATCCTGCCTGTCGTTCTCTTTTTGATTTCCAGTACAACATGTCCAGTGTTTTACAAAAATGCTCCTTTTCCGCCCCTGAGAGATCCTCTAACAGCCATTCATAAAATACGGTTTCGATCGATGTCTTGGAATTTTTCAGGTGTTCCGCTTTTTCTGTCGCATAAAGCAGCTGGCTCCTTCCATCTTCCGGATTCGGTTTTCGAACCAGATATCCTTTATTCTCCAGGCGGGCTACCCGTTTTGCCGCAGCTCCTTTATCCATCTTCAGACTTTCACGCACTTTGGTCTGAGTGATTCCCGGATTATGACGTACCAGATGAATCACATCAAACTCCGCAGTTCCGATTCCCTCTTCTTTCATGGTCTGAACTGTAAATTTTCCTACTTCCCTGGCTATTTTCGTGATCTGCCGTTTTGTATCATCCATAAGAAATACCCCATCCTTTCTTCACTTATACTTTTCTCTTTCTGTTTTTTATAGAATATCTGTCTGTTAGTTGTACTATCAACTATCTGGATGATAGTACAACATTTTGGGCATGTCAAGTCTTGTCTTTCGATTATATAGTCTGTGGTATTCCTGTAGTTACTGTTCACTCCGTTCCCAGTAACACGCTTCGCGGGATATAATCAGTGAACAGTAACTTCCTGTTCAGACCGTCGCTAATATCTCATGCAGGTACGGACTCAGACATGTTGCTCACATAAAAAAAGAAACCTGACATACTACTGACAGATTTCTTTTTTAATCCTTATGAAGGGGCTTCAAATATCTCCCTCTTTATATTTTTTCATTAATTTGGCCAGTGCTTTATTTTCTCCTGCAAGAATCAAGATCTCTCCCATACACAGGTTTTCTTCCGGATGGATGTTGACACAAATCGTTTCCCCTTTCTTGATTGCAATAACATTAATTTCATATTTTTTTCGTAGATTCAGTTCTTCCAGATTATGATTGATCCAACTATCCGGAACCGCAAGTTCTACCATTGAAAAGGAATCTGACAGCATAAAGAAATCCTGAAATCCTCCTGAAATCAGGTTTTTACCAAGACGGATACCCGTTTCGATTTCGGCCATCACTACACGGTCTGCACCGATCTTTTTCAGAATCTTGGCATGCATCTGATTCATCCCCTTGGCGATTACCAGCGGAACACCTGCCTCTTTTGCCTGCAATGTCGCCAGAATACTTGACTCCATATCTTCCGAGATCCCTATGATCACCACATCCATGTTACTGATTCCCAGCGATTCAAATACACGGCTGTCCGTCACATCTGCCCTTGCAGCATAAGTCACATAATCTGCTATCTCCTGCACCAGTTCCTGGTCTTTATCCACTGCCAGAACCTGTTTTCCTGCTTGTGACAGCGTCTGTGCCACAGCATAACCGAATTTTCCAAGTCCGATTACTGCATATTGTTTGTCCATGATTTTTATTTTCCTTTCTGTTAATCTGTTCTCCCCTATTCTTTTATCCAATCAGAATCCTCTGTTCCGGTCTCTGAATATCCGCATCCACATGTCTTGTTCTGCGCCCAAGGGCTACCGCAAGTGTAATCGGCCCGATTCGTCCCATATACATAACAAGTATAACAATGATTTTCCCTGCTGCCGGGAGCTGTGAAGTCAGAGAACGGGTCAGTCCCACCGTCGCCACCGCCGAAACAACCTCATAGGCACAGTCCAGAAGCGGATGACCACTGACGGCAACCAGAAGGATCGTGGCCGTAAGAGCAGTAGTCAGTGCAAAAAAGAAAATCACTACCGCAGAGCGGATATTTTCTTCCACAACTTTTCTTCCCCATACTACCGTATCATGATTTCCACGGATATAAGAAGTAACCAGCACGATAAGAAGAGCAACCGTAATTGTCTTCACACCACCGGCTGTTCCCATCGGTGAACCACCGATAAACATCAGAATTATACTCACCATCGCAGACCCATCCGTAAAATTTTTCTGTGGAATCGTCTCAAATCCAGCTGTTCTTGTTGTTATGGACTGAAAAAAAGCAGCCATCACTTTCTCTCCCGGTTTCAGATCTCCGAGAGACCCTGTATGATTCCAGTCCAACAGGAGGATCAGAAGTGCCCCGCCTGTGATCAGGATTACTGTCGTCGTCAATACCAGTTTTGTATGAAGAGTAAATCCGCGGATAAAATTTTTTCTGGTTCGTTTTCCTTTCAGCAGATCCTGCACATGCTCGATCACTTCCCACCAGACGGGGAAGCCAAGTCCGCTCAAGATAATCAGTCCCATGGTTGTAACATTTATCAGAGGATTGGTTACAAAAGGCGCAAAAGAAGATTCACCTACCAGATCGATTCCTGCATTGCAAAACGCGGATATCGAATGGAAAATACTGTACCAGATTCCTCTCCACAGTCCATAATGAGGAACAAACCAAAAGCTATAACATATTGCTCCTGCAATCTCAACCACCGCTGTTCCGATCAGGAGTCTTCTGACAATTCCCACGCTTCCTTTCAACACCGGCAGATTATATGTATCCTGAATCAGTTTGCGACTCTGCAGGCTGATTTTTCTTCGCAAAACCAGAAATATCATGATCATACATGCCATGATTCCAAGCCCGCCAAACTGAATCAGCCCCAGAATCACAATTTTTCCAAACACGCTCCAGGTGGTTGCAGTGGGCACGGTCACAAGGCCGGTTACACACACAGATGTAGTCGCCGTAAATAACGCATCAAGCCAATATACGCCCTTTCCACTGGCCGATGAAACCGGCAGGCACAAAAGAAGCGTTCCCAGTATGATCACTACACCAAATCCGGTCATCATAATTCTTTCTGTCGGCGTATGCCACTGCCTTTTTTTTTGTTTTTCAGACATCCTTTTTTCTCTTCTTTCCTATATTTTTTCCAAAATATCAACTTTCTGTTTCATTTCTGATATTTTACAACCAATGATTCTTCTTTTAGAATCCGAAATCTGCATAATCCTCCGGCAGAAATCTATGGTAAATGATATGGCAGCCCTCATCTTTAAAGCAGTAGTAATATGGATCTTCCGAGTCCACAAAGCGGATCATCAGGTCAAATTCTCCGTTGTCCATCGGTTCCATCGCGCACTCAGATGTCTGACTGCGGAATAATTCTTTTACCTCATCTAACGTCGTTCCGTGTTTTGTAAGCAACTGTACCAGTGCAAAGATAAATGCATTCTCGTCCCGGTGTTCGTGCACATATTCTGTCGCATGTTCCGACAGGAAGAAGCAGAAACGATCTCCTTTGTGCGATACCTGTACTTCCCCGAATATTTCTTTTGTTGCCTCCGGAAATCCTCCCAGTGACTCCTGCATCGCCTCTGCATCACCTTCGCTTTCAAAAAAATGATGCAGAGAACTCAAAGGATAATACAGCCGGATCGGTTCTTTCATATATCCAAGCTTTGCCTGTTCCTCTGCAATCACATCGATCAGACTGTCCTGCAGTTTTTTATATCCATTTTCATACATAATTCTATAATCCTTTCTGGCTGGCCCCTTCGACCGCCGGTCGTTGATGGTGTCAGGCACCATTTAATTTTTATGAAATATTTTCACAGCTATGTGAATTATATAATCTCACGGATATTTTCGCAAGCAGAAAGAACATCCTGTACATTTAAAACTGTACAGGATGTTCTCCCTTGCACTTTTATTCTTTATTTCATACTGTCGGGTTATTCTTCCCCTTTGTCTACCTTGCTGGCTCTTGCTTCAATCTCTCTTTCCTGTACATCGCCAGGTGCCTGCTCGTAACGGGCAAATGTATAAGAGAAATCACCGGCTCCACCTGTCATGGAACGAAGTATGGTTGCATATCCGTAAATCTCCAGTTCCGGAACATCTGCTTCTACGATGGTATATCCCTGTTTATCCGGGTTCATACCAAGCACACGGCCACGTCGTTTGTTCAGATCACCCATAACATCACCGGTAAATTTATCCGGTACACGGATCTGCATATTTACGATAGGCTCTAACAGAACCGGCGAAGCTGCCAGGAAACCGTCTTTGAATGCCATCTTTGTTGCTGTCTTGAATGCCATCTCAGAAGAATCTACCGGATGATAAGATCCATCATACAGAACCGCTTTCACACCAACTACCGGGTATGCTGCCAGAGGACCGGATACTACAGATTCCTGCAGACCTTTTTCTACTGCCGGGAAGTAGTTCTTCGGAACGGCTCCGCCGACAACGATCTGCTCAAATACATATGGTGTATCCAGATCACCGGATGGTTCAAAGGTCATCTTTACATGACCATACTGGCCATGTCCACCGGACTGTTTTTTATATTTTTTATCAATATCTGATTTTTTACGAATGGTCTCACGGAAAGCTACTTTCGGTTTGGAAAGTTCCACATTCACTTTATACTGTTCCTGCAGTTTGCTGACGATCACGTCTATATGCTGGTCACCCATGCCATAAAGAAGAGTCTGACGGTTTGCAGAATCATTGACTACTTTCATTGTCAGATCTTCCTGACACATCTTGGAGAGTGCCTGGGAAATCTTATCCATATCTGCTTTGTTCACTGCTTTGTAGCGTTTGCAGGTATATGGAGTGGAAATCTCCGGTTTGCCGTAGAATACCGGGACAGCTTTTGTTGCCAGAGTATCGCCGGTACGCAGTTCGTTGATCTTGGCTACGGCTCCGATATCGCCTGCATGAAGTTCCGGAACCTCGATCGGTTTGGATCCTTCCATGACATACAGCTTGCCGATCTTCAGTTCTTCTTCTCTTTCTACATTATATAAGGTATCCCCGGACTTGATAACACCGGAACAAACTTTCAACAGTGAATATTTTCCGATAAACGGATCTACGATCGTCTTGAAGACCTGTGCGGATTTCGGCATGGTGAAATCATAGTCAGCTTCGAAAATTTCACTGGTTGATTTTACGATACCGGCGCGTTCTCTCAGATTCGGGCTCGGGAAGTATCCACAAATATCGTCTAACAGGATCTTAACACCCTGCAGGTTGACCGGAGATCCCATGCATACAGGAACCAGACTTCCATCGCCTACGCACATGGATAATGCTGCAGAAATCTCGGTAACAGAGAATTCCTCACCTGCAAAATAGCGATCCATGAATTCTTCGCTGGTCTCTGCTACAGCTTCCAGTAAGATCTCTCTGTATTTTTCCAGATATTCTTTTGAATATTCCGGAATCTCGCATTCTTCTTTCTTATCTTTTTCAATGTAACGGCGGCCTTTGTTCTTTACAATATTGATATAACCGACAAATTTTCCATCCTCACGAAGCGGCATGTGCAACGGCGCGATCCTTTTGCCATACAGTTCGGTCAGATCTTCTACTACCTGACGGTAGCTGACATCATCCATATCCATCTCTGTTACGAAGAACATACGTGGCAGTCTGTATTTTTCACACAGTTCCCATGCTTTCTGGGTTCCTACCTGTACGCCTGATTTTCCGGAGATCACGATCACTGCTGCATCGGCGGCGGCTACAGCCTCTTCAGCTTCTCCTACAAAATCAAAGAATCCAGGTGTATCTAAAATATTTACTTTTACCTTATCCCATACAACCGGCACGGTAGAAGTACTGATCGAGAATTTTCTCTTGATCTCTTCTTTGTCATAATCACTGATGGTATTGCCATCTGTCACCTTGCCTAAACGATTTGTAATACCTGAAAGATAAGCCATAGCTTCTGTCAGTGTAGTCTTACCTGCTCCGCCATGACCAAGCAGCACTACATTCCTTATTCGGTCAGTTCTAAAAACGTCCATATGTAATACCTCCCAAAAATTAGTATGGTTATATATTACTAAATTTCTTTGAATATTTCAAGTTATTTATGTAATTTTGACAATTATTTTCTGAACTTTTTTCATTTGCGTTTGTATATTTTATGTTTTTGCGATATGAATTGTTCCTTTTTTGTATATTTTATCTTCATTTTGTTAAATTATCTCAAAGAACCCCTTTTTGTACTGTATATATTTTCTTCTTCTCTTTTGATTCTCCCTGTCGTATAATCTCTTGCCTGTGCTTTCTGGCGTTAAAGTTCCATAGTTTAAAGCGCTAAATCATTGACTTTTCCTATCTTGTGCTTTACAATGGTAAAAGTACGCAAAATACACGCGTAATTACTGAGAAAGGATTTTGACAGACAACTATGAGTGATTCACTGAATATAGGATTTATCGGTCTGGGGCTGATCGGCGGATCCATCGCCAAATCTCTGAAACGTTTTCACCCACAGACCAGAATTTTTGCATATACCAGAACGGAAGCTACGCTGGATCTCGCCGTGTCTGAAGGAATTGTTGATGTAAAATGCACGAAAGAAGACGAGGCATTTGCTTCCTGCAATTATATTTTCCTCTGCGCACCGGTTCATGACAACATTTCTTATCTTGAATGGCTGAAAGATCATATGAGCCCGGACTGTATCGTTACGGATGTGGGAAGTGTAAAAGGTGAGATTCATCAGGCGGTTGAGAAACTGGGGCTGGATGACCAATTCATCGGTGGACACCCGATGGCCGGTTCTGAAAAAACCGGTTTTGAAAATGCCACCGATATGCTGATCGAAAATGCTTACTATATTCTGACACCAGGTGGTCAGATTGATATTCCCCGTCTGACACAGTTTATGGAACTGATTTCTTCTCTCGGAGCTATTCCACTGGTACTTACTTACGAAGAACACGATTATATCACTGCGGCTGTGAGCCATCTGCCGCATATCATCGCCTCTACACTGGTAAATGCTGTACAGAAAATGGATACACCAGAGGAAAATATGAAACTGATCGCAGCCGGAGGTTTTAAAGATATTACACGTATCGCCTCTTCTTCTCCTGTGATGTGGCAGCAGATCTGTCTGGAAAACCGGTCGATGATCTCAAAAGTACTCGATGAGTATATTCGCCTGATCGTACAGGCAAAATGCTGGGTGGATAATGGTGATGCAGATGAAATCTATAATATGTTCAGTAATTCCAGAGAATACCGCAATTCTCTTCCGGAAGCGAGCAAAGGGGTAATCGAGAAGATTTATGCCTTTTACTGTGATATTTATGACGAAGCCGGTGGTATCGCTACAATTGCCACACTGCTTGCGATGAATTCAATTAATATTAAAAATATCGGCATCATTCACAACAGAGAATTTGAGGAAGGTGTTCTTCGGATCGAGTTTTATGATGAGGAATCCTGTGTGAAGGCACAGGGTGTTTTGAAAGAACGGAATTATACACTTCATATTCGGTAAGGAGGATGTACATATGGAACTTATGCAGGCAAAAATGCCTCTTCGCGGAGAGGTGAAGATTCCGGGAGACAAGTCGATCTCACACCGCGCTGTGATGTTTGGTGCACTGGCTGACGGTACGACAAGAGTGACGAATTTTTTGCAGGGAGCAGATTGTCTTTCTACGATCTCCTGTTTCCGCAAATTAGGAATCGATATTGAAAATACGCAGGAGGAAATCCGGATTCATGGGAAAGGCCTTCACGGGCTTACTGCTCCGACTGAGATTCTGGATACCGGTAACAGTGGAACCACAACACGACTGATCTCCGGTATTCTCGCCGGTCAGAATTTTACCACAACACTTACCGGTGATGCGTCGATCCAGAGCCGGCCAATGGGAAGGATCATCAAACCACTTTCTATGATGGGTGCTACAGTCGAGAGTCTGAAGGGAAACCAGTGTGCACCGTTACAGATTCAGGGGCATCCGCTGACTGCGATCCATTATCAGTCACCGGTAGCTTCTGCGCAGGTGAAATCCTGTGTTCTGCTTGCCGGACTGTATGCAGACGGAATTACTTCGGTTACAGAACCTTATCTTTCGAGAAATCATACGGAACTGATGCTCTCTCACTTCGGCGCACGGGTCAACAGTGAAGGAACAACTGCTTCTATCTCGCCGGATCCGGAACTTCACGGACTGGACATTTCTGTTCCCGGAGATATTTCTTCCGCTGCTTATTTTATTGTGGCTGCTCTTTTGGTGCCGGGATCTGAAGTAATGATCAAAGATGTGGGAATCAATCCTACCCGAGATGGCATTCTTCGTGTATGCAAGGCGATGGGCGCAGATATCACCCTGTTAAATAAACGAACAGCCGCCGGTGAACCGGTTGCGGATCTTCTGGTTCGTCACAGTGAACTTCACGGTACGGTTATCGAGGGTGAACTGATTCCGACGTTGATCGATGAGATTCCGGTTCTGGCGGTTCTGGCAGCTTATGCGAATGGAACTACGGTTATTCGAAATGCGGAGGAACTGAAGGTGAAGGAATCGAACCGACTGGATATTATGGTGAACAGTCTTGGGGCTATGGGCTGTGATATCGAAGGTACCGATGATGGTATGATTATCCGAGGTGGGAAACCGTTACATCATGCTTCTATTGACAGTCATCTGGATCACAGGATCGCGATGTCGTTTGCAGTGGCTGGGTTGGCTTCTGAAGGAGGAGTCGAAGTGCTGCGGGCGGATTGTGTGGATATTTCTTATCCGGAGTTTTATGCGGATCTTGGTAAGCTGATGAAGTAATATTTTTTATTGGCTAAGGGGACGCCGAGAGCTGCGGGAAACCGGGGTGGACAACATGGGCAGGGCAACTTTGAACTAGCCGCTAACTTCGACTATATTCACTTGGGTCAGCTGACCCAAGCAAAAGTCTTCGTAAGCGTCGGATTTCAAAGCTTGCCCTAACCGCCCATAAAGTGTTGTCCACCCCGGTTTCCCGCAGCTCTCGGCTGTTTCCTGGCAAAAATATGTAATGACTATTTTTAACGATACACAGCTCGGAA
>UMFG01017606.1_pt1 | contig 67467 bp, 95 predicted proteins | sample 1964961 | NCBI WGS metagenome assembly UMFG01 (sample SAMEA4836041, study PRJEB28245) | human gut metagenome | biome: gut microbiome; material: fecal sample | place: Denmark | collected 2008
GAAGAGAACTTTAAAAATTAAATAGAGATTCGAAATATTTTATAATAAAATTATTTTATTTTAATTTATTTTAATTTTTAAATATTTTAGTTTGGGAATCTAAATATTTGGTTTGATAATAAAATATTTTGGGATTCAAAATATTTGGTTTGATAATCAAATAGTTTGGTTTGATAATCAAAATATTTTAGAATAAAATAGTTTGAGAGTAAAAATAAATTATGAAAATTAGATGAAAATATTGTAACTAGCTTTAGTTAAGTTTCACTAACTCGCAAAAAATATAGCTTCAAAAAATTTTAAAAAATGGTTGAATATTTTAATGGGTAAGTTTAACTTACTCATTTTTTTTTTCTCAAAACACCACATATCCATAATTGGTCCCATATACTTTTGACATAAAAAAAAGAAGATCTTTTCGATCTTCCTTACTTAATTTCCTCCCATAATTTATTAAATTTTTCTAGCATTTTTCTAGTTTCTTCTAAGTTGTTACTTAAAAGTTTTACATCTTCTTCATATTCTTCATATCCTTCTAAATCACCAATTTGATCATCTAATGATTCTTCCTTATACTCTAGTAAATCAATTATTATAGCGATTTCATCCTTATTTAATTTTACATTTAGTTCTTTCATATTTTATCCTCCTAAGTTATCTTTGTTCTTATCTTATAATTTATTATACCATATTTTTAATAAAATTTCAACCTTTTTTTGAGATTTTTTAATATTTTTTGAAGAAAGATTATTTTCAATCTTTTTTCAAAAATAAAATTTTATTTCCCTTATAAGCTTCATCTAATCTACTATCATCTTCAGTAATGATTACATCTTTGAGTTCGATTCTATCATCATAGAAAGTAGCCTTACTTTGGTTAGTAATACAAATTAAGGTACTATTATAGTAAATGTAAATTTCGAATTCATTTTCATTTATATCGAATACATTACCTAATTGATAGTTTATTACTTTACCTTCATTAAAATACTTTAATAAATTATTTTTCATATTATCGCCTCTTTATTTAATTTTTAATGTTCCTTTATTTATAATTTATTATATCATATTTTTAATAAAAAATCAACGATTTTTTGAAATTTTTTATAAAAATTTTACATTTTTTATTAATTTTAAGCGCTTTTAAATTGTTATAAATCGCTTATAATCGCTTTATATAGCGCTAAAATCGATTTTATAGCTTAGCTATATATTTATATGAAATTCATTTTATAGCGCGCTTAAAATTAAAATTATAAAGCGATAAAAATAATAATTATTTTTAGTAATTTTAGCGCCCGCGCGCGAATAGTTTGAAAATCAAAGTATTTTAAGCTAAAAATATTTGAATATTTAATAGCCCCAGGGGCGAATAGTTTGATTGTCAAAGTTTTCACTTATCAAAGTAAATATTTTGATTCCCAAAGTAATTTTTCGTTTGATTATCAAAATATTTGGGCATAAAAATATAAGGGCATAAAAATATTTGGGAATAAAAATACTAAAATTGGGTAACATTAACAAAGTTGGGTAACAATTACAAGCTTAGTCTAGCATAACATTGGTAATCTATACGAATTTACGTTATATTCCTTAAGGTATATGAAAGGAATATAAAAGATTGCAATTATATATTTGAAAATTCCTAAAAAATATGGTATAATAAATTATAAAGATAAGAAGAACATTGAAAAATTAATAAGAAAAAATTCAAAAAAGATGTTGATTTTGTTCGAAAAATATGTTATAATATTAATATAAAGGAACAGAAGAACATTAAAAATTGAATTTAAGAGGAGGAATCATTATGATTAGAGCGAACATTTATACTATACCAACATTGGAGGATTCTTATAACATTGAAGATGTTATTACCACATTAACAAGTAGGTGCGAAGATAAGGAACTTGCGAGAGAAATCATTGTGGATGCATTAATGGATTGGGGATTCAATATGTCAAGTGGAATGTTTGATGGTGAGGATGTTGAGGATGTTGAGGATTTCATTAAAGATTGTAATTTCAAAGAAATCATAAGTGAGGCATTGGATAATTTAGCTTATGATGGGAAATATTTCGATGAAGATGATAATCATTGTAATGGGTACACTAGAGAAGATATCGATTATGTTTGCGAAAAAGTAAATGATACATACTAAAATTAAGAGAGTATCGCAAGATACTCTCTTATCTCACAAAATTTTAGGGAAGCAAATTATTTAAGAAGAAAATAGTTTGAGTTTCAAAGTTTTGATTGTCAAAATGTTTGGGAATCGAAATTTTGGGAGTCAAAGTATTAGGAAATCGAAATACTTGGGACTAAAAATAGAATATTAAGGAACATTTTAATAAGAGTTAGAATATAAAAGTATAACTAGCTAACTTAAAAGGTTCCTAACTAGCGCTAACTAAAGCTTCAAAGGTAAAAAAGAAGTTAAAAAACTTGAAAAAATTTGAATTTAGGGCGTGCGTTTTTTGAAAAAGTATGATATAATAAATTATAAGATAAGAACAGAAGAAAAAACTTAGGAGGAATTAATATGAGAAAGGTAATTGTAAGACAAGTAAACAGTAGAAAATATGAAGTGGTAAATGGTGAGGATGTAATTAATGCACTAGTTAACATTATCATGCCTGGAGGAATCGAGATTGAAGGTAAAATGATTGTAACTAAAAACTTCATAGGAATACTTGAAAAAGGAATGAGAATAACTTCAATCGAAAAGAAATTTCATAGAGATTTCTATGATATCTTCTTTGATGAGAAAAATAGAAAATATGTAATTGCTGAAAACATCGCTGATGCTGAAGAAACTATCAATGCGATGTTTGCAGAAGAGGAAGCAGAAGAAGAGGAAAAAATTGAATATATCAAAAGAACTACAGTAACTGGAGATGCTAAGGCTAGATTATCAAAAGAAGATAAGGAAGCTTTCAAAGAGAAGTTTGAAAAAGAAATCGCAAATAAAAAAGATTTCAAAGAACTAAAAACTATCAAAGAAAAAGTAATCTACTTATCTGAAGCTGGATATCCACCTAGCACAATTGCGTACATATTAGGTAAAAAGTTTCAACAAGTAAGAGGTTACATAGTAGCGTTCATGGGAAGAGGTTTAAAAGAGCTATAAGGTGAAGCGAAAGCTTCATCTTAACTCTAAAGATAAATAACAACATTAAAAAGAAAACTTAAAAATTTTACAAACTTAGGAGGAATTATTATGCCAAAACAAAAAAGAAGCGAGAAAGAATTACAAGCACTTAACCACAGATTAGAGGTTTTGGAGGGTGAATTAGGGTTCATGGGAGCTGCTCAAGAAAAACAAGAACTACTTGCTCTTAAAAATCTAATAGACAGTGGTGAGAAACTAACTGAAGAGCAAGAAGATGGTCTTGCAGAACTTGTTTTCTGGTATGAAAATGAGTGTGAGATGGAGGGTACAAACTAATGATTAAATTATTCTTCAAATTTATAGAACTTTGTATAAAGATGTTTGTAACTGGACTGGTGATTCTATTTACGCCAATAGATGATAGAGATGAAGATGAAAAGTTATAGGTGCAAACGTAACTTTGGTAGTACAGAATTGGATGGAACAAGCTTTTATGTTCCATTCGATGCCAAAGTTTTAGCGAGAGTTTCTAGAAAGCCAGAACTTGATATCACAAAGAAAACTGAGCCAAACGAAATCATCATTGTCCAGTATAAAAAGCGTACATGTATCACAAAAGCGTCTAGATTCATAAAATACTTTGCAAAAGCCTTTGAGTAACTCTCAAGGGCTTTTTATTGTTTTTATAGAGTTTTTATAGTTTAAAACTAACTTATTCAGTAATTTTAAAGCGATTATTCCTAGTGAAAAGCTATGTGTAATCGCTTTTTAATATAAATCTATACCTAAGCTTTCTTTAAAATTTTTAAGCGGTCCTTTAATAGAATGTACCACATACTTGGGCATTACTTAATTGTGCTTAATCGTCGCTGCGGCTTTAGTTTGATAATCAAAGTATTTGGGCACAAAATAGTCAGCTGCCGAAATAGTTTTATGCTGATATAGTTTGGGCATCAAAGTATTTGGGCAGAGAAATGTTTGATTGTCAAAGTATTTGAGCTTGGCTATAAAATAGTTTGATTGTCAAAGTAAAGCTCCCACGATTATTAAATATTTTGGGCACCTAATTATTTGGGTATCAAATTGTTTGATTATCAAAGTAATGCCTCTATTAACCACAAAATAAAAAACCTAGCTCTCGCTAGGCTCTTTTCAACTCTTCTATCTCCACATTATCATTTTGTAAGTTCTCGACTATCTCTTGTAAAAGTGTTCCTTTGATTGTTATCTTTCTTCTGGAACTACTTATTGTTACTTTATCATCAAATACTCTTGTAACAATTAAATGTCCATCTAAATTCTCAATATCTGGCGCCTCTTTAGTGGCTCTTAAAATGTTATTTGTTAAGTGTTTTACTACTGCTCTATCCATGAAAAACCTCCTAAAATATTTTGATATCTTTTAATGTTCATTGCTTTCTTCTTGATATAATTATACTACAGATTTTATAAAATGTCAACATATTTTTAATAAATTTTTATAGCTTTTTATAGCTTATTTTTAAAGTTTATTCAATAGCTTAGAAGCGATTATTCTTTGTTGTCACTATGTCTAAAGCTTTAATAATATAAATACTTAGCTAAGATTTTTTAAAAGGTCCTTTATAGTAAGGCATATAAATTATTATACCCTAAATATTTTAAAATTTGTAAATTTAGGGGTTGACATTCTCTCAAATTTATGTTATAATATTATCAAGAATAAGAGATTCGATGTAACTTAGGAGGTTTGAAATGGAAGTAAAAAAAGTAACAATATTTGAGGAAGACAGATTTTATCTTGCAAAAGGAATATTTAGATTAGCTCAAACATTAGAGGAAGATTCATTTGAATGGAAGAGATTAATGAACTTCAGACAGATTTTAATAACTGGAACGCAAATCGTTGAACTTACCACATTTAGATTGGCTTCGCTGCTTGGTGCGCTAAATGAACTTGAGAGAAATGGAGTAACAACTCGTTCTATACGCCTAAGAAAGAAGTTTTGGGGACTTTATAAAGAGGAGAGCAAATAGCTCTCTTTTTTATTTGATAATTAACTAGTTCCCTATAACTAACTATTTATATGCCTTAGTAATAAAAAGTAATTTTTTGTTTATTATTTAATATATAGAAAAAATTTAATAGATTACTATTGTAATAATTATAAAAGTAATCTATAAAAATTTTATATAGCTTAATAATAAACTAGGTATAAATATTTAGTTATAAGGCCTATTTTTATATTGGAATTTTTTGTTTATTATTTAATGTATATAGAAATTTTAATAGATTACTATTCTAATTATTACAATAGTAATCTATAAGAATTTTATATAGCTTAATAATAAACTCCGGGTGCCTCTATTTTTGCGTATAACTGTCCGAATCGGTATAGAGACTTTAAAAACCTCATAGTTTTTTAAATCCTCAAAATTAAAAATTTTAAGAAAAGTATACTGAAATCAAACGAAACAAACCGAAATAAGCTAAATCCAATTGAAACAATACCCCCAGGTAAAAAGAGTTTATTTTAGTAAAAAATCGTCTGAAAAGGTATATTGTAAATTTTTTAGATACTTTTATAATAATTTAGTTTGCCACTGGGATACTCTTATAATAATTTCGTTAACTCAAGAAAAATTTAGCTCAGAAACAGCTCAAAAATGCACATTTATACCCCCCCCCAAGAGTTCTAACTCGCGCTCAAATCGTTTATAACGTCCCTAAAACACCACAAAACCATCAAGAAAAATCAGCGAACCAATAACATGTGGTATGTAGTTTCTCCGTGGCGCTCAAATTTTTTCAACTTCACATCTTGACTTTTTTCGTGAAATGTGGTATAATATAATTAAGAACTTAGGAGGTGTTTGAAATGGGAAATATTAAAAAATCAAAAGAAGATGTGGGACTTATTGCAAATTTACCTGTTGGAGAAACCTTTCCTTTTAAGGATACCACATTAATGGTAGTGGCAATGACCGGTTGTACGGGTTGTTATTTCAATGGTAACCCAAAGTTTCACTGCAGTGATCTTAAGGGAAAATTAATTCCTATGTGTGGTAGCTTTACTAGACGAGACGCTTTAGGTGTAGTTTTCATGGAGGTAAACGGTAAAGTGAAAAATAAGGTAGATACAAAAAGTAAACTTGAGCCGAGAGAGCGCAAAGGCAAATGGACATGTAAGAAATGTGGTGGAAAAATGCGTATCTCTGTATCTAGAGTTGTGAATGAAGATTTTAATATAAGCAAGGATGGAGAGCCCATAGGAAGATGTTTGAAGAAACTTCGAGGAGAAGTTGAGGCAGATAACTACTATTGTTCAAAATGCGGAACATGGTATGATAGTGGTATGGAGCTATCTAATATCGCAGATTGGGAAGATGGTGATTAGATGTGGTGCAGAAGATATGAGCATGGAGATTGTATTACGGAAGTATCTGGTGCTTACGATGAGTATTACAATTGGTTAAGATCTGTAGAAGAGCCTTATGATTTGGAAGATCTTAGGGAACACATCAGAAGTGAAAAATTAAGAATTAGCAAATTAAAGGTAAGACCTTGTGCTAAACCCTTTAAAATTAGATTATGGAGAAAACAAAACAGATAGGCAAAACAAATAGGGAGGATAACAATGGTTAAAAAGCATTTATTGAAAGTTGGTGGAGAAGTACAAATAGAAGGCAACAACGCCACATTTATTGTTACGAATGTTAGTGAACAAATAACTGTGCAGTTAGATTTAGGTATGATACCAATTTCAAGCATAGTGGACTACAATAAAAACACTGGGTCGTATATTACTTTAGGAAATATTCTAACTATCGATGGAGCTAATGCAATTCTTGAAAGATTGGGAGCCAAAGGAAAAGTAGTGGCTCCTTTGGAAACTGTCTTGGAAAGAGTAGAGCGTATGGGAGATTCTTTCGATGAGAAGCACCGTTACTATATCGATTTATATTATGAAGATGGGAAAGTTAGTGACACTGAGTATTATTGCTCTGATGGAAGATGTATTAGTGTCGGAACAAAGTTTTATAAAAAAGAGGTGGCTGAGAGACTTTGTACATTGATAAAAGAAACTTTGGAGGCGGAGAATGAAACAACCAATGAAACAACAGATGGGTCAAAAGTGGAATAAAGCAAGGGATCAGTTTAAACAATTACCTGTAGGTAAGAAGTTCACTATTGGTATTAATAGATTAAGGGTGGCACCGAAATTTTCACCAGGATGTTCTGGTTGCTTTTTTGATGGTAAGAATGTTAACTGTACCCAATTATGTAACGCAGGAGGTATTCCTGAGTGCGTAGACGTTTTTAGAGATGATGGTATGCAGGTGATTTTTGTAGCAGATTATGGGAGAGAGGAGCTCGATACGAAAAATGATGAGGAAAAAGAGTCTTAGTGCAGTATATTTTAAAAATCTGGGTTTAGGTAAAAGATTCATGCTGGGTAGATATGTATTGGAAGTTAAACCAGGTTTTTTATGCGTCGATTGCTGTCTTAATAGAATTTGCATTGACTGTAATTTATTGAGACAGAATGGACTAATACCACATTGTCAAGCAGCATCGCGTGAGGACGCACAAAATGTGGTGTTTAAGGAGGTAAAAGCAAGAGTCGATAAAAATCAGGTGATTTTTAGGGAGGTAAAAGATGGGCAATGATTTAAAAAACGTGAAGAAAGATAAATCTGGAGCATTATTAACTAGGGAGGTTGTGCCTGGGGTAAGACTCAAAGAACCTCCAGATCCTAGGATAGATAGGACGCTTTGGGAATTTGGGCAAACAATTAGGAATAGAAGAGAACAGTTAGGAATGTCTGTAAAGAGATTGGCAAACTTAGTTGGTGTTGGCCACAGCGTTTTGTACAGACTTGAGCATGGTTATGGAGGAGGTCTTGAAGGTAAAAAACCTCGTGCAAGAGTTGTATCAAAAGATACTTTGATTAAACTGTTAGATGCATTATATTTATCAAGAGATTTGGCAGATAAGGTTGAATTTATTTGGAATATGAACTCTGCTAAAGGGACTGTAAAAGATGAACTTGAAAGATTAGTTGCATTAGAGGATGCATATAAAAGAGAGATAAAAGAAGGTCGAGAAAACCGTAAAAAAGCTTTCGGATTCTCCGAGGCCCTCAAAAATTCTCAAAAAAATTCTTTAGAAGAGATACCTGTAATGGACTATGACGAAAAAACTGGTAATCTAATTATAACTAAAGATACTATCAAGGTGCCTGGACTTCAGGGTGAAGGTTTAAGAGCCTTTAAAATTAGTAGTGCTGATATGTATCCTGCAGTAAGAGAAAACTCTCTTGTTATTTTCGATCTTAATCAAAAACCAAATAATCAAGATTTAGGTTTATTTGTAACTGATGAAGGTATTTTATTAAGGCAGTATCGTACTTATAATTACACACAACTTAGAAAATACTTTATAGAGAAGTTTGCACATTTAATAGCAGATCCTTGTAATCTTTCCACTTTTGCAAATTTAGATCTGGAAGAGCTTAAAAAGCAACACATTAAAGATATATTTACTCAAGCAGGGGTAGATTTAAAAATACCAGAAGCTTTAGATAATTTTTCAGGAGATGAAAATACATTAGCACTTATTGAGTTAAATACACTTATGTTTAATGTAGATCCAAAGAGGTATTCTCCGGAGGAGGCCGCTTTTGAACTGGATACTTTAGGTAAAGTAGTATATGTTTTATCACCATTATAAAAAGGATTTTAGGAGGTTTTATAGTAATGAAAGAGATTAGAAGAAGTGTATCGTGCGTAATTTTTAATCCAGAAGGTAAGATACTAGTCTTAGAGCATAAAAAGTGTTTAGGTAAGTTACAACTACCTGCAGGTACTGTAGAAGAGGCAGAATTAAAGAGTACGTCTCAGACAGCTGTTAGAGAAATGAAAGAAGAGCTTGGAATTGACATAGATGTAAGGCATTTAATTTTATTGAAGAGGGGATATGCATATTATCCTAGGATTGATGGGCATCAAATTTATCTGGAAGATACTTATCGTGTACTTGCGTACTCAGGAGTGATTGAAAATAAAGAGCCACATAAACATCCAAATTTACATTGGATGACTCCTCAAGAGTTATTTGAAAGCCCTGAGAAGTGTACTTATAATACATGGTTAATGGCAGCAAAAATCTTACAACATCGGGACAAGTTAGAAAGATCTTTCTAGGATATTACGGAGTATAACCGAAGTTATACTCCTTTTATTTTTGTAAGTCTCATAAAAAATTTTAGAAAAACGTTGACATTTTTTAAAATTTGTTATATAATAATTATATAGAAAGAAAGTAGTTAAACAAGAAGTCGAACTAACAAGGAGGATTTTATATGAGTATTTATGGAGATCAAATCAAACTTCAGTTTGAAGAAGCTGTTGAGAAAGGCTATAATAGTTTCTCAGTAGATGTTGAAGGAATTTTAGATTCGGAGGATTTTAAACTAATTGACTCTTTAGGTTTAGGTTATACTGTAGAGAATATAACAAATGAGGCTGTACCGTTAGGAAAGGCAGATGGCTCACCTAATAGATTACGTGTATTTGGTGTTACAAGAGAATCATACGACAGATTTATATTCTCGGTACAGCAACCAAGAAAACCAGAGCATATAAAGATAATGAATGTATTAAGAGATAATTTTGAAAGATATTATCCAAAGGCAACTAGTCTTACAGACGCCAATGTTTATCATTTTATGGTAAACCCATCTGGTAGAATTGTTTTAGTAACATCAGTATTTGCACTGACTCCTGGAGCTGTTTATGTAACTGCAAAGAGACCTTTAAAACCAATGTTTGAAAGATGTAGTGAAGAGTTCACACTTTTAATGGGTGTTTTAGAGGAATTACCAAAAGTAAGTTTCACAGAGTTAGAAGCAATTTTCAGAATGATAGGGTGGTTATAATGGGTCATGCTGTTATGCGTTTTTTTATTTCTTTGCGTTGCAGTAATAAAGATTTTTAGTGCATTTAAAGAAGAGCGTAATGAAAATTATCAGGTAGCTATAATACGTTTGTTAACTGCAATCATATTCATATTACTGGCTATTGGAGATCAGTTCGCGGAGGTAATAGCATGGTTGAGTTAAAACATAATCAAAAGGTATACAGGCTGCCTACAGAAGAAGAAAAGCAATGGTGCAAAGAACATGGTTTTGGTTATTACATAGGATCAGAGGAAGTTGATTCAGGATGTTACTCACCAAGTGATTTCATATATACCGAAGAGGTAGAGTATACGGTGTTCTTCAGTAATGCTAGAAGAGCTGCTGAGATTCACAATGAAAATTACGAGTGTGAAGGGTGCGGATTTATATTTTTACTGATGTTAGCCACATTTCTTATTGCTCTATTTGAGTAGGAGGTTATTATGGGTCAAGTAGTAAGTATGCAGGATATTAAAATAGAAATTTTAAAAGTTTGGAACTACTATGGAACGGCATATGTTAAGATATTATTTGGAACTAGAAAATTGTACTTTAAAAGGGATGAAGATTCTAAAGAGGATGAAATAACAGAAGTTAGATATGATGGGAAGCGTTTTGAAACCATAAAAACATTTAACATGAAGAGTCTGGGTGTTGGTTCGTCTTTGTATGAATCTTTTAAAAGAGTATACAATGCTCTGATAAAAGAGCAAGAGCATATAGAACATCTAGATGAGATTCATAGTAGGGCTTGGGGACCAATATCACAATCAGCTGTTAATGGCGAAGAATGGTACATGGAAAATCATGATTGGTTACATTAAGGAGGAGACCGTGTGAAGATACTAAGAATATACCACATGAATAAGATGTGGAATAAGCAAGAAGGGCGGTGGGTAAAATCTAGAAGGGCCTTTAAACAAAGAGGGTTTCTAGATTTGGTATTAAGGTGGCAGCCTGAAAAATTTGATTTGAAAATTTCAAAAGAAGGTTGGGTGAGTATTAGAGAATTAGTACTTATAATGAAAAGATGTGCGCTGCATCTAGAACCTGGCGAAGAGGTTATCAGAGATGCAGCTCTACTGTGGCCCGATGATTTTGAAATTAGTGAAGATAAGAAGTGTGTAAGACATAAGAAATTTAGGAGTGATTATGGAAAGAAACATATCTAAGTTATTTGTAATAAGGGCTAAGTACTTTTACTTAGCCGCAATAACTGCATTAATTATGGATAAAAAAGATATTGATGCGTATAATGAATTTGAATTTTATCTTTGGTGTAAGTATGAAATGCGTATGTGTAACTTTGAAGTGTATCGCAAAGAAGGTTATTATTGGTATAGGGCCAAACCTCTAAAGGGTGAACCAACAATTATTAAAACATGGCATGACTTGGCGCAGTTAAAACCAATCAACGGCATTTACATACATGTGGATTTTGATTATTATAATGGTGAGATACATTATAAAGGAACATTATATAAAGAAAGTAAGTATTTAAGATACTTATCCACACATTCTTTATATGAAGAGATGGCCGCAAGAACTGAGAATATTTTGAGATGTTATGGATTTAATGTAAAGGTTATTGGAAGTTAGGAGTAATTATGGAAAGAAATTGGAAAGAATTGTACGAACAAGGTAAGATTGTAAATGGGTTAGAGGGCTTTCAAGGTGATTTTGAATTTTTAAGTAACTTTTGTAGGCATGATAGCGTGTTATCTTTGGCGCTTCCATACGGGAAGAAAAATGCACATCAGGTGATATCTGATAATATTGAGATATTATTCCAGGCAGCTAAAGTAGATAGTTGGCATGATCTAGCTTTTATCATTCAGTGTAAAACACCCGGTCAAGCTAAAAGAAATGGCAGAAGAATAAAACTTAGAGAGGATTGGGAAGAAAACAAAGATAAGATAATGGAAGATTTAGTGCGGCAAAAATTTACTAGATTACCGATATTTCGCCAGAAACTTTTATCAATCCCCGATGATATGTACATAGTTGAGATGAATTATTGGAACGATACATATTGGGGAGTTAACAAACGGACTTTTGAAGGCGAAAATCGTCTGGGTGAGATTTTAATGAAGATTAGGAGTGAACTAAGATCTCAGAAATAAAGGAGGGTTGTAATGAATGATAAATTTACAAAGGAGACCACCTTAAGTACGTTTTTAGTAAACCACAATGTAAAGGTGATGTCAAAACTTTGGAGGGATATGATAGCACAAGAGGGCGATTGTGTGTTAACACCTTATTTAAAAGGCGTGTTAACAAGACTTGTAAAAAATGCTGAAGCAATGGAGGCGCCCTTTAAATTTATAGAGGTACCTTTAGATGAGCGTACCGCATTTATACGTAAAATCGCAGATTATTATAAAGACTGTGCTGGGGAGTTTAGATATCTTTACAGAAAGGGATTTATAAAAGCACTAGCTAGTACGTTTCCAGATCCACTGTTTGTAGATAGCTTTGTGAGTCTTGTAGTGGCTAATTACTATCTTACAAGGAGATGTGAGTTAACACTAGAGCGTAACGGGGTAATAGATGCATATAATAGATTTCAATGCGCATATGAGCAATGGTTAAAGTTTTATAAAGAAGATGATATTATTTACAGTGAGCAAGATATTGAGGAGATAATTGCTTTTAGAAACAAAGAAGGAGGAAAATTATGAATCCTTTTGAATTAAAGGAAAAGTATGAGAGTATTTTTAAAAATTGTTTAGAACAGCTTGTTGCCGCAGGCTATCCTGTAAGAGAATTGTACAAAGACAATCCAAGTTATGTATTGAGTTTATTAGCCGGTGATCAGCAAAACCCTAAAAGACCAAAACTTGCAATAAAAAACTTTGATGCTTGGTTCGATTATCATTATGACGCAGCAACAGAAATGCTCAACAAAATAGATGATAAGTGGGATAAAGATTGGAGAGCTGAAAACATATATGTTTGCCGGGGTATAAGTTGCACTGAATGTCCTTTTAACTGTAGCAATTTACCAAGAGGTAGAAACTGTGATGAGTATTTCGACAAGAAAGATAGGGTTGAAGCAAAACAAGTTTTACAGGAATATGTAGTTTTGTATGCAACGTATAAAAGTATAAGGAGGGGTATAAGATTGGAGCCACTGGTAAAAGAAAATTTCAGAGTTATTAATGAGCAACACGCAAAAACATGTCAGCAAATAATTGCCTTAGGAGGTAGATGCAACACAATCGATTGTAATGCATGTCCATTTAATATGAGCAACATCATATCCGAAGACAGCGCCCCAAACGTATGTGGTGGATTTGCAGATGCAAGAGCTTCATGGGATACTGACCACATCTTAGTAGAGTCTTGTGAGCATTTCATAAAATTATATAACAAACTAGTAGAGGAGAAAGAACAGAATGAGTGATAACATATTGCTTTTAGTTACTGGAGTACTTGTATTTATAATAGTTGTGTTGTTACTTATAATAAACTCCTTTCGCTACATAGGAAGGCAGTGTGAAGAGTGTATTGATTACAAGAAATGCTGGGGAACAAATAACATAGATGGTTTTGGAGAGTTTCCTGCATGTAAATATTTTAAAGAAAAAAGAAGAACAATTGAGGAGGAAAAGTGAACGAAAAAATGAGAGTAGAGGTTAAAGACTACAGAGATGATTGGATGGGCATCAAAGAAGAAGCCTTAACCACAATTAAGAAGAATAAGGGAAAATATCCGGACCCAAATTGGAAGAAAGGGATGCTTTTGGCAGAACATTCTCCAGTAAGAGTAGGAATGCTGAGAATAAAAGTATTTAATATTCCTTCATGGGTTGCAACACATTTAGTAAGACATCATGTTGGAGTAGAGAAATTTGTATCAACACAGCGTTCAGATAGGACAGGGGTAGATAGAAATGCTTTACCACAAGGTGCTTTGGTAGATATTTCATTTCATATGAATTTTCAGGCCATAATTAATATTTCAAGAAAGAGATTATGCACAAAAGCATCACCAGAGACCAGAGAAGTGTGGCAAGCTATTTTAGAAGCAATAAAAGAGTATGAGCCAGAATTATATGAAGTAGCAGTAAGAGAGTGTGTGTACAGAGGTTTTTGCCCAGAGTTAGAATGCTGCGGGTATGCAAATAGTAAGCAGTATCAAGAAGAATTAAAACAATACAGAAGAAAAGAAATTGAGAGTAAATAGGAGGAATAGTTATGAAAATGAACAAGGAAGTAAGAATTTGTGATATTTGTGGAAAAGAGGTTACAGTAGCACCGTCGCCAATAATGGCTCTTGTAAACGGAGCAAAGTGTACATTGTGTTTGGATCTTTGTAATGATTGTATTGAAAGAGTTAAAAAGGAATATCCTGATAAGCCTGTATTGTTAAAATATGATCCTTTTACAGAGACTTACTCTTTTGCGGCTGATAAGAAAAATAGTAAGCCCGCTCCAAAAGCAGTACTAATAGCTGTTGCACACGGTAAAGAAATTCCTGTAAAGGAGATAGAAGATTTCAAAGTTCCTGAAGATAAAGAGTTATCTGCGGCTGAGAAAGAGGTGCTTGAGTTTGCAGCTCGTATGAAGGCGAACCATAACTTGGATATTGAAATTACTGTAGATAATGGAGCGCCTAGTAAAGATTGGGAAAATGCATCTATTCCAGAATTGCTTGAAGCTATACAGGGAGAAGATTTTGAAACTCCTGCAGGTTATTTGTCGAACTTTATTCCTTGGGCAGTTTTATATGCGAGATTATCTACTAAACAAAAACAGATGGATTTACCAACAGGGGCAGAATTTGAGTTTAATGGGAAGAAAGCAAAAGTAGTGGAATTTGATGCAGATAAGCATAAGACATGCATCGCGAGTAATTGTGTAAGTTGCAAAACTTTACAAAAATTCAAAGCTCTTCCATATTGTCAAGCATCACAAAGAGATGATGGTAAAAAAGTAATGTTTATACCGGTAGGTGAGTAATATGACTAAAAAAGTAAGAGTAAATTTACGTGAGTTAAAGGCAGTTCCAGGAACTGTCTTTACTTACAAAGGTAATCAGTATGTTGCAAAAGAGGATCCAATTTTAGATTTTGCTTGCAACAGATGTGCTTTTAAAAATGTAAACTGTACTTCGATACGTATTCAAGGACAGATACCTAGCTGCAAAGATACAAGTGTACATTTTGTGCGTGTAAAGAAGGAGGGATCCAATGGTAAGAAAGATCAAAAAGCATAGTCCAAAGACAAGAAAAGTTTCAAATAATGATGTACCACAACTGAGAAGAAGGTTCCTTTTCTCTGATGAGTTTTGGCTGTTAATAATCTCTTTACTTATAGGCTGCACAGCTATAATTACAAGCGTATCATTTCTTGTTAAATGTTTCATAAAAATGTTTGGAGGGTTTTAGTAATGAGTTGTACAAAAGATACATTATCAGATTATACTACAGAAGAATTGATGCAAGAAATATCTAAAAGACATGGCATTCAAACTTTTGAAGTCGCTGATAACACTGAGGTTGTACTTGAAGTACGTAATTGTATAAAGTATGCAGGTATAGGGCCCGCAACCATAATTTTAAAACTTAAATAGGAGGTTGATATTTTATGATTTATGATTTGAATCCTTTGAAGACTCGTTTAAAGGAAAAGCTTAAAAAGGCGGCAGAGAGTATACTAGATGAACAAACTCAACAAAATGTAGGAAATAGAAGAGTTGTGTTTTTCTATAATGCAGATGATCCTGCTGGGGTATCTTATGTAAAGTCCAAAGACAGAGTACTTAAAGAGTTGGGAATTACAACACATAGCTATGATGTATCTACTTATACGCCCGATCAAATAAAAGGTCTCGCAGATGACGCTTGGCTGATGGGTATTCCTTGTATGTTCCAAAGACCTATGAAAACCCAAGAACAAGAAGTGGAAGCTTCTAAGTTACTGCCTCAAGTAGATATAGATGCATTACATCCTAGAAGTGAGTTAACTCAATGTACTGTATGGGCAGTAACTGAAATTATTAAAGATTATCTACACATATCTGATGAACATTGGGATAAGCCAAAACCTCTCGCTGGAGTGTCTATTGCTGTTATTGGTAGAGGTAAATTAATTGGCAGAAGACTTTGTGACGTATTATTAGATAAAGGGGCAACTCTTTTTGCACTAAATAGTAGTACTACAAACAGTGATAAAAGAACCGCTCTAACCTATGCAGACATAGTTGTTCTATGCGCTGACAAAGTTTGCTACACCACTAACGACGCCTACCACACTACAACGGAGCACGCCAACAAATTAATCATAGACTGTGGTATTATGAGAGATGCAGATGGAAAAATTCATGGTTGCGTTGAAAGAGATATTAAGTTACCATCATGTGGAAGTTTAAAAATAACGCCTGTGCCTGGAGGTGTAGGGCCTCTTACAGTATTAGGAGTTGCACACAATAGTTTAAAACTTATGGAGAAACAGATATATCACAACATTACTTTTTCTGGGGAAAATTTGTTTAATCGGTGATTGATGGTGTCCAAGAAGGTTGTCGATCGAAAAAAGAAAGAGAAGCTGAAAGAAGATAAATGGCGTAAACGAGAGTGGTTAAAAAAGTTGCGGAGCAACAAAAAAATAAAGGCGGTAATTTTATGGCAAAGAATTATTTTAGTATTAAGGAGTTATGTTTTTCAAACACTGCAGTAGCTAAAGGTATGCGTAATTTTCCAGAGGATGATGAACTAAAAAATTTAATGGAAATTACAAGACCTAATATGAATCTTATTAGAGAGTTCGTAGGAGTCCCTTGGATTGTAAACAGTGGATTCAGAGATCCTGAAGTAAATAAGGCTGTAGGAGGCGCTGCAGGTTCGTACCACATGAAGGGATTAGCTGTTGACGGTTATCCAAAAGGTTTAGACTTGAGAGAAACTTTTGAAAAAATAAAGGCGGCGGATTTCTCTTGCATAGACCAGTGCATCTTATATCCAAAGCAAGGTTTTATACATATCGGATTTGCTGAGCCAGCCAAAAAACCAAGAAAAATGTATTTTGAAAAATAAAAAGAGCACCACACTATGTGGTGTTTTTTTTTTTCAAAAATTGTTGCTTTTTTCTTAAAAATATGATATAATAAATTATAGAAGATGCAAGAACATTAAAAGGAGGATTAAGATGACAAAAGAAGATGCTATTAAAAGATCAGAAGTGCTTCAGGAGGAGATCTATACTTTAGTAAGGGAGATTAATCGCGAGGGTGTAGATGAAGTTTTCTTCATGGATTCTCCGCATGTGCAGACGATAGATATCCGTATCTATACTGCTGGTTGGGGAAAAGGAAAGGATCCTATTACGCTGGCAGGACGTTATATTTCCCAAAATTCAGATTTAACAGTTATATCGGCTTTAAGTAGAATTACAAGTTTAAGAAAAATACGTATGGCTTTAAAAGAAATATTGAAAGGTAACTACAAACCATTATATAAGGCCCGTTGATAAACTTTTAAATTAGTATTTAGTCGTTAGGATCTTTTAAAAGGGTCCATTAAGGAGGTAAAATGTTAGATAAACAGGAATTTCGTGAGATTTTAAAAAGAAAAACAACGAACATATTTTTTACAAGTGATTTGCACTTCGGGCATGCAAATATAATAAGACTTGCTGGAAGACCTTTTACAAGTGTTGAAGAAATGGATGCTTATATGATTAAAAAGTGGAATGAAGTTGTAGGTCCAGAAGATGTTGTTTTTGTATTAGGAGATTTTGCTTATAAAGGAAATCACAGCGCTCTTCATTATTTAGATCAGTTAAAAGGTTATAAGGTTTTAGTTGTTGGAAATCATGATTCAACAGGTCCTGAACTAGTTGCTTGGGATGCCGTATATAATGGTTATAAAGAGATTAGATTGAAGAAGAAAAATTTTGTACTAAGTCACTATCCAATAACTTCTTGGAATGGTGCTTTTAAAGATACCGTATTACTATATGGGCATGTACACGCTTCTGGAAAAGATTGGGAAAAAGTAGAGTTACCAAACGCGCACAATGTAAATGTAGAATTTCATAATTATACTCCAATCAATATAAAGGACATAAAGGTAGTCAATTTTAAAGATGCTATTGAAAAGTTAAAAAAATAGTCATGGAGGAAAGTCTTAGGACTTTCCTTTATATATTTAGGAGGTTGTATGAAAACACACCATTTTAAAAAGTTTGAAAAATGTAAACAAAGACGCAGAGTAATTTTTAGAAGCATCATCTTAGGATGTTTGATAGTCACATATCTTTTTTACTTATACATTCTTTGTAAATAAAAAAAAACAGCCTCATGAGCTGTTTTTTTTTTTATTTCCATAAACACATTTGATAGTTGTCAGCATTAGCACGGCGCAACACCTCTTCCACATACTGTGGTTTTTTAGGCAATCTTTTAAATTGGTGTTTGCGCATAGTTTTATATTTTATGCCTTTTTCACCTATGTATTCAATATACTTGCCTCTCCAGTTAGATAATATTCCGTATATAACACCTGCTTTGGTCGCATTGTTATAATCACACAATGAAACTGCAATACTGACAATGTCTGATTCTTTCCAAGCCATAGAAATACCTCCATGTAATTGTTTTATAACTATATTATACACTATTTTTTAGTTTTAATCAACTTTTTTAGAAAATTTTTTAATAAAATATTTTTAAATTTCCGTTGCAATTTTTTAAAATATGTTATATAATAATTATATAGCAAGGAGATAACAAGGAGGTACAAATGAGAAAAGCAGTATTAATTTTAGCTTTGTGTAGCTTTCTTCAAACAGCATATGCTAAGTATGAGGATCTGTACAACATGGATCAACCTATTGCAGAAAGAACCTCGAGCGCGGTAATTACGCAGTATAGAGATAAAAGTCTTAACAACTATCTCTATACTCTAGATTCCGCCGACGGTGAAGCGGTTATAGAAGAAAGTTTTCAAGAAGCCATTAAACATTACAAAAATAATGGAGCTAAGGTAATTTCCCACAATACAATCTCGGGGGGTGAGATTATAACCTTTGGCATAAATGGGTGTACTATTCATCTAATAAAACAGTATCGTAGATTCACATTGTGTAGGTTAACTCAAGTATTAGTAAATCCTAAATCGGAAAACTACGAAAATTTTAAGAACTACTTAAAGGCAAATAATTTAATTCAGTATCCAGCAGATATTCTGATAGAATCTCATGAATTAAATGCTAATATGATGGAGATGGAGGCGATGTTTAATGAATACTTCTAAAGCAGGTCAAAGAACAATACTTCAACCAATACCAGGAGAAGTGTGGGTACCTATAGAATTTGATTTAATAAAACCAGAAGATGGTTATTTTATCTCCACATTAGGAAGGGTAGCTAAACTACACGTAGGACCGAATCCTTATGGGGGTGTTCCTTGGGTAGCAATGTTAGGAGTGATGATAATACAGGGGAACTCAGGTTTAGTAGCTCAGTTTGAAATTAGAAAAAATGGAGCACAATGTAAAAAAAGATACATGCTAACTCCTTTATTTGCGAGCTGTTTTATAGGAAATCGTTTTGTAGAAATTGTAAGGGAGTTTAGTAGAAGCGTGCCTAAAGATATGGCTCCAAATATATCTTTTTTAGGAAGAGTTCCAAATAGTATTTTAATCAAAAAAGAGAATATCTTAGATGAGGCTTTTTGGCCAGAAAATTCTGAACGTCCTTATAATATTTGGCCTTATGTTTTAAGCGATCCAAGTGCTCCTATAAGTGAAGCCCACAAAAAATATAGAGATCAGAAGAGTCTGTTCTGTACAGCGCCAAGAGGTGAGTTTATAGAAGCTAATGATTTAGTTTGGAGGCCTATTATATTACCTGACGTAAGTGAGTTGGAAAGTTACTGGATATCAGCTACTGGTATTGTAGTACAGTATCCAAATGCAATGTCTGGCCCAAACAGTATGAAAGACAAAGCAGTTAGGGTAGGAGTAGATTGTAAGATGATTTCCCCATTACAGTCAGCAAATGGCGTCTTATATCTAAAAAATACACAAGGCACTTATTCGTTGAAAAGCCTAAGAAAACTAGTATACAATGTCTTCATCGATCCAGATTACAGCGGTAAGGTACAGACAGTGCTGACAAAAGAGAGCGCATTCTGTGGAACTAATGTATTAATTGCTTCAAAATCTTAAAAACCGGGTTGATTTTTTAAAAAATTCATGATATAATTAATTATAACAAGGAGGGATAATATGAATGATTTAGCAGTAGTTATTAAAGACAGTGCTACAAGGCTAGCTGAGATTTCTAAAAAAATACCTACAAGAGCTGTAAGTATTTCGCAAACTAGATCTTGGATGCAATGTAAAAGAAAATGGGCGTTGCAAAGAATTTTTCCTGAAGATTTTTCACAAGAATTTTTTGCCGTTGGAAAAGCAGTACATAAAGGTTTAGAAGATTATTATGGGGGAAAACCTTTAGCAATGGCCTTAGAGGAGGCTGAAAAAGAATTAAAAATATCTGAGACACAAGATTTTACAAATCAATGGGATCTAGTAAAACACATGATTACTGGGTATATTAATTTCAATGAGAAGAACCATGATTATGAAATAGTTGCCACAGAATTAGAGTTTGAATTACCTTTAGGATATTCTTTAGATGAACTTGAAAGAATGTCAGACGAGGAGTATAAAAATGTAAGCAAGGCAAAAGGAGTCATTGACTTTATCGCAGTTACCACAAGAGACATAGTAATATCTGAAGATGTGGTGATTCCAAAAGGAGAAATCATTGCAGGAGAGTATAAGACAGCTTCTAGGGCAGGTAATATAGATTATGAATTAGATAATCAGGCAGCTTTATATTTATTAGTATTGAGTGAGTTATTAAATATGCATGTTAGATATATAGTGTTTAATACATTGTATAAGAAGATGCCAAAAGAACCAGCAATATTAAAGAGTGGAGATGTATCTGCACAAGCAATTGTTACTACGCAGGAAATTTATGGAAACACTTTAATAAATGTATATGGAAGTATTGAGAAAGCTCCTGAAAAATGTCAAGCTTTATACCACAAGTTAGCAGGATCAGATTCGAGCTTCTTTAGTAGACAATATGTATATAGAAGTCAAGAGGAATTAAATTCTATTTCAGATACATTACTTACAATTGTACCGCAGTTGAATAAGGATTATGCTGAAATATCTGCTGATTTTGATACTACTGGCAAGTATAATTTCGGGCATTGTTATCCAAATCCAGGAAGAGATTGTTCGACAATGTGTGAAAGAAGGGATCAGTGTATTGCAATGAATAAGAGAGAAGAGCTTCCAGCATTTAATCCATTTGCAGTAAAATTAAAAATTGCAGAAAAGGAGTCAAAAGAGTAGGAGGTGCATTAGATGTATGTCGATAAACTAACAGCATCTTATGTTAAGGATCTATTAGATACAATGAAAAAATTTAAAATCTTGTTTGTGATTCTTACAGTAGAAGACGATCATTATCCGGTAATTAAAATTGGAGCCAGGCCTACAGAAGACGGTTATATGATGGCCTTGCGGTCTAGAGGATCAGATTTTACTGTAGGAGAAGTAATATCAGACAATAATAAGAAAAAATTTATAGAAAAATTCAAATCAAGTAAAATGTATCTGAAGAAGATAAAACAGGAGGGTCTAGATGAGAAGAAGTGAGCAATTATTGCCAGAAAATAAAACATTACACATGTGGATTTATGGTCCGCCAGGTGTAGGAAAGACTAAAGCAGCCTTACAAGCAGCTAGATTAGGAAGAACTTTGTTTATTGCAGTAGAGAGTGGAATAATGCAGCACCACTTAGATAAAGTACCAATGGAGAATTTATGCATAGTAGGTCCAGATGATATGAATGACCTTAACATAGTTTATAATAAGTTAGCAGAGTTTCAAACCATATACTATAAATGGGCAGAGAATCAGACAGATGCTTTAAGGGAAAATTTAAGAAGATTAGATTCATGGTTCCAGAACAAAGAGTTGGATCCTGTAGCATATAAGCCTAGACCATTTGTGTTTATAATTGTAGATACTTTAACTGACGTTCAAAAGGACACAATTATACACCAAGCACCTAGGGATGCAAAAGATTTTACAAAGTCAAAGACTTTACAAATACAGGAATGGGGAAAATCAAATGCCATGCTAGATTCTATCACAGATGCAATGGTAAAACAAGAAAAGCCATATGTGGATTTGAGATGTAACTCTATTTGGATCTCGCATGAGAAGACTGAGTATAATGAAGATGGTGCAATAGCTAGAGTTTGTCCAGCATTATCAGGACAAAATCCAAAATTAATTGGGGCCAAGTTTGATATAGAAGCTTATTGTAAGTTAGAGTTTAAAGGTGGGGCCAGAATACAATCTATGATTGTACAAAAACATGGACTATACTCTAAGTATGATGTTAAAGACAGAACTGATAAGTTAGGAAATGAGATTATGGACTCTGCTCCAGGAGCTTGCGATATAGTAGAAAGAATCATGAAGAATTGCGGATGGATTCCTAAAGGAACAGATTTAGCTTTAGAGGCGAAGAATACGTCGGCTAATAGCGTAAAAAAATAAAAAAAAAATCTGGGGCACCGGGTTGACTTTTTTAAAAAAACATGTTATAATAAATATATAAATAAGTACGAGATGCGTACTTATAACGAATCACTTCCTAAGTAATATGATTCGATTTAATTTTTAATGTTCTTATTGCGGGATCGAAAGATCCCTCCAAAATGTTAGTAACAAACTTAATATAAAAACAAAAAACAAGGAGGAATGAAATATGGGAATTTCATTAGATTTTACAAACGTATCAAGCGGATTTGAGGTATTAGCAGAAGGAAATTATGAGGCTAAGGTAGCAAAGGTTGAAGTTAGAACTTCAAAAGCAGGAGACAGTCAGTACTTAAACTTTGAGTGGGATGTAATAGATGAAGAGACAGGAAAAGCAAGAAAAATTTGGGATATAGCTTCATTAAAACCACAAGCTTTATGGAAATTAAAACAAATCATGGAAGCTTTCGGAATGGATACAACAGGACAAATTGATTTAGATCCAGAAGCATTTGTTGGACAACCAGCAATACTAACAATTGAAATCGACACTTATGAAGGAAAAGAGAAAAATGTAGTTAAAGAAGTAAAAGGATTTAGTGCAGGGGTTGTAGCAACAGGGTCTTCTATATAGACCCTCACCCCTTAAATAGTGTAAAACAAAATTAAAATATAAAAAGAAAAAATTCAGGAGGTAATAATATGGAATTAGAAAAAGAAGTAATGACAGAAGGAGTAACAACAGAAGGAAAAGAGAAGAAGGCAAAGGAGCCATCTTTAACAAATGCATTATCAGGAGTAACACCAGAAATAATTGAGAAGTTAAAATTAAAAGATGAAAGAGCTGTAAGAGTTGCAAACTTACTTGCAGAAGGAAATTCAAAATCAGAAGTTTTAGCAATTATATCTGAGGATGAAGCAGTAAATGGAGTACCAGAAGGTAAAAAGCCAATATCACACCAAATAATTTATCAAATCTATAAGAGATTAAAAGAGCAAGAAGGTGTAACAGTAGTTCAAAAGGAATTAAAAACATATAGAAAAAAAGCAGCTGAAAAAGCTCCTGAGGGAAATGTAGAGCCTGCTACAACATCAAAAGATGAATTCGCGGAAGCAGAAGCAGCAGATACAGGAGTAGTTGAAGGATAATAGCAAGTAGAACCTCGGTAGAGATACCGGGGTTTTTATTTTCCAAGGAGGTTTTTAATGGCAGATTTGAAAACAGTTACACGGGATAAAGCACGCAAGCAAAAAATTTTTACAGATGTCACAAGCGCTTTATCCTACCACAGAATTTACAATCCGGAAGCGGAAGCCCAGCAGAGCAGCCCAGTCAACTACGATCCCTACATACCAAACGAAAAAGAAGAGAGACTGTGGTCAAGGCTTGTAAAGGTTCCTAAACGTCCATATGCACGTCTTTGTTACCGTGTAAGAGAGGATTATTATAAAGTAACAGAAATATATACTGACAAAAATATCGAAGTTCCTGATATACGTTTAATAGGAACTGATATTATAGTACACCATACAGATCCTGACGGTACTTTTGCATATGTGGTTGAATTAGAAACTAAAGTTGAGCATAAAATATACTTTAAATTTTTACGTATGTTAGCTCCTGAGGAAGTATTTATTCCAAATAAGTGGGTATTTTATACCTGCAGAGTTAGCATAGCTCCTAAGAAATTGATTGAGGACTATTCAAAACCAAAGATAAGATTTAAAGTAGAAATGCGTGGATCTTTAATTATTTTAATGATGTATAGATCTTCATTAAATGTCTTGGAAAATAACCGTCAAATACTGTACTGCTATTCCAGCGAGGATTTGGAGACTCTACTAATTGAAGCAATAGTGTGGGTAATTGAAGATAGAGGATATCTAACACCACAAGAACTGCAATTATACAATGATATCATCTGTGGTAGGATCTTTGAAAATTTATTTGTCCAGGAAATACTCAATAAGAGTACTCGAATTATTCCTCAAGATTTTTAAAAACAGGTTGACATTTTTTAAAAATCATTATATAATAATAATATACTACTGTATCGTAGTACTTAATTACATTTAGGAGGTGTACAATGAAAAGGTTTTTAAACACCTTATTTCAAAAAATAGGTGAGGATAAATTTATAGAATTAAGATGTATCCCACTTAATCAGGGTCAGGGAGCCCCAATTCAATATTTCTTTGCAAAAGGAGAGATTGATAGTTTAGTAAGTATGGCAGAGGCTTTGGATAAAAGTAAGTCATACCACATTTGTATAGGAGTGTTACCTAGAAATCAGAGAAGCTCAGGGGGAGCAGACAATGTATCATGTCTACAAACTTTGTGGATCGACGTGGATGCTAAAAATGTTAGTTTAAATGAGCTTTACGCTGCTATTGAGAAGTTTGAAGTAGAACCATCAATTATTGTTTCATCAGGGCATGGATATCACTGTTATTGGCTATTAAATGAAGCACACAACATGAATAAGGATCAGATAAAAGAAATTGCTTCTAAATTACATAAAGCTACAAACGCAGATAAAACTTTTGATGCCTCTAGAGTTTTAAGACTTCCTGGGACAACAAACTATAAAAATATGGCGCAGCCTGAATTATGTAGGGTATTAAAGAACACTGGTAAACTATATGCGCTTCAGGATATTACTTCTTGGGTGGATAAAGTTTTAGAAGTACAAGCAGCTGCCAGAGAAGTTAAAGATAGTATGCCGTCTCCAAAAATAAAAAATGTAGGCGGTGTAATGGAGGAGTTTTATTCTTTTTCAACTTGGAATGAATTAAAAAACTTATTGCCTCCCTTTGTTACTCGTAGAATTATGGAGCTACCTCTACACCTAAGAGATGAGCATGGTGAGAAATTGGATAGATCTAAGAATGACTTTTATGTAGCTACATCTTTGTTAGAACTTGGGTTTTCACCTGCACAAGTACTATTAGCCTTCCAATTATTTGAGCAGCATGGATTTGCAGCAGGTACAAAATTAAAAGAAATGGGTTCAAAGTATTTAACAGAGTATACAATTCCAAATGCACAAAAGCAAGTACCTTATGATATTCATCAATGTATGGCAATGATGGAAGATACATCAGATCTTTTAGAAGCTGAGGAGTTTGCAGAAGCAGCTCTAAGAATTGTTAAAAACACCAGAGCCGAACACTTTTTACCAAAACTATTAAACCTGTATACAAGATGTGGTATTGGTTCAAAAGATCAATTTACAATACTTGCAAAACATACAATTTCAGGTAAAGGAGCGTATGAGTTTGAAGAGTTTGCCGGTGTAGCAAGAAAGCCTACAATAATGTATAAAAAAATTGCTGAAATGATTGTAAAAGACCACCCATATATTTGTATAGGATCTGAACCTTATAGATATGATGGAGGTGTATATACACCTGATGCTGGGCTACAAATATTGTCTAGCCACATATGGGCTATTACTGAGAATCGTCCAGTAGGTAGTAGAATTGGGTTAGAGTATGGGGGATTATCTGATAGAACTTGGTTAGATTTAAAACAAAAAGATGTTCAGGAAATCACTAACTATGTTGTACAAAATGCTATTCAATATGATTTAACAAGTCCTTTAATTGAGCCAGATTTTATTTGTGTAAAAAATGGAATGGTTAACTGGAAAACAAAAGAGTTAGTACCACATTCTCCGAAATATTTTAGATTAGCTCGTTTAGATGTTGAGTTTAATCCTCAAGCTACATCACCAATACTAGAAACTTTTATGGCAGAGACTTTTAATGGAGATGCGTTAAATACTATTTGGGAGTATATGGGCGTATCTATACTAGAGAGTGTAAGTGCAAAAAGATTCATGATCTTCGTAGGAAGCGGAGACAACGGAAAATCTGTATGGCTAAATGTGGTTAGAAAGGTTTTAGGAGCAGATAATGTATCCAGTGCTACTCTGAAAGATTTATCTGAAAATAGATTCGCTAAGGCACAACTATTAGGAAAACTAGCAAACATTGCTTCAGATATTTCTGGAGAAGAGTTAGAAGATATTGCAAGTATAAAAGAGCTTACAGGTAATGACCAAACATCTGCAGATAGAAAATTTCAATCTCAAGTTAACTTTGTAAATAAAGCATCTTTAATGTTCTCATGTAACGTATTACCAATGGCAGTAGCTGCAGATGATGCTTATTTTAAAAGATTGTTAATTATAGACTGTCCTAACCAGGTCCCAGAAGAAAAGCAGGATAAATACCTAGAGGCCAAACTAACTACTGAAGAAAGTAAGAGCTGCTGGTTAAATCTAGCCTTAGAGGGTTTATCTAGATATCATTCAAATGGACAAATCTTCTCAAAGAGCCATACAATAACAGAAGCTGTGGAAGCGCACAAAAGAGAATGTAGACCAGACATTACCTTTGTGGAAAGATACATCACTGCAAAACCAGGTCATGTACTTACAATTGATAATATTATAAAAGAAATGCGTGAGTGGATGCTCGTTACAAGTTTTGCAACACTACCTACAAAAACCACAGTTAAGAATCTTATGGCTAAGTATCACCCAAAAGCTGTTATGAGTTTTAAGGCTGCAGGAACTCCAGGTTATAATGATCTGGCAATTGATAAAGATCAAATTAAGAAGGACCTTGGATTAGATGATTACCTAGAGATTAGACTTAAAACTAAGAGCTAAAAGAGCCTCAAAAAATAGGTTGACTTTTTATAAAAAATATAGTATAATATTTATATAAAGATGTGAGAGAAAGCTCACATCTTAAATATTTAGGAGGTATATATTATGAGAAAAATCACTGTTATTCTTTCAGGAGGATTAGATTCCACAGTACTTTTATATAAGGCTGTGAAGGAGGTAGGAGTAGAAAATGTAAATGCGATTACTTTTAACTATGGTCAAAGACATAGTAAAGAGATTGAATTTGCTAAGAAAACCGCTCACAAATTAGGGGTGCAACATGAGGTATTAAAAATGGCTGCTATAGGAAAGCAAATTTTTAAATCTGCGCTTACTGATAAAGATGCTAAAATACCTGAGGGACATTATGCAGATGATAATTTACAAACAACAGTAGTACCAAATAGAAATATGATAATGATTTCTTTAACAGCTGCTTTTGCAATATCACATGGTACAAATGAAATTTGGTACGGAGCGCATGCAGGAGATCATTCAAATTACCCAGATTGTAGACCAGAGTTTATAGAAGCTTTAAAAGGTGTTTTAGCTCTATGTCATTTTGAACCTATTACACTACAAGCTCCTTTCGAACATATGTCAAAAGCAGAGATAGTAGCGACTGGACTTGCACTAAAAGTACCATTCGAAGATACTTGGTCTTGCTACGACGGAAAAGAAGAAGCATGTGGTAAATGTGGTACATGTGTTGATAGATTAAAAGCATTCCATGAAAATGGAGCGAAAGATCCTGCAGTATATTCTTATTTACCTGCAGCGTATATAAAAAATGGAACATTAAAAAGAGAATAGGAGGAAATTATGATAACAGCTACAAAAGAGTTTAAATGGGAAATGGCTCATATGCTTACAGGACATAAAGGATTATGTCAAAACATTCACGGACATTCATATAAAATGCAGGTAACAGTTAGTAGAATAAGTCGTACAATTCAATCAGGATCATCTGAAGGAATGGTTCTAGACTTCTCTGATTTAAAAAATATTGTAGAGGATACTCTTATAAATAGATTAGATCATGCTTTTATGATGAATGGGAGTGCTACAGGATTAGAGCGTGAGCTTTTACACATGCTACACGGTAAAGTAAAAATTTATGTAGTAGCTTATAGACCTACAGCAGAGAATATGGCAAGAGATTTCTATGAGGTTATTAGTAAGCAACTAGAAGACCTAGACAAAACAATAACACTAGAAAGTGTTAAAATTTGGGAAACTGCAACGGCTTATGCTGAGTACCGTAGATGAGAATCTTAACAGATAGGTATAAGGATTTTGAAAAAGTAGCGCCCGGAATAAGAGCGCTACTTGAATCCTTTGCAAAGTCATTAGAAATACTAGATAATATTGATTGTATTTTTATTGGACTTTTAAGTAGTTACCACAAGATGAAGAATAAAGAAGCAGGTAAAGAAAATGAGCCGTTAACCTTTCCTGATGCTTTAGTAATTGTGGTAGATACAAAAAATCCCATAAGACATTTGCAAATACCTGTTGCCAATGATTTTGGAATACAGTTAGGAATGAACAATCCATTACAGATAAAGATAGATACTTATTATTATGCAATTCGTAGTGCAAAAGAGTTAATTTTTAAGGAGGATATTGAATGAAAGCACAAATGTCAGTACAAATGCCAGTAACAGAAATTTTTAAAGGAATACAAGGAGAAGGAATTTTTTCAGGAGCAGTAACATATTTCGTAAGATTTTGGGGGTGCGATTTTAACTGTGGATGGTGTGATGAACCACAACATAAGGCAAAGAATCCTACGTTGATAGCAAATAGTATATCAGAGATTATGGGACATTTAGATAGAAAGGAAGCTAATATAGTTACACTAACTGGGGGGAATCCGTGCATCAGAGACCTATCAGAGCTCGTAAAACTTCTAAAATTAAATGGTTTCAAAGTACATGTGGAAACACAAGGGTCTGTAATGCCTAATTGGTTAGCGGATGTAGATTTTATAACAATTTCTCCAAAAGGACCTTCAGCCGGGAAAAAGACAGATTTATTTGAACTACAAAAAAGTTTAAGAAAACTTAGAGGAGTTGCAAAACAATTAAAACCTGTTATTATGGTTGATTCGGAAGGTAATGTTTCAGAAGAAGATATTTCTTATTTAAAACAGTTAAAAGTTGTGTTCCCTGGAATACATTTAATTGCACAAATGGGAGATGATGGAAGTACTGCACTACCTTACGGAGTAAAATTTAATAGATTGTGTAATAGATTTTTAGCTGATCCAGAATTAAAAGATGTAAGAGTAATGTTACAGTTACATAAAATTGCGGGAATAAGATAAGGAGGTTTTATAATGACTAAATATGAACAATTATTAAAAGATATAATAGAAGATAGTCCAGCATTTTCACTATCTTGCAAAACAGCTTTGAATGTAGAAAAGAAAAGAACACAGCTGCTTAAAACATTTACGGTTGAACAACAAGAGAGCTTCTTGCAGATAGAGGATGCACAGTTAATGACTTTAAAAGCTTTGGGAGAGGATCCTAAGAGGGAAGGTCTTATAGGAACACCATTTAGAGTTGCCAAGATGCTTTTATTAGAAACAATGTCTGGTTATGGTCAAAACCTGGCAGAGATAGCAGATTCAGCAAGTTTTACACAGTGCCACAAGGGTAATATCGTTCTTGTAAAAGATATAGATTTTTACAGTACTTGTGAACACCATATAATGCCTTTCTATGGTAAGGCTCACGTAGCGTACTTACCAGGAGAGAAAGTTTTAGGACTTTCTAAGATTCCAAGAGTTGTAAAAATGGCTGCTAAAAAATTACAGCTACAGGAAAACTTAGGACAAGAAATTGCGGAGGCTATCCAAATCGCATCTAAGGCAAAAGCAGTATGCGTTATCTTAGAAGCAGAGAAGCATATGTGCGTATCTATGAGGGGGGTAGAAGATACTTCATCTAAGACTATTACGATTGCTACTGCTGGTCCAGAAGAGGGATGGTCAATAAATAGGCAAGAATTTGTAGCCACTGTACAAAACATGATAAAATAAAAAGCAGAAGATGTGGTTTATGCCACATCTTTTTTAAAAAATGGTTGACTTTTTCTTAAAAATATGATATAATAAATTATAACACATTTAGGAGGTATTTCGTATGAAAATGAAACATTATCAAGACAAAACAGGAGAAACAGCAAAATCGTATAAGGCTTGTAAAATACCTTTACAAGAGTTAGTAGGTATTGTAGCCGTATTGAATGCTAGTAGGGCAACCACAGAAATTGCAGGAGCCTTAAAGAAGAAAGTATTTCACGGGCACGATAAATTTGTTGATAAAAGAAATTATCAATCTATGTTAACATATGCGCATGAAATTCTAGATAAGGTAATCAAGGTTCCTACAACTACAGAATTAATGCAGCCAGAAGATCTGAAGTATGTGGATACTGTTTTAGGGCTTGTAGATGAATCTGGAGAGGTTGCGGAAGCACTTTTAAAATTCTTAAATAAGGAATTTACAAAAGAGGAAATGAACAAGAAGTTAGCCGATGAGTTAGGCGATGTAATGTGGTACATTGCTAGAGTAGCTGAAGCAGCAGGATATCCGTTAGATGCCGTAGCTCAAGGAAATATAGATAAATTACAGGCTAGATATCCAAAGGGATTTACTTCAGAAGATTCTCAACATAGAGATGCTCAAAAAGAAGAAGAGGCAGTTAATAATGCATTAGAAAAACCAGAAGAGGCAATAGATCTTAAAACTGCGGCTTTATTAAGTGTAAAAGATACTTTTGAAAAACTAATAGTTAAAGAAGGTAAAGTAGTTATTAAAGCTCATCCAGATGAGTATCTATTATTACAAGAAACTTATAATAAAGTTATAAAAGCATTGGAGGTTAAATAATGACTAAAGTTTTAATTTTTGAAGGTGTAGATAAGGCTGGTAAAAGTACAACAGCTGAAAAGCTTGCACAAGATTGGGGATATAAAATTGTAAAGGGGCTTGCTGTAAAAACTCCTGCAGGTATGGAGCAGGCATGTAAAGCGCTTTTAAAAGAAGTGGGAGATTATATTAGGGCAGGTGTTCCAGGAGTTATAATTGATAGAATCCACATTATGTCAGATGCAATTTATAATCCAGTACATAGGGATCCTAGTGCAGCTAATACACAAGCAGCGTATCAAATAGTATATAGTAATATGGAAGAGTTGCTAAAAAGAACGCTTACAGATACTGAGGTATATGCGTTTATTTTTACAGCAGATGCAGATGTTATTCTAAAACGTATGGAGGCAGACGGAGGTCCAGAGGATATACAAGAAGAAGATGTAAAAAGAAATGTGGAAAGATACTTAGATGCATATACAAATCTATACACAGCATTAATTACAGGAGTAGAGCCATACAACACCATATTAAAGCAGACAGTTCTTGTGGATACTACGAAAATTGGTTTTGAAAAAGTTGTAGAAGCAGTCAAAGATATTTTAAAAGGAGTAGAGAATAACAACACTATTTCTGTAGAATCTTTATTAAAAGATGATAGATTGCTATTTGCGCCAATAGTACCTAAAGGATTTAAAATAAAAAGTGATTTTGCGCTTGTATTAGCTCAAAACTTAGTAAGAAATAAAAAACAAAAGAAATACTGGAGAGAGTTTACAGGATACAAAGTATTAGATAATGGTGCATTTGAATTAGGAAAGTCAATTGAGCTAAGTACATTATTGGATATTGCAAAAGCAATTAATGCAGATGAATTAGTACTTCCAGATGTATTTAGAGACATGGATGAAACTATTAAAAGGACGGAAGAAGCTATCTTAGTTATAGATAAATATAAAGAGAAAGGATTAATACGTCCTGATCTTAAGTTAATGGCTGTACCACAAGGTAAAGATCTATATGAGTGGCTAACTTGTTTTGATACTTTTCTAAAAAATCCTAAGATTGATGTAATTGCTATTAATAGAGATAGTGCTAGATTTTATGGCTGCAGATTAAAGACTCTAGAGCATGTCTATGCAGGTATTATAGCCGTAAACCCTGATATAGTTAAAGAGTATCATTTATTAGGAATGCAAGATAATATTCATGAAGCAAAAGAAGTATCTGAAAAATTTGGATGGGTTAGAAGTATGGATAGTTGTTTCCCATATTTAATTGCACGTGAACATTGTAAAAATAAAAATGAAGTAGTGAATGCTATGGAAGCGGGTATTGAAAGATCTAATATCAAAGAAACGATTAATTTCAATGCTCCATATAATGCAAGTATTGAGGACTGTTTAAGAAGAGTGCGTAGAGTAATGAGAAAGTGGAATATTAATATTTAACAATCTGGGGGAGAGATCCCCCTTAAATTTTAAGGAGGCGTAATGATAGTAGTTTTAAGTGAAAGTTTTTTAAGTAAAAGAGATAATGTAAGAAAAGGAGTAATTGACTTAATCAGTAGTACAGTTGATAAAATTAGTGCCGATGCGCACCCAAGTATTAAACTAGACAATGATGTGGTAATTGCGGTACAAAATAAAAATTTTAGTTGGAGTAAATATAATAAAGACCACAAGGTAGCTGTTGTATTTACAAAGGAAGTTTCAGGTAAGGGAGCTCTTACACCTCAAAAGCAATGGTATTGGAGTGAAGAAGCTCAGATGTATATAATTGAATGTTGGCCTGCTACAAGAGTGGTAACATGGGCAGAGGGATATCCTGAGTTTTACTATGCTTTTGAAAAAGCAATGAATTTTGATTATTACTATGATTTAGCTCAAAGAGCTAAAAAGGTAGAGTACCATGTAATACAAAGTTTTGATGATCCTGTATTTGTACAGGTTAGAGATAATGTGAAATTACTTGGATGTGACATAGAAACAAGGGGATTTAGTTGGACCAAAGATCCAATCACTGTAAATGGATTCTGTTATGAAGAAGGTAAAGTAATGATTATACCACAAGATATTGTGGAAAGATCTAAAGAGAACTGGGATGCGTTCAAAGCTTTTGTGGAAGATAAAGATAAATCATTTATTTGGCAGAACGGTAAGTTCGACACGAAGTTTTACAGACATAATGGCTGGGATGCTAGAGTTGATGAAGATATAATGCTAATTAGTTATGCATTAGATGAAAGATCCGGCGGGATACATCAATTAGAGTATCAAGCAACTAAAATATTAAATACAGATGGATATAAACATAAAATTGATTTTGAAACTGTAGATATGTACGATAAAGCGTTGCATTATTATCTTGCACAAGACTGTTGTTATACTTACATGTTATTTAACCATTATATGAAGATGGCTGAAAAGAAATCTCATGAGCATTCTTTTAGACTATATAGAACAGTGTTGTTAAAGGCTAGTTGGGCTCTTCTAAGATTAGAGGAGAATGGTTTCTACATTAATAGACCATACACAGAATCTTTAGAAAAGGATTACAGAACTAAACTTATAGAGGCTGAAAATAACTTAGATAGAATTGCCACATCTGTAGGGTATACACCTTTAAAATTCCAAGAATGGTCGGGACAAAAATCTCTACCTAAAAAGTTTTCGCCAGGAGCTCCAAAACAATTAGCTTTTGTACTTATCGAGTTGCTTGGATTACCAAAGTACAAAGGTACCCTTACAACAGATGCAAGCGCAATGATGGGCTGGCTATTCGACACCCTAGATTTCCCAAACAAAGACGTAAATGAATTTTTATCTACTCCAGAAGATGTGGTAAATGAATGGCTTGAAGATAGCTTAACACCTCAAACAAAGAATAAAAAATTATTTTTGTGGAACTTATTAAATTTTAGAAAATTGAAAAAAATGTATTCCACATACATTACAAATACATTAGAGTATAGTAAAGACGATGGTAGAATACATGTTACATATAAGATTCACGGTACAGTTACAGGAAGATTAAGTTCTGGGGATCCTATGAACTTACAAAACATTCCAAGAAAGAAAGATATTAAAAACATATTTAAAGCACCAGAAGGTAAGACATTAATCGAGTGTGACTACTCACAATGCATTAGGAAGGGTACAAAAGTATATTCAACAAACATGAATATAGAAGATCATCCGGATGCGGTACATAAGGGAGAGGCGAGAATATTTAATGTTAGAACCGATAAAGGATATTCGGTACAGTGTACTGATGAGCATCAAATATTAACGCAAAGAGGTTGGGTAGAGGCCAAAGATTTACGTACCGGCGACTTCATAGCTCTTCAGGGACAGGAGGTTTTTAAGACAAATTCAGATCCTCTAGCAAGATTCGTGGGATTCTTTGCAGGAGACGGATCTTACCAAAAAACAAGCATATCTGTGGCAAGAGGAGAAGACAAATATTTGGAAGATCTTTACGAATTAATTCATGAAGCTGGTTTAGAAACAAGATCAACTCAGGAATATAGTATTTATGTATCGACTACACCTGCTTTTAGGGAGTGGTTGAAAACATTGGTATGCAAAGAGAACCTCAGAGTTCCTGAGATTTGGTTAGAAAAGGGTAAAGAAAGTGAGCTTGCAAGTTATTTAGGGGGGCTTTTCGATGCCGACGGTTATGCAGATAAAAATTGTATCGCATTTAGCACAAAGTTTTTCGATTTAGCTCACGATGTTCAGAAAGCATTGTTAAAATTTGGGATAATGTCTAGAGTGTTAGAATGTGAGGGAGGCTACAATTATGTACTAAAAGGAGCTATAAGTTTTAGAGTAGTGATTGCTGATCAGATAAGTAGGGATAATTTCAATAAACTGATTGGATTTAGATTGACAGCAAAGAGAGATCAGGCACTAATGCGTAAAACAATGTCTCTTACAAATTTACTACCTACGCTTACCACAGATGAGGTTCTTAAACTAAGAAAGGGTAAAGATAACGCTTTTTATAGAAAGTATGTTCTAAATTACATTGGGGGCAGAATATACTCAAGATTTGCAGTTAAAGACTTGGACATCGACTCTAAACACACAAGATATCATTGGGATAAGTTTGAATCATTTACAGATACCGGAATAGAAGACGATGTTTACGATTTAATGGATCAGCCAGAGACTAGGTTTGTGGCAAATGGAGTTGTAGTACATAATTGTGAGCTCCGTGTGTTAGCTTACTTATCACAAGACCCAGATATGATAGAAACTTACAAACAGGATGGGGATTTACATGACGCGGTTGCAACAAAAATGTTTGGACCTAACTTCACAAAAGAACAAAGGGTAGGAGCTAAAACCGTGAATTTTGGACTGGCCTATGGGAGAGGCAAAAGTTCTGTTGCAGAACAATTAAGATGTTCATATCAATTCGCAAGTGATCTTGTGGATCAATGGCATGAGAGTATGCCAGTAGCGTCAGAGTTTATAACTAAGACAAGAGCAAAGCCAAAAGCAGGTGAAAGATGCGTAACACCTCTAGGAAGAGAAAGAAGATTTTGGTTAATTAATCACCACAATGAAAATACATGTGAGAACGAATCTATCAACTTCCCTATTCAATCGCTGGCTTCTGATTTTGCACTATTAGCGCTCTATAAGTTTTTACATATTTTAGAGCAGGATCCAGTAAAGTGGAAAGATGTATTTCCAGTAAATATTGTACATGACGCGATATTAGTTGAAGCTCCAGATAATATGGTTGATGAAGCTGTAGAAGTTCTTTCGGGATGTATGGTAAATGTACCAAAAGAAATACTACCAGATCTGAATGTACCAATGAAAGCTGAAGCAGAGGTTACAAAGATTGGTTGGGGTAAAAAATCTGAGTGGAAACCAGGATGTGTTTCGGAATTACCTTTAGAATAACGGCCGTTTGAATTAATAGTAGCTTAGTATTTACTAAGCTACTATTTTTTATATGTTCCTTAGATATATTTTTCTTAGAAGCAATACTAAATATTTAGACTAATTATATTGAAAAGTCTAGATTTTTAGTATTAAAATTTGTAAATTTCCTGTTGAAAAACTGTAATTTTTATGTTATAATATTTATATAAGAACTTAATAAGGAGATATTAATATGTTAAATTGGAGATTGGTTTATTTTGGAAAAGTGAGAAGAGAAGATGTACAAAAGTATATACCAGAGGAGGAGTGGCAAAAAGTAAGATTATGGATGAAAGGTAAGACTCTAGTACAGAAATATGAAGCATTAGCAAACTGGTTAGAGAGATGCAATTATTCGCACAGTGCAAAAGTGCAGTGTACAAATTATGTAACGGCATTATCAAGAGGTGGATTAATCAAACCTGAAGATTATAGATAGGAGGTTTATATGCCATACAAACTTCATAAAATAAAAAGTATAAGAGAAATTGTAAAACAGCAAAACCATTTATATCCCCGAAAGTATGGAGGTACTTCAAACGACTATTTGGTTAAAACATTTCAAGGCTGCTATTGCATTAAGATAGCTACGTACTCACAATCAAACGCTCCAAACCAGTTAGAGTTAAGCGCAGCTCAGTGGAAGGCTATTTCAAATTACGTGTTAAGGAGGCTCATATGACATTTAAACAAGCTTACGAAATAATGGGAGTATCTGCGGATACTTCCTTTGAAGAATTAAAAAAGAAGTACAGACAGTTAATAAGAAGGTATCACCCAGATGTTAATCCAAATGGTACTGAGATGACGCAGCAAATAAACGCGGCATATGATTTTCTAAAAGATCATGCAATAAAAGAAGAGTTAAGAAAAACCACAGAGTTTTCTAAACGTACTTATCAAACACAAGAAGATGCTTTTGCGGGAATGTCTGAAGCAGAGTATAAAAAGTTCAAAAGACATAAGAGTCAAATCGAAGTAGCTAAAGTTATTTCATGGTTAATAAGTACAGGAAGAGCAAAAAGTTACGACGATGTATGGGTTACACAAGACCTAAGAGTATACTTGCTAAAAGACCTAGCCACATCTCATCTGTGGAATATTTTAAAATATTTGGAGCGTTCAATGTTAGTAACTATGTGCTTAGACGATGTGGAGATGATGTCTGAGGATCTGAATAATCATTATAGAGCGTTAAAAGCAGAGTTTGACAAGAGAAATCCTGAAATAAAAAAGGGTCTTAATGATAAATCTTGTAAAATAAAAATACAATTCTAGGAGGTAAATCATGACTAAAAAAGAAATGTTCGATTTTGTGGACGAAAAATACGCGCAGATTGAAAAGTTTAGTAAGGCGCCGTACGAAAAAACTATCAGGGAGTTTGATAACTACTTAAGAGAAAATAGGGAAGAGGCGATCAATACAGCGAAAGAGGTTCTTATGAAAGATTTGCTACACACTGGGTATTATGCAGAGATAGATCCGGAAGCCATAGCAATAAATGTACGCACCTATGCATTGAAGGTCGAAGAACCTGCTTATGTAAAAGATGCTAGGAATCAAATAAGAGAAATATCTAAAATTCTTGAAATTGAAAAGCAGGACTTTAAGGATGATTTGTTACTTTTTGGGGTAAAGAATCCTGCGATAGTAGATAAGTTGGGGGCTCTTCGTGATAGAGTTCGTAAATTAATGCAAGAGGCAGAGGAGGCATAGTATGAAAGTATTATCGCTAGACCCTGGAGAGTCAACAGGATACTGTATTGTTGATTGGCCTTTTAAAAGGCAAATAAAACCTAGGGAGGATCTTTCAAGCTACCTAGTAGATTATGGACAAATTGTAGGAAAAGATATTATGAAACATTATAAGGAAATTGTAAGATTAATCAAGGCGCATAATCCTGATGTAATTGTTTATGAGAAGTTTTTACTGTATGGTCATAGAGCTGAATCTCAAATAGGTTCAGATATGTTCACACCACAAGTTATTGGTCAGATAAGGGTTCTTGCGGCGCAACATGGAAAACCTGAAATAAGCAATACAGCGCAAGTAGCTAAACTGTTCTACACAGATTCAAAACTCAGAGAACATAACATGTGGCAGCCAGGTATGCGTCATGCTAGAGATGCAATTAGACATGCCTTGTATGCAATTGATTTCAATCTATTTAAAAACAGGAGGTAATTATGGTACAAACAGAATTAATAACAGCTACACTAGAAGAAAACCTCCAAGATCAACTAAACGATTTTTTAAGACGTCTTGCGGGTTTTGGAACCCTAAAAGACATTAAATACAGCCATTCGCTACAAGGTACGTATAGACACTATTCTGCAACGGTATTTTATGAAACATCTGTACCAGCTCCGATACTTAGACCGCGGGATTTATGGGGTAAAAGAGAAAAAACCATCCCAGTAGTACAAAGTGGTCACCGCATTCCTCTAACCGCAAAAAACGTAGATCTTATACTGGCAAACCGGGAAAAGTTTACTACTGAAGAGGTAACATGCGCAGAAGTTATGAAAGCGCGTATGACTGGTGGAGATAGTACCACAGATATGATAGATATGGCGGCTCACTTTGAAAAGGGAGGTACAAAATAATGTGGAAGTATTTTATTTATTTTTGCGCTGGAATGCATTTATTAGGAGCTTTGCTATCAATATTAATGTTCATAAGAGTACTCATTTTTTATAGAAAAGAAATCGGGGAAGATAAAAGTCCTGAGGTTTATATGTTTTTTGTAGCTCCAGTATTTTTATTTCTTTTCGGTTGGTTTAGCGTAGCCAAACTGACAGATATGTGGGAAGATATAAATAAGATAAAAGCATTTGAAAAATTTACTGATACAAATAAAAAATAGGAGGATAATTATTTATGATTAAAAAATACGCCTTGTATCCCTTTCAAGAGGAGGCAGTTAACTTTTTAATTTCAAAAAGAAGAGCTATTAATGGAGCAGATATGGGTCTTGGTAAAACTCTTCAATCTATTGCAGCTGCAGATAGAATAGGCGCTAAGAAAATTTTAGTCTTAGCGCCAAAAGCTTTATTGTTTTCTTGGAAAAATGAAATAGAAAAATTCTCAGATAATCCCACATGTAGTGTGTGTATTGGTACAGCTGCGCAAAAGAAAAAGGCCTTTGAAGCTACAGTTAGATGGTATATTACAAACCATGAAACACTGCTTCAAATACAAAGTTATCCAAAACTTATGCAGAAGTGGGATCTAATAGTTGTAGATGAATTTCATAATTATATGAATAGAAGAGCAAAGAAAACTCTAGCGCTTAAAAAACTAAAATCTGATTATCTCTTTGGTTTAACAGGTACTCCAATCTTGACAAAACCTGATCAACTATGGAGTCAGCTAAACATTATAGCACCCCATAATTTTAGAAGTTTCTGGAATTGGGTAAAGCTTTACTGTGCGACCAAATTTAATCCCTTTAGTGGTAATGCTGATATTGTTACAGGAGTATTAGATGTTGAAAAATACAAAGAAATGCTAGCTCCTTATTTTATAAGGCATACTAAAGAAGAAGTACTCGAAGATTTACCCGATAAGCTTTATAACGAAGTTCCTTTACAGTTAAATGGTAAGCAACAAAAGCTATATAAATCAATGAAAAAAGATATGATTGTTGAAAATGGGGATGATTTCTATAAATCTGGTACTGCACTTGAAAAGTTAATAAGGTTAAGGCAGATTTGTTTAGATCCGAGACTGTTACCTGAGCTTAATATTACTGAAAAGGGCGTTAAAACAGAAGCGCTCATAAATATTTTAACTAGTTCAGAAGAGCAATTTGTGGTATTTACATCTTTTAAAAGTTATGCAAATTTAATCGCACAAGAATTAAAAGATTTAGGTATTACCTATGAGTTACTTACAGGAGATACTCCTACTGAGGAAAGAGCAATACAAGTAGAAAGATTTAGAGCCAGGCAGTCGAGAGTGTTTATTGGTACTATAAAAGCTGGTGGAGTAGGATTAAATTTACAAACAGCCTCAAATTTAATATTTATGGATAAAGATTATTCACCAGCAATTAATGCGCAAACAGAAGCAAGAATACATCGTATAGGACAAAAAAATGCAGCCGTTATAACTACATTATATACTTTAGGTACTGTGGATGAACTAATGGAGAAAATGCTTGCAGCTAGAGGAGAAATGATTGATTCGGTAATTACTCCGACAATGCTTTATGAGGCTTTAGAAAAAGAGTAGGCTTTGATGCCTACTTTTATTTTGATTATTGTTGCCATTTTTTAAAAAATATGTTATAATATTTATAAGAAAACTTATAGAGGAGGTAATAAGATGGATTATGTACAAATTAATGGTACCAAGATATTGGTAAACCACATTGTTAAGTTAGCAAGGAGACCCGGTGGATCTTTGCCAGACGGTGATCAGGCTTTCAACGCAACAATTGTGGATGTAAATGGACAAAGTCATAATGCTCTCACAGGTACTGGGAGCCATGTGGATGCTTATTTAAAAGCTCTGGCGGAGGCACTACAATTAAATGAAGTGGGAAATAATTTAAGTTATCACTGGTTTGATGTACCTGCTGAAGTCAGAGTGCTTGCTGGAACTACCACGACGCCTGAAATTTTATATGACGGTGAAGCTCTTCCAGGTACAGGGGTTACTTTTACGCCTCAATCAGATGCTGTAGCTATTGTAAAAGAAAATAAAATCTTTGGTTTAACAACTGGTAGGACGACTATTACTGCAGCAAAAGATGGTGTAGAAGCAGTATTTAGTGTTTCTGTTACAGCTAACAATGATGGTCTATCTAAATCACCAAAAAATGTACCTGCGGGACAAGATATCACAATGCAACTATTTAAAGCAGGTACAAAAATTGAAAACAAAAGAGCTGTTTGGAAATCTTACGATACAGCTAAGGCTACTGTAAATACAACTACTGGAGTAGTCAGAGGAGTTGCTCAGGGAGAAGCATATATTAGTGCCACACATGATGGTGTAGAATATATTCATAAAATAGTGGTGCAGCCTGCGGCTCCTGAAGCTACGCAAGAAAGTAAGACTATAAAGGTAAATGAAACTTTTAACGGAGCAATGCCATCTAAAGCAGGATTCTCAGGAGCTCTGTGGGAATCTAATGCTACTGGTGTTGTATCTGTAGTATCTGGTACAGGCGTTGCAACTGGAAAAAGCGTTGGATCAGGTGAGGTTACAGGATACTTTACAACACCGTATAAAACACCGGGAATTGTATATACTGTAACAGTTCAATCAGCTGTTCCTGCAGTAGACAAGCAGACTAAAGCTATTAAAGTAGATGAAACCTTTCAAGGAGTAATGCCTGTAAAAGAGCATTTCTCAGGAGCTAAGTGGGAAACAAGCAATCCATCATTTGCAACAGTATCTCCTGAAGGTTTAGTTACAGCAGTAGGTGTTGGAGAGGTTAAAATAACTGGTAAGTTTACAACCCCATATGAAACTTTAGCTATTGAGTATACAGTTACAGTTAGTGCAAAAGCATAAATTAAAAGGAGGTACTAAACCTCCTTTTAATTCACCTTTTTATCTAATATCAGTAACTTAGTTTTTACTTGATCCATATCGGCCTCGATTCTATCTAAAGCATCTAGTTTATTAGATATTGTAGTGTATGTGTTTGCATTTGTGCGCACTAACTCAGCATTTGTGCGGACAAGTTCCTCTTGCGCATGCATTAATTCTTTATTGACCTTCAGCATTTCAGTAGAAGTATTTTGTACTTCATTGATTATCTCCTGATACTTCTGCTCTCTTTCATCCCACTTTTTTGCGCTATATATTGCCGACTTATACAAAGCCCACACAATACCACAAAAAATGAGACCGAGCAAAGATGTGGCTATTATAAATACAAATATTAAAAATCCTGTAAAGTCTTCCTTGTATGTTTGAGATACTTGCATTCCTGTGCTTATTACATTGTTTACTGCTTCTGTAGTACGCATTTAACCTCCTAAAAACTGTAGTGTTTTAAAACTCGATTAATCATCTTGGGAGATAATTTTCCTGTAAGCCTATCTTCAAAATCTTGTGCTGATTTAAAAGGGCCCCCTTTTAGGTGCGCATCAAAAAGGATTTTACTCTTTTTAGGACCAATACCGTAAATATCTACTTCTAATTGTACTCTAGTTAGTTCTGAAAATGGCCTTTTCACATAACTGTCTGTATTAATTATCGTATTTTGAGTTATCTCTTTTTGACATCCACCTAAAAATAAACAACACGATATTAAAATACCGCTTAATAATTTACCATACACTACTTAATACCCCCTTTAACTAGTCTTCTTTAGTATTTCCAGAACCTACTTTATTTTGAATAGCAAAAACAGTTTCTAAATTATAGTTCATACCTTGTAACATTGTATTTATATCTTTTGCTGTTTGTGCTTCTTCAAAAGTATCTTCTAAGAGTTCTTCCAAAAATAGCGCTGTTGGAATTTCTGCTCTGCTTCTAAAAACAGTAGCCAAATCCCCAAGCATGTCTACTGTTTCATGCTCCCAATCACTCCAATCTACAATAATTCTACGAAGAATTTTCTCCTTGTCAGCCTTACTTAGTTGCTCTAACTGAGCTTTACCCCCTAGTTTGAAAGTGTCCACATCTAATACATCTTTAGGTCCTTCTACATTCGGCATCATACCTGTTGTATTTCTCATATGTGACGAAATGTGTATTAAGTCTTCATACTCAGACATAAATCTACATTTCTGCATTTTAGCCAAAGACTCTAGTCCTAACCAACATAAAACTTCTCTAAAATAATTGTGTAATTTTAAAGCAGTCATTTTTCGATTGTATACCCAGTTAATTAATTCAGCATTGGTAGCTTTTGTTACGCTTTGCTCTTGTGCGGGTGTTTTATAGTATTTCATTTAACATCGCCCTCCCCTGAAATTTTTGCTCTAACTTGTGCAGAAATTGCTGCATTCTCCGAAACTATTTTGCCAATTTCTGCTCTTAACTCCGGACTTGTTCTAAGTATGTTTACACATAAAATACCTAAAATTTTCAAAGTTTCCGGATCTCTACCATTTTCATTTACAAATTTACCTAAATCAAACGGAACATTCATACCCATAAATCTAAAAGTTTGCATTGTGACCTCCTATTTTTTAACCACTTCATTTGTTACTACCGTGTTTGCTTTTACCACATTGTTTTGTGGCTCGGCTACGTTTGCTTCGGGAACACTTACTGTTTCTCCACATAGTTTTTTACGGACAAACTCTCTAGTGTCTTCCATTCTTTTCTCTTCCTGTTGCTGCATCTGTTTCTTATACTCTTCGAAGCCACAATCGAAGACATCTTGCGGTATTCCCCAAACTTTAAACAAATAGTCATACAGCATCTGTTGTAATCTTTGCTGCTCTTGCAGCATTCTCTGCTGTTCTACTGCAGGATCTGCTGGAGCAGGAGTTCCAAAACCCATCTTTCTCATATATTCTTGCATATATGTATTGTAGTCGGGTATGTTTGTATCTCCGGGAAATATGTTTACACTAGTTCCTCCGAAAGGAAACATTCCTGAACCATTATTCATAATTACCCCCTTATAAAGAAAGCCCCTGATTTCTCAGAGGCTAGAATCCACTCAAGCAGTCAACTATCTTGCAGCAGTTGCTGTTGCTAGTGGGGGAGTTGTACACCAAGGTACTGGATCATAGAATGGAGTAGTTCTTGGTAATTTACATGCAATTTCGCTGAATCCTTGAGCCATCATCATTCTAGTGATTTGGTTTTCATATCCTTGTCTCATTGCATCTGAGTCCATTCTTTGATTTAATAGTTTGCAGCAGCATTCAGCATCAGCAGCTATTTTAGCAAGAGCTAATTCTGTAGATTTTTGGTAGTTAGCTTGCGCTAATCTATCTTCCCAAATTAGAGTTCCTATTCCTGCAAATTGTTGTGCTTGTCTGTCAGCCAATGAAGCGAAGTTGATGATTGATTCTTTACTGTTTTGACATCCTTCTCTGTAAAGATCAAAAGCATCTCTGCTTACGCATGTCTTGTTACAGGCGTGATTTGCAGTTGCAGCTATTGCCGCACCCTCTCCTACCCTGTTTTTACTTGACATGTAAGCTCCTACAGCTCCTAAAGCCCCTAAAATACCTGTAGCTAATCCTGCAGATCCTAAACCAATACCTGTGTTGGCAGTACCTTGAGATGCTGGTACATACATTAAATTGTCGTTACCCATGATAAAAACCTCCTTTAAGTTTGCTTGGAAAGAAGAATTTATATCTCCCTCTTTCTTAATTATATTATATAATAAAAACTTATAAAAGTATATGGGGTTATTGTCCATGGGTGACCTATTAGACCTCTATTAGTATTATTTAGTTGTTATTCTGATCTTTGTTTTTAAAAATACTTTTATGCAGCACATAAATTGCTCTTCTAAAAATTGCGGCTTCACTATATGTAAGACCCTCTTCGTTTTTAAAATAATCTTGAAGATCATTTAATTTTTTCTGAATATCATCATTTATTAGTACATTTTTTTACTTGATCTAACATGCATGCAGCCCCCCATAATTATTGTATTTTTTTCTTATCCAAATGCTTCTTACCTAAAATCACAGATCCTAACCCTAACACTAAATAAGTTAGTTCTTCGGGCACAGGTTGTACATATATTTGTTTTCCAGTGAAGGCTGTAATATAAGGCACCACAATATGCTGATTTATAATTAGTAGAGAATATACATAGAATAGGTGTAATATTCCGCCGCGCTCTAACATTCCGCTAAATGCATTTACTCTTGTTTTCTCCACATCGGCCATTATTTCGTCTGCTTTCGTTGGATCTAAGTGACGTTGCAGTATTTCTGGTAGAACCTGTTTTATTAAATTTAACACCCACTTATACATAGCTGTTCCTCCTATTGAGCTTCAGTATCTTTCTTTACTTTTGAAGATAGTTTAAAACTATTTTTGTAGTCCTGCCAGGCTTGCTTTACAGGCTTATCAAAAGTTAGAGCCCTAATGTGGAGAATTTCTAAAATACCAAGAACAAAAAAGATAACTCCAAAGAAAATTCCTAATTTACTCATTTGCATCCACTCCTTAAATATTATTAATAATACTGTTAAGAGAATAAGATACTCTCTTAACAGTCTGTAGACAAAAGATAAACTTTTAGAAAAACTTACCAAACTTATTTTTGAAGTCTTCTAATTTCTTAGATGGTTTAGGAATTACGATTTCTTCTTTCCCCTCTTCTATTGTTGCAACAGGCATAACCACTTCTTCATTAGGGAATAGCACTGCTTCAGCATCATCCATAAATTTGTTGTAATCATCAACAACATGGTTAAGTTCCATTTTGTCTCTCCATCTAGGAGTATCGAATTCTTTGTACTCTTCATACTTCTTTTGAAGATCAAGAATTCCTCTTTCTCTCTTAACAATTGTCTCCATAGTTTTTAATTCTTTTTCAGTTAACATAGTAACTATCTCCTTTTATATGTAATTTAGTTGCTAAACTTTTCTTTGAATAACTTTAGTTTTTCACTAGGCTCATGAATACTAAATACACTTCTTCTAGTTCTAACTTTATATTTACTGTCATTATTGTCCTGCATACTTGCTCTCAATTCTCTAAGTTCTATCATCATATCCACATATTCTTCAACAAGTGCGGGGTCTTGTCTTTTCATTTGTTCAACCGTAGAATATGTATCTAATACTGCATATTCATCGTATTGTGTTTCAACTAAATCTAAATTGATTTCATCTTCAGTTGCTTGTTCTATCCAATCTGGGTAAATCCATTTTGGTTTTAACATATCTTCTGGTGGAGCTTTATAAGTTATTTTACCATCTTGATATACCTCACCATCATTTAATATACTTAAATCCCCACTCTCACAAACTTCCTCTCTAGTCATTTCAACTAGAGTATCTCCTTGTATTTTAGGGTATTTAAGTGGCTGGTCTGCGATAACTAAGATGTCGCCTTGTTGCCAGTCTGGAAATATAAATTGTTTTATCATTTCATCTCTAGTTGGCATTACAAAAGGTATTTCTTGCCCATCTTCTGTGTATGTAGGGGATTTATCTAAGTAATCCCCCATAAGTATTGCTTCATTGACTTCATCTGGTCTACCAGATTTTGTGATTAATTTAGTTCCTCTATAATGTATATACATAACTACCCTCCATATTTTATTCCAATTATTCTAAAAATTGCACACTTTTCCCATTTGTCGCCAGAAGCCCAAGTTTTGCTTCCAGTAGTAATTTTAGCTAACCAACAATCGCTAGCTTCCCCATATATCATATATCTTTGATTTTTAGAGATTGAATATTCAATATCTTCTTTTTTAAATCTGTGAGACCCTACATAATCAGCATTATCACTAGAACCATATACTATAAATTCATCATAATTCTCCCAATTATCTGAAAGTGTAATGTCACCGGATCCGTGACCTTTGGGTTTATCAAATAATATTGTTTTCGTAAAGTGGTGTCTTTTGGCTATTTCAATATTAGTGGCCAACACAAAATTACTTGTAACACTTGTATCTGAATTTGTAGTTTTACACAAATATAATTGTCCTGTAGTTTTATCTACATATCCATTCCCTGCTGTTTTTTGTCCTGCATCTTGGATGTAGATGATTGAAGAAATACCTGAGTTTCCAAGTTGGTTATTATATACCTCGTTTATTGCTTTAGTGATATTTTTATTTTTTGTTTTTAAATCCGTAGACTCAATATTAACAGTTCCGTCACCATATAAGTTACATATTTGTAATTCGTGAGGTCTAACATTACTACCAAATCCAATAAATGCACTATACCCAGCACTTGGCAAAGACTGTTCTCCTGTTTTTTTAAACTTTATAAAAGGAGTGTTGCCTTCAAATGTCCAATAATTTGTAATAGTTTCTACTTTATTTTTAGATGGCTTATTCTCATCTAAATATTTACCCATATTTGAGGATAAAACTTTGCTTTTATCTGCTGTTGTTAGATTATCTATTATGTCAGCATCTGTTATTGCCTTTTTCCATCCAATCCATGTTTTTGAGCTACTATTATCAAGTTGAACATTAGTATATATTCCGCCATTCGATCCTATATATATCACAGAACGCCTATTTCCATTTTGTTTTTGATATAATAAACCATAGCACATAGCGTTTACGTATGGTTTATTCAGCCAATTAGCTTGCGCACCCTCCGAATCTGCCCTATAGAATCCTGGTTCATATATCCCTAATATATCAAAATTTCCATCACTTATTATTTTTGAATTTAATTTCCAAAATCCACTTTCTACTTTCTTTCCCAACTCAACATTAGTTATAGACATAAACTTATTGGTAATAGTAGTATCAGTATTTGTTTCTAAACATAAATATACTTGACCCGTATCCTTATCTATATACCCTTGACCTTGAGTTTTAGTGCCACTATCTTGAATATAGATTATGCTTGAAATTCCTGCATTACCTAAAAATTCTTTAGTATTTGTTCTCAAAGTTTTTTCCCAATTATACCAACGTGTACCTACCCTTCTTCTTACAAGAATATCATCTACGCCTGTAATTATTGTTTGTTCTAGAAGACCACCTTTACTATAGTTTATTAACACAAAGTTAAAAGCTGAAGTAAAAGGCGTATTTAATGTGCCAACTTCTGCTCTACCATAAAAAACCCCAGATTGAGTTAAATCATTAAAATCGTTAACAGTGCTTAGAGCTTTATATCCAATACTCCATAAACTCTCGTTAATAGCGCCAATTATCTCCTTGCTCTCAGTTTGCAATCTGCTGTCAGTCTTATTCTGCTTATCTGTATTAAGTTTCTTCCCCATCTCCCCAGATAGAGCCTTATCAGTTCCACCTGTTGTGAGGTCGTTGACGGGATTCAGTTGAATATCGTTGTCATTAACGATTATTGCATCATTGACACTAACAACGTTTAATGTTACATCTTTACTTAATGCCCCCCCACCTTGTAAACCTTTTCCAGCAGTTATTGTTCTTGCTTGAATAGCCTCTGCTAGTTTTTTTAATGCCTTGTCATTGTTTAATAGGGCTTGGAAAATCTCATTAAAATCTCCTTTTGGAATATTACCTTCAGGGCTGGACTCATAAGCCCCAATAAAAAAAGTTTGATTATCCTTTACAGCCTCTATTTCTTCCGCAAAAGCGGGATTTTGTGCTGCCTTTAATTTTTCAAATGTTTCATTATATGGCATTTCGCACCTCCTATATTACTGTAAATCTTATTGCATATTCATATGTCTTATTTGCCTGTAATACCCCAAATCCTGGAAAAGTTTCCAGTACTGCAATAGTACCCGCAGAATCTACGATACCTCTTTCATTAATATCTTTTCCAACAAGTTGTGTTTGTACTGACGTATCAACAGTTAGATGTACTATATATTCGAAATCAGATACCCGCTCCATTCTTGTAATAGGCAGTTTTACTAGCTGATTAAATAAATTTGGAACTGCTCCGTTAGGTACCTTTAACTCACCAGAACTATTCTTCCCACCGTCTCCTAGAACCACATGTGTAAATTTGGTTACTTGCTGAGATCCTGTGGCGCAGTTATCTGCGATTTTCTTTCTATGTGCATTTGTTCTTACAATATACTTAGATTCTACAACCGCCATTTTAAACCTCCATTCCTATATCTACACGTGATGTATACTTTGCACAAAGTCTACCTGTAGTAACTTTTAAATTTCTCCTTGCTTTTGCTCGATTGTCATCTCGATCTATTACTCTCTCATGCGCTCTATTAAAGACCAATCCCAATTCGAACGCAGATGTTAACGTAATTATCAGATTAATACCGGCAGCTGTTAAATTTTTACCGACTACCGTTAGTACATCAGATGCAAGAGTTGTCGGTAAATCTACGGTAACACTTCCATCACGATTATCTAAAACTTTGTATGTGCTCGCATCTACTTTAAGTGTATTCTTTAGCACTGATCTTATATCGGGTATTGTACCCGCATTCGCTCTTCTTGTAGCATCCCATAATCTTATATATTCTCTAAAAGCGGTATCATCGTAATTTCCTCTTGTTACTCCGACATCGGCTCCGGCTAAATCAAGAGTACTATCTGAGCAATTATCTAAATCTCCTAAATAATAGATTTGCTCTAAAATTTTGAATAATTCCATTGTATGGTTGTATTCAATAAAAAGAGCTTTTTTGAAGTTAGTAGCTTGCTGTAGTCTTGTAGGTAACGCAGCTACCTCATCTTCAAAAGAGGGTAGCGTATTAAAGATTTCCGGAATATCTCGACTATATGTAGCTTTCATAATTACCCCCTTGTAATTGAAATTTTTATATTTTCTTCAGATATTACAAACTTCTCATTTGTATTAGGAGTAAGATCTTCTCTTCCAACAGGCTCTTCTTCTGTATCAACATACAATGAAATACTTGTAACTCCTGGAATACCATCAAATCCTCTAGCTAACAATAAATCATACTCTAAAACTTCATCTATAGATAGCTTGTTTATATAGTCCATCATCTGAGTTTTTAATTGCTGCTCAAAAGGACCTAAGAAAGCATATCCTACACGAATTTCTAACTTAATGTATACAGAAGTTCCAGTAGCTTTTGTAAACAGAATATCGTAAGGCACTCCGTCTTCACTAGTAACCACTACTTTCTTATCCCCTTTCATATCGATACCACCGGCTTTTGTATTGAAAAGTGCCTCTGCAATTTCTTCATCAACACCTCCAAAAACAGTAGCAGCAATACTGTGCGGAGGCATTAATACTCCAGCTACCATCGCTTCTGTTTTGGTTCGGTTTTCTCTTACTCTAAATGAGTCAAGTCCTAAAGACCTTAATTTTGCATTTATTGCAGGTATATTAGAACCTCTAGTATCTTGTAAAGAATCATAGTAACGCGCTTTTAATTCATCATCAGTTTCCTGCTCTGAACCACCTATAATTGCACTATCGTTGTAAACTGATTTGATTCCTACAAGTGATTCCACGAAAGATATTATACTACCTATCGGAGCATTACCCTGAGTTCCTGCAGTAGTACACTGCACTTCGATTGTAGTAGGCTCTTCATCACTTTCTACCACATAATCTCTTATGGTTCTATATTGTAAATTACTGTTTGCTCTTTTTAAAAGTGTACCTTGAGGTATTTGGGTACCTCGATTAGCACTTACTTTACAAAACCCTTGAGCATATCTTGGATCAAGTCTTTTTCCGATGATATCAATTACTCTCATTGTTAGACCATCCCCATAAGCTGTTATTACAAACCTAGAATAATAAACGGCTTCCATTACGTTCCACAGTTGTTCGAGTCTGTTCGCTGCTGCTTGCGCTTGTATATACAAAGCATTTGACTCGTGCCTTTTAAAACCTGGAAATACTGTTTCATAATCCCCCAATATTTCGTTTAATATTTCTTGGTAGGTTTTCTTTACAAAACCTTGAGGAGTTATTCCATAATCCAAGTTACTCACCTCCAAAGCTAAAAGTAAAAGTCATTGGAATACTTTCAGAATATTCCGATGAAACTTCTGCATACATTATTTCATTAATTTCTCCAGTAATTTTACCGCTCTCATATGAAAGTGCAATACTCTCAATGCTAGAAACACCATTGTTTGAAAGTAACTTCTCAGATAAAATTGATGTAGTATAACCAGCGTTAAATACGGTACCTAGCAAGCCAGTATTTTCTCCTTTGCTGTTTTTTACAATCCAAGGATATCCAAAAGAAGGCCCTAAAAACCACTCTCCCTGATTTGTTACTAATTCAAATAATTGTGCAGCAACCTCTGCTTGAGGGCCATCAACCATAAAGAGGGAACCATCTCTTATTTTATAATCAAAATCTTCAACTTCAGCTGATAACATATCAATACCTCCTAATTTGGTCCTGTTGTAGCTGTAGGCGCTCCATCTCCAGGTCTATAATTATGTGTGTGCTCATCCATATCTTTTCCAGAAGCGGTTTTTATTTTTCCACCCGTTAGTGTACCAGTTACATTGGCTGTACCACCCACCGATAAATTTCCTGAGATGCTTGTTTCAGTAGCTTCGATAGCCACATTCTGTGCGCTGATGGACACATTTGACGCGGAAACATCTGTTGCTCCTGAAGATGTTATTGATGCTGTTTTGCACTGTGCATTTATTTGATTTGCACCCGTAATGATAATATCTCCTGCAGGTGTGATTTTAATAACTGTATTTGTACTTCTACGATGTACAACTACGGATTCTGCGTCTCCAGATAGTGTATTAGGACCATTATTAAATCTATAGCTACCTAATACTACTCCATCTTTCTGACTAAACTTCCTTTTAGAGCTTACTTTTACAGGTACAGCACTATTTAGAATATCATCTATTGCTACCGAGCTATATGCAACTAAAACTAAATCTCCCTTTACTAGTGGAGTTCGTATGTATATATCTGCGGAATTAGAATACATAACTGGTAAATCAGTAGTTATTGAATTTTCTACCTCCACTCCATCTAAATTGACCATTTTTAGTAGTGGTTGCACATCAGCTCTCATTGTCTCGGGATAAAAAGCAATTACCCGCGCCATTAATAACGAATACATATTTGCCAGGTTATTTTTAATCATAACATCAATTAGCTCGTCTATGCTTCTGCTACTACGCTTTTGTGACATCGTTTTCTGACACCTCCCACTCTGTAACAAACTTTTTATCTCCGTCTCTGATATGTTTTACTGCTAAAGCAGTAAACTCTCCTTTTAAAAATTTTGAGTTTAGTGTAATAACAGTTCCAGGACGCCCTTCCCATCTTAGTATACTTGTAAACTTCCAATTACCTTCTGTAGTCTTTTTAGGCGCTTCTAAAAGATGATTAGAATCAATCCTAATTTTTTGTATTACACTTTTTCCAGGAAGCGTGAAGAAAATTCTACCATCTTCGTTATAAACTCTAGCACCACAATCTTCCGCGAGCTCAATAAGAGCATCTTTTAAAAGACCGTTAAAACTCCAATTACGCAAATATTTAAAAGTAATTGAGTCATCTATAAATCCTATAGAAAACTTTGAATTTTCTACAATATCTTTTACAATATTTTTTGTGGTAATCGGCCCTTTCCACTCTTTGTTGACAGTAGATTTAAACCACATGTCTCTATTTTGGGCTACGAAAATTGTTGTGGGAGTATCTCCTTTGGCGGCGATTGCTGTTTCAATTCTAACAATCTCCCCTGTAAATAATATACCAGTGCTTTTAGGCCATCCGGCATAAAGTACAATCGGAGTTTTTTCTACTAAAGCTTCAAGAGTTTTAGGTGCTAAGTTCCAAATAACTATTTTAGAAGTATCTGTTTTTGATTTATCATCATAAGATATTTCAAAATCAACTTCAAAGTTATTATCATATACTTTATTAATTACATTTACAGCATATTGCTGATCATAAACTAAAAAATCCACTAAGCACCTCCTAAATAAATTTTAAACTCTTTCATAAAAGCCTCTGAAATACTTTTTTCAGATGTAATTGCCCACTGCCCCCAAATTTTTACATCGGAAGGCCATAAAGCTGCTGGAATAGCTGCTGCAAGATTTACGTTAGCCGTAATTGGCAATTTATAGATTAATTGCGTTTCAGCTTCATCGTAAATTCCTAAGCTAAGACCTCCTGTGACTCTGTTATACGAAACTTCAAAAACAAATTTTTTATCCTTAACTTTTGTCTTAAATCTTTGGGGACGTTTTTTAATACTTTCTTGTGAATAATCTTTAAAATTTAGATATACTCCCATTACATTGCCTCCCCTCGATTATTAAAATTCCACAGTATTCCGTTCTGGTCAAATGGTTTCCCTTCTAAGTTATCAACACCTGGTGTTCCTTCGGATGAAGATCCTGGTGTTGTTTCTTGAGGTATTTCTCCATTAGCATCTGGCATAACCTCTAAAGTCGCCTCTGACGCACTTATAATTCTTAATTGCTTTAACTTTAAATCTGCCGTGAATCCTGTGGATTGTTTTACATTGGCTTTAAAATCCAATGACTCTATGATCATGTTTCTATAAATTGTTTTATTTATAGGTGAATAGTACATCAGCGTTACTTTTTTATCTGAGAAGTTTTCCAGGGCTCTTCTCTGATCACGCCAGTTCCACGCGTTACTAGAAATTTGTAATACAAATGTAATTGGCTGTACTGTAGTATTGTCTGAGATGCTGTAACCATCTTCAATAGGCTTTTCGGGAGATTCGTTACGTCTCCCGGCAGTCTCTTGAACTAGCACCTCAATTTCAAACTCACCCTCAATTCCTAAACGTCCACGATCTTGTTGTATATTTTTCTGGGAGTTACTGTACGCAACTATGCTGTTACTTTTATTCATACTATCCCTCCCCTGAATTTCTATCAAATGCTAACATCATACTTTGTCCAAGAACCTTAGAAGCCTCCTCTGAAGCAATTTTTCTAAACTCTTCAGCATCTCCTTTGAAATTTTCCGGTAAGTATATCGGCATGTTAATATCTCCGAAAGTTACTGATGGATTACTCTTTGTCGAAGTAATTCCTGGAAAAGCTTCCTGCATCATAGGATGTGCTGGAATTGCTGCAGGTGGAGGTAATACAGAACCAACACCTAATACTCTTGGAGTTGTTTCTTCTGTTACAACAACAGGCGCTTTTGGTTTAGGCTCTTCTTCAGTAGCTTTTAAACCAACTTTTTCTAACACCCAATCTGGCAAATACTTGCTAAACGATGCAATTTTATCTATTACAGCTGTAATCGCGCCGTGTATTTTACCCATAGCTGCTACTACCACATTATCGAAGACCCATCTTAAACTCTTGGAAATTAATCCAATTAGAGTCACAATATCTTTAACAATATTGTAAACGGTTGAGAAAATGCCTTTGAATACTGTACTAAGCACGCTGTAAATAATTTTTACTACATTTACAAGCCCTCTTGTAAGTCCGGCTAAGATAATTCCTATTAAACTCATTACAGCACTAATTGCACTTGTAAGTAATTTAGGAGCCAATTCTGTGACTAATGCCCAAATCATTTGAAAAGCACTTTTAGTTACCAACAAAACCATATTTATTAAGCTATCTTTTATAGCAATTAAATGCTTATTGATTCTTTCACTATTTCCTGAAAGTAAAGCTCCCACAAGACCTACAACAGATCCAAGTAATTTCACACTTTCATAAATAGCCATAAATGTGTTTTGTATTATTTCGCTTTTAGAAATTACATTCCACAAAACTTTAAAGGCTGGTACGAGGTCATTTGCAACAATATCGTAAACACCTACAAAAAGATTTTTCACAACTTGTAATGCAGCTCCCCAATCTATAGTATTTTTTGCACTTATCAAGAAAGTTTTTCCTGCAGTAATCATATTACCAGTGAAAGTTTTTATCTGTTCTACCGAAAGCCCCGTATAATCTAAGAACTCTCTAAAGTAACCATTTCCACCTCTCATTACTGCGTAGATATCTTGTAATGCAAGTGCTACTAAAAGTAATAACCCATACCAGATAGATACAACTGACAATGCTCTACCAAAAATTACGATTACCCCTAATATTGGAATAGCTATTCCAGCTATACTAGATGAAAATATCATTAATTCTTTTGTAGCTCTATGAAGCCCCTCCCACTTACTTAGAAATTTAACTACAATATCAGCTGCCTTACTTAAGTGGAATCCTAATCTTGCCACATAATCTCCTATTTCTTTAAAGGCGTCGGAGCTGCTGATCATCCAGTTAGCAAACTTCTCTGCAATTGCTCCTACCCAAACAGTTAGTTTAGGGAAGATGTGTAAAACAGAAGCTTTCAATTGTTCATTAAAAAATCTAAATCTGTTTGAAGTCTCATTCTGAGTTCTTATTAAATCTCCAATGGCATTTTTCGATTGATCAACTGCTACTTTGTATCTTAAATATACTTTAGTAGCCTCTGTCATTGTTTTCCAAGACTTTTTAATACCTAGCTGCTCTGCTTTTCTTTCTAGTGTAGCTTGTGTTAAAACAACTCTTAAACTTCTAAGAGCTTCGTGGTTTCCTACGAGTCCTGAAAGCATATTGTGCATTGCTGTATCAAACGGCACGTTATTCCAAGAAGCTAAATCTAAAGCCAATCTTGTAATCTGCTCAGATAATCCCAAAGCACCCTCCTGAGTGTATCCAAAACCTACTAATAAGTCCTGAGCACTAGATAAGTACTTTTTAACGGATGTCTCACCGAGTTTTAAGTCTTCCTGCATTTTCTTCGCAACTGCTGATGCTCTATCATATACTGTTGCAAAGGATACATCGAATTGATTTCTAATATCTTCTGCCGCGGCTGCCAACCGTATACCTGAGGTTGTAATCCGCGTTAAAACCCCTGAGATAACTGCACCCATTGCCGCTACTTCGAATCTGGTGGTCACTAAACTAACTCTTGCTCGGTGCATTGCTTCTGTAATTACATTACCGAAACGCCCCATTAATCCAGTTACTTTAGAAATTTGAGCTTCGACTTTATTAAATGTATTTTGAACATGCATCCCAAAGTTTGAAAGATACCCACTACCTGTTCTAACAGCTTTATTAAATTTTGCCTGCATCTCAGTAGCTCTTTTTAGAGGTCCAGTAAGGGCTGCGTACTCTATAGTGTAACGCGCTTTTCTATTTAAGCTTGATTTTGCCATACAACCTCCTTATGATTTACTAGCTTCTTTTGCAGCAGCTTCTTCCTCTTCACTAAGAACAACTGCCGCATAATAAGCTTCCATTAATTCATCTAATGTCAAATTATCTACTTCTGCCTTTGACATTTTACATTTAATAATCAAGAACCACCGGAATTTATTGTAACCGGTGATTCTTGCTCTGTAAGCCTTTTCATTCACAATTTTCTGAATGTTAAACTCTTCGTCTTCAATTTCCTTAGTTTCTTGGGGCATTACAAAAGTTATCGAAACCTTCAATAACTTGATCTATTTCATTTGGAGTAAAATCATCAACTTTATATTGCTCCTCAGTTCTTTTTAAGATTTCCTCCACATATCTTTTTAGCATTACTTTTCCTCCGGCACCTTGTGCTTTTGTTTGCATATCTAAGTAATAGCTTGTAGGAGTAAAAATAAATGATATTATTTTATTACCTACTTGTATTTGATTACTCTTTAATTCTTGTTTTATACCTTCCATACTAGCCTCCTACGCACTAACATTTTCTAACGCTTTAAATACTACATCTACATCCGTTAAGATTAATTGCCAAGTACATTCTCCAACTTTTGCAGCTCTCTCAAAATCTGGTATGTTTTGTACATAAGCATATGTTGTAACCGTACCCAAGTCACCTGCAAAGTTTAAATCTACTACAGCTGCCGGGAATCCTTTATCAATCAGTGCTAATCCTTTTAAAATAGCATTAGAAGCACTATTATTCATTATAGTGATCTCCATAGTACCCGTATTGTTAGCACTTTTATTTACAGTTACATTCCCATCAGCACCTACTGTTGCTGAACGCATATCATCGGTTCTGTTAACTTTTACCATTGTATCTTCACCGAAATCAGTTATTTGAACCCCGCCTAAAAGCACTTTTATAAGCGTAGGATCATATCCTTTTGGTTTACCCATCTACTACACCTCCGCCACAATATTGATTGTAACTTTTTCAACGAAACCTGTGAAAGTACATTGTATTTGATACCCGTTTACGATTCCGTTAGCTCTATCATTTGTAGGAATATCCTCTCTTTTTGGAGTGTATACAGTGTAATCAAGGATTACTCCTCTTTCAACTTTTCCTACATTTAATACTTCTTTCATTGCATCTGTGATAGCTGCTAAACCATCATTACTCATGAACACACCTTTATCATTATGAATAACCTTTGCAAGAGCTTCTTTTAGTCTTACAACTAACCAGTCTTTTAAGACTTTAAAGTGTGCATAAGTACCTTTTGTTGTTTTACCTGTCCAAGTTTCTACTCTTTTCATATAAGTAGTGACTGTACAGATGTTTCCTTTTTCAAACTTAGTTACATCTGATGCAGGATATCCACCATCTGGTACTGTATTTAATGATTGATAGAAGAATGGCGCAGTACCTTCTAATACAGGAGCCATCTTTCCGATTAGAGCACAATCTGCAAAAGCATCCTCACCAGAAATACCTTTATGAGCCATTATTAGACAACCCTCATTGTTTAATGATTTTGCCTCTGCTACTAAAGTATCAGCCTCGGCATCCTTAGCTGCTCCTGCAATATAGAAACCTACTTTTGCAGCGTAATCATCTGCGATTACTTTTCTATCAGCTGCATCTCTCAAATCTGTACCAACATAATAATGAGGTACATTAGCCGCTTTTATAGCTTCAAGTACTTTTTTACCTTTAGATGGAGCTGCTTCTGCACCACCACTAATACCCATTACATAAAGGGTTTGAGCTCTCTGCGCTAATAACTTAGCAGCCATTTTATAGATGTTGTCAGAAGCAGTTGCATCGTCTCCTAAATCATCTATGCTAGAAATTTGTTTTAATTTCATAGCTTTGTCTGTAGCTATTAAAAAAGGCGTTGAGAGATCTGTTTGAGTAATCCCTTGTGTTAAATCCGTAATATTAATTACTATTGGATCCATTTATCCACCTCCACTATTTTTCATAAGAAATTTGAGGGTTAACCTCAACAATTTTTGCAATAACATCATTATAAATTTCAGTAGATCCTGTTAACGTCATTGTCATACGATACCTATCTTCTATTTTTGTTTTTAATTCCACAGACATATCTTCTATTTCGCTAAATGCATTTACAAACAATCCTTGTATTTTATACATCGGAAATAACAGATCATAATCCGCGTGCATTTTACCTCTTATCTGCTGTAACTTTTCATATGCAAGATTATCTTGCGGAGATCCTACACTAGTAATCACCACATCTAGTTCGAATTGCTGTGTTATTGTTCTTCTGCCTGTTGTTTCAGTCTCTTTCACTACCTTTTGGTCTTGACTTTGTATAGCGAAAAATTGCGGCATTTGTACATCTACAACAATTCGAGGATATTTTAGTTTGATACCTGTGTAATCATAGTTTGCCAAGTGCGTTTGACATCCTGCGATATCTTTAATGCATTGTGCTAAACCTTCTTCAATTACGTTTTTATTAAGCATCGGCATCTACCTCTACTTTACTAGCATAATAATCAGCTATGTCGCAGATATTTGGTTCATTTCGCACAAAATAAATTTCATAGATCTGTCCCTGGTATTCTATTTTATCCCCTTGTACTAATGCTATACTGCCTGGTGTTTCTGTTTCGATTAGTGGTATTTGCGATCCTGCAAAAGTCTGTAGATAAATATCACCAATATTTACTTTACCCCCAGGTCTAAAGGACTCTTCTGTACCGTCTATTAGAGCAATACTACCTTCTATCTTATATGTTACGTCCTTACTGACTGGTTTTATAGCATCTGGATCATTAATAATTCTTTTGTGCACTGTTACCGGTTCTAAAAAATTTTTTAATCCGCTGTATAACCTCATAATCATTTTTTCTTCCACCCCTTAACGGAATATCCTAAAGAATTTGCCAACTCTCCAGTATCCATTAATGGATTTGGATGTCCTTTTTCCTGAACTGTTAATGGGTGGTTTGCTTTGTGCGAACCACTTTCCATATACTGCTGTATCTTACTAACTACAAAGGCACCTATTCGGTTCATTGCCTGTCTTCTTGTAAGTTTTTGCATGTGCACTTGCTCAGTTAACTCATCCATAGTCTCCCATATTTCTACTATATATTCATAAATTCCTGCAGATATAAATGGTCTTGCAGGAATTTTTATATATCTTGTAGATTTCTTCAGTGGATAGCCTTTAAGCGCAAACCATTTTCTTAAATCGGGAGTTACTGGAATCCCTGGACTATCATATCCAAATTCATTAATAATTGCTTTCATAATATTTTCTGGTGATGCGTTTGCCGCAATACCAATATCTAAGGTTAAAGTACCTCTCAAATCTTCCAAAAGATCATTTAAACCTAGAGTTGCATCTCCTACTACTTTTATTCTACAAGGTTTCATACCTACCACCTTCTGTAACGCCCGCCAGGATAGTCTGCGAAAGATCTTCCTAAAGGCTCGTTCGGATTATTTCCTACAAAAAATGGTTCAGTGATCGAATAAAGTTTTAATAGTCTCAAAAACTCTTGTCCGTAAGAAGTTCCTACTAATGAAGCATTACTTGGCGTAATCTCAGCGCCCCACTTTACTAGTGCAGATCCTTGAGAAGTAGTTCTTTTTTCAAAAAACTCTTGCTTCTTATCTTTGTACGAGTTTATTTTAATTGCCCCCGCACCAGAAGTACCTACTGAACCTTCAGCAACTTCTGTGAAATTTTCTTCTGAAAATGTTTGAGATCTTTGAAACAGATTTACTGCGCAGTAATGAGCTGCCAAGTAAGCCGAAGCTCTGAGTTTAACCACATTCTCTTGTGTTTTAAATGCTTCTTGGCAGTCAAACATTGCATCTTCTACGAAGGTTTTAACAGAGGTTTCTGGGATTTTTGCGCTTTCAGGACAGATTGCTTTTACCCTCTCTAATACATTTTCTTTTGTGTATTCTACTATCGCATCACCCATTAAAATCTCCTCCTATTCCTATTATGGTTGTTTTATGTAAGTTATTGCTTGCTCATGGTATACTAGTAATCCAGCTGTTCTAGCACCAAAATTAATTTGTGTATTATCAGCTGTATCCATATGCTCTGATATTTGTTTTGGAGCCATTACCATTGCAATCTCTAGGTTTGACTTGTCAGCATCTAGGGCAATCATCATTGGTTCGCTTCCACCTTTGATTGCATCTAGATCACTGATTGGTTCAATGACATCGAATAATGCTTCCTCTCTTACATAAGATAAAACTGTTCTTGGATTTTGCTCAGATATTCCTCTTGTGAAGTATCCCCAGTATGATTGAGGTACTAATAACATATTTGCCATCCAAATATTATCCTCATCAGTTTTTACTTTGATAGCTCTAAGTTCTTCTAATAGCGCAAATCCAGTCATTGCTTTAATGCTCTTTGTAAAAGTATACTCTTTTGTACCCTTTAACCCTGCAATTCCAACAATTTTAGCTTTAGCATCTCCTCTAAAGATGATTCTGTCTATTAGTTGGTTAATTTTATATCTGATTTCAGATACTCTGTTTACATTGAATTTTTGTTGTCCTGCAGCTATTGCTTTCTTTTCAAGATCAGAAATAACTAATCCTTGTTTAATAGTTACAACTTTTGTAGTAACGTCTTCTACAAAGTCGTTAATTAAAGGAATATCTTTTGATCCTTCAGCTACAATTGCTGCTTCTCCTTCTGCAGTATATTTTTCCCAAGTTATATTTTTTACATATTCAGGATAATCTGTATTTACATAAAATAATCTTGTTGCTTTTAATTCTTTTTTGGGAGTAGTTACAAATCCCTCTTTTATAATTTGATACACACTTGCTGGTAATCCATCAAGTCTCATTTGTGAATCTACTACATTACTTCTCATGCTTTACCTCCTGGTTATATTTGAACAGTGTTGCTGCTGCTCCAAATAATTGAATTGAAATACACTCATTTGCTTTTCCATCAGATTCTGCCACAGCATCTATTAAGAATGCCTCGTTTGATCCTCCATTTGCTACTGGGTAGTTTTTATAAGCATCTATGAATCCACCTTTGATTACACATATTCTATCTCCGGCTTGTATTCCTAAAGATCCGCTAGCTACTTTACATATTACTGACCCTCTTGTAACTATTCCTACAACATCCCCTGCTGCATATGCATTTGGATAAACTGCATTTTTAGCTACTGGTCCTGTATGCGTTTTTGTGTAGCTAGTTGCTTCTTGTGAGAAAGCAGTGATTCCTAAAAATTGTTTAGAAGCTCCCGATTCTCCTGGAAGTAATACTTCTCCTTCTTTTCCTGTCTTTGAAACTATACCATATCCAAATGGTATTGTTGTTTCTAAATCTGCTGGAACGAATCCAGTAGTCATTGACATATTTTCTAATCCACCTTTAGCTGGTTTTCCTAAATGATTTTCTGACCAAGTTTGTGCCATGTCTTAACCTCCTTATTTTCCTGTTCTTGTATAGTGGTTTGATGCAGCTCCAGTAGCATCAATACCCATTGTATCTGTTCTTACTTCTTCAGCTGATCCGCTACCTGATACCATTACTGTTGGGTAACCATCTCTTTCTAAATTTTCTTTTAATACATCCATTCTTGCTTCTAAATAAGCTTCACTCTTAGTATCGAAGTTCTCATTTGGATACATTTTTGTTAATGCCTTTAACATTAATTCTTTTGAATCTGTTCTATGAGATTCTTCTACACCAGTGATTTTTGATACAAATCCTGCTAAAGAAATTGCTTTTAAAATTCCTTCTTCTGTAGGAGCTGCATCTAATCTTGCTTGTAGATCTGCTACTTTTGCTCTTTCAGCTTCTAATTCAGCTTTTGTAGCATCTCTTTCTCCTGTAATTGTGTCAAGTCTTGATTGACTTTCAGTGTTAGCATTTGCTAACTGAGCTCTTAGCCCTTCATTCTCTGATCCTAATGCATCTAATCTTGCTGCAATCTCTTCAGGAACTTCGAATGTCTTTCCATTCAAATTGTAAGTTGCCATGTTTACATCCTCCCTTGGTTTTTGATCCGGATTAGACCCAGGACCATTTTGATCTATTGTATGTTTTTTTAATTGACTAAAAATATTTGTATTTGTATCTGCTCTGAATGCGCTATCAATTGCTGATTTACAAATTGTGTCTAGCTTTAACCCTAAATCTTCTCCACCTCTAGCATCTGCTCTATCACAAAATGCCACATGGTTTATTCTGATGTTTGAGTTATATCCATCGTATGCTTCTCCGTTTATTTCTCCTGGTTGCCATACAAATTCTTGCGAATATCCTATTGAACATCCATCTGCTAATCCACTTAAAACATAAGCTTGTAAATCCTTATCAAAGATTTTAACATCCATTACTAGATACATGTTATCTTCAACCCATGCTTTTCCTATTGTAACACCTTTTGTGTATATATCCCAGTTAACGGAATCAAGTAATCTCCATGGATGATAGTAAGTTACATAAGCACCCTCAGCAGATGCCATAGTATCTTCTGAAAATAACTGTTCTGGAAGAATTGCTTCTCTCATTGTAAACCAGTTTCCATCAGTATCCATGTACTCATAATCTCTTACACCGACTTTTGCAAGCCTTACGGTTACAATTTTGGCGTCATCGGTTGGAGAATCTCTAACTGTATCTTTATTAAACGTACCTCTAATTATGTGGGTCGCTTTTTGATCTCTTAGCTTACTCTCCATTAGTACCTCCTTCACCATTACCATCGCCGGAACTAGTTCTACCATTAGCAACGGCAGCGGCTTCACCCGGCGTAAAATTACTACTGATTGTTTTTAAAATTTGCTCTGTTTTTGCTTCATTTAGATTTACTTCAGATTCTAATTTACGAATCTTAGCATCCATTTCATCTGAAACATCCCACAGAGGTTTGAAAATGATTTTGTATTTAGGATCTTCTGTCCCTTTCTCTTTGAAGAGGGCGCCAATTACCCATTTTAATACAGGTTCTACTACAATTCTTTGTAACGCCACAAGTCTTATGTAATACGAAATGTGGTCGTACTCGGCTCCTGCAACCTTTCCTTCAGTTTTTCCTAATAGGATTGATTTTGGAACTCTTGTAGAACATGATATCATTTCCCATAAAATATCAGACATTTCTTGAACTCTTGGTAAATCTCCTGGCGTCTTAAACTCTAAAGTTTCCGAATCATCAATAGCTACCAAGTCGTTAGTTGCAAGTGTCTCTCTTAAAAGTTTTACTCTTTCTTTATAAACATTGATTTTTGTAAAATCAACGTTTTTAGTTTTTAAAACTTTAAATAGCATTGAGTGTGCTATCTCACCAATTGACCAAATTAGTGTTCTTTGAGCATCTAACGCAAGTTCCAACGGAACTAGTACTGAATGTCCGAACACCGATCCTAGCTGTGGTCTTGTGGATAAAAATTTTACTCTTGAATTGTGTACTTCTGCGTTATTCTTCAAGGTAAAAGATTCAATTTTTCCAAAGTCCTTATCGAGCAAGAAGTTATTTACCTTTGCTCTTAAAATTACGAATTGGTTCCACGTATTTAAAAAGTTAACTTTCTTGATCTTTGCTGGATCTAGAGGCTTGTTACTAATATTTCCTGGGGTTGCTGTATTTACATCCATATACATAATAGCACTACCTGTTGCGGCCTCATCTACCAGATATTGATACAAGTTTTTGTGCATTTCCAATTCTCTTAATCTATCTTGTATCCATGCATTATCTTCATGTACTTTTTTGTCTGTTAATCTTGATGCATCTTCATCTACTCCCTCATCTACAATGTAAAACCAATTACGTAAGCAGTCAGCGGCAGGATATTCTACAGCGTTTCTTGCCACACTATTGATTTTTAGGATCCCGGCTATTTCCTCGGGCTTTAAAGTGTTGAGGTATTCAGGACTTATTTCTACGAAATCATCCCAAGTACTATACAAGGGTGCATAAGTATTTATATTGCCTCTGCTTATTTTTATATCTGAACCCAGGCTGACGTCAGTTCTAGTACTACCATACAAAGTACTTCCTGGGCTATTTGGTTGTCTTCTCTTACCCTTTGACATCAAAACCTCCTAACGTTTGTTTTCTAAGTTCATATTCCAGATACCTGAGTTTCCTTCAATATCAGATAAATATTTTCCTGCATGTGCAACTACGTCGACCATGTCATCGTGTTTTACATTTGGGAATTTAGCTAGCTGATCTTCAAAAGCTACTAAGTTTGGCATTTTTACGTAGTGGTAAACTTTACCTCTCTCATAATATGTCAATATTTCAAAACATCTTGCGACCTTATCTTTATGCGCTCCTATAGTTCTCAATGGTATATTTGTCTTTCTAAAGGCTTGCTCTAAGAAAATTCCACTTTGCTTTTCCTCAACTACCTGGAAGTTTGCGCCCCATCTTGTTCTGTAGCTTACAATTGCTTCTGGTTGTTTTGGTACTTCTAAACGTTCATTAAACATATCCATAATCAGTACATCAAAATCTGGTGTAATTATGAAATGCCCCATTCCCGTAAAGTCTGAAGATTCCTTTTCTTTAAGTGCCGTATCGATTGTTTGGAAAGACCAGCACTCATGTTTTCTATAACGCCTTGTTTTTAAACCATCAAATAATACAAGAACATCTCCCTGAATGTCGAAATACTTGTAATAAACTGTCTTGAACAAGTTTCCTCCATCAATTACAGGTCTTTGCTGATAAAGTGCACTAAATGTTCTTTTTTGAGCTCTTACTGAATCGAAGAAAGTTGAATCGTAACCATTCTCTGGCCATAACGGTTCACCGTTCTTTCTTTCAAGTAAGTCTACATCAGGATTCTCACACTCTGCTGGCAAATTGACTAATAACCAGTCATTTTTATCTTGATCTTCAGTTAATAATCTTCCTATAAGATCATCATCATGCCAACGTGTATGTATAACAATAACCATCTTCACGCCCTGTAATCTTGTTTTCAACGTGTCTTCCCACTCATTCCAAACATTCTGTCTGATGAGGGCTGAATCGGCTTCTTGTCTATTCTTAAACGGGTCATCTATTATAAGTAGGTCAGCTCCAAATCCTGTAACTGATCCTCCTATACCTGTACCAAGAAATCTGGCTCCTAGAGATGTCTCCCAAGGTGATTTAGATTTTGTCTCAGTACTTAACGCTACCCCAAAGAAATCCTTACCAAGTGACTCAAACTTTTCTTTATTTTTTGCACCAAATTTAACCCCTAGATCCGCTGAGTACGATGTTGCTATAACATGTCTTGTAGGATCTTTTGCCATGAACCAGCTCGGAAATGTTTCCGAGACAGTTCTTGACTTTAAGTGCCGTGGAGGCATTGTAATGATTATCTTGGTGAATCCTTCCTTATCTCTAAACTCCCCTCTTTCCGCTCTTGTTAGAATGTTACACAATAATCTAATGTGTTTACCCTCAATTAGCGGATTAGAAGCTGGGAAAGATAGCTTGAGATATGTATAGAATGAGTTTTTAATCAGATATTTTACCAATTCTGCGTATTCTATTCTCTGTGTTTTATTAAGTTTAGCTGGATCTATCTTAGAAACCATGTCTTCAAGTTCTGAAATTTCTCCTAATAACATGGCGTCATATCTTAGATCAAATCTGTTAAAATGCTTCTCATCCTCTGTTGGAAAACCTTCAAATGGCTCTTTTTTAGGCGCTTCTTGCTCATTTTCCGCCTTAATCTCCATTAAAAAGGCTTTTTCTGAGCGTTGTTTTTCCCCAGAGGCGTCTACACTGTCCCATAAACCCATTTAAAGGCCCCCTTTCTACTTTTTTACTTAGTAAATACTCCTTTAAAATATTATTAACGGGCCTTTATTACTAATTTTCCCGTTAATTTTATAAAAAAGCCGCACCAATCAAACAAAACAAGGAGATCGGTGCAAGCTTTTGTAACTATTTATTAGTAGCACCAACAAGTCTTTTTGCAATATCTGCAGCAGCTTCAATTGTACCGATCTTTTCTTCTGTACTTCCTGGAGTAACAGCTCCTGAAGTGCTTTTAAGTACATCTGAATATTTACATAAAAGTTCTAATCCTTTTATTGATTCCTTCATAGGTAATTCTGCTAAAATTTGCTCTCTTTCGGCGGTTACATAAGGATCTTCATCAGCTAACAACGGTTGCTTATAAGCAATCTCTGCGATGTGTAACAACGTCCTACTGTTCGTTACGCTCAATCTTCTGAATCTAAAACCTTTTTCCTTCGCCACAATTTCTTTCACTGTTGGGTGCTCTAGAGTTTTGGTTGCGTCTGCAATTGATAAATTAGTAGCATCAGCAGCCACTTCCGTATCAAAATTTTCTAGATATTTCTCAATAAAAGCAATCTGTTCTATTGATAAATCTTTAAAATCTGCGGTATTTGTACCCATTTAATCGCACCTCCTAACTCTATTTCTATAATATAATTATATAACGAAATTTTAAAAAAAGCCACTAAAATCTTCCTTTCACATAAAAAATTTTTAAATCGCGTACCCCCAGAGCCCCATTCCCTACCACATAGTTCTCATTCGTTTTATTTGTTGGGCGGTTTGTTTGTTGGGCGGTTTGTTTGTTCGGGCTTTGTAAGTGCCTTAAAAAATTTATTGGCGAACGGAGGGGCTTCGTCCTTTTTATTACGGAAGTTTCTACAATAGTCCTTATAGTAAACCATACCATTTTAATCTATACCATCTTAGGTATTTCGATTTATTATTAAATATTATAGAATTTTTTATAGATTATTATTCTAATAATTATAAAAGTAATCTATTAAATTTTTTATAATATATAATATTTTTCTAAAAACTAAAATGGGATACATTAAAAGGTTGAGACTGAGGGGTTTTTGAAATTTTTATATATTTTTTGGACCCAGAAAAATTCGCTTTTCCTTATTTTAGATCGAATTTCATTTTATAAAACGTCCTTATAATACGCGGAAGAGCCAAGAAGCAGAAACCAATGTGGTGAGAGTCGAAATGTGGTAGGAAAAAGTTTGAGACTCAAGGGTTTTAAAATAGGTTACCATGGTAGAGCCAGTTAAAAAAGTAATTTTGCGCCTCCAATCCTTTGATTTTCAAAATATTAGAGACAAAAATAGTTTGGGCTTCAAAGTATTTAATAATAAAATAGTTTGTAAATCAAAATATTTTAGTAAAAAATAAAAAGAGAGTAAAATTATTTTACTCTCTAATTATTTTATTAACAAAGTTGGATAGTTAAACTATTTTGATTTACAAATATTTCGATTGTAATAATATTATTTTTAGTATCATTATCTATATTTATTTTAGTAATAGTATCTATTTCTAAACTTAATAGAGATACTTTATTAAAATAAATGTAAAATAAATTTTCATCTAGATAAATTTGAAAATTATTTTCTAAATTTTCATTTTTTAAATCTATACTATTTAGAGTAAAGTTAGTATTGATATCTAGATATTCATAGTTACCTAAGTTAGTTTCGATTAAATTAATAATATTTTCGATTTTTTTAGTATACATTTATACTCACTCCCTTTAGTATATTTTATTAATTTTTATTTATAATTATTTATAATTATTTATAATT
>UMFG01029344.1_pt1 | contig 57043 bp, 47 predicted proteins | sample 1964961 | NCBI WGS metagenome assembly UMFG01 (sample SAMEA4836041, study PRJEB28245) | human gut metagenome | biome: gut microbiome; material: fecal sample | place: Denmark | collected 2008
TACAGGACTACATTAGTACCAACATAGGTGAATGTTTTAATCCAAATCTAAATAGTTTTCTTAAAATACCGATAAGGATAAAAAATAGTGACGGAGATCGTATTCGATCCCCGTCTTAAAGAATTTAAGAACTCATCGAAAAAAATTCCCTCATTTCAACAATGGGAGTATGTCCGCGTTCTTCAAGAAAATCTAGAACCCTCATGGCCGATGTATTGATGACATTGGTATCATCCAGCCCCGCTTCTTTCATAATTTTGATTGTTTCCTCAAAATTGCCCAAAAAAAACGCAATGTGCGAATCAGTGCCCAAAGAAATGATATTTCCTATTTTTTTTGCAAGTTTGGCAATTTTTACACAATTATCATGGCTTCCGTATCGAGTATTGACGGATGAGGAGGAATTGATCTCTACTGCTACCTTATTTTCCTTTGCACAAGCCAATACTGCCTCATAATCTACAGGATATTTAGGATTTCCTGGATGCGACCATATATCAACAAGACCAGATTTTAACGCATTCATTACAATCTCAGTATTGGTCGCAATATCATCAGAGGGTTCAAGGTTTGGATGAAAGCCCGCAAGAACTATATCCAGTTTACGCAATATAGCTTCGTTGAGAAGAAGAGAACCGTCGGCTGCAAAATTGGCTTCAACCCCGCGCAGTACAGCTATCCCTTCAGGCAGTCTCGGAACTACCTTCAGATTTCCAAAATGCCAAGGGTGAGTTTCGTCGGAAACACCTGGACCGTGATCCGTATTGGCAAACATTACAATCCCCTTTTCCTTGGCCAAGCGTATATAGTCGTGAATGGTGCTGTACGCGTGGTGGCTTACTAGAGTATGCGTATGCAAATCAATAAGATAACTCATGTCCTTACTCCAGGATCGGTACCCAGTGATCATCACGATGGGCGGAAAAACATAATTCAAGTTGTTCGACGGTGGTGGTTCCTAAACGCAATTGCTCCAACGGTAAATCCTCATACGCAAAAAAGGCACATTCCGACGTTTCATCAGTTGGTGTAAAAGAAAAAGCACTTGGAGCACACTCTATGAATACTTTGACCACTCCGAATGTAAATTTTGGAGTGTTGTGACGATTTCTGTCCAACACGGCAATGAGTTTCAGAGGCATCCCTTCCATACAGGCCTCCTCACGCAATTCCTTCAAGGTATTGGAAACTACGGTCTCTGTATCATCGCACCACCCTCCGGGTAAATTCCATTTACCGGATATTTTTTCCTTAACCAGCAAAATTCTACTCTTCTGGTCAAAGACGGCTGCACGGGTATCAACCTTCGGACAGGCATAACCTTTATCGAATGAAAAAGCTTCTCGTACTTTCTCTTTAGGAGTCAATGTCATGAGAGCCGTCATTTCGCAAGCTATTTCTCTAAGACGCGTAAAACGTTCAATATCAAAAATATCCTTTGAATATGCTAGACCTATCTGCCCAATAGCTTGAATCTCGCGCGCCCAAGAAAACCACATTGCGTCTTCGTCTTTATGCGAAAATACAACCGCGGCGAGATCCCATGGAGTAGTTAAAAACCAGTCGGGCCTAAGACTGCAGCGTCCAGTGTATCCCCACATGGCAAGGGCAAAATCAACCCCCGCCGCACGTGCACAAGCTAAATCTTCGGCGGTATCTCCTACAAAAAGGACCTCTTTAGGATCTGCACCGCTTATCTTTAGATATTTTTTCAAAATATCGGGTGCAGGCTTAGCGTTTTTTACATCTCGTGCGCATAAAGCCGTATCTATGTATTGCTTAAGTCCTATCGGAAAGGCTTTTAGATCATCCGGAAGAAATTCATCGGTAACACTGTCTCTTGATGTTGCTATCCCCTGCTTGATCCCCTTGTGCTTTAAAAATGAAATAACTTCGATGACGTGATTGAATGGTTTTACTTCATTCTGATATTTAAAGCATCTCTTACACCAAGCCCGCAATAAAGGCTCTCGCGTGCAGGACGAGATCTCCAACTCGTCAAATACGCTCTTTGCACTCCTTGCAGCAAAGCGTGACAGTTCTTCGTAGGCAATTGCCTTTTGAGGACAAACAATACTTAAAGCATCATGTAAAGACTGTAAATTGGCATGATTGCTGTCATAAATCGTTCCATCCAAATCAAAAACCACATGACTGTATCGGCTCATCTCATACTCCGCAAATTATGTACGCTTGGCATTAATCACCTTAATGCCACTTTGAGAGGCAACGAAGTGTACGTCAAAACCATATAGCAACGCTCCATAAATGCGTTTCTCTTCATGATCGCCTTTATATGCCGGACGCGGATCCTGAGCTAATGTTTCCTTGATCGCAATCAACTCTTTTTCGTTTAATGCCCCCAAATCCTGTAGTGCCTGAGCAGAAAAAGAAACCTCATGCAAATTAGGAGGCTCAGGAGCAAAGCCTCCCTCTGCATCAGGAACTGCATCTACAAAAGGAATATATGGCTTGATATCTATAACAGGGGTTCCGTCTACCAAATCTGCGCCAGAAACCTCAAGAATTACCGATCCTTCTCTAGAAATAACCTGTTCAAGCTTAATTACGGATAAGCCCAACCGCGAAGGACGAAAGGGAGATCTGCTTGCAAAAACTCCTATTCGCTTATTTCCGCCTAAGCGAGGAGGTCTTACCGTAGCCTTAAATCCCTTATATTCCACTCTGTCAAAAAGAAAAATAACATGAATATGACTAAAGCCTTCAAGACCTTCAAAGGCCCGAGGTGCGGAATACGGCGGATAAAAATGAATAAAGGATCGTGCATTAGGAGCAAGTCCAGGCTGCCTAGGAACGGCAAATTTCTCCCCGTAGGGTGAACTTACGTATCCTATTGGGAAGATCGTTATTGATTCATGTTGATTCAAGGATTTCAATCTTCGTTGATTATAAGAGCATCGGCATAACATGACCACGAAACAGCACATGCAGGAGTGTTCTCAAGACGAACGCATTTTTTAAAACGAATGGCATTGGCATTGAGATCTACTGCTTTAATTTTAGCATCGGTACGAGCTTCCGCTGCAGTAGCAACGGGATCATTTTTACGCGCTTGGCATGATAAGCCGGTCACCATACCCTTGTTCTTATAAGGTTTGTTCTGAAGTATTTCATCATCAACTTCAGTCACTCCCGAGGGCTTGTAATATTCTTTAAAGTTTTCAGGATCCAAATTGGTATGAAAAGAATAGCTACTGCATCCGCTCAAAAGTAACAGCAATGGTAATACAAATAAATTCTTCTTCATAAAAAAACAGGCAGGTCTGCTCCTGCCCGTCCTCAAATATTGATAATTAAATCAGGCACTGAAATGATCTGCAGCAGCGGCGATACGAGCAAGAGAACGCTCACGGCCACAAAGCACTAAAGTATCGCCTATTCCAGGAGACATAGCCGTACCAGTAATGGCAATACGTAAAGGCTGTCCTACCTTGCCCATACCGATCTCACGACGTTTGGCAAGGTCGGCTAAGGATTCATCTATAGCTTTAGCATCCCATGACAACAATGCTTTTAAGGTATCATACGCATCGCGTAATATCTCTACCGATCCTTCCTTCATCCATTTTTTTACACCCGCAGGATCATATTCGGAGAAATCTTGATAATAGCATGCACTCTTTTCTGCCATCTCTTTTAGAGTATGGGTTCTCTCGGCGTATGCCTTGACCACGTCATCACAGGAAGGCCCCACTGAAAAATCATTAATGCCCAAACGTTCCAAGTGCCATTTAAGTTCTCTGCCGACCTCCTCTGCAGGCAAAGTTTTCATATAGTGCGCATTGAGCCAGTCAAGTTTTTTGGTATTGAACCCAGAAGCACTCTTGGTAATTGCCTCAAGGGTAAACAATTTTTTCATCTCATCGACAGTAAATATTTCCTGATCACCGTGACTCCATCCCAAACGAACAAGATAGTTCAACAAGGCCTCGGGTAAATAACCGTCCTCTCGATACTGCATGACACTCACAGCCCCGTGACGTTTGGATAGCTTGGTACCATCGTCACCCAAGATCATGGCTAAATGCACAAACACTGGGACAGGTGCCCCCAAAGCCTTGTACAAATTGATCTGACGCGGAGTATTGTTTACATGATCATCACCGCGGATGACATGAGTTATCCCCATATCCCAATCATCGACAACTACACAAAAGTTGTAGGTAGGAGTCCCGTCAGAACGCTGAATAATGAAATCGTCAAGCTCGCTGTTCTTAAACTCTATGTGCCCCTTCACCACGTCATCAAATGAGACAACGCCGTCATCAGGATTTCTGAAACGAACAACATAAGGTTCATCGGGGGAATGTTCCTCGTGATCATTGCGACAATGACCGTCGTAACGCGGTTTTAAACCTGCCGCCATTTGATCCGCTCGCATCTTCTCAAGACGCTCTTTTGAGCAGTAACACTTATATGCCTTGCCTTCTTTTAAAAGCTGATCAATGACTTCCTTATAACGATCAAAACGTTTAGTCTGATAAAAAGGGCCTTCATCCCAATTGAGGTTCAACCACTTCATCGATTCAATTATGGCATCGATGGCAGGTTGGGTAGAACGCTCACGATCGGTATCCTCTATACGCAACACAAAGCGACCGTCGCAATGACGTGCGTATAACCATGAGAATAAAGCGGTTCTGGCACCGCCGACGTGCAAAAAACCGGTGGGAGACGGTGCGAATCTTGTCTTAACTTGCATATTCGTCCTGTAATGCTTAAATTAACAACGGCTTTATAAAAAAATCTTATGTGAAAACTGCGTTATTTTAGCACTTTCACAGCCTCAATTTCCTCGCATGTATAAACCTTGACTCCACCTCGTGCTAATATCCTGAAGAAAACTGCTTAAGGACGCAGTATTAATTCTTAACGGAGTTTTTTTACCGTGATCAAACCCAATACAGTTTTAAGAGGCACTCCGGCCAGCAGAGGTATAGCTTTCGGACGCATAAGCTTTTTAAAACGCAATCCGTCAAGTCCTAAAAAACGCACGGTCGACGATCCTGCCGCCGAAGTGGCACGCTTTGAAAAAGCACGTATTCATGCTATTTCTCAATTGGGAACCTTATATGAGGTTTCTCTTGAAAAATTAGGCGAACAAAACGCTGTTATCTTTCAAATTCATCAAATGATGTTGGAGGATCCCGATTATGTAAACTCGATACGCGAGCTTATAAACAGAGAAAGCGTCAATGCCGAATATGCTGTAGATACAGTTGGTCATCGCTTTGAAGCTCAATTTAAATCCATGATCGGCAACGACTATATGCAGGGGCGAGCCGCAGACGTCTTAGATATTTCGAGGCGCATAAACGAAATATTGATGATGCATTCAGGACAGATCAGAAAAAGAACAATCCAGCTTGATTACGATCATGGCCCCGTGATCGTAGCTACCGATGATTTAGCTCCCTCCGAGACCGTCCAGCTTGATCCACAGAAAGTTGCAGGTATTTTAACTTCGGCCGGTTCTGCCCGATCTCATACCGTAATTTTTGCCCGAACATTAGCTATGCCAGCCGTAATATGCTTGGGGGAAAATAATCTTCATGAAGATCTTGAAGGCCACTTGGCAATAATAGACGGTCGTACCGGTTTCGTATATATCGACCCAGACCCAGCAACTGTTCACGAGTACCTTGAGCGCAAACGTACTGATGATGCCCAAAGAGCTCATCTTGAATTATTCCGCGGAAAGCAAACTCGTACCTTAAGCGGGAGACCTGTCATGCTCTATGCCAACGCAGGCTCCCTTGCCGACATCGAACTCGTCAAGGCCTCCGATGCCGAGGGAATAGGACTGTTCCGTAGCGAATATATATATTTGTCAAGTCAAGATTATCCTACTGAAGACGAACAATTTGAGATCTACAAAAAAATCCTGATTGAAATGAACGGCAAGCGGGTAATCATCAGAACCCTTGATATAGGAGCCGATAAGACGGCAGACTATTTCATGTTAAAACCAGAAAGCAATCCTGCTATGGGTATGCGTGCCATACGTCTTTGCCTTGATAACAAAGAGCTGTTTAAAACTCAGCTACGTGCGCTTTTTAGAGCCTCTATTTATGGAAATCTCGGGATCATGCTTCCTATGATCTCATCCGTTGATGAAGTAAAAAAAAGCGTTGATATCATAACAGAAGTCAAAAAAGAGCTTACGTCTCGCGGCCTTAAATACCGTGATGACGTGTTGCTTGGGATCATGATTGAAACCCCCGCTGCTGCACTCATCTCCGACGAATTGGCTCCTCTTGTGAATTTCTTTTCCATAGGAACCAATGATCTGACCCAATTTACTTTGGCCTGTGATCGACAAAACGGCGATTTAAGTGCCTATATCAATCCTCAGCACCATGCTGTACTGAGACTTATGGAAATGACCATAAAAAATGCACATACAGCTGGTATCTGGGTCGGGGTATGCGGAGAAATTGCTTCCGATGAAAATTTCGTCGCTAAATTAGTACAGTTAGGGATCGACGAGCTGTCGGTCGTACCGTCCAGTATCCTAAGGCTAAGAGCCAGGATCTCCACCCTAGGATGAGTTATGGAGAAATCATTCAATGTCACAGTGTGTTGTTATTTCTGATGAAATCACCGGCGGCGCTTGTGTAGGAGCACTATTGCAAAAAAACGGATGCTCCGTCTGCTCGCTTATGAGTACACAAGGACTTAAAGACAATAATTGCCGCAAATTCGACTGTCTGGTTTATTCCACCAACAGTCGACGTCTGACTGCTGATCAAAGCTATCAAATGGTCTTCTATGCAGCAAGACTTCTAAAATCCACTGATGTAAAAATTTATGCTAAGCGAATTGATCCCGCCATGCGCGGAAATACATGTGCGGAAACACAGGCTTTACTAGATGCCCTTGGAGATCCGGATCGCGTGGCTATTGTGGTTCCTGCATATCCCGCCTTAAAGCGTACTAATGTAGGCGGCTATATGATGATTGACGGAAAGCCTTTGCAAAAGTCCTTGGCCAGCCTCGATGATTTAGGACCAGCCGAAAGCGGACGTGTAGCAGATCTTTTTATCGAAAAGTTTTCATATCGTACCGAAGCATTACATCTGAAAGAATACATAAAGGGTACCGCCTATTTGGCATCCCGTATTTCTTCATTGGCTCACGAGGGTGTAAGAGCCTTGGTAATGGACTGCACCTCGCAGGAGGAAATTAATATGATTGCCGATGCCGTCATAGCGTCCGGCATAAAATTTCTGGCCGTAGATCCAGGTGCGTTCACAGCTACCTTGGCCAGAAAAGTCATGCGTCACAGCGATCAAGACAGTACAAGAGCCTCCAAAATCATGGGAATAGTAGGATTATCAAGTCCCTTAGCCGCGGCTCAGGTGGAAATGCTTCGCCTTGAGGAGAAAGCATTGATCATCACTGTTTCACGTGATGAACTGCTTGCCGACGATCAGCGTCGCGTAGCCGAAATCAATCGCGTAGTTGATGAAATAACCACCAAGCTTGATGACTACCCTATGGCTTTTGCAGTATCTGACGGCATGAACATCCGCGAATCAGAACATGCTGACTTTGACGATCCCAATCCCAGTGCAACTCCATCAGAAGCAGAAATCACTGAAAGTATTTCGGGAGCCTACGGTCAAATTGTCTCCAAAGTAGTTGAAAAATGCCCCGAAATAGGAGCTGTCTATTCGGCTGGTGCTGAATTTACCGTGGCAGTATGCCGTGAATTGAAGTCGGAGGGACTTAGGATCTTAGGACAGGTGTTGCCACTTACTGCCTACGGTGAAATGCTAAGCGGTACTCGTCGTGGCTTAAAATTTGTTGCCTCAGCATCGTCAGCTACTGATGCTTCAACTGTTACAGACAGCATTCAATATCTTAAACGAAAAATGGAAATATGATCTTTAACCTCTCCTCCATCTGTGCAGGAGAGGATCTTGCATTTTCCAAATGCCACAATGCAATTTTATTAAATTTCCTCTACCTAAATTCAAAATACAGAATGTCTATTGCGTTACCAAGCTGTTGCTTTGACAGTGCTATACAAATTTTTCGTCCTAAATGCTGACTTAAATTTGTTAAACGATATTTTTTTATGTATAATTTACGCGTTTTCTGTAAACCATCAGGTTTTATGCGGGCGTAGTTCAATGGTAGAACTGCAGCTTCCCAAGCTGCTAACGCGGGTTCGATTCCCGTCGCCCGCTCCAGATCATAACAACTTTGTGTGGTCGGGGATGTAGCTCAGCTGGTAGAGCGATTGCTTCGCATGCAATAGGTGGCCGGTTCGACTCCGGTCATCTCCACCAAATAAATCTCATCGGCTTTTATAGTTCTTTATCACCAAAGTATTTATTATAGATTTCAAGTTTTCGTCTTTTAATCGTCAAAGTCATATTTAAAACAATTTTATTCCCCCAATACAGGGCGACCGTATGAATAGCCACTGAATTCGATACTGAAACAGCCGCAAACCATGATCACACAAGGGTTGTGCGGCTATTATTTTATTTGAAATACTGCTAATTCTGTTTTTGTAATATTGGCAGTATTTTGGCGTTTATTATGGCTAGAACTTTCCCTGTTTATACCCCTACCGTTTTGAAGCTCTCCGACGAGCAACTTACAAAAGTTCCGCGCGGCCTTCAGGTCAAATACGGCATAAACCGTGTCAGGCAAAAGAACGGTGCCGTCTACGTCACCGAGCGTGCTTACTATATCGATCCTAAAACGCACCAGTCTCACGCCATCGCATCCGTCAAAATCGGAACCATCCCGCCCGGAGAACAGGAGGTGGTGTATGATTGCAAAGAGCCGAAAGTTCGCAAAAACCGCGTTGTAGAAAGCTTTGTGAACAAAGCTCAAATGGCGCTTGGCGACACACGACAGCAGAGCAAGATCAGATTTGCTTTGGATCTCTTTTGGACTGTATGCTTGCTGTGCGCACTAACCGGAAGAACGGATGCTGAATCCATCGCTGATTATTGGAACTCTCATCGTAAAAGTTTGTTCAAAGGCTTTGAAACCGGAGCGGAATACGATATATCGGCCTACACTGTTCTAAAGCTGATGAGCCTGCTGACAGTTGAAAAATCATCGGCTCTGGCCAATACGTTCGTAAAGTCGCGCACCGCTTCTCAGAAATGTGAAGACACTATGCCCACAATCGAGGCCATTGACGGCCAGTCCGTCAGGGCCTCACGCATTGACGGAAAACGATGCGGTCACATCCTCAACCTGTACAACTGCAGCGAGCACAGCTTCATGGGGCAATGCTTGATTTGAAAGCAAGAAAAGCGAAGTAAGCAGCACCCGGGAGCTGTTGGAACCCTACGACTTGCAGGGAACATTGATTACGGCTGATGCCTTGTTTTCCAAACAGAACATGTTCGCAGCCATTGTGAACAAACAGGCTGACTACTGCATTCCGGTCAAAGATAACGCCAAGCTTGTCAAAAAAGCCATCGACGCTACATTCACTGCAACTCTATCCGGCGATGTCCGGCAGGAAAAAAATCCGTCATTTGGCACTGGAAACGAAAATCGAACACGGTCGCATCGAGGAACGTGTCATAGACGTTCTTCCGGCTTCTCTGCCCCCTCAGAAGATGCGCAATCGATGGGTGGGACTTGAAGACGGTTGTATCATTCAATACATAACCAGATGCACGAACAAGAAAACCGGCGAAACAACCACGCAGATCAAGCGTGCAGTAAGCTCAATCCGATGGGACAACGAACATGTTGATGTGATCCTGGCTACCGCTCTGCGCCAACACTGGAGCATTGAAAATAATTTGCACTGGACGCTGGACGTAGCCTTCCGTCAGGATCGCATCCAATGCAAAAACGGCAAATACCTTTATGCCAGATCTTGGTTAAACAAGGCTGCCCTGAATTTATTACAACGTTACAAGGAGATCTCTGGCACCGATAAATCCATTGAGCGGCTGATGGTAGAAATGCACAATTGGACCACTGAATTGAAGTGCCTTCAGATCAGTATGGACTGATATTCATGCAATCGCCCTGTGTACGCTGGTAGCCAGCGGTTTTATGGGAGCAGGAAAAGCTGTCAAAGGGGTCAGCGAAATAAATGCAGAATAATTTGCCATGTATATCGAAGGCTTCGTTAGCGGCGTCATGAATCGCGGCAAAGCATCTCCAGGAGATCGTACTCTAGTAGATTCCTTATATCCTGCGAGCAAAGCCCTGAAGAAGAGCGTTGCAACCGGAAAAGATATTCCAGAAGCTCTCGAGGATGCCTTCAACGCTGCCGTAGGCAGCGTTGAAAAAACCAAAAATATGAAGCCTAAATTTAGAAGAGCCGTATATTACGGTGATCAGGTTTTGGGTAAAGAGGATCAGGGAGCGGTTGTCGGCAAACTGATCTTCGAAGGCTTTAAGACCGCATTAAGCTGATTGCTTACAAAGATTCCTCAAGCAACCGATTTCCTCGGACGTTTTTTTAAAAGACTTCTTTATGTCTTTTTTATAAAAAAAAGAGCTTTTTATAAAAATAATTCATGTAATAGTCCTTAAGCCTCAATTGTAGTTTTCTTGAAGCCTTTCGTATCAAGGCTTTTGAACAAATAACAATATACTGAAGTCAAAGTCTTCATTGCCTCATGTTTGAGGTGACTTTGTTTTACTTGTTCAAAGCATGATTTGGCATCAGCCAGTTTCTTTATGATCTGTTTAATCGTTTGCAAATCTCCGCTAAAAACGGCCTTGATGTAATTTCTAAGCCAAGTACTACTGTATACGGATAGACGATATAGAGAGGATCTGCACCCGTTAAGCGTTGTAACGTCACCTGCAACCAGTTGCTTTAGAAAGTGAGCGGCAAGAGATGCAAAAAGCATAACAAGCATAATGTTTTCTACTCTTGTATTCACGCCCGTAAGATTAGAACCGCTCTTTAACTCTTTGAATAACAGTTCAATTTGCCAACGAATTTTGTAAAGTGAACAAATCGTTTTGGGTGATATTTCCTTAGCAAAAAGATTGGTAACGAAGTTTCGTGCTTGATGCTCTTTTTTAGAATAAAAGCGTATGACACGATAGTGGCTGCCATCACTAAGATTTACTGTTAAATCAACATGATCTTTTATTCTGAATGTTCTAAATTCCTTACACGTAAGTTTCTTGCCTTTGAATAAGTCTGTAAAGTCAGAGCCGTCAATAGTCGCCGTCTCAATTACAGCTGCGCTGTTACTCTTTAGCTTGGTTATAAAGTGATCTCCGCGCTCATCCATTTGTTTGAGCAGAGAGAATGAGCCGTAGCCTGCATCCATAAAATGCAAAATGCGTTTTCCATTTCCATGTCGGACATACTCTGTCTCGTTGGCTGTGGCCGACGTAACACATATTTTGGTAATAGTCCCTGTCTTCATTGAAAACGTCGTTTGTAATCCCATCTGTGCAAACTTTGCCTCTTTCATAGCAGGACTTCCGTCTGGCTCGTAGGTATCTTCTATGAGCTCTGCTTTCTTTGCAGATCTTGTAGCAGGATACTTGCCTGCAAAGTTTTCGTTTATCTTCCAATATGTCCCGTCGTGCAGGTAAATGTCATCTATAAATATACCGTTGTCTTGTAAACGTTCTAAAAGCTGATCTGCATCTGCTCGTCGTGAACATGTAAAAACACGCTCTTGTAGCCTTCCTACTAATGTTGCCATGAATGTGACACATTCTTCCCTACGTAGACGATTATGTAGCGGCTTGTAACAGATTTGTTCTCCTTTTGTCGCCTGACAATTATATTCTGTGACCATTGCTTGAATGGTGTCTCTCTTTTGTGGTGTACCTACTGCGGTAATAAGGGCTGAAACAAACTTAACCGGGTTTAGATTTCCTCGCCTTTGTATAAAGCCGCAGCTCCTTGCATGGATCCCCAGCCATTGGTTGGTTACATATTTAGATAATCCGGTACTTGCAGAAGAGATGGATATGTTTGATAATGCGTTCGACATGGTTTTTACCTCATTTTTTTGACCTATTAAAATGATAGCAAAAGCCATGTCTCCAGTCTGATCTTTTCATCACAAAAACTACATAAGATCAAATAATTATCCCTTATTTACTCCAGTAAAACATTCATCATATTGAGCCGAATTTTGATCTCTACTGATCGATTACATAAAAATAATTTAATTTTTTTGTTGACATCTGTTAAAACCTCGCTATAATGAACCTCGTTTTCTGAACACAACGTTTGAAAAACAAATCTGAATTTTGGGGCCATAGCTCAGTTGGCAGAGCGCTTGCATGGCATGCAAGAGGTCGACGGTTCGATCCCGTTTGGCTCCACCAGTTTCAGAGTCCTTTCAAGTATGGGGGATTAGCTCAGTTGGTAGAGCATCTGCTTTGCAAGCAGAGGGTCATCGGTTCGATTCCGTTATCCTCCACCATTTCTAATTACTTTCTTTTTAACTTTATATTATTTACATACAATTCTGTTTGATTCGAAACTTATGTAACAACCTCTGCATTTGCTATACTTAATAACTATTCATAATTCTTTATAAATTTAAGTATTCGGGTTTAGAAATGCGTCTTAAGCTTACAGTAATTTCGGCAGCAGTCTCGGCTATGTTCTGTACTCAGGTAGCACAGGCAACCGATTTAATGGATATCTATAAGGAAGCCTTTGTACGAGATCCTGTGGTACAGCAATTAAAAGCCGCGCGTGACGCTGCATTTGCAAACCTAGATGTCGCCACCGCTTCTTTATTGCCGCAAGTTGATGTAACCGGTAGCTTTACCGGCACCAGAACTAGCGGAAATGATGGAGTGAACGGCAATAACCGCAAATCGCAGGCCGGTGTATCGCTATCACAACTGATATGGTCACACGGCACTTGGTTAAACCGTTCCATTGCCGAAAAAAAAGCAGAAAAGAATGAACTTGCCTATAAAGATGCGTTACAAAAGCTGATAGTACGCGTATCGCAAGCATACTTTAACGTATTAAATGCGGCCGATACTCTTTCTTATAATCGAGCCAACAACAAAGCCCTCAAAAATCAACTCGACGAAGCAATAAGACGTCTGCAAGTCGGACTTATAGCAGAAACAGACAAACTTGAGGCTCAGGCAGCTTACGATCTTTCTAAAGCCTCAGTAATAAGTGCCGAAAACAATCTTATCAACTCATATGAGGATCTTCGAGCCCTTACAGGACGCTCCGTCACAATCGAAGAGCTTTCCGAGCTAGACGTCTCCAAGTTTTCAACTCCAACGGTGCAGAAGACCATAGGGCAGTTACTTAAAGAAGCTGAAGGAAACAATCTCACTTTACAGCAGGCCGTGATCGAACGTGATATCGCCCGAGATAACATTACAAAGGCGAAATCTGGGCACGAGCCTACATTAAGTCTTAATGCTTCCGCATCAACCGGTTATACTCGTTATGACACCCAAATTCCCGGGTCTAATCAGGTAAATGGCAATGCTTGGAGCGAATCGCTGGGACTTGGAATTAATATCCCTATCTATCACGGCGGTGCAACCTCCGCACAAGTTGAAAGTGCACAGGCTGAATATGTAGCAGCGTCTTCAGCCTTGGAACTTGCTCACCGTAACCTAATAAGCGAAATTAATAACGGTTACAACAATGTCTCAGCCGCCATAAGCTCCGTGAATGCTTATGGATTATCGGTAAAATCGGCAAGCTCGGCCTTAAATTCTACCCTTGCTGGCTATGACGTGGGTACAAGAACAATGACGGATGTACTCGATGCTACGCAAAAACTTTATAATGCCATGCAGAAAGCAGCTGCCGCCCGCTACAACTATATAATGTCGCGTCTTAATCTGAACTACACACGAGGAAATCTTAAGATAGAGGATCTGCAAGCCATCAATTCGGGATTAAAGTAGCACTGACTGTTATCTTTACAAGATATATTAAAAAGGAGCAAAACTAATGGATATTCGTTATTCCTGCAACCCAGAAGATTTCAAACGCTACACGACAGAGCAAATGCGCAAGGAGTTTTTGATCCCTACTTTATTTGAGGCCGACAAAGTTTGCGTCACTTACTCCCATGTGGACCGCATGTGCTGTTTCGGATGCATGCCCGTAACCCGTAGCGTTTCTTTGGATGACGGAATCGATGTTTGGCACAATTTCGGCACAGACTATATTCTGGAACGTCGCGAGATTGGCATTTTTAACGTAGGTGGTGCTGGACGTATCATTGCTGACGGGGTCGTTTATGAAATGGGATATCAGGACTGCCTGTATATAACCATGGGAACCAAAGAAGTAAAATTCGAAAGTGTGGACGGTAATACTCCTGCTAAGTTCTACATGGCCTCAGCTCCAGCTCACAGAGCCTACAAAACCACTTTTATTTCCATGAAAGATGCCAATCACCGTCCTTGCGGCGACAGCAAGAATGCAAATGAACGCACCATCAATCAGTTCATCCATCCAGACGTTCTTGAAACCGCCCAGTTATCCATGGGAATGACTCAATTGCATAAAGGCTCCGTCTGGAACACCATGCCGTGCCATACACATGAACGTCGTATGGAGTTGTACTTCTATTTTGAAATTCCCGAAGATCAGGCCGTTTTCCACATGATGGGTCAGCCTCAGGAAACCCGCCACATAATCATGCACAATGAGCAAGCCGTGATAGGTCCCTCGTGGAGCATTCATAGCGGTTGCGGCACCTGCAACTATACCTTTATATGGGCAATGGTAGGTGAAAATAAGGCTTTTGACGATATGGACGAAATTGCCATAAAAGACTTACGCTGAGATTAAAAGTTCAAAACATAGGGGGGCAAATATCCCCCCTTTTTTTCATCCTTTGCTATGAATATGGCGGGTATTTAAAAGCTTATCTTCAAAAAGCAAGGATTCCAAAGATTCCAAGGTACCATTGCCAGTTTCCGGCATTCTTCTTGAGGTGATCACAATAAAGATCACGCAGGCACCAGCGCAAAAAGCAAAAAATGTTCCCAAAGAATAAGTTGCTACCAAAGGCCTTAACTCTCTGATACAAGCCATCATCGCCGCAAAATTAATGATTAAAGCGAAACTTACTCCGAATTCACGGCCTGCCGTGGGTAAAAATTCAGGAACAAAAATTGTTAAAAAAACCGTAAGCGTAAAAGACGACACATAGATCAAAATCAAAATAAGTGATGACAGCAACAAAGTGCTCAATGAGCTTAGATTCAGCATGGCAACGCCAGAGAGCAACATCAGTATAAACATATTTGCTGAGATCCCTGCTAGCATACTCCCCACCCTACTTATTCTGCCGGCCAAAAGGCAGGCCGATAATACTCCGAAAAAACAAGCAGTACAGGATGCCTTGATAAAGCCGTAGCCATAATCAAAACTGCAAGAATAAAAATATCCCAAAAATTGCTGTTGATAAAAACACACTAAATCAAGAGCCGAATAAGGTATAAAAGTCATGCCCCCCATATGGATCATAAAGGACATTATAAGAATCAGCCATAAAGCCGACCTAAACAGCCCAGAATGTAAAAAAAGCTCTGCTCCACGGTCCGGAATACGCTGGCGATCATTTATCAACGCCAGCTCTCTTGCTGCCACTAGTTGCGAGCCACGCAGTACTATCAGAGAAGCCAAAGCAGCCTCATTAAAACGTGAACAGGCCAGCCACCGCGGCGACTCTGGCATTCGCACTAGACAATAAAAAACCAAGCATGCGCCGATGAAAGCAATAAAAGAAACGGACACTCCGGAATTAACAGGGATCATTCCGCGACAAACTATGACGAATTCAAGCCCGGCGACGAAACCTAAAAGAGGCATGCTACAAAGCATTCCGCGTAAAGAAGGATATGAGATCTCGCAAGCATAGATTAAAGAGGCAACCATAAAGATCCCGCATGCAGCTCCGGCTACGATTTCAGATAAAAGTAAGGTGCTGAAGGACGGTGCTAAGGCTCCTGCACAATCGGCAGCTACGGCTAAGGCAAAGCTAACTATGATACCTATTTTGCGCCCAGATCCGTAAACTATAAATCCGCCGAAAAAAGATCCTGCCAAAGCTCCTAACAAAAAAACGCCAAAAATACTGTCCAAGTCATAGCTGTCAAGCATAAAAAGGGACTTCAGATGTTCGCGAAAGGAAAATATGGAACCTAAGTTGATGCCGAAAAAAGAAGCCATAAGCGCAATCACACTCATGATCTCTAGGGGGCGTTTTAACTGCACATCCATAAATTTACTTTTCATAAAAACTCCGTATCCGCCGACGGTATTTTTAACATTGTACCCCGTACATATCTGGTTACATTTTATCTTGTAAACAACTCGAGAATAAATACGAGTGCTTGATTGTTACCTGCTAAAGCAGGCTCCTAAATGCTGAGAAAGCAAAAAAACATCTTCTAAACCTTTATACAGCATCGAGCACTGCCAGTCAGAGACGAAGGGAAGGTAACGAACAAAATGGGAGCACCAAGTGCAAAAACATGAAGATTGTGTAAAAGACTTTTGAAAAATATGCCGTGCCAAGGACCAGATCATGGCGATCATATGGTCAAATTGAATTTCTTGGCTCGTTGCAAATCGCGGTTATGAACAATTTCAACCGCGTCGCTGATTTTATTACATGATAAAATCACATACGTTTTCTACCTGACCAGATCCCCTCAAAAATCAAATATTTCAAGTTTAGTTTAACCACATTGAATTTAGCAAGAATCGAATACAGCATTCCCCAGATCTCAAAAAATATAAGTTCTCATAAAGCTATCTTTTTATTTTAAAATAAAAGACATAATTTCCACTAGGTTAAAGAGCAGGAGTAGTGCCTCATGAGTCTTCAAAGACTGCCTTCGTTTAATTCTAAGGTTACAGTAATAGGCGATGTAATGCTGGACCGCTATTGGCGCGGTATCTCGGACAGGCTCTCCCCCGAAGCTCCAGTTCCGGTTGTACGTGTAACAGGTCGCGAGGATCGTGCAGGCGGTGCCGCCAATGTTGCTCTGAATATTTCTTCTTTGGGAGCCCCTTGCTCTTTGCTGGGCATAGTTGGCGAAGATGAGGCGGGCGCACGTTTGGAGGGATTACTCAGAGCACGGGGCATTATTCCCTCCTTCATCCACACCAGAGCTCATCCCACGGTAACTAAATTGCGTGTATTAAGTCGCAACCAGCAACTTTTGCGCTTAGATTTTGAAGATCCTCTTTCCGACCTGCCTTTAGGTGAATTGCTTGAAAACTACAAAAAAAACATAAAAGATTCAGATGTGATCGTAGCCTCTGATTACGGCAAAGGGACTCTGTCGCGTATACACGATCTCATAAAGGCAGCCAACGCTTACGGAAAAAAGGTACTTGTAGACCCCAAGGGCGCTGATTTTATGCGTTATCGAGGGGCTTACATGCTCACTCCCAACATGAAGGAATTCGAAACGGTAGCAGGAAAATGTCTTGATGAATCAGATCTCGAACGTCGCGCCATGTCTTTAATCGAACTTTGTGAACTGGGATGCCTGCTTATTACTCGATCGGAAGACGGTATGTCCTTGTTTAGACCCGGGCATAGAGCCTTACATTTACCAACACGAGCTCGTGAAGTATATGATGTAACTGGTGCCGGCGACACCGTGATCGGTACCCTTGCAGCGGCGTTAGCCTGCAACGTTGACGTAGCAGAGGCCTGCGAGCTTGCAAATCGTGCCGCAGGTATAGTAGTCGGTAAGGTCGGAACATCTACAGCCTCCCCAGAGGAATTGTTTGAGGATTTAAACGGGGCTTCAGTGTCTCTTAGTCCGGGAGTTGTCACAGAGGACGAACTCTGCAACGAAATTAAAAAGCTCAAAAAAAACGGCAAGAAAATTGTGATGACTAACGGTTGCTTTGATATTCTGCACAAAGGCCACGTAAGCTATTTAAAGAGGGCTCGTGCCTTAGGAGATCGTCTTATTGTAGCCGTGAATTCTGACCGCTCTGTAAGCGCTTTAAAGGGACCAAGTCGCCCCATTGTTCCGCTCGAGGCTCGTATGGAATTGCTTGCATCATTAGATTGCGTGGATTTCGTCGTTTCCTTTGACGAAGATACCCCGCAACGTCTTATATCTAAAATTCTACCCGATGTTCTGGTTAAGGGCGGTGATTACACTGTCGATCAAATTGCAGGGCACAAAGAGGTTTTGGATGCCGGAGGCACTGTTAAGATCCTCCCATTTGTGGACGGTTTTTCCACCTCAGACATTGTAAACAAAATAAGAAATTCCTGATTTATCAATTTGCCGTTCCTCTTGGGAAATACATAAATATTTTGCATGATAAGGATTGCCTATGTTTCCATCTTTATGGACAGACACTACTCATGATGATGCACAAAATATTGTTATTAAACAGGGCATAAGCTCAATTTCATGTGCTAAGGCCAATACCCTCATTGAAGCTAAGGCCTGTACCTTGGTGGATGTGCGTGAAGTTGACGAGTTTAGAGATCGACATATCCCCGGAGCTATCAACTTTCCCATAGACTCCATAAACGCTGAAAACGCCGCCAAAATTCTTCCCGACAAAAATGCAGTCATAGTGCTCTATTGTTTGGCGGGAATGCGGGCTGCATCCGCCTGTATAAAACTAAGTGAACTTGGATATCGTCGCCTTGTAAATATGGGAGGGATCTCCCACTGGCCCTACACTACCGAACAATCGGTCGATTAAGATTACTTCGACGTAATCACCGTCGCTTACCGTTATTATGCTTAACAAGCAAGCACAAGGTCTCGCAACCGGAGGTCTCGGGAAACATATCGAAGCCCTGTACGCTTTCAAGCTTAAAGCCCACTTTATAGAGCTGCGGAAGATCGCGAGTCAGCGCCTTAAGACCGCAGAAAATAAGTGCAAGTCGTGTTCCATCGGGCAAATGCTTCATAGCCATACAATTTTCCGCCCCTAAACCTGAGCGGGCCGGATCGGCTATTACTGCAGCTATATTTTCCCCAGTCAAATGAGGTAGGCAACGCTTTAGATCGTCGGCTATGAATTCAATGTTGAAAAGTCCTGCTTCCCTTGCATTTTCTCTAGCTGCTCTCACGGCCTCCTCTACGATCTCAACTCCTATTACTTTTTTAAATTTTTCAGCCAAGGGCAAAGTCATAGTTCCGCAACCACAGCAAAGATCCAACGCACATGCCTCTTTGTCTTCACCGCACCAACGCAAGGCTGACGCATACAGCTCTTGCGCTACTGCATAGTTAACCTGCAAAAATGTTTCGGGACCTGCATTAAAGTTAAAGCTACCTAATTTAATTTTAACCATGCTCTCAGACGTCAATGCGATCATTTTTCCCTGCATGATGCGGTTGCCATCACAAAGGTTTTGCTGAACAAAACCAGCAGTAACGGCATATTTTGTATAAAGCTTCAGAAGCTCATCGATAAAATGTTTGGATAATGGATAAGCATGCACCAATACAGCAACTCTTCCGCCTTCATTACAATCACGCATCATTAGAGCACGTAGCTGCCCCTGCCTGCTTTTCTCATCATATGCACTTATACCGCACTTTTGAGCATGAACAGATATTTCCTCAGCCAATTGCCCAAACCAGGCCTCTTCGGCAGGACATATACTTACCGGACAAATCATATGTGAACGACTGCGATAAAAACCCTGCACCAAATTGTTATTTTTCTTGCCAAAAAAACGTATACTTTTTGATCGCAATGAATTGCATGGAGCTCCAACAAAGGGAAGTAATTTAGCATTGCCAATCCCAGTTCTTTCAAGTGCCTCCTCGATAAGCTTCTGTTTAAACGCATGCTGAGCTTTTTTGTTTAAAAGACCCAATGTACACCCTCCGCATTCCTCAAAATGCGGACACACTTCAGCACCTTCTTTACGGTTAGGTGATGCTTTAACGAGCGACAGAAGTTTTCCTGGGCAGCGTTTTGAACCTTTTACAAAGGGGGCTCCGCACTCAATATTCACCACATCGGACGGAACAGTACCTTTTACGTAAATTTGGTAGCCTTCATAATTTACTGTCCCCTCACCCTTGTCACTAAGGTCAGTAATTGTTACGGTGATCACATCATGTACCACTAAAAACTCTCCGTAAAAGTAAAATCGTAGAGGCTGCGGACGAACGAACTCTATGCTTAAAATGCAATTCGTCCTGCAAATGCTATACTGTTTTTGTACAGAAACAAAATAAAAAAATACAACACCTACGCCTTGTAAATCGTAAGCAAGTTAATTTACATCTGTCGTCACGGCTAACTTGCTAAATCGAAATATTAAGACATAGCCCGCATTTTTGCGTAACTAACTACCTGGAGTAGAAATGAAATATTCTGCATTAACCGTAGCGGCAATATGTAGCATGCTTTTAAGTGCCTGTACAAATCCTACTGGAACTGCCGGCTCAATGAATTCAACCTACAGAGGAACCTTACACGCCATCGAAGTAATAGATCTTGATGAACAAAAATACAATACTAGTACCAATGCCATGTTAGGCGGATTAGCCGGAGCTGTTCTCGGAAACATAATAAGTAAAAACTCCACCGGCACTTGGGTTGGCGCCGCCGCGGGAGCTGCCGTAGGCGGTCTTGGATCCATGGGTATGAACCGAAGTGAGGGCCTACGTCTGTCCGTAGATTCTGAAAACGGCGACGTAATTATCGACGTTCCATTCAACTGCAATTACAAGGTGGGACAAACCTTACGCATAGTAGGATCTGGAAACAGCGGCGTTCAAGTACAGTACTATGCCAACGGCGCATATCATACGGCCAGTGCGCAAAGCACTTCTCAATGTCCTGCAGTATATAACCGCTTTAAACAGGGCGTAGGCAATATGGACGATCAGTATTAAGAGCCACTAAAAAGTCATCTTAATTGAGTTGATAACCTTCGTAGCACTGCTGACGAAGGTTTTGTCTTAAAATTTATTTTAGTGCCGTAAATATAGCTTTTCATATAGGCATATTTAGCTATTAATTTCATTTTTTCTTATTTTTTCACCTTATCTCTCAAAAATTCATTTCAACGGATCATAGAATAACTTTAACAACAAACATGTGTGTGACTTAATTTTTAATTGCGTCGCAATTTTAATTCCGTAATTTCCAAAAACAGTTAGATTTAAGTTCAAAGAATTTCAGATCCCTGCAAAGGATAAACGGTATGCAGAAACACGGACCAAGATTATTATGCAAACCATTAAGTTGGGGATTTACCGTAATCGAGATCTACCTTTTTGGATCTTGATCCGCGATCTTATGAAGGATGCAGGTGAGGATCTTGAACTGAGATTGTTTTGTTCTCATGATGTCTTAAATATGGCCCTGCACGCTGGAGACATAGATATAGCCTGTGCACAAAGCCGCATGAGTCTTGCTCGAGAAAACAGAGCCCACGGATATAACCTTCAAGAATTGGCTGCAACCTATATTGAACCGTGGTCTATAATTACAGACAAACGTCTGACACTATCGGATTTAAGAAAAAACGGGAATGTGATCGTACTTCCAGAGGATAAAGCAGATCTTGGACGAGCTCTAAACATATTACGCGATCTGCAATTAATATCTCTCGATGATGGTGAAGATCCTCTTCCCAATCTTAGCTCAGTGATTTCCAATCCATTCGGCATGATCCTAATTGAGGAAAGTCGCGATCACATCTTAAAAGCACTCACCAACAAAGCCGTCACAGCCTGTCTTGTTCCCTCCGAATTTAAAGAAGATCCTAAATATCAGAAAAAAACACATCGCTGTATTTTCACCGAAAGCTTTCATTATAAGGAAAAGCCGAATTTTCCTTTCATGCGAATATTGGCAGTTCGTAACAAAGAAAAACAAAATTCTCTTTATGAACAAGTTGTTAAGATTGTGAACTCAAAGCAGGCTGCCGCAGAATTGCGCAGGCTTAAGCATGAACACATTATTTTAGGATTTGATGAAATTTAAAAAGAAACAGAGCTCAAAGGACTATATTTTTGAAGAAGAACAATTGTTGTCGTTTTGAGGTGGTGGCCCTTTCCCGACTTGAACGGGAGACCAAACGATTATGAGTCGTCTGCTCTAACCAACTGAGCTAAAGGGCCATATGCGATACGCATTTTATTGATTAATATATTTAATGTCAAGTAATTATTAAAATAGGAGAAAAGATTTCCACTTCACAAGGGATCGGCGCCGTCTAAGGTGGTAAAACCTCCGAAGCCCAGCGCCTATCTTATAGGTTTAAGCCAGTGAATAGCCGAATGATACGAGCATTCGAGCCCGATCTTTTCCATGAACTGCTCCAATAGCGGTTGTCAGATCTCCTTTTACAAAGAATCCCCCTCCATTAAAAGAACCTCTCATCCCTATACCTTTAATAAAAGCCGAGGAACCGCCTTTATCGCATATATGCGCGGCATCAAAATGGGGGGCAATCTTAAAATATTCATTCAGTCGCCGGTTATAGCTAATGCTACCTGACATTCCCTCATCAGCGCTAGCCTCGGATACGGAAAAAGCCGAAACCCGTCCCTCTCCGCCTGCGCTAAAGCGCAAGGATCCTTCAAGGGGGGCATTGGACTTCTGTAAAGCAACATCGAGGAGCATCTCAGATCGATCGTCTAACTTAAAAGACAACGCAGATCCAGCAGTTAGAACGGTAAATTTGTCATCATCTATTTCGTAATCATCAAGCTCAATATTTTTTCCTAAGTTCAGGTTCGCATCGGCTGTAATTGCGAGGAAATTGTTGCGGTAATATCCAGAACATTCACAAAAAAACGAGCTTTGGCGTTTTTTAAACTTTACTTCAAAAGCTTCAAATCGATCCTCAAGATATTTTAATGCCCCACCGATCTTTACTTTAACAGCGAAGTTTTCTTGTCTCTGCAGAGGCTCCTCCATGTAAGCCTCACATCCTGCCATATATCCCTTGGCTCCCAAATCCTCATATTCTTTCGCAAGTGAGTATGATCCAGCAGTAAAACCTATACCTGCAACCGTAGGATGTGAATTTAGGGGAAATCTGTATAAGGCATGTGCGTCGATTTGTTTTTCGTTGCTGGTGGAAAAAGTATAGAAAAGCTTATCCGCATAGCCTGCCGGATTGACGATTTCACCGCTGATCCCCGCACGGTATCGTCCCGATGCCTCATTTCCGTAATTGTCTGCAAATACCGTAAATGGATATTTTTCCTTCATGGGACGTAAGCTCAATAGTAAAGCCGTAGCATCATCTCGGCTTTGACCGCTTACATAACGACCAAAAATTCTGAAACTGCCAAGATCCTGCAAACGCAGCAGTGACGAAAGCATTTCATTGTTGTTAATTATTTTCCCCTGCATATCCGTGATCTCGGAGAACAAGCGACGACGGGTCTGAATGTTTATATTCGCTCTATTTTTAAAGCGGACCTCCTCGAGATAAGGACTTATAACCGTTATGTCCAAAACCCCGTTGCCAGACTGCTGCAAAGGGAAATAAGCCTTGGAAGTAGGATAACCATGTTCATGAAAATAATGATCCACCTCATCGAGCACTATTCTCAGCAGATCAACCGTAACCTCTTTACCGTAATGACGACTTAATATCTCCTGAACGGCCTCCTTATCGAAACCAGACTCAAAGTTGATATTGAGTCTGTTTAAAACACTCTTAGCGTATGCAGGCGTATAGTGAGTCGTGGCCAAAATAAAGATAAGCATAGCTACTGCTATTTTAAAAAGGCGCTTGCATGTAAAAATTAATCCGCTACCGTTCATGTTTACTCCTTAGTCAAAAGTGTTCATTTAAAAACTAATGACAGTATTGCAGGAGCAAATCGCTCTTCCCCCCGAAATCTGGCGCTTTTAGCCAAAAGTAACATGTTGAAAAGAAAATTTTCTAAAGAAGCCTGTGTTTTTATTACTTTTTCAGTATCTTAGGTTTCTCTCCTCTAGACCTCGGGAAAGCAAAGAAAGTTCTTTTAATGAGCCGTCGTCGGCAGACATATCCACAGTCCCTTCTAAATTCTGCGCCCGCTCAATTAAAGGTACGGTTAAAACTTGAGGTAATAAATTTGCAAGATAGGAAATGCGACGATTCAAGCAACCTGGACGATCGGCACATTCATTACCAAGATCTGCTGTAGAAAGTTTGTCAAAATAATTGAATACACTGGGATCATCAATCCGTGCCAATAAAACTGCCGTAGATAGTTTTTCCGTTTTATCGTTATGATCCCCTGCTGTCTTGGTCGCATTAACCTGCCCAATCGAGGAAATAAGATCGATTGCCTGAGTAGCTCCCTTCAGTTTTAAATCTGCGCATAAATGCAAAAAATCATTTAACTTGAACGGCTCATATATCTGTGCGATTACTGACGGAAATTGTAGGGAAAAAGCAATGAGCTTACGCATGGGTGTGGTAAGAATATCTCCTTCCCTTGTTTTTGGGGTTGCTTGATTGTTACTGAAATGCCGTGGGGCATCAGCTTCATTCAGCATATCACTAATTCTTTCCGTGCTTATGCCACTACCTGAGGAAAACTCATCTATACAAACCTCCTGCAGAGCCTTTTCCGGCACGAGCTTAATATGTTTGATCATTTGAGCAATAAATTGTGCCCGTGCATTAGGATCCTTAACATCGTATAAAGATTTTATATGCCGTACTAAAAATTCAGGATAACTTGTTGCTTCGTCCAAACAACGTATAAAGGCGCCAAGCCCCTTGGTTCTAACCAATGAGTCAGGATCTTCTTCAGGAGGAAGGAAGGCAAAACGCACCTCAGTATCATCCTCAAGCACGGATGTTATGGTTTCCAGAGCGTGCCATGCTGCATCTAGACCGGCTTGATCACCGTCATAGCAACATATTATTTTTTTCGAATACCTGAACATAAGCCTGAACTGCTCGGCAGTGGTTGCAGTTCCCAGGGAAGCCACCGCATAAGATATTCCGGCTTCGCGTACCGAGATCACATCCATATATCCTTCGACTATTATCATACGATCCGGACGATTATTATTATCTCGCAAGGCTTCATATAAGCCGAACAACTCGTTGCGTTTTTTGTATATGGGCGTTTCCTTGGTATTCATATATTTAGGCTTGTCATCGCCCATAGTACGACCGCCGAAGCTTATGATCCTGCCTTTGCGATCAAAAATAGGGATCATCACACGATTGCGATACATGGAAAAACGCCGATCACCGTTTGCGACTATCAGCCCTAGATCCGTCAGCATGCGTATTTCTTCTTCGTTGCGGCAAATTTTTTCTTCTACAAAATGCCAGTCATCTGGGGCAAAGCCCAAACGGGCTTTTATGATCATATCTTTGGAAAGGCCACGTTTCTGCGTGAAATACTCCAATCCCGCACGCCCGTTTTCATCAAAAAGAGCCCGCGTGAAAGCAGAAGCAGCCCGATCCATTAGCTCATACATTTTTTTAAAGCGATCATTACCACCCTGAGGAGCGGCTCCCGCTTCATATTCAATTTGCAATCCGGCGAAGGAGGCTAATTCTTCCACAGCATCCACAAAGCCTAGATTCTTGAATTTCATAATGAAATCTATAGCATTACCGTGTTCGTGACATCCGAAACAGTAATACATGTTTTTTGATGGTGTTACGTTAAACGAAGGAGTTTTTTCATGATGAAAGGGGCAACAGCAAGTGTAATTTGATCCGTGACGAGTCAATTTCACGTAATGACCTATAACCTTTTCTATTTCTACTGCAGGAAGCAGACGTTCCGAAATAAAGCTTTTTGATATATAGGGCATAAAGATCTCCTTCAAGCGTCAGCCAATTACACCATTGTAGCAAAGCATAATTTGACAAAAACATGAATGACGTCTTAAAGCGCCGCTGTATACGTTTTTACTATGCGCCCTCGGTCGTGTCATAATTAAAGCAAGGAGAAGACTAAATGAGCATTTTTTGTATAGGCGATTTGCACGGTTGCTATGACGAATTCCAAGCACTGCTGGAGAAAATAGATTTTGACGAAAATCGCGATGAAATTTATCTTACCGGAGACGTAATAGGTAGAGGTCCAAAGCCAATTGAAACCTTAAATTTCATCATACGTTACAAACACTGCATACACAGTGTTTTAGGAAACCATGATCTGAATTTTTTAGCGGTTACTCAGAAGGTACGGTGCTCACGCCCTAAAGACAACCTTGATTCCCTTTTAAACAGCCCCTCTCTTGATGAATATATAGATTATTTTTGTAACCTACGTCTTATTAAATTTTGCAAGGATAAACGCTTTGCCATTTGTCATGCAGGTATTTATCCGCTGTGGGATCTCCAGACTGCAAAGAAATTAAGCCGTGAGATCAGCGCTCTTTTAAAAGATCCTTTAAAGCGCAGCCTGTTTTTACGAAACATGTATCGCGATTATCCTCCAGTCTGGAATACCGAAAACCAAGGAATGATCCGCTGGCGTTTTAGCGTCAACGTCTTTACACGAATGCGGCTTCTGTCAAAAGAATTAGTAATGGATTACAGTCATAGCAACAGTTCCGTGGAAGAAGCATCGGAGGAGGGGCTTTATCCTTGGTTTGCCTTTATGCCTCCGCTCGTTCGCCATAAGAAAAGCTATAAACTAGTCTTCGGTCATTGGGCAGCGCTAAACGGCAAGTGCTCTAGAGAAGATATCATAGCCTTGGATACCGGATGCGTTTGGGGCGGAAAACTAACCGCTTGGAATGCTGATACGAATAAATTAATCAGTATCGATTCCAAAGGACATCTCAAACCTAATATGTCAACATAAGCAATAAAAGTGCTCGGATTTTCTTAAACCTTGAGTTTTAAATCCGCTTTTATTTGCAATTTTTTAACAATATTTAATCAAAATTTTATTGAGGTTGTAAGATATTTTTGTCTGCTCAGATCCATAACATGATTTTCAAATTTGTTCCCTTGCAACCACTATAAGATTAAATTCAGAAACTGAGATAAAGCCCATTTGAAAGCTTTTACCATGAGTTTAGGTGTCTAAACCAATATTTTTCTTCTGTCTTAAGTTAATAAATAATTTTCGTTTAATTCAAACCGTAATTCATTTCTGTTTCTTCAACAAACTAGAGAATTTACGTAAGCAATAAATGTATGCAAGTAATTCCACTACCGCCGTCAAAGCCCATGAGATTGGATAGGTAACCATCAGAGTTTCGTAATCAGGTTTTGACGGATAGATGGCATAAAGCCACCAAAGGCGCTCTCCGCAAATGCAAAACATGGCGATGATCGCAGGTGGCATGGACCAGCCGTAACCGCGCATGGAATCGGACAAAGCCTCGATCATGGCATTTAGGAATTGAAACCCCATCACATAAAGTACTCGTAGCATTGCTATGTCAGCAACTATCTGTGAATCCGTAAAGAAAGTAAGCAACCATGGCGAAATAAAATATCCGCCTACACCTACTATCAAAGCAAGTCCCGTACACCATCCGAAAGAAACAATAAACACACGACGGCAACGTTGCATGTCACCGGCGCCGTAACACTGACCGATAAAAGTGGTTGCAGCAAGGCCGAAGGCATTTACGAAACAATAGAGATTGTTTTCGATAGTAAAGCCTGCCGCACTTCCAGCCATTGCATCGGCTCCCAAGGAATTTATGGCAACCTGAAAGATGAGATTTGCAATTCCAAACACCATGCCCTGAACTCCGGCAGGCAAACCTATGGAAATAATGGCTCGGGCCTTACGCATATCAATGCTTGTAAGCTTACGTAATTGCAACTTCAGGAAATCACTTTCACGCATTAAGCGTCCCCACAGATACAACGATGAAAGCACATACGAAAGTAACGTCGCACAGGCAACTCCATTTATACCGGTATTAAAAACTCCTACTGCAAGATAATTCCCGACAACATTAAACGAACAGGACAAGCAAAGAGCCCACAGCGGGGTTGCAGTATCTCCCTTGGATCTGAAAAAAGCCGCTTCAAAATTAAACAAAGAAATAAATGGCATCGCCAGGAAATACCAGCACAGATAGATATCTGCAGGCTCTCGTACCTCTTTAGGAACTCCCATCGCCTCAACAATCAAATCGGAACATAGCAGGCCGATGAACATAATTGTCAAACCCGTCAGCAACGCCACCCATATACCTGTATACATGGTAGCCGATGCTTCTCCTCGCTTGCCCTGTCCCAAATAGCGAGCCATAACCACATTGGCACCGATCGACATACCGACAAAGAGCATCACAATCAAGAATATGACAGAGATACTGTTGCCCACGGCAGCCATATCCTCACCACCTACAAAATGTCCTAAAAAGAACACATCGGCGGCGTTATACAGTTGTTGCAACATGGAAGTCAAACCAAGAGGTAGAGCAAACACAACCATCTTGTTCCATATACTGCCATGCAACATATCCATTTCTTGCATCTTTTTTGTCATATTAATTTCATTTTCCTTGCTCTTTGCAATCTTCCCTAGTACACAAAACAGATCATATATTTTTATGAAACCTATAAAAAATTGTGATACTACGCAAAACCGCAACTGCATATGAAACATTTATATTTCTTGTGCTTATATGCAAAATTGCTTGAGAAATTTTTTACCCTCGCCTGAGTCGACGTGTACAACGCATATACAACCAAAAAATGAATGGAGACGCCATAAGCCATGACACCGGGTATGTTATAAGCAAGCTTGCAAAATCCGGATAGTGTTTAAAAACAGTAACAAGCCAGATCATGCGCGTCCCTACAATAGTTACGGTAGTAGCTAAAGCTGGAGGAAGAGAATATCCGAAACCTCGCATGGCCCCTGAGAAAACCTCAAAAGGCACACATATGAAATACAAAAGAATAATGGAATAAACTCTGGTCCAAGCTAAATCCACCACCTGTTTGTCGGCAGTCAGTAAGCCGAGCAGATCTCTTCCGTATACGGCCATTATCAACGACAATAGGATCGTAACCAAAAAATTAAGGCACATCGCCGTACGCACCGATTCGGAGCATCGTTTTAAATTGCCGGCGCCGTAATTTTGGCTAACGAAGGTCGTAGTGGCCATCCCGAAGGCCATTATGAAAACATAAATATTAAGCTCATACACCAAGGCTGCCGATGAAGCGGCCATTACCTCCGCTCCCAATGAATTTATGGCACCCTGAATCACAAGGTTTGACAGGGAAAACACCATTCCCTGAATTCCTGCGGGAAGACCTATACACACAATTGCACGGACCTTACGCAGTTCAAAAATATACAGCTTGCGTATATCAAGCTTTAAAACACCGCGAGAGTTTAAGAGCTTGATGAATAAATACAGAGCTGAAAAAAAGTTTGCCATCGAGGTTGCTACCGCAACCCCGGAAATTCCCATATCAAACGACAAAAAAATGTAATCCAATGCTGCATTCAATATGCTTGATATAAACAATGCTTTCAGTGGTGTTGAGGTATCTCCTATTGCTCTGAAAATTGCCGCTTCAAAATTAAAAAGCGCTAAAAACGGCATCCCCGCCATATACCATGTCAAATAAGATTTAGAATAATTAAATACCTGAGGGGGGACATCAAGAGCAGATGTAATGGCATCTGACACTACAATCACCGGTATCGCCACTAAAAATCCAAATACCAGTCCTAGGTTCAGCGCAGAATACAAAGAGCGATTAGCATTTTGTAAATCCCCCTGACCTATATAGCGAGCTGTAACAACATTTGCTCCTAGGGAGAGACCGACGAAAAGATTTAACATGATCCCAATTACGGCCAAATTGTTACCTACGGCGGCAATGGCATCATCGCCCATAAAACGTCCGAGCATTACGACATCTGCCGTATTGTACATCTGCTGTAACGTTGAGGTGAGAGCAAGCTGTAACGAGAAAAAAAGGATCTTATCCCACAAAGAACCGTGTAACATATCCATGCTACGGCTTGGGAACTGCTTTAAATGCAACATATTAAAAAGGAAGCAATGACGAATTGGTAAGATTAAATAACGAAATTTATTTTAAATTCTCGTCCAAGTTTCAAATTCAAAGCTTATTTCGCCTTCTCGGTGACTTTCTGAGAAGATCTTCCTAAATTCACTACTCGATAAGGAGGGAAAAAAAGTGTCGGCATCGGCTGGACTTAAATGAACTCTTGTAAGATGCAAAATCGAGGCGTAGGGCAAGGCTTCAGCATAAATCCCTGCTCCGCCTATGATCATGGGGGTTGCACTGAATTTTAGAGTCAGAGCCTCATTAAGACTCGACACTATCAGCACGTCCTTATTGCAAAGACGAGGATCGTCATTAGACAACGTGTTACTGACAATAACATTAAGTCTCCCCGGCAATACTCGGCCTATAGACTCGAAGGTACGACGTCCCATGATCACTGGATGTCCCATAGTCACAGACTTGAAATGACGCAGATCTTCACTCAAATGCCACGGAATTTTCCCTTTTTTTCCTATAGCCATGTTATCCGCAACGGCAACAATCATTTCAACTGCAGTCATTTCAAATCTCTCTTTGAATTTATTTTGAATATACGAATTCAGGACCTTCCTCTTCTTCGTCGGTATCAATGTTATCGAGCTCTGATTTTTGCTCAACCGGCGGTTCGGTCCATATAAATTCATGGCTTTCGGGATCTTCATTTGCTCCCGATTCTATTTCCTGTTTCTTCATCTCGTCGACAAGATCCTGCAAAGCGTAAATTAGCTCCTGAACCCCGTCGCCATTCATGCCGGAAATGACAAACACTCGATCTGGTTCGTTTTCCAAGGCCTTACAAACTCGATCCCTTACCTCTTTGACCTCATCCTCAGTTGCCAAATCCACCTTGTTGATCACAAGCCAACGAGGCTTTTTCCACAGTTCCTCCGAGTAACAACGCAATTCACCTTCTATGGTCTGAGCATTGACGGCTGGATCGGACCCATCGGCCGGAATACATTCAACCAGATGCACAAGGACACGACAACGCAGGAGATGCTTTAAAAATTTAAATCCCAAACCGACGCCTGCGGATGCCCCCTCGATAAGCCCCGGTATATCCTCAATCACAAAACTCCGTCCCTGTGAGGTCTTTACTACTCCAAGTGACGGAACAATGGTGGTAAAGGGATAATCGGCCACCTTAGGACGAGCGGCAGAAACCTGCCGCACAAGAGTTGACTTCCCTGCATTGGGTAAGCCGAGCAGTCCCACATCAGAGACCAGCAACAGTTCCAATTTGATTTGGCGTCTTTCTCCCTTAGTTCCAAGAGAACGCTGACGCGGTGCCTGATTGGTAGCACTTTTAAAATGAGTGTTTCCGTAGCCGTGACGTCCGCCGCGGGCTACACAGAATACTTCCTCGTTGTGCCTCATATCGCATAATACCTCTCCGGTTCCGAGATCGGTTATACGCGTGCCGACGGGTACTTTCAAAAATATGTCTTTGCCTCGTGCTCCCGTACAATCAGCGCTACCACCGTTTTCTCCTCGATCAGCCTGATAAGAACGCACATAACGATAATCTACAAGGGTATTTAAATTGGAATCTGCTTTAAGATATACGTTGCCGCCATCACCACCGTCGCCGCCGTCAGGGCCTCCGCGGGGAACATACTTTTCTCTTCTGAAACTGACGATGCCGTTACCGCCGTCACCGGCCGCCACGCGCACAGTGGCCTCATCAACAAACTTCATGGAATTCTCCTCCGTCGTACCTGCGGCAGATCTTATTGCCCCTCAAGAGTTTATCAAGTAATAAAGATCAAAAAGAAAAAACTTCTTTATTTCAGCAAAAAAGCATTCATCGTACATGCATGGTGCTGTACATTCCGAATGATCCCAGAAACCGTCCGTGCAAATTAAAAGTGCAAGGTAAAATAACGGTATAGTAAATCAACGATATAAGACACAAAAGCCCCGCTTCCGCGGGGCTGTATTAAAAATTCATAAAACAGATTACTGCTCGTCGGCTACAACGATTTCGACGAACTTACGCTGCTGCTTGCCACGGGTCACAAAGGTAACTTTACCGTCAGCCTTTGCGAACAAAGTGTCATCCTTGCCGATACCGACATTGGCACCGGGGTGGAAATGAGTGCCACGCTGACGAACAATAATTGAGCCTGCAGAAACAGTCTCACCGGCATAACGTTTAACGCCTAAACGTTGCGCCTGGGAATCGCGGCCGTTACGTACGGAACCGCCAGCTTTTTTGTGTGCCATTTGAAATCCCTCTCAAATTAGCCGGCAATGCCGGTGATCTGAAGATCAGTAAACCACTGACGGTGGCCGGTGACCTTCTGGTGATGCTTACGACGACGGAACTTAACAATCTTAACCTTCTCGCCGCCGTGTGCGCCCAAAACCTTGGCGGTGACCTTTGCACCTTCAACGTAAGGAGCACCTACTTTGATATTGGTGCCGTCGGAAAGTAAAAGAACCTTGTCAAGGTCGATATCGCTACCAGCTTTGGCATCGAGGAGTTCAACGCTGAGTACGTCGCCCTCGGAGACCTTGTGCTGCTTGCCGCCGCAAAAAATAACTGCGTACATGCTAAAAAACTCCGGATATGTGCAGGAGTCATTGCTCCGTGCAATAGATTCATTTATGCCCGCAAAGGGCGCTATTGGGACAGTATTTTAGCGCGTCTTAACACTGCTTGCAAGAAAAAAGCAAACAAAAACGCTTCATCATTCACTTCATCAATGAATGACTGCCCATCCAAAATTAACCTCCGAAATTTTAACGCTTCTTGGAACTTAGATCAAGAAAACACTATCCCTGATGTTAAAATATGACGGATCATTTTTATGGAGCAATCATGTTCGAAATCAATACCCTGACTCAATCTTCCATGCAGAAGGTGGAAGAATTATTGTTTGAAACTTTGCAGGGTACCAAGGAAGAAGAATCCGTCAATTCCATGTGTATGCACGTAGTCCGGTCCGGCGGAAAACGTCTGCGCCCGCGCCTCGTTATTCTTTCCGCTTTGGCACTTAACGGTGATCATGCCGACAAGGATGCCGTAGTTCGTCTGGCGGCTACGGTTGAGCTTTTACACACGGCATCGTTGATACATGACGATGTTATCGACAAAGCGTCGATGCGACGAGGAACACAGACCCTTAATGATACCAGTGGAAACCATGCGGCAGTGCTGGCCGGAGATTATATGTTCACACGCTGTTTCGTACTGTTGCATGGTCTAAATTGTATGAAGCTTTTTGATGCCATGGCCTCCGCAGTATCTGCTCTGGTTACGGGTGAGCTAGAGCAGTTAAAACGTCAGGGAGATTTAAACCTTTCCGTAGATGATTACTGTCATACCGTATATTGCAAAACGGGAGCATTGTTTGAGCTTGCCTGCTCTGGACCTGCAGTGTTTTCAGGTGCAGAGAACGATCATATAAAGGCACTGTCCGATTACGGCAAACTTCTAGGACAAGGGTTTCAGATTGCCGACGATCTATTGGATTATACTGGACGCACCGGGACCATGGGAAAAACGATAGGAGAGGATCTTGCCGACGGGCGCATAACATTGCCACTGATCTTAGCTATGAAAGAACTTCATGGAAAGGAATTGTCTGATTTCATGGATTGCATCAGGCTCGGAGATTTAGAAAATGTACAGAAAACTCTCAATCTCACGGGAGCTCTTTATAAAACTCAGATTTTTGCCGATCGCTGTGCGGATGACGCCATTAAAAGTCTTGAGATCCTTAAACCCTCCTGCTACCGCGACGCTTTATGTGAAATAGCTAGGCTTGCGGTACGTCGCAAGGCTTAAATTTTATTTTGCTTCAATGTTGAAGGGGTAACAAAATAGTTACCCCTTTTTTTAAACATACTCTAAGAGAGTTAAGCGAAAGGATCCTCAAGAATTATGGTTTGGTTACGCTCCGGCCCTGTCGATAGGATCGCCACCTTAACCCCTGACAGCTCTTCCAGACGACGTACATAATCGCGGGCTTTTTGCGGCAAATCATCCCATGAAGTAACGCCAAAGGTATTACTCTTCCAACCAGGCATAGTTTCATAAATGGGCTCTACCCCCTCGTAGTCAAAGGCTGAAAAGGGAGGCAATGAGCTGATCGTTCCGTCCTTAAACTTATATGCCTTACATATCTTGACCTCATCAAGATCATCCAACACATCAAGCTTCATCAGGGCCAGACCGGACAAGGAATTTAAAACCGCACTACGATGCATGGCTACAGCATCGAACCATCCGGTACGGCGGGGACGACCGGTAACCGCACCAAATTCTTTTCCGCGCTGACGGATATGCTCCCCCAAATCGTCATTAAGCTCAGTAGGATAAGGACCGCCACCTACACGAGTGGTATAAACTTTTGCGATACCGAGAACATAATCTATAGCCAAAGGGCCGGCGCCCGATCCAGTTACACATCCGCCGGCTGTGGTATTTGAGGATGTTACGTAGGGATAAGTTCCGAAGTCAATATCTAGGAATGTTCCTTGTGCTCCTTCAAATAGGATCTTTTTTTCTTCCTTTTTAGATTTATCGAGAATATCAGAAACATCGGCTACCATCTTTAAAAGGCGCTCGCGGTAGCTCATAACACTTTTCATAACGCTTTCAAAGGTAACTGGCTCGGCATGCAGATACTGCGTAAGCATAAAATTGCGATAGTCAAGCAAAGCCTTAAGCTTTTCCTCAAAGAAATCCATATGAAAAAGGTCGCCTACGCGCAATCCGCGACGAGCTACCTTGTCCTCATAGCAAGGACCGATACCGCGACCAGTTGTGCCTATGGCGCCCTTACCGCGAGCCTTTTCTGATGCCTTGTCAACAGCGGGATGAATGGGTAAGAGCAAAGAGCAGGACCCATTTATACGTATACGTTGCTCGGCATCGGTAATTCCCGCCTGTTTGAGTTCCTCAATCTCTTCAAACAAAGCAACAGGATTCACAACCACACCTGATCCAATAAGGCACTCGCAATGCGGATGCATGATCCCGGACGGCACGAGCCTGACCACTACTTTTTTATCACCTACAACCAAGGTGTGACCGGCATTGTTGCCGCCCTGACTGCGAACGACAACATTTGCCTGAGAAGTAAGCAGATCTGCAACCTTACCTTTACCCTCATCACCCCATTGCGTGCCGAGCACGACTACATTTTTAGGCATTTATAAATCCTCACTCCCGCAGGCGGGATCATTAAAAAAAAATCAGCAGAAAAAAAATCCCGCCAAAAACGGGATTTTAACTCATTTATTATCTTAAGGCATTAGCTGATGACTTATTGAAGTCAAAAGTTCCAAAGAACTTAAAGAAATCGTTACCTTCAGGCTTCAAAACCATCACGTCTGAACCTGCCGACATGGAATTCTTATACGCATCCATAGCACGAAGGAATTCAAACAGCTCCTCGTTGCGCGAATATGCCTCGGCATAAATCTTTACTGCTTCGGCATCGCCGTCACCTCTCAGTGTGCGGGCAGCCTTCTCGGCTTCTGCAATCTTAACCGTAACCTCACGATCAGCCTGAGCTCTGATAGCCTCCGCATCCTTACGCCCTTGAGAGCGGTGTAATTTGGCTACTGCATCACGCTCGGCGCGCATACGCAGATAAATAGAATTAGACACCTCGGGCGGCAAATTAATCTGCTTGATGCGAACATCGATGATACGTACCCCCAAATCCTTGGCTGACGAGCCTATATCGCGCAAGGCATTTTGCATGACCTCATCGCGTTTGGTGGTGCCGAGCACAGAATTATCGCCATTTTTCTGGCTGTCAAATACGGTTTCGTTCTTATCTCCATCCTGTCCGGACACAATCTCATGTATGGTAAGACGACCTATCTGAGAACGTAAAGAGTTGTTTATCCTGCGTGAAAGGAGTTCCTCAGCCTGCATACGGTTTCCGCCAGCGGTGGTCAGATAATATGTAGCAGCATCTTCAATTTGCCATTTGACGTACGAATCGATGATCACATCCTTTTTCTCAGAGGTCACGAATCGATTGGCACTTTGATCCATGGTCTGAATACGTGCATCCATGATCTTGACCTTATCGATGAAGGGAGCCTTAAAATGCAAACCGGGTTGCATAACGTTTAAGGTAGCATCATCGCTACGCGTTACCTTACCGAAACGAGTAACAATTCCTATGGTTCCCTCAGAAACCACATAAAAACACTGGAATGCGGCAAATACAATCACAATTAAAGCCGCGATGAGCAGATTAATAGTATTATTTTTCATTTATGACTCACCTCTGACCGTATCCGCCGTTGCTTCTCTGCAAAGGAGGATAGCCCCCTCTAACCGAAGTGCTTCCGGTCTGTTCCTGTTGGTTATTCTGCGTTGAGGCAGCACCCTCCTGAGCTTTTTTCATGGCATCCTCACGCAATTGACGCATCATCTCGTCTTCACTGTCGTTTTTCTTGGCATCACCCTTTATCTGCTCAGGCAAAGGCAAATAAATAACAGGAGAAGAGCCCTCGGGAGTGTCCAAAATAACCTTACGGGCGTTTTGCATCACCTGTTGCATGGTCTCGAAATAGATGCGGCGACGGGTGATCTCTGGAGCCTTTTCATACTCAGGTAAAACCTTTTCAAAACGAGCAACCTCACCCTGTGCATTCAAAACCACCTGCGAGCGATAAGCCTCCGCCTCCTGACGAATACGTTGCACACGTCCATCAGCCTTAGGTAAGACTTCATTGGCGTAAGCCTCTGCTTCACGTTTAAAGCGTTGCTCGTCTTCTTGAGCACTGATCGCATCATCAAAAGCTGCCTTGACCTGATCTGGCGCTCTTGCAGGCAAGAAGTTCACATCTACTATGGATAAACCAGTGTTATAGGGAACAATAATGGAGGTCAACAGCTCGCGCGTATTTTGTCTTACCATTTCACGGCCGGAAGTCAAAATATCGTCCATGAGTGTATGACCTACGACATAGCGTAAGGCACTGTCAGTTGCCTCAAGCAGGGTTTGATCTGGATCAACGGTGGAGTATAAATATTTGACCGGATCGCTTACGCGATATTGCACATCCATTTCCACTATGACCACGTTCTCATCCTGTGTGAGCATGGTACCGGACGATTGCAAGGATCTTACCTGTTCAATGTCGACCACATTGACACTGTCGATGGCTGGAATTTTCCAACGCAAACCAGGATCCACCACGTCGTATATTTTTCCAAAACGCAAAACCACCCCACGCTCAGCTTCACGTACGGTGTAAAAGCCGGAAACAACAACTCCTGCAACCGCTACGGCCAAAGCCATAGTTGCAAGCGTTCCAATCTTCATGCCCGATCCACGGTTTGACGAACTGCCGTGACCTGCACCGCCCTTCTTCTTAAGAAAGGAAAAAAGCTTATTACCTAATTCATTTATTTCATTCATAGGATCGCGCCGATTGCCGCCGTTATTTCTTGACCACGGATCCTTATTTTGACTGCCATTTCCACGGTCATCGTCATTTCCGGATCCGGGAGCATTCCATCCCATCAAATCGTGATTATTTTCCTTCATGTTTAGCTCTTTAAAGCGAGTCAAAGTCAAAATCTGTATCTTTTTTCCAAGGAATGCCGGACATACTCGACCGAGCAAGGGCTCCTTGTGTTTCCTTGTCTATTCGCGCGGCATCCTGTGGACGAATCTTCAATTGCAGAATATTCTCTCCCTGTTCGGAATATTTTTCCGTAACCACGGTCTTCTTTTCGTACAAAAGACTTCTCAATCTTCCGTCACGAGGATCTATCTTAACAGTAAATTCTATTCTTTCAGAGCCTAATCTCTCGCTCACTGCTAGCAGAAGATCTTCAAGTCCAGCACCTGTTTTTGCGCTGACATATACCCTCATGGGCACTCCGTTCTCGTCACGTATCACACCTGCTACGCAGTCCGGATCAAGATCGCACTTATTAAATACCAGTAACGAAGGCACCTCCGAGGCCCCCACTTCCTTTAAAACCTCATTTACGGCATCTATGTTTTCATTACGTCTAGGATCGACAGTATCGATCACATGCAAAATGAGTGAAGCCTGAGCAGTCTCCTCGAGAGTACTTTTGAAGGCTGCGATCAAATCGTGTGGCAAATGACGTATAAAACCTACAGTATCTGCAAATACCGCCTTACCCACACCTACTACTTCAACCGTACGCAAGGTTGGATCCAAGGTCGCAAAAAGCTGATCGGCGGCATAGACCTTAGAATCGGTCAATATATTGAATAAAGTGGATTTACCTGCATTGGTATAGCCTGCAAAGGATACCACCGGTATCGAATTTTTCTTTCTTAAAGCACGGTTTTGATTGCGGCGACGCTCCACAATCAATAATTCTCCCTTGACTGCAGCAATACGCTCGCGTAGAGCTCGCCGATCAAGTTCAATCTGAGTTTCTCCAGGACCGCCACGCAAGCCGAAACCGCCCTTTTGCCGTTCGAGGTGCGTCCACCCACGCACGAGACGGGCCTGCTCATACTGTAGTCTTGCAAGCTCTACCTGCAACTTACCCTCATAGGTGCGAGCTCGCTGAGCAAAGATCAATAAAATGAGAGCAATACGATCCATCACCCGCGCCTTAAGCACTTTTTCAAGATTGCGCTCCTGAGCGGGAGAAAGTCTGGAGTTAAAGATCACGGTTTCCGCCTCATAGGCAGCCACACTGGAAGCCACCTCCTGAGCTTTACCGCTACCGATGAAAAAGGCGGGATCGGGGGTTTCGCGTTTGCAGATTATACTATCTGCTACTTCCGCCCCCGCCGATTGTGCCAAGCGAACCAGCTCTTGCAGATCTTCCTGCGATTCCTCGCGCGGAAGCTCCGCATGTACAAGCACGGTTTTACCTAGCAGTTCTACCTGCGGATCCTGCATGAACGATTAAGCTTAAAATGCTCAGCTTTGAGGTTCGGAGCCTTCTTCTTTATCCGAAGCCTCATTCAACTGATTAAAATTTACGGCACGAGCTGGAACAATTGTAGAAATGGCATGCTTATATACCATCTGACTGACCTGGTTTCTAAGCAGGATCACGAATTGATCAAAGGACTCGACCTGCCCTTGTAATTTGATGCCGTTGACGAGATAGATCGATACCTGAATATGCTCGCGGCGCAGAATATTTAAAAACGGATCCTGTAAAGACTGAACCTTTGCCATCTTGATCCTCTAAATCTTGTTAATTATATTTATTTTATTAATGACGATTATCGTCACAAAATCATTTTACGAGAGCGTATATGTATTCCAAGTCCTGAATACATAACGATCTTGCGTAAATATAAATATACACAAGTTTTTATGACTGGAGCAAATAATCGCCCCCTACTGAGAAAAAAACTTACGCTTCAAATATACCTTTGAGGCTTTTCCTTGCATTTCATACTTGAATTTGAAGTTACTGAAATTTTTACTCGTATTCTTGTAATTGCTCAGCAAGCGCGCATACCGTCGCCAAATTTGTTGCGTCTCCCGGTACCATATTTATACGTTTTACCGTTACGCTCTTGGATAGACCACCTCGCAACCATGTCATCTGATGCTTGGCCAAATGACATGTGGCAATTATAGAACGCTCCGTCATCACTCCAAAGTTCGTTTTACCGTCGAGGTATTCCCACATCTGCCTATAACCAACGCATCGCATGGACGGCATGGACAAACTGAGGTCACCTCTTTCTTTCAAAGCTCTTACCTCGTTCTCAAAGCCGCGATCCAGCATCCGCATGAAGCGACGTCGGATCTCCAATCTCAACTCCTCACGGCCTGCTTGTGGAAGCAATACTACCTCAATCCGCTTGAAAGGACATTGATCCCCTTTTTTTTCAAAAAAAGAACTCATGCTACGTCCAGAGATCCTAATCACCTCAAGAGCTCGCGATATGCGTTGTTTATCATTTGGGGAAAGCTTGGTATATAAAGAAGGATCCAGCTTCTTTAGTTTTTCATGCATATAAGGCCAACCGTACAGCGACGCTTCCTCAGCAATGCTTGCTCGAATTTTGTCATCGGTTGGTGGCAAGGGGGACAGTCCTTCACACAATGCCTTGTAATACATCATGGTTCCGCCGCAGATCACCGGTAATTTGCCACGTCCACAAATCTCTCTCACAAGCCTTATACAATCTGAACGAAAATCAGCCGCGCTGTAGCTTTGTGCAGGATCTATGATATTTATAAGATGATGCGGACACGCAGACAGCTCCTCGGCAGAGGGTTTGGCAGTACCTATATCCATACCGCGGTATACCAAAGCGGAATCGAGAGAAATGATCTCTATATTGGCACATTTTGAAAGCTGTAAGGCCAACGAGGTTTTCCCTGAGGCTGTGGGTCCTAGGATCACCAAGGCTTTATTGTCCATCACACTTTCTCCTCAAAATTCAAAGCTAAAGAGACCAAATCAAGCTCGCGGCAAATAGATTTGTTCTTTAGTTCCTGATCATTTAGCTCATCAAAAACAAAAGGATCATCCTTGGCATAAATTCCTTCATTTACAGCCGCACGGGCCAAAATCGAGGCTATGCTTTTGGGACAACGTCCTTTACTCAATTCATCAGAGGCTGCAATAAGAGGAAATGTACGCAGGCAAAGCTCCTGCAAAGCACAATTTCCAATGAACTGGGGGACTGATTTTACAGATACGCTGCTACGACCTATCTCTATGTCAAAGCCGCACAAAAGAGCCGCTTTAAGCGATTTTTTTAAAGCCTTCAGAAGATCTGGCCCCAGCTTTATGGAAAATGGAATCAACGGAGATACAGCAGGCATATGCCCTGCTTCAATAAGCTCCGCAATGATTTTACTAGCACGACATTCCTTTAAAGCGAGGCAATTTACTAGATAGAAATGACCGTAACGACATATCAGGGCACTCTTATGCGTAAGCCTGCATATAAAATTCCCGTCTTTATCCTGCACTGTATCGTCCTTATAGCATGGATCTCTTCCTTTTTCTAAATAAGATCCGCCAGAAATATTTGATACGGCCACAGGAGCAGAACCTTGCAATGCAGAATTTCTGCTATCCGCTTCGTTATTTATTGATGCACATAGTTCCTGCTCTTTACCTTTTCCTCGATCTTGCTCTGAGAAATTTGTGGGATCGATATTTGCTAGACTGCCTTTTGGTGAATACTCTGCAGGCGGCATATTCGCAAGGTCAATTCTAGAGGCTTTGGCATGAGATTTGGTCATATTCAAAAAATCCCTACGCCTTACCTCCATATCCAAATCGCCTAAAGGACGACTCCCATCCGTAGACTGCTCTGCCCTGCGTGCAAAAAAAGCACCGGTTCCCGAAGGAAATTCAAAAGTTGGAGCTTTCGAAGTACAAAGCTCAGGAGGAGTTATCTCCTCCTCGAGAGATGTAAAGGGCGTGTTCTTTTTCGCTAACTCGTTCTCTGACAGTAAAACATCCATATCTTCGTCATCCGCAGCCTCAGAACTAAAAAAACGTTCAAAAGCAGTTAGCAGGCTCTGACTTATAAGATCATGGACAGCACGAGCATGATGAAAACGAACCTCGTCCTTGCGGGGATGAACGTTAACATCACATTCATGAGGATCACAGCTTAAATAAAGCACACAACGGGCTGCGCTTTTCTTGTCGAAATTCTCAGCATAGGCTTCGCGTACGGCATGCATAACGGTTTTATCCGCCACGGGGCGATTGTTCAAAAATAAAAAAATCTTCTCTGCTCCGCCCTGACTGGCATCAGCTCCGCACATAGCCACGCCTTCAATCTGTAAAAGAGGATCCTCGCAAGAAACTCTCACTCCTTCTTTTGCAAATTCTGCCCCTGCGAGCACACTTATGCGTTTTAATTTCTGCCCCTCATCAAGGGCTTTTTTTACCCTGACAACACTTTTTCCATCAAAAAATAATTCAAATGATATTTGCGGGTGCGCTAAGGCACAACGGGTAAAAACATCACGAATTCGTGCCGACTCGGTTCGGTCCGAACGTAAAAAACGTCTTCTGGCAGGGGTATTAAAAAAAAGCTCGCGCGCCTCCACAGTGGTTCCGACTCCATGCGGACAAGGGATCACCGATGCCTCCATCTGTGGACCGTCACAGCTTACGCAATATCCGTCTGCTTCGTCGGCAGTACGTGACGACAACGTCAGTTTAGTTACTGATGCTATCGAGGCCAAGGCCTCACCGCGAAATCCCATGGTGGTGATATTTTCAAGATCTTCTGTTGAAGAGATCTTGGAAGTAGCGTGCGGAGCCAAAGCCAGCTCAAGCTCATCACAGGGAATGCCCGAGCCGTTGTCACTGACCTTAATACTTATACGTCCCGCCCCTTCTATAAAGCAACGTATTTCATCCGCTCCAGCATCTACAGCATTTTCTAAAAGCTCCTTGACCACCGAGGAGGGGCGCTCAACCACTTCTCCGGCTGCAATCTGATTGGCAAGTTGTACGGAAAGTCTATGTATAGCCATCTATTTAGGAACCTTCAAAGTTTGTCCCACTGAAACCGTATCTGTTTGCAAATTATTTATGCGTTTAAGCTCCGTTACTGTAGTTTTATACTGTGTGGCGATCTTGGAAAGATACTCACCTTTTTTTACGGTATGACTTGCATATGACTCACTCTTGGCAATCCGTCTGTCACTGTCTATTCGGGACTTTATATTGCTTAGAGGATTCTTTTCATAGTATGAGCGTATCCCGAGAAAGATCCTGTAAGCCATCTGCTTTTGATAGTTGGGCTGATTGAGCTGAATCTCCTCGTAACGATTGGAAAGAAAACCCGTTTCTATTAACAGTGAAGGAATGTCCGGGGCCTTCAGCACCGCCAACGATGCATACACCGGATGTTTTTTGTGCAGACGGGTGAAGGCGCCTATGCTTTTTAAAATCTCCTCGCCCAAATCATAACCTTCCGATCGGGTATTCTGCGAACTCATGTCAACAACCATCTCTTCAAGATACGGATTACCCTTGGCATCATTTAATACCTTTCCTGCGCCGCCTATAAGATTCCCGGTCGAACCGGTACGTACAATCTTGCCATTTTCGCGCTGAGCACGGTTGGCTGAAAGAAGCAACACCTCTGTTCCGCGTGCCGTGGTAGTCGAGGGAGTAGAATTACAATGAATGGAAATTAAAAGCTCGGCGCGTTTTTTCCTAGCTATAACCGACCGGGCATCCAAATCAATATACCGGTCTGAGCTACGCGTCAGAACACCTCTTAATCTCTTGTCGGTATTGATGTAGTTTACAAGTGCCTTAGCTATGGCTAGCGTTACATCTTTTTCCTTAACTCCGCGTTTGCCCTTGGCGCCAGGATCTTTTCCTCCGTGTCCCGGATCTACAGCAATAATAAAGGGTCTATCTCCGGCCTTTACGGTCACGGCCCTTGGAGGTGCAGCTGTATCTGATACCTGCTCGGTATCGCGATCCTCTGTTTTACCGATCTTCTTTGTCGTTGCCTGATGTTGCGCCTGATACTGACTACGCAACTTTATAAGCTCAGCATCGTATTTTTGGGCCTGAGACGGGCTCATGCTACGTATTCCGTCCGCTCCGGTCGAGGAATATTTGGCAAATAGCTCATTTTCCAATTGCTTTAAGGATTTGCTTGTATCAACGGCTGCCGCGGATACTGTCCTGTTTACTCCCGCCTTTGTACTGCCCGGCTGTGCGGAAGTATTCGAATGAGGAAAATCAACTACCAGTCGCCAGTTTTTATTTCTGTCACGCGGAGAGAGCATGAATACGTCCGGTACACCGCAACGCGAGGAAAAGAATACATAACGAACATCACTTCCTTCAAAAAGCTTTTGCGCTCCATCAAGACAACCCGCGGATCCTTTTGGGAAATCAGGAGCACTTTTCAATCTATCCAAGGACTTCAGTCTGATTATGAAACGACCGTCTTTTTGGCTGGCCTGTGCCCATTTCGTATCGGAACTTAAATCAAATACCACTCGGGTTTTGTCTTTATTGGCAAATGAGCGCACCGATTTAAGCACGGCAGCATTTACCGCCGACACGGATAAAAAAAGCGTCGCAAAAAATAAACAAATATAGGCTAATACGGATTTCATCTACGGTGATTATTCAGAAAACTCGTTCCTTATACGCTCAAAATCCTCTGCAGATAAAACGTCGGATCTTATCACTGCACTTCTCATGTCACCTTCATAGTCAAGCTTTACGACCACATCTGGAGGCGGAAGCATGGCATCGGCCTTTTGCGGCCATTCTACAAGCACCAATGCTTTTTTGGCAAAGAAGTCTCTTATCCCCATGTACTCCAATTCCTCTGGATCGCGCAATCGATAAAGGTCGAAATGAAAGATCTCGAAGCTTGAAAAGGCATAAGGCTCGACCAGTGTATAGGTTGGAGATTTCACATTACCCTGATACTCAAGTCCACGCAACATACCGCGTGTAAGCGTAGTCTTTCCGGCTCCTAAATCTCCCTCCAAAAAAATACATAAAGCGTGATCGCATGAAAGACAATAAGGGATCAGCAATGTGCCAAGAAATGCACCCAATTTTAAAGTTTGCTCTTCATTCCGCAAAGCAAATTTATACTCGGCCATTGACCAGCCTCCTTATATACATTTCCAGATCCGTGGGCAACGAACCTATAGGTCCGTGCTCATCGGCAGACATTTTCCCTGCTTTGCCGTGAATGCAGACTCCTATTATTGCCGCCTGACGTAAGGACATGCCACCTGCAGCAAGAGCCGAAATGATCCCCGTCAGTAGATCTCCAGAACCTCCACAGGCAAGCGCAGGAGAGCCGTCCGAGATCAAGCATTCTCCGTGTCGATCGCAAACTACGGTTCCTGCTCCCTTGAGCACCACCGTACCTCCGTACATCTGCTGTAGTCTTCTGGCCGCCACCAACCTGTTTTTATTAATACTTTCACAATCACAATGCAGAAGTCGCGCCGCTTCCCCTGGATGGGGGGTAAGAATGCGATTTTCCTGAGGACAAAATTCAGATTTGGATAGCAATGTCAAGGCATCGGCATCAGCAACACAATCTATGCCACTGTCAACCACCAAATCCAAAAGAGCATGTGCTCTAGGCGATTGAGAAAGTCCGGGACCTATTGCTACCAAATCACACCATTGCAAAGCTTTTTTTACGACCTCGTCATCGTTGAAATCGACAGTCATAAGCTCAGGATATGATGCATTCAAGGCACTGACGTTTGCTGGATCAGTTGCAATTTTTACGAGACCGGCTCCAGCCCGCAACGCACCACATCCCGCCATGACGGCTGCACCACCCATCCCCTGCGCTCCTGCAATAATGAGAACTCGCCCGTTATCACCTTTATTACACGACCGCAATCGTACCGGCAGATCGGCTTTTATTTCATCGTAAGCATAACGACTTAGGGAAAACACATCTACGGCAGACGTTTCGTCATGGAAATCATTCATATCACAACTAAGGTCAGCAAACTCCACTGTCCCCACATAATCAACGGCGTCGGATGTGAATAGACCAGGCTTTAACGCCAGCATGCATACGGTTTTATCGGCATTAACGCAATCTCCTGGGACCTCACCAGTATCGGCATTCACTCCCGACGGACAATCTGCGCTTATGACATAGGCCTGTGCTCGGTTGATAAAAGAAATCCAAGTACTGAGCTTTTCACCCGGCTCCTTAGTGATCCCCGTTCCGAGCAAAGCATCGATAATAATGCGGGGACGCGATTGCTGTAACGACGGGAGCGAGCTCTCCACCCTGAGATCAGCAGATATATACTCACGATAGGCTCTTTGTGCCTCGCTACCCTCATGTGCTGCAGCAATGGCAAAAAGTCTGACTCTTATTCCGCACTCGGACAAGATCTTGCCCGCTACATATCCATCCCCGCCGTTATTGCCGCTGCCACAGAAAATCCAAACCTCATGATCGCTTTTTAAAACCTTATGTACAGCATCAGCCAAGGCTTTTCCTGCTCGCAACATAAGCTCATAACAGCTTCCATGTATTTCCGCATAGGCGCGCTCGGCGGCCTTAATCGCCGCCACCGAATATAGTTTTACGGGTAGCACACTCACAACTTCTTACCTTTGAATAAAAAATTCGCTCAGCGTCTAACACCGCTTAGCAAAGCCCAATCCCCACGAGTCCTGATCTCTCCCATCAAGAAATCCTTTTCGTAAACTTCCTTTACCGTCTGGGCCTGCTCAATCAGCACTCCCGATAAAGCCAGTATTCCTCCCGAGGCAGTAAGTCTGGCAATTTGAGGCTCAAGCTCAGCTAGGGGACCTGCCAAGATGTTAGCTACGGTAACGTCTGCAGGAGCTACGTCGGCAGCAGCTTCATTCAAGTATAGGGTAAACAGTCCTTTCACCCCGTTACGCTTTGCATTTTCATCGGATGCCAAAATAGCCTGATCATCTATGTCCACCCCAGAAGCCTTGGCAGCACCTAATTTCAAGGCGGCTATACCTAAAATTCCCGACCCACAACCGTAATCAACAACACTTTTTCCTTTAAGGTCAATGGAATCTAAAAAATTTAAGCACAACCATGTGGTAGGATGCGTTCCGGTTCCGAATGCTAATCCCGGATCAAGCATCACGGTCACAGCATCCTTTTCATCAACATGCAACCAAGAAGGACATATCCAAAGTCTGTTTCCACATTTTATGGGTTTGAACTGAGACATCCATTCACGTATCCAGTTGCGATCCTGCAAGTTTACGGCCGCCATGGGAATATGATCCCCCAATATAGCTTTCAGTACCTTCAAAATGGGCACAGGATCGCTTCCCTGAGCAAACAGTCCCGAGACCTCGGTGGCTGGCCAAAGTCTACGCTCTCCGGGGCGAGGCTCAAGTATAGGAGAATCCTCTGCATCCTCGAAGGTTATCGATAATGCTCCAAGTTGCTCCAAGAGATCCGAAACAGTATCTGCGCAGCTTTTATCTGTGCGAACCTTTATCTGCATCCATTCATTTTTCTCGGTCATAGTGGTTTCCTGATTGTTTATTTATGCGAGAAGTCACAAACTGCCCTATCCCGAAAGCCTGACTGCGGTACTGACTGTCCGCTCCAATTTTCAGACCATGCATAAGTGCGTTGAGACGATCGAGCAACACGGAACTGTTCTCACCTGTTTTACATATGAGTATATTGCGACGGCGATCTGTTTGGGGTCTGCGTCCGCAAATGTCGCGCAACGAAGATTTGGAGACTTTGCTCAAATCATTGACGCATACCAAAAGTTCTCCTCCCTGACGGCTTAAACGTACTATATTGGCAGGTCCCCCAATAGCACGCAATAAAGTTAGAGACACCAATTCCGGACGGCTTTTGCGATCAAGACGATAACGCAAGGAACGATTTTCACGCCTGTCACGAAAAATATAGCCGTAACGTTGTCTGAAAACCCACATACTTATGATAAATAAAGCAGGGATGATGCACGCATACAGTAAACATATAGCGTCATCGTTAGACAAATCAAAATAATCCGTAACTTCCAGAACAAGATTTGGCTGGTAAAGCGAAAGTACTCCCTCAAGGAAGTCACAGTGATAAAAATAACAAATCATGCACAAAAAAGCAGAGGAACATAAAAGCAGTACAAATGTTCCTGGGAAAAATAGTAACAAAACCGTTAGCTCAATTGACAAGCATATTCCCGTATGCGAGGTTATCAAAATTATAAAAGCCAGCGAGATCAAAAAAAGACGGCGTTCGGGGGAAGCTATCAGGGATCTACACAAAACTATCATCGGTAACGAAATGAGATTGGTTATAATCACTGCCGACGATACGGCCAGCAAATCCTCATCGGAACTTTGTAGCGGAGAAATAATGGAAATTAAATCCGTATATCCAACAGTCTGCATTAAAGTAAAAATAGGGGCCAAAACGGCAGTGAGCATCTTTAATCTAAAATGATGACTGAAAGTAAGATCAATAAAATCCGTCAAAGCCGAGATGATCGAAAAGACGAACACATAAACAACGATAGCCAGAATCACCGCACGCAAAAATTGCAATATACGACTTAAGGCATCCCTTTTAAAGGAGTGCTCCGCAGGCAAATAAACCAAAGCAGCCGACATTGATGACAGCACCATACTGGTAGGTGAAGTGCTGTTAGGACCGAATATTTCTGGAATTACTATGGAAAAAAACGAATATATGATACTCACCGACAAAACCTGCCATGAGCGTGATGATGTCGGGATCATGAATGATGCCACGGTTGCAAACAACCCTGGGAAAAAAACGGCCGAAAAATTCAAAAGCCACTGACGCAAATCCTCGGAAAAATGTTGAGTTCCGCGCGGATCGAGTCCAGAAGTAATCAACGCCAAGCACAACAAAGGCAAAAGCAGGATCAGAGATCCTTGATTGAACTGCGTTGTCGTGCTGCTTTTCATGATCCCTCCTTTACCATGCTCTCATTTTAGCAAAAGGTCGTACTTATCGTTTGCTAAAATACACGACGATGTTTTGTTTAAAAAGATTTGCAGTTTAAACGAAATATTTTGTATAAAAACTGCCGAATCTTTGAAAAAGATATTGAATTTATGATTTTTTTATTTCTATAAGCTGTCAAAGGAGAGCTCAGTTGAAGATCGTCAGAAGAGAAAAAAGAGATACCTCCGCTCTTGCCTCCATAGAGGATCCCATACTCAGGGAGCTTTTATCATCCCGCGGAGTACGCAACATGACAGACGCATCTTGTGAACTTAAGGATCTGCTTCATTACCGTGATCTGCCCGACATAGACAAAGCATCAAAGATCATAGCTGATACTATCGAAAATTCCGGCAAAATCTTGATATTCGGCGATTATGACGTAGACGGAATGACGGGGACGGCCTTGGGAGTACGCGCCCTACAGGCTCTTGGCCTTCCAGCAGAGAACATTACCTGCAAAGTGCCATCTCGCTATGACGGAGGATACGGCTTGTCCGTGTCTGAAGTTGAAAAAGCCAAACTTTCTGATATCAATCTTATCCTAACCGTTGATAACGGCATTTGCTGTACAGAGGCGGCCGATAAAGCCTTGGAACTTGGTATAAAGCTCGTGATCACCGATCATCACGAATGCCCGGAACAACTTCCATCTGCTCTTGCGATAGTAGATCCCAAACTTCCCGGATCTCTTTTTCCATCCACTGCCCTGTGCGGTGCGGGAGTACTTTTTTATGTTTTAAGTGCTGTCAGAGCTGAGCTTGAATTGCGTAACTTTTATCAAGAACGTAAAAAACCTGTGATGGCAGATTTTTTGGATCTGGTAACACTAGGAACCATAGGCGATGTCGTCGCCTTCGACCCAAATAATCGTCGTTTGGTCAGAGCGGGCCTATCTCGCATGCAAACCGGTCGGACGTTACCAGGAATAATTGCCCTAGCCGCACACAGTAGATGTGATCTCAACGAGGTTAATCCCCACTCCATAGGATTTGAGTTATGCCCGCGTTTAAATGCCGCAGGACGTATCAAGCTCTCCGATAATCCGGCCCTTGATTTGCTTTTAACCGACGATCCGCAAAAAGCGGATGAGCTTTCACTGCGCCTTGACATGTGCAATCGTCGCCGCGGTGACTTCGAACGCGTGGCTTTAAAGGAAGCCCGTGAAGAAGCTACCCGTACCGATGTATCCGGTGCCTTGGTATTATTCAAGGAACACTGGCTTTCTGGAATAACCGGACTTTTAGCCGGTCGACTTAAGGAAGAATACGGCGTTCCATGTTTCGTCTTTTCAGGAGAAGGATCTTTGATAAAGGGGTCGGCTCGCTCGATACCTGGGGTACCGCTTGGAAAAATTTTACGCCGTATGCAAGATGAACATCCGAAAATACTTTATGCTGGTGGAGGACATGCCATGGCCGCTGGAGCAACCATCATCAAAGAAAGGTTCGAAGAATTCATAAATTGCTTTAAAGAATATTGCACAGAGTACATGCGAAGCCCCTTGGAAGAGGAAATATATACCGACGGCTTGCTTGATGAAGCTCATATCAACTTAGATTTTGCTCGTCTTTTGGAACGTTCCGGACCTTGGGGAGAGGGCTTTCCGGAACCACTATTCGACGGCAAATTCGAGGTTATATCCATAGTTCCCATTCAAAACCGCCATTTACGTTTTTCCCTAAGAAGTGCTTCTGGTAAGATCCTGCATGCCGTCAAATTTCGTGCCGGCATACGTGAAAAAGCACTTACCGAGGGTATGGACGTGCAGGCTGTTTTTGCCCTAGAAGTTAATCGCTATAAAGGGCGTGAATCCTTACAAATAAGACTTGAAATGGTTGAACCAGCTTAAGACTACCCCAATGTTCCTGACGTCTCTGCCTTAGTTTTACCGCAGACGTCTTTCGCCGTACATTGCTGCGCCTATGATCCCCGCTTGATTCAAAAATGCCGCAGGAACAATTTTCAGGTCCTGCGGTAATTCTTCCTTAAATCGGTCAAATTTTGCCGAAACACCACCACCGATGATAAAAAGCTCTGGTTCAAATAAAAAATTCACGTAATTTAAATATTTGCCCAATCTCTTTCCCCATTTGTTCCAAGACAGATCCTCACGTTCGCGCACCACCGCCGAGCAGTAATGCTCGGCAACATCTTTTTTAAACTTCAAGTGACCGAGCTCAGTACCTTCAAACATGATCCCGTCTACGAACAGGGCTGAGCCTATACCAGTTCCAAGAGTTAAAAAAATTACCTTTCCATTAACCCCCCTAGCAGCCCCGAATTCAAGCTCAGCCAATCCAGCCGCATCGGCGTCGTTTACCACTGACACCTTGGTATCGCATGTAAGCTCACGGGTAAAAAGTTCCTCTACAGGAACATCGATCCACGATTTGTCTATATTGGCCGCCGTTTTGACCGTACCGTTTGTTATGCGTGCGGGAAAGCCACAGGCTACTGGCCCCTTAAAGCCGGTTTGTACTACCAGTTCCTTCAGAACCGATGCTACTGCCTCGGGAGTTGCCGGTTGCGGGGTCAAAAGTCTTATTCTTTGTGTTATCAATTCTCCAGTTTCAGTATCGACAATTGCCCCCTTGATCCCAGTTCCACCTATATCAACTCCCAAAATTTCCATTATCTGTTCTCCTTCCCTTTCTTTCTATACCTGTAAATATGAAAATATGATTGATTTTGCCACGATGCAAATCAATTACTAAATTCTGTCACGGTATTCTTATTCATCATTTTAAAAATTTGTCTTTTCACTTACCAAACCAACAAAAATATATTGTGACATTCGCAAAATAAATTCTTTTGCTTTTCTACTAAAAAGGAAGAAATAATTTACGAATTCTGAAAAAATCGCCAAAACGGCTACAGGCGTACCATTAGGGGTCTCATTTTAATGACCTATACGCCGTACAAAAAAAAAGAATACAATACAAGGATCGGTGGTGTAACGTGCCGCCACAACCTTATCAGCGGAGCTTTGCTATGACTTCCATAAGACCGCGCGAACGCAGCGCCATAATTCAATCTTTAAGAGCAGGCGTTACCCCGCGTACCGGACTTGAGCATATTCAGGTAGGACGTGTTAACGAAATCAAAGCTCTTATAAAAGATCTAGAAAATATATGTGACGGCGGAAGTGCTTTCAGGCTAGTCATAGGAGATTTCGGCGCTGGAAAAAGTTTTTTTCTGCAACTCATTCGTTATATAGCCTTGCAAAAAAACATAGTGGTACTGAGTGCGGATCTATCTCCAGATCGTCGTCTTTATGCCTCAGCAGGACAAGCACGAGCCCTTTACAAGGAGCTTACCCATAATATTGCCACCAGAGCTCATCCCGAAGGAAATGCCATGATCCCTCTGGTGGAAAAATTTATAACTGAGCAACGACGTATTGCAGATTCCGAAGGACGCAACGTAGAAGATATCATCAAGGAAAAACTTTTTTCTTTGCAGGAATTGGTTGACGGCTACGATTTCGCTCAAGCGATCTCGGCCTATTGGAAAGGATACAACGAAAACAACGATGAGCTGAAGGGAGCAGCGATCCGCTGGTTACGCGGGGAATATTCTTCACGTACAGACGTAAGAAGAGATCTCGGGATCAGATCAATGGTTGATGACGGCAACGTTTACGATCATTTGAAACTTCTTTCTCGCTTTTGTGTACAAGCCGGATACAAAGGCATGCTCATCAACTTAGACGAGATGGTAAACCTCTATAAATTACCATCCTACACGGCCAGAACATCAAATTACGAGCAGATCCTGCGAATTTTGAACGATTGCCTGCAGGGCAGTGCGGAGAATATGGGGATACTTATGGGAGGAACCCCTGAATTTCTTATGGATCAACGTAAGGGGCTTTATAGTTACGAAGCGTTGCACTCAAGACTTGCTGAAAATACCTTTGCGCAAATTGCCGGTGTAACCGATTACGCAGGCCCTGTCCTTATTTTGAAGAATTTATCTCCCGAGGAGATCTACGTATTGCTTTGCAATATACGCAACGTATTCGCTTTGGGAAATACAGATAAATATTTGGTACCTGATGAAGCCCTGACGGCCTTTCTTAGACATTGCTCGGAAAAAGTCGGAGATGCTTATTTCAGAACCCCGCGCAATACCATCAAATCATTTGTGGATCTTCTGTCAGTTCTCGAACAAAATCCGGAACTGTCATGGATGTCACTGATTGGAGAGCTTAAAGTTGAACGGGAAGGCAACAGTCAGGAACTCGTTACCCTGACGAACAAAGCACAAGAAAATACCGACGCTACAAGTTCAGACACAACTGCCTCAAACGATGAGGCGAACGATGATGAGCTGACCTCATTTACACTCTGATGTCGCAAGAACAATATTTCTCAATGTTAGCACCAGCGCTTCAGCGCTGGGCTTTCCGCCAAGGCTGGAAAGATCTTAACGAAATACAAAAAGCCGCTTTTACCCCTATTTTGGAAGGGAAAAGCGATGTGATCATTTCTGCATCCACTGCAGGTGGAAAAACAGAGGCTGCTTTTTTACCGGCATTAACCTCCGTAATAAATTTGCCCTGTAAAAAAGGTATAAGCATCCTTTGCATTTCTCCTTTAAAAGCCCTTATCAATGATCAGTACCGTCGTCTCGATTTAATGACAGCTGATCTTGAAATAGGGATCACACCGTGGCATGGAGATATTTCAGAAGGTCTCAAAGAAAAATTACTAAGAGATCCGAATGGCGTCATTCTGACCACACCAGAATCTCTTGAATCCATGCTTATCAATCGTACGACATGGCTTAAGCAGGCCTTAAGCGAACTGAAATACGTCATAATAGATGAATTTCATGCCTTCATGGGCGTACAACGCGGTTACCAATTGCAATCTCAGTTACATCGTATAGAAAATCTCTGCGGCAGACAGATCCCACGCATTGCTCTATCGGCAACATTTGCCCAAGGCTCAGATCTATCTTCCCACCTACGTCCGCGCGGAGGTATACCGTGCAAACTCATATGTTCCCAAAATAACAATGCCGGTAGCTTAGCTTTGCAGCTGCGCGGTTATCGCTATGCATCCAAGAATATAGAGGACGAAAAAAAAGGAATACGAATCAATAATTCTCCGGTTACGGAATCACCTGATCTGATCTTGGATCTTTTCAGACTAATGCGCGGTAATACCAATTTAATTTTCTGCAATTCTCGTTTTGCCACCGAGGAGCTGGCCTCATCCTTACAAAAACTCTCTGCTGACAAATTTGTTCCAAATGAATTCTTTCCGCACCACGGCTCGCTTTCGCGGCACCTGCGAGAAAGCTTGGAGCACCGTTTGATCGAAGGGCGACTCCCCACCACCGCCGTGTGCACAGCCACCTTGGAGCTTGGAATTGATATTTCCGACGTTTCCTCAATTGCACAAATTGAGCCCCCTTTATCAGTAGCATCCATGCGTCAACGCTTGGGTCGTTCTGGGCGACGCGATCACAAAGCCGTACTGCGACTTTTCATTCCAGAGATCGAATATGATCCCGTATTTAATTTCGGCCTCTTTGAAAATATATTTTTATCAGCGGCAATGGTAAATCTGCTTTTAAATCGATGGTATGAACCGCCTATTGAGCACGAATACGCTTTTTCAACATTATTGCAGCAGACGTTATCGGTGATAGCATCCTTCGGTAGCGTAAGTGCGGAACAATTGTATGAATTGCTCTGCAACTCCGGGCCTTTTATTTTATGTACTAAAAAAAATTTTGCTCAATTTTTAAGAGATCTAGGCACCAAGGATCTGATCACTCAGTTAAACGACGGAAGCCTTACCTTAGGACTAAACGGAGAAAATTTAGTTTCAGACTGGAAGTTCTATACCGCCTTTTCAACTCCGGTGGAATATTCAATTGAAAATGATGGGCACGTTATAGGGACCGCTCCTTCATTACGTGAATTCCAAATAGGTGATACCTTCACCTTCGGCGGCTACAGTTGGGTAGTAGTTTTCTTCCACAAGGATCGCCGCGTGATCGGGGTAAAAAAATACCCAGAACCATCCGTTCCTTTATTAATGAACGGCGGTACAGGCAATATTCACGATAAGGTATATCAGGAAATGCTACGCCTATATAATGAGGAGAAATGTCCGGCTTTTTTAAATAAAAATGCCGCCTCCATGTTTAAAAACGGGATTGATACCTTTAACAAATACTGTTTGCAATCTCGTATGGTGATCAACGCCCCAGCCGGACTTGAAATCTACCCTTGGCGCGGAGATCGAGTGATAAGAACCATGATCCTGATGTTAAAGCGTCATGGGATCAAAGCCGATCAAATACACAGCCATATATTTTTAAAATACACATCAATAGATTCTTTAAAACACGCTGTTTACGATATATGTAAACACCCAGAGATAGATCCCGTTGAACTTGTTAGCAAAATAGGAAATTTAGACGTTGAGAAAAACGATCAGTATATTGGAAGTGATTTAAAAAAATTAAGCTTTGCCTGGAGCAATATCGATGTAAAAGGGGCGCTGGAATGCTTCCTAAAAATGGGAACTGAATTTTAGCTTGGTGCTACTATAAATTCAAAATTCACTGTGATTAAAAACATCTCCGTCAATGCTCAGTAGCATATCAAACTCTATGCTACGACCGTCCATAAGCACAATTCGGTGGTCGTTTGCAACTATACTTTTGATCATCACTTTCTCAGTCACATAACCTAATTCTTCTCCGTTTATGCTTCTAGCAAAGGTAACGCTTACCTCCTTACGCGGCATATTATGCACAAGCAAATAATTCAGTCGGGCATTCAACTCACTCTTCTCGTCTTCATCAGCCAAGGACAGCGATTTTTTGTAGCGCTCCACCTCCGCCATAGCCTCATCAAATCCCGTCAATGCATCAAAAGGCATAAACTGAGCTGCTCTTTTAGAAATATCCATAGGTTTTCTTAGTCTGGATATATGACGCGGATGATCCAGAATATCTGCATAGGGAAAATTAACTGGGACCTCGTCTTTTTGATCTTTGATCATGCCTTGTGACCTCCGATCTGAGAATTTCTCTCCAAGGTTGTGGCTCCGTCCAAAAGGTCCGCTCCCCTAAAGACAGCATTTTTTCCGTAGCGTTTTTTTAAGCTGATTACCGCTCTTTGCAACTTTAGCTCCCGCTCCAATTTTTTTTCCTGCAGAATTTCTTCTTCCGTCTTGATCCCAGACTGCAAGAAAAGATCGGTTTGGATCCCCCCCTCTGTATTCTGCCCTAAAACTACGCTTGCATCATTAATACGTCCCAAATCTATTGCTGCTATTGATACTTTACGTACTTTGAGCTCAGGAGGTGAAATTCTCCTGAACAGTTCCTGAAGCTTGAGCGACATGATATCGGAGGAAGAGGTGCGCCCCCCGAATGATACGGTACCGCGCACGGAGGCTGGAACATGACGTCCGTAATGATCCTTTACAATACTATTTTCATATGTTTTTTTTATGCGGGGATCCTTTAAATTCTCCACGTCAAATGAAATATGCAGAACAGCCTTAGCTGCCGTATATCCTTTTTCCACAAGCTCAAGCGATAGCTGCTCGGCCATTTCCCAGACAATCAAACAAGCCTTGTCATGATCATATGGACAGGACAATACCTGTCCAATTCCCAAGCTCTTGCGTATGGGTTTGAGCTTTTTTATATCAGCCAAGGTTGTGCTTTCGTACCCCCAAGCATGATCAATTAATAGCTCGGCATTTACACCGAGAACGGAAAAAAGCAAATCTTCATTGTAATCTGTCCCTGGGATGCCCTCTGAGACACGACATATATCTCCCATAGTATATATATTTAAGGCTGCAAGTCGCTGAGCGATCCCAGGACCTACGCGCCAGAAATCAGTAAGCGGACGATGATCCCAAAGCTTAAGACGATAAGACCGCTCATCCAATCCAGCTATACGTACTCCATGCGCATCTGCAACAACATGCTTGGCTACAATATCCATTGCTATCTTAGCAAGATACAGATTCGTACCAATGCCTGCCGTTGCTGTAATTCCGGTAGTCTCCAATACGTCTCTTAGCAACAAACGTGCAAACTCATACCCGTCAACATGGAATACATCAAGATATGACGTTGCGTCAATAAAAACCTCATCAACGGAATATACATCCAAATCCTCTGCCGCAATATATTTTAAATATACTTCCACGACACGAGCCGAGTAATCCATATACAATTGCATGCGTGGCTTAGCCACAATGTAATCCATCTCAAGGTAAGGATCGCTACGTAACATGGCATCGGAAAAGCTCTTAGCCCTAAAAGAATGAGATGTCTTCAGACGCTCGTGATTGATTAATGAAACCTTAGATACAACCTCGAACAAACGTGGACGTCCTGGTACCCCGCGACGCTTTAAAGCAGGGGATACTGCAAGACAAATAGTCTTCTCGGTTCGAGATTCATCCGCAACAACTAAATTGGCATCCATCGGATCCAATCCCCGCTCAACGCATTCAACGCTTGCATAGAAAGATTTTAGATCAATGGCTATATAGCATTTGGATGAACACATATGATTGAATCCGTGAGCACCAAGTCAGGATCAATTTTATATGAATTTATAAACAGAAATAAAAAAACCGCGAGTTAAAAACAAGCGGTCTTAAG
>UMFG01002663.1_pt1 | contig 56857 bp, 51 predicted proteins | sample 1964961 | NCBI WGS metagenome assembly UMFG01 (sample SAMEA4836041, study PRJEB28245) | human gut metagenome | biome: gut microbiome; material: fecal sample | place: Denmark | collected 2008
GATTGACATTTAAAAAGTTTTGTGGTAAATTAATATTAGTAATCATTACTGATTTGATTGCAGCAAAATAACGCATCTAATTTAATATTAATATAACATGTAAAGGAGATTTTAACTATGAAGAAATGGGTTTGTACTGTATGTGGTTATGTTCATGAAGGCGACGCTGCTCCGGAATTCTGCCCGGTATGTAAGGCTCCGGCTTCCAAGTTTAAAGAGCAGACTGGTGAGAGAACCTGGGCTGCTGAGCACGTTGTAGGTGTTGCACAGGGCGTAAGCGAGGATATTCTGGCTGACCTGCGCGCTAACTTCGAGGGCGAGTGCTCTGAGGTTGGTATGTACCTGGCTATGGCAAGAGTTGCTCACAGAGAAGGCTATCCGGAGATCGGTCTGTACTGGGAGAAGGCAGCTTACGAAGAGGCTGAGCACGCAGCTAAGTTTGCAGAGCTTCTGGGTGAGGTTGTTACCGATTCTACCAAGAAGAACCTGGAGATGAGAATTGACGCTGAGAACGGCGCAACCGCAGGCAAGTTCGACCTGGCTAAGAGAGCAAAAGCTGCTAACCTGGATGCAATCCATGACACCGTTCATGAGATGGCTCGTGACGAAGCTCGCCACGGCAAGGCATTCGAAGGTCTGTTAAAGAGATACTTTGGCTAATATATCCTGAACCGTCAGGAATTTTATGAGAGAGAGGATTCGTCTTCTCTCTCATTTTTTCTTGACATTTTCCCGCTTTTTATGCTAAGATAAAATCAGTAATAATTCCTATTATTGAAGATTTCAAACAAAGGAGGGCTCTTTTTATGTCAAAATACGCAGGCACAAAAACCGAGAAAAATCTCTGGGAAGCATTTTCCGGGGAATCCCAGGCACGAACCAAATACACCTTCTATGCATCTGCAGCAAAAAAGGCCGGATATGAGCAGATGGCGGCCCTGTATTTAGAAACTGCCGAGCAGGAAAAAGAACATGCGAAAATGTGGTTTAAAGAAATCCACGGCATTGGTGATACAGACGCAAATCTTGTCGATGCAGCTGCCGGTGAAAATGCAGAGTGGACGGACATGTATGTGCGTATGGCAAGAGAGGCCGAAGAAGAAGGATTTCCAGAGCTGGCTGCCAAATTCCGCCTGGTAGCAGAGGTAGAAGCCTCCCATGAGAAACGTTACTTAAAGCTGCTTGAAAATCTGCGCAAAGACGGAACCTTCAAGGGTGAGGCGCCGCTTGGCTGGAAATGCCGCAACTGCGGATACATCCACGAGGGTAATGAGGCCCCGGAAATCTGTCCGGTATGCGCACATCCCCAGGCATACTTTGAAAGGATGACCGTTAACTATTGATACTCAAAACAGGAACTTCAAAAGCCCGGACTATCTGGTTCCGGGCTTTTTCACAACAATAGAAATGAGGATATGAAACATGAACTACACCAAACAACAGCTTACCGATATGATTCGCCGCATGGGCATTCAGCCTGATGATTCCGTCATGGTTCACGCTTCTATGAAATCCATCGGAAACGTAGAAGGCGGCGCAGATACTGTACTGGACGCCTGGATGGAATATCTGTCAGATGGGCTTTTCATGATGCCCACCCACACCTGGGCCCAGATGGGACCGGACTGCCGCATTTTTGATCCTCAAAACATGTCTTCCTGTGTAGGACTTCTGACAAATCTGTTCCGCATACGTCCTGGTGTTGTCCGCTCGCTTCATCCCACTCACAGCATTGCTGCCTATGGAAAAAAAGCAAAAGAGTACATTGCCGGTGAAGAGACTGTGGATACTCCCTGCAGTCCTGAGGGATGCTGGGGACGATTGGAGAATATTGGAGCAAAAATCCTTCTGATCGGCGTAGGCCATGAACGAAACACCTTCATCCACGCAGTCGAGGAATCCATGAATGTTCCAGAGCGGCTTACCGATGAACCCAGTGAATTTTTTATCCGTCAGGCTGACGATTCTCTTCTTCGCCGCCCGGTTTACCGCCACTACAACAAAAATGAGCCGCATATTTCCGAACATTATCCCAAGCTGGCTCCTGCCCTTGAGACCTGCGGCGCCGCCCGCCATGTTTCCTTTGGAGATGCAGACTGCATTCTCTGTGATGCCCGTCAGACAGCCTCTGTGACGCGGCGGATTCTCTCCCATGAGAAAACCTGTCTGCTGGAGCGGGATGTGATTCCCCAAAAATGGTGGCAGGAGGATTAATCCTCCCTGCCAACCCGGTTTGTCAATCTTCCAATTTCTTCTATTTCGCAGGAAACCTCATCGCCTGCTTTCAAAAAACGGGGAGGCTCAAATCCCATTCCCACTCCTGACGGAGTTCCTGTAGAAATAATCGTCCCTGCCTTCAGAGTCATTCCCTTTGACAGCTCGCTGATAATATGATCAATGTGAAAAATCATCCGGGAAGTATTGCTGTTCTGGCGCAGTTCTCCATTTACATAAGAGCGGATATTTAAACACGGCGGATATGGAACAGACTCCCGGGTAAGAATACAGGGTCCCATAGGCGCAAATCCATCCAGGCTTTTTCCAAAATACCACTGCTGATGGCGGTTCTGAATATTGCGGGCGCTTACATCATTTAAAATCGTATAGCCAAACACATAATCCTCCGCATGTTCCGGCTCCACATTTCTGGCATCCTTTCCTACAATCACAGCCAGCTCTGCCTCATAGTCCAGACTGTCCACCAAACCCTCATATGCCGGGATCGGAGCTCTGTCCGGTACAGCCTCATTCACCCGTTTTGAAAAATAAACTGCAAAAGGGCGCTCCCCGGAAAATTCCTGCTTTTTAAACCGTGCAGACTCCTCTGCATGATCCATATAGTTAATTCCCAGACAGATAATATCCTGCTCCGGCACAGGAATCGGCGCCAGCAGCCTCACATCCTCTAACCGGACTGCACCGCGGAAACGATAAGGATCCAGACCGGCACTGTATTCCAGCAGCTGCTTTTCTGATTCACACATCTGCTTTACTGCCTCCAGCATTGTCGGATACTCCACCCCAATGGAATCCATCGGATATACCCACTCTCCATCTGCGCTGATAATTCCTATTTTCACCTTTTGATCTACCTGATACGTTACCAGTTTCATGTCTGCTCCCCTTCCCATTTTTCTCATGCTGTTTATTCTGGAAAGTTCTTTGCTTCTGTTTTCCATTCAGCATTTTCTTGATTATACATAACTATTCAGGACGGCGGGAGATCTGGCAGAAAAATTCGTATCAGGCTTGCCTGTAAGCGAGTTTTCCTGCCAGATCTCACATCGGAGGAATCTCCGATGCTTCTTGTTCGGCTTTGCCGGACAAGAAGATGCCCCGTCCTGAACAGTTACGATTATACATCCCTGGAAAAATGGTTGCAAGGTGATTTCTTATGCAACGGCCTCACGAATCATCTTCACTGCCTGAATCACAACCGTGGGAATCACAGCCAGAACCACAATGCTGACAATCTGACTCATGTTCAAGTCTGCTACTGCAAACAATACCTGGAGTCCCGGAAGGAACAAAACAGCTGCCAAAAGCAGCACTCCCGCCTCAAAGGCCAGAACGCTCCACATATTTCCCCTGAATCCCAGCTTCGCAATGGAATGTTCACTTCTGCAGTTAAAGCCATGAAACAGCCGGGCCAGGGTCAGAGCTGCAAATGCCATGGTGCTGGCTGTTCCTGCTCCTCCTGTTTCCAGTCCCAGATGAAAAGCCGTCATAGTACAAAGAGCAATCAGGCCTCCCTGCAGCAGAATCCTCAGCAAAAATTCCCTGGTCAAAATTCCCTCCTTTGGATCTCTGGGCGGCTGTCTGAGCAGCCCGTCTTCCTGAGGCTCCATGCCAATGGCAATGGCTGGAAGAGAGTCTGTCAGCAGGTTAATAAACAAAAGATGCACAGGTGCAAAGGGCATGGGCAGATCGAAAAGGGATGTATACAAAACACTGAAAATCCCTGCCATGTTTCCGGAAAGAAGGAACTGAACCGCATGACGGATATTCCGGTAAACATTCCGCCCGTTAGCTACTGCCTTGATAATCGTGGCAAAATTGTCATCTGTCAGAATCATAGAGGCTGCATCCTTAGAAACCTCTGTCCCCGTAATTCCCATAGCAACCCCAATATCTGCTTTCTTTAAAGCCGGCGCATCATTGACTCCGTCTCCTGTCATTGCAACAATTCGTCCCTTCCTCTGCCATGCGTCCACAATTCTGATTTTATGCTCCGGAGAAACTCTTGCATAGACGGAAATATTTTCCAGTTTTTCATCCAGCTCTTCCTCCTTCATCGCATCCAGCTCCGGTCCGGTAAGAGCCAGATCTCCTTCCTCCATAATGCCGATTTTTCCGGCAATGGCCATAGCTGTAATTTTATGATCTCCGGTAATCATAACCGGACGGATTCCGGCTCTCCGGGCACTGAGCACTGCCGGACGGGATTCGATTCTGGGAGGATCCATCATAGCCGCCATTCCCAGAAAAATATAGTCCTTCTCTGCATCCAGGCTGCAGGTCTCCTGCTCCTCCATAGGACGGCAGGCTGCCGCCAGAACCCGCAGCCCCTTTTCAGACCATTCCTGATTCTGCTCCTGAAGCCGCTGCCTCCATACCGGTGTCATGGGAATGGAGCCGTTTTTTGTCATGATCCACTTTGTCCGGTCAAGGATTACATCCATGGCTCCTTTTGTGAATAACATTTTCTGCCCGTCGCATATATGAACCGTACTCATTAATTTTCTGTCCGAATCAAAGGGCACCTCTCCCAGCCTTGGCATTTCTCTCCTCAGCTCCTCGCTGTCTGTCCCTGTCCGGTGCGCCAGTTCCAAAAGAGCAATCTCTGTGGGATCTCCTATCCCATCCCCTTCCTGCAAATGAGCGTCATTGGTCAGCGCAAAATCATATATAAGATAACGGCTGGTCTTCTGATACATGGAAAGTTCTCCCGGTGTCATTGCCTCCCCGTCTGCAAAAACCTCCTCTACCGTCATTTTATTCTGTGTCAGAGTTCCGGTTTTGTCAGAACAGATCACAGACACGCAGCCAAGGCTCTCCACCGCTTTCAGATCCTTAATAATAGCATTTTCTCTGGCCATCCGCTGGGTTCCCATAGCCTGAACAATTGTTACAATCGAACCCAGAGCCTCAGGTATTGCCGCTACTGCCAGCGCTACTGCAAACATCAGAGAGTCCAGCACCGACATTTTCCGATACAGGCTTAATGCAAACACCAGGGCACAAATGCCCATAATCACAGCCGCCAGATGCCCGCTGAATCGATCCAGACTGATTTGAAGAGGTGTTTTTTTCTCCTCTGTTGCATTCATGAGCGCTGCAATTTTTCCAATCTCTGTCTGCATTCCAGTTGCAGTTGCCACCATGACAGCTCTCCCCTGAATAATCAATGAGCCAGAAAAAATCATATTGGTCTGATCACCCAGAGGAACTGCTTCCTCCGTCTCCAACGGTTCCGCCTGTTTTTCCACAGCCAGGGATTCCCCTGTCAGGGAACTTTCATTAACCTGCAGGTTATGGCATTCCAGAAGACGTCCGTCTGCCACAGCCAGATCCCCTGCCTCCAGTGCAACCAAATCTCCGGGAACCACCTGAGAGGACGGAATTTCCATTATCTGTCCATTTCTTATTACCCGTGCAGACGGGGAAGAAAGGGCTTTCAGGCTGTCTAGGGATTTTCGCGCCTTTTCATGCTGTATCGTTCCCAGGGCTGCATTCATCAATATCACGGCAAAAATAACCACTGCGCTTTCCACATTATCAGATATCATGGAAATTCCAGCGGCTATCATCAGGATAATAACCAGAAGATCCTGGAACTGGGCTAAAAATACCTGCCATGCTTTTTTCTCTTTCCCCTCCTGAAGGACATTTTCTCCACTCTGCTTTCGTATTTCCTCTGCCTGCTTTTCTGTCAGGCCATTTCGGCTGCTGGCCATATCCATCAGCACATTTTCCGCTGACTTGCGATACCACTCTTTCATCTTGTCTCTCCTTTTCTTACTTCAAGGTATGAGGCATTCCGTCTTTCTAGGACTGTTTTTCACTGTTTCCCACCTATAAGACAAGGCTTCTCCGCCTGCGGCAGGCCGCTTCTGCGACAAAATTCTCTTCCGCCGCATGGCAGTCCTCGCGGAGCGTTTTTTGTCATAGGAAAGTACGTCCTATGACAAAAAATAAAAAGACTTTTCATACATGAAATAATTTCATGCATGAAAAGTCTCGTTACCGTCTTACTGCTTCGGTGTCCAGAACCAGGCGATGCTCCGCCGCGTATGTTGATCCTGTCCTTGCAACTACTCCCTTATAATGCCTGTTTGATTGTAAAAACACTCAGTTTCTGCGTTTCCTATAATATGGCATAGAAACAAGGCTGCTGTCAATAGAATCTTTCATTTTTTACATCGTTTTAACATACTGATTCACTATAATGTCATACTCCAGAGGGAGATTTTTTATCAGCCTCAACGAATCCGCTCCGGGAAGCCTACCTTTTTCTGAACCTTGCGCAGAGTCTTATTGGAGAAGTACTGTGCCTTCTCTGCATTATTCTTAATCACGCTGTCCAGATAATCTTTATTCTTTGAAAGGTCTGCAAACCGATCCTGCAGCGGCTTCAGTACATCTACAACAGACTCGCCTACTGCCATCTTAAAATCGCCGTAGCCCTTTCCATCAAACTCCTTCTCCACATCTGCCGGCGTCTTTCCGGTACATGCGCAGTAAATATCAATCAGGTTTCTGATTCCCGGCTGCTCCTCACAGTAGCGCACGCAGGCCTCGGAATCAGTCACTGCCCGTTTAAATTTGCGGATAATCGTATCCGGATCATCCATCAGATAAATGCTTCCGTTAGGATTTTCATCAGATTTGGACATCTTCTTTGCAGGATCCTGAAGACTCATGATCTTCGCTCCAACCTTGCCGATATATGCCTCCGGAACAGTGAATACATCGCCGTAAACTCCGTTAAATCTCTGAGCAATGTCCCTTGTCAGCTCCAGATGCTGCATCTGATCAATTCCAACAGGAACCACATCGGCCTGGTACAGCAGAATATCCGCAGCCATCAAAACCGGATAGGTAAACAGACCTGCATTAATGTTGTCTGCATGCTTGGCTGCCTTGTCCTTAAACTGGGTCATACGATTTAATTCACCCATGTAGGTAAAGCAGTTCAGAATCCAGGCCAGCTCAGCATGGCCGGATACATGAGACTGGTAATAAATACAGTTTTTCTCCGGATCCAGACCAGCTGCAATATACAGGGTCAGCAGATTTCTTGCGCGTCTGCGCAGCTCTGCCGGATCCTGGCGCACCGTAATAGAATGCATATCTACTACGCTGTAAAAGGTTTCATATTCATCAGCAATGGTAACCCAGTTTTTCAGGGCCCCCAGGTAGTTTCCAAGAGTCAGGTTTCCGGTAGCCTGCATACCACTGAATAATACTTTCTTTCCATTTAACATAACATTCTTCTCCTGTCGCTTCGTAATCATGAAATCAGTGTAGCACCACGGCTTTCAAATGTCAATTTTTCAGCAGGGCCTCTTCCCACTCTTTCTCCTTAAATCCTACCAGAATTCGATCCTCTGTTACCACCAGAGGGCGCTTTACCAGCATTCCATCCTGGGCCAAAAGTCCGATCTTTTCTTCGTCACTCATATCTGCCAGCCGATCCTTCAGCCCCAGTTCCCGATACTTCATTCCACTGGTATTAAAAAATTTCCGGATTTCCAGACCGGAACGTCCGATCCACTCCCTAAGCTCCTCTGCCGTGGGATTCTCTTCTGCAATGTGACGATCTATAAACGCGATTTCATGAGCATTCAGCCATTTTTTTGCTTTCTGGCAGGTACTGCATGACGGATATTCGATAAACAGCATTCTCTTCTCCTTTACCTTCCAATTCTGCCTTTTATTGTAATTGTAATTTCCTTTTATTTTACAAAATCCTCCCGCATTGGAGTGAAAATATCCAGAAGAACCGTATCCTCCAAAACCTGAATTCCATGAACCGCGTCTGGTTTTACATAGTAAGTATCACCTGTCTGCAGTTCTTTATCCTCACAGCCCTCCTCCTGATAAATCAGGCGTCCAGACACGATATAACCAATCTGCTCGTGCGGATGGGAATGCTTTGCACCGACAGCCCCCTTCTGGAACTGAAGCTCCACTGTCATCAGATTCTTGCTGTAAGATAAAATCTTTCTGGTTACTCCTCCGCCCAGATCTGTTGCCTCTACGTTTTTATTTTCTGTAAACATGATTAACTTCCTCCTTAATCCCATCCGGTGTATATTAAGTCTGTATCACGGATTTTAATTTCTGCTATTATACCATTTTCTCAGACATTTTTCTACCCTTAACAATCCCAGGAAAATGAGCCCTCCCAAAAAGAAAATACCTCCGATTCCTACTGCAATCAGCAGAAAACGCGTTGCCTTTTTCCAGAAGGAAAGAAGCTTTCCCTGTATGGTTTCCGGTCCTTCCCAGAAATCCTCTCCCTGTCCTCCCAAACCGGCTTCCTGCACATCCGTCTTCTGTTCCCCGCTTTCCTGCAATTCCTCTGTTTCTGCCATTCTCTGATAGGTTCCCCTGTATGTAACCAGATAATCCCGTACCAGACGCCGCCCTGTTCCGATTCCGTCACGGCAGAGCGTTCCGTCCTGTCCCAGATAGGTTCCGCCCTGCCATTGAAAATCCATGATCTCGTAGGCATCTGAAGAAAGTCCCAGCTGTCGAAGCAGCTCAGACTCACAGCCCTCCAGCTTTGGTTTTTCTTCCTGAAAAGGTACTAGAAGTTCTCCCAGGCGGTAATAATCGGAATGATAGCGGTGGAAGGTAACAGGAAAAGAAAAATCCTCCAGCCATCGCTCTCCTGTAACCCTCTGTTCTGCTGCGCGGCACAAGACTGTCTCTGTCCCCTGCGCTGTCTTTACCTGAACTTCTATGGTTTCCGGAAAATCCATCCCCTCCTCCAGCTGCGTATATTCCAGCTTTTTTTCGATGGTTTCCTTCCCGCCTTCCTGTATTTCTGCCCGAACAGTCAGACAGCCTACAATCATCATCTGAATCAAAACCAGCCCCACCCAAATCATGATCTGAATGCAGCTTGTCCGCATTTTTTCATCATATTGCTTTTCTCTCCAAAAAATATTCATTCATTCTCCTTTTCCGGCCGCAAAAATCCATCGGAATTTTCCCTGCAGCAAGATCAGAGCTTGTCATGCTCCATTTTGCCGCACGGCATTCTTACAGGCCTTTTCTGAAATTGTTTCCTGATGCAGCTGTCTAAAACGGATCTCTGTCCTGAGCTGCTGTTTTTTATGGGATTCTTCCGGATCAAGAACAGATCCGTAGTTCAAAATTCTTACAGAAACTTTTGATAGATTATTTCGATTTTTCTTTTGTATGAAAGCAAACTGCCGGCTTTCGATTTTTCTTTCCGGGATAGCTTCTGAAGCGGCAGACATATCCTGTCTGCAGAGACTGTGCTGAGGCAAAGAATTCGCAGAGCGCCCATCTCTCCCTCAGCGCAGGTTATCCTTTTTATGCCCCGTAAACGAAATGAAACAGCTGGCTGAATTCCTGATAAGCAGTTGTATTCTCCAGCTCCTTCAGTTCCTCCAGCATTCCGGCCATATACCACTGATGGCACTCCCGGCGTTTTTCATTAAAGCGCTGCCACACCTGTTCTCCTTCTGCCATATAATCGCGGGCAGTGCTTCGCATATTGCTCAGCTTGTCTCCAAGCACAAGAATCTTTTCTTCTCTGGAGGCTGTCTTTAAATGTTCAATCGCCGCCTGCTTGCGCTCTCTCCAGGAAAGGGATTTATCCTCCGTCTCAGCAGAAACCAAAGCCAAAACCCGGCCTCCAAATTCTTCCTCCAGCTGCTCTGCCGTCACTGCGGTGTCCTCCAGGACATCATGGAGATAAGCCGCAGCAATCACTTCCTCATCATCCGTCATCTGAGCCACAATCACAGCTGCCTCCATAGGATGATAAATATAGGGAATCCTGCTTCCCTTCCGGACTGCTCCCTCGTGTGCCTTTGCCGCAAACTCTGCTGCCTTCCGTATCATATCTGTTCCTTTCACAAAGTCTGCAGTCAGCTGCAGACTACCGTTCTCTTCCTGATTTCATCATACCATAACCATCTCCTTCTGAAAAGGTCTCTTCGCCAAAACCGCCGAAAAAACCAATGACAGATGCAGAAAAGTAAGAAAATGTTCACTTGTAAATCCCCGGCTTTTCTGCTATGCTTATGGACAGAAAATATTGTATGCAAAGGAGCTGTCATGGAACATTATCATCAGTCATCTTACCGGCGATCCGGCAGACACAAGCAGAAGCCTGCCAGCGAGTGGCCGCATATTCTGCTGTTTTACATATTGCCATTTCTTGTATTTAACGCCATAGTTTTTTACCTTGTGACAGCCAAGCCCAAATTTGAGCTGACTGTAGAAGATACCAGCGATTATCAGACTACCACTGCCACCCTTACCATGAAGTCCTGGCTTCCCACCAAATCCATTGTCATGGAGCTGGATGGTGAAAATTTGGAACTGACAAAAGGTAAAAAGCGGACCTATACCACCACCCTTCACAGAAATGGTTCTCTCCAGGCTATTGTTACCAATTTTAACGGAATGCCTGAGGACAATATCAAATATGTGAATATTCTGGATGACACGCCTCCCACCTTTTCTGCCTCTCATGTAGAAGACGGCGTACTGACCGTAACTCTGACTGACAGTCAGGCCGGTATTAATTATGATTCCGTTTATGCGCTGAATTCCACAGGCGAACGTGTTCTTCCTCTGGTTGCAAACCGGGATCTGAATACCTTTTCCTTTACTATGGATTCTGCCGGACTTCGTATTTTCGTACAGGATATGGCTGGCAATGAGGCGCAGGGTTCCTTTACCTCTCACAAAGAAAACGGCAGCGAGGTTCTCGACAGCACACCAGAGCAGGAGGCAGAAGAAGGCAGTGAGGAAACCACTTCTGCTGCCGCTGAAGCCACACAGGCCGCTTCTGAAAGCAGCAAAAAGGAAATCTCATCTACAGAAGAATCTACATCAAAAGCAAAAATTACCATCCAGTAAATCCTGCATTTGGTCAGGCTTTACCTTCCTGTGCAGATGCTGTTTCTGACAGTCTCTGCACCTTTTTCTGTCTTAGACGCCATTCTCCTATGACAGAAAACAGCTTCTTCAAAATTCATTTTTTCCATGCAGCCCCGTTTTTTTTACATTTTATTCGTATTCTATAAGAAAAGGGAGATTTTGCCTATGAATCAAGAACACCAGATCGTCCGCCAGGTTCAGAAGGCCCAGGGCGACAGCCGTGCTGCTGACCAGCTGATTCGCCAGTACCTTCCATTTATCAAATCAGAAACTGCCCGCTTTCTGAAACGCCCGCCGGATGAAAACCAGGATGAACTGAATATTGCCATGTTTGCCTTCTATGAATCCATTCTCTCTTATCGGACAGAAAAGGGAGCATTCTTTACGCTGGCTTCCACTGCTATTCGAAACCGGCTGATTGATTATGCCCGAAAAGAACAGCGTCATAAATCCCTTCTCTCTCTGGATCTGCCATCCTCTCAGGATGACAGCCGCTCTCTTGGGGAACAGCTTCCAGATCGTTCTGACAAAATGAACGAGGTTCTTCAGATAACAGCGGCCCGCACAGAAATCGAAGAATTTTCTCATCAATTGGAATCCTTTGGGCTTACACTGTCTGACATTGCTGATAACTGCCCCAGACAGGAGCGAACCATGGATGCCTGCATGAAGGTGCTGGATTATGCGAAATCCCATCCTCAGCTTTTGGTCCAGATGATTCACAGCAAAAAACTGCCTTTGGCTCAGCTGGCTGCCGGTTCCGGAACAGAGCGGAAAACCCTGGAACGGCACCGGAAATATCTCGTTGCCATTCTTCTGGCCTACACCAATGGTTTTGAAATCATCCGAGGACATCTGCAGTTTATGAAACGAAAGGAGAAACCGCTATGACTTATCTTGTAATGGAATGCCATCCCGGATACGCTGTAGTTTTGGATCAGACAGGACGATTTCTGAAGGTTGCCAATCTGAATTATCAGGTCGGGGAAACGGTATCCTTCGTTATAGAATGTACTGCAGAGGAGGAGCCCATCACAATAAAATCCCTGCGCAGACGCCGAATGCTTCTCTCCGCTGCTTCTCTGGCTGCATGCTTCTTTCTGGCTGTTCTGGGAACCTGGCATGTCTGTCTGACCCCCTATGGAGCTGTCCGAATTCAAATCAATCCCGATCTGAAGCTGACCGTCAACCGGCTTGACTATGTTATTTCTGCAGATGGTCTCAATGATGATGGTCTGCGGCTTCTTGACGGCTACCAGTTTCGAGGACAAAAGCTGGAACAGGCTTCTGGCGAGCTGGCAGACAGAGCCATGGAAATGGGTTATCTGAAGGAAGGCGGACAGATTTTTCTGACTCTGGAATCCTCTCATGAAAACTGGATCGCCAAAACAGAGGATCGCCTTCTGACCGAACTGGAAAACCATCTGAATGATACGGTATCTGTCACTGCATCTGCTGCCTCCGAAGCACCTGCATCTGCAGAGCCCCTCCCCACAGGTTCACTTTCCGATGTTCCTGTCCCCCCCAGCGCTCCTGACGATACGCCTCTCTCCGGAATCTCCAAATTTCAGGAGACAGATGAGGAGGACGATGATTCTGAAGACGAAGGCAACGAGGACGCTCTTGATGAGGATGACGAAGACGACAGCGAGGACACGTCCGAAGGGAAGGACGATGACAGGGAGGATGCAGCAGACAGGCAAGATGATGACAGCGAGCGGGATACCGATAACAATGACCTGGACGAACACAGCCCGCGGCTGGATACAGACGATGATGCTGAGCATACAGATGATCACAATGATAATGACAAGGATGAGCATGACAGCGATGACAGCAGTGATAAGGACAGCAATGAGCATGACACTGACGACAGCAGTGATGATGACGGCAATGAGCATGACACTGACGACAGCAGTGATGATGACGGCGATGAGCATGACAGCAACGACAGCAGTGATGATGACAGCAATGATAACGATGATGACTGAGTCTTTCTCCCTGCCGAATTGATTTCGGCAGGGATTTTCTGTTTTATAAGTCCCCTTATCTGCAAATGAAAATGGCTTAATAAATCTCAGCAATTATGACCTTTTCGCTGCAAAAGCGCCCTGCTGCAGGCGTAGTCACCCGCAAACAAGTTTTTTGCATTCAAACAGCACTTCCTGGTTTTATTCTGAAATTGTAACTGTTCAGGACGGGACATTCTGACGAACTGCCAAAGATTTCTTTCAATCAAAGACTCTCTTCTGAAGATGAATTCAGAATATCATATTTTATCATCTGCCGCAAGCCATGAACAGTAAAAAAATTTTCAAATTTTTTTCTCTGACCCCGGTTTTCCATTTTCTCTTCCGTATCCTATCTTTGAAAACAATAAAAATAACATATATTTCTGAAAGGAGATGCTCTTTATGAAAAAAAATTTAGTTTCCAGTATGTTATCTGCTGCCATGGTTCTTTCTCTGGCTGCTTCTATGACCAGCCACGCATCTGCATCCGCACTTCTGAAACAGGATGCTTCCGTTGTTACGGATAAAACTGTCAAAACCGGAACCCTTCTAATCAGCGTTAATCCTGAAATCAAAATGGATTACAACTATAAGGGACGCGTTCTGAAGCTGAGTGGCATGAACGAAAGCGGACGCGCCGTTGTCCGTGATATGAAAAATTATCAGTATGATCCCTGCGATGAAGTTATGGAAGATCTGATCCGGGAAATTTATGAAGATGGATATTTTGATACACAGAAAAATCAACCTGCAAAAAACCTTCTTATTAAGCTGGAAGCAGGCTCTAAGACTCCCGACAGTCAGTTTCTGGAAGATGTGGCAGACAGCGCCCGTTATACTTTAAAGGACTGCGGGCTCAAATCCAGCACCATTACAGTAAATACCTCTGATCTGGATAATAAAGGACGCATTGGCATTCAGAAAGCCCGTGAACTTGCTCTTGCCCATGCCGGTCTGAAAGATGCCGTTTTCAGCGAAGGCGAATACGATCTGGACGACGGCATTTATGAGCTGGAATTCACTGCCGGCGGAATCGAATACGAATACGAAGTCAACGCTTTCACCGGAAAAATCACAGCAGCTGACCGGGAACACAACGATGACTGGGATGCCTGGAATGATGACGATCGTTATGATGACGACCATGACGATGATGACCGCTTCGATGACGATCGCTTCGATGACGACCATGACGATGATGACCGTTTTGACGACGATCGCTTCGATGACGACCGCTTCGATGACGATCACGACGATGATGACCATGACGATGATGACCGCTTCGATGACGACCACAACGATGATGACCGCGATGACGATTAATACCTGATTCGCGTTATCATAAATTTTTCGGCACACCTTGCTGATAGCTTTGATTGAACTGTTACGAATGTGCCGGACGCACTCACAGAGGCAGATTTATTCTTCCGTAAGTGCTCGTTCCGCAGAGCGTTTTTATTTCACAGGACATAATCTCCTATGAAAAGAGAAAAGGCCTGACAGACATCCCCCCTGTCAGACCTTTCTTCTTTACAAAAAAACGCTATTCTTCCTTCTCACATCGTCCATACGTCTGTGCCATCTCCCGGCACCGTTTAAGAAGATCCTCTGTAAAATCCTCCTCAGTCATACGCCACCGCCAGTTTTTACCCAAGGTAGACGGCTCATTAATTCTGGCCCAGCCGCCAAGTCCCAGATAATCCTGAACAGGAATCACAGCAATCCGCGCTGCGCTCTGAAGAGCCAGACGAATATAATCCCAGTGAATCTCTCCCTGAGGAGTCCTCTCATTTCCCAGATACCGAACTGCGAAAGCTTTTGCTGCCGGATCCAGAGTTCTGTACCACTCCTGGAGAGTTGTGTTGTCGTGGGTTCCTGTATAAACGACACAATTTACCGGGTATTTATGAGGCAAATAAGCGCTGTCTTCCGACTCGTCAAAGGCAAATTCCAACACCTTCATTCCAGGATAACCGGTTTTCTCTACCAGCTTTAACACAGACGGCGTCAAAAATCCCAGATCCTCAGCAATAATATTGGGATTGCCAAATTTCTTTTTCAGGACCCGGAACAAATCATATCCCGGCCCTTTTTCCCAATGGCCAAATTCTGCTGTCTGATCTCCTGCTGGAATCGAATAATATTCATCAAATCCCCGGAAATGATCCACCCGGACAACATCATAAAGTCCAAAGCTGTATTCCATCCGCTTCATCCACCAGCGGTACTTTGTCTTTTTATGATAATCCCAGCGATACAGAGGATTGCCCCAAAGCTGTCCCGTAGCCGAAAATGCATCTGGCGGACATCCTGCCACAGCAGACGGGCGCCGTTCCTGGTCAAACTGAAACAGCTCAGGATGCGCCCAGCTGTCTGCCCCATCAAAGGCCACATAAATAGGAATATCTCCAATAATCCGGATTCCCTGGCTGTTGGCATACCGCTTCAGCCGCTTCCACTGCTTCTGAAATACATACTGTAAAAAGGCATAAAATAAAATTTCATTTTGCAGCTTTTCCCGATAACGGCGAACTGCGCTTTCCTTTCTCAGGCGGATATCCTCATCCCATTCACTCCAGCTTTTTCCTCCAAATTCATTTTTCACTGCCATATAAAAGCAGTATTCCAGTGTCTCTTCAGAAAGCTTTTTTGAAAAAATATGTTCCATCTGCTTTTCATCATATCCGGCCTGAAACTGGCGCTCTCTCCACCGTTCAAATGCCCTGCGCAGTACAGGGAAACGGTTCCGGTACAGCTTCTCATAATCAATATCCCTGGGATTGTCCCCAAAATCCGCCTGGTCACATTCCTCCCTGGTCAGCAGCCCTTTTTGAATCAAGTCCTCCAGATCAATCAGATAGGGATTGCCTGCAAACGCACTGAAGGACTGATAGGGAGAATCCCCATACCCGGTAGGCCCCAGCGGCAGAATCTGCCAGCACTGCTGCCCGGCCTCCTTCAGCTGATCCACAAAATGATAGGCCTCTCTGGAAAAGCATCCAATCCCGTACCTTGACGGAAGAGCGCTGACCGGCAAAAGCATTCCGCATTCCCGTTTCATTCTGTTCTTTTTCATATTCATCCTCCTCCTGAAATTTGCCCTTAAATTGTAACAGTTCAGCCTTGCATCTTCTTGCCCGCTGTTACCTTAAATTCTTTTCGCCCGTTTTTCAAATCCGCGGAATCTCCACAGAAATACAGCCATACGGAAAATCCAGTCAATAAACATTCCACACCATACTCCCATAATTCCAAAACCAAAGCCCCGTACAAACAAATACGCAAAGCCGATCCGGAACACCCACATGGAAAATACGGAAACCATCATCGTAAACCGCGCATCCATGCCAGCCCGCAGCGTGTTGGGAAGCGCAAACGCCGGAGGCCACACTGTCATTGCAAAGCAGTGAACCAGTATCAGCTCCTCAGCCATGCCTGCCGCCTCCGGGGACAGATGATAAAAGCCCACAATCGCCCCGCGGCCCAGAGCCATTGCCGTACACACAGCCAGCAGAATACCGTAATTTACAGCCAAAAGCTTTTTTGTATACGTTTTTGCCTGCTTCACCTCTCCGGCGCCCACACACTGTCCTACAATAGTAATCAGCCCCAGCCCCAGAGCATTTCCGGCAAGATACTGCAGAGTCACCAGATTATTTGCTACTGCAAAGCCTGCAATAGAAGCCGTTCCCAAGGTGGAAACCAGGCTCTGCAGCATCAGCTTTCCAAACTGAAACATTCCGTTTTCCAGACCGCTGGGAATTCCCACAATCAGAATACTCCGAATCATATCCTTTTCCGGACGCAGCTGAGAAATACCGGTAATCCGAATCACATTGTCCGGATGACGCACCAGAATCATCATCAGAACTGCCGCTGTTATTCGAGAAATCAACGTGGGAATGGCAACGCCCTCTACCCCCATATGAAGACCATAGATACAAACAGCATTTCCTGCAACATTTATCCCATTCATAATCATAGATGCCATCATCGACACCCTGGAATTTCCCATAGAACGAAACAGCGCCGCACAGGAATTATACAAAGCCAAAAATGGATAAGACAGAGCCGTCAGCCAGAAATATGTGGCTGCGTTATCCATAACCGCCGCCTCTGCCTGACCAAATATCAGATAAAGCAGACGCCTGTTTCCAATTAACGCCACTGCTGTAAACAGAAATGACACGCCTGCTGTAATTAATACCAGCTGTCCCGCAGCCCGACATGCCATGTCTGACCTGTGCTTGCCGATATACTGGGAACACACTACGGCGCCTCCGGTTGCCAGGGCTGCCAGCAGCTGAATAATCAGCAGACTGACTGAGTCCACCAGAGCAACTCCGGATACAGCAGCTTCTCCTACAGCAGCTACCATCATGACATCTACCATTCCGACTAATACCGCCAGAATCTGTTCCACAATCAGCGGACCCAGAAGCCGAAACAGGTCTTTTCTGGAAAAAATCATTCTTCTCACCTCAAAATTGTAACCGTTCAGCCATGCAGCCTTTTCAAAACCTCCTATGTCGGGTATACTACAACCATCAACACCAGAAAAAGGAGGTATTTTGCATGAACCCAATGAAACTTCTTCAACTGAAATCAGCCTGGGATCGGGTAAAAGCCAATCATCCCAAATTCCCGAAATATCTGTCTGCTGTCCGTCAGAAGGCGATCCGGGAAGGCACTGTAATCGAGTTTAAAGTAACCACTCCCGAAGGCGAAGAGCTCTCCGCCAATCTCCGGCTGAAGGAAGACGATATTGCTCTGTTTCAGGAAATGGCGGATCTGTTTCAGTAGACCGCTCTTTAAAGCTCCCTGCCGCATTTCGGACAGAACTGGTAATCCTCTTCTGTCTCAAATCCGCAGGAAGCGCAGCGCTTTCTCCCGCTCTGGAGCATTGCCGGACTGTCTGGAATAATATTCTCCGGCAGAGAGGTTATCTCTCCTCTCTGAATTTTTCTTCCCAGCTCTGCATCCAGCTCCACTGAGGCATTGCAGCAGGTGGTGCGCACATAATAGCGGCGTCCCCATTTTAACACCGGAATAAAAAACAGACTCAGATATGAGTACACCATATACACTTCCAAATGTCCGTAACGGCCACAGCGTCCGCAGACAATCAGCTGATCAAAATTCAGCTTTTTCTGCCCCTGACTGACACCCATAATAAAAAACATGGCGTTTTCCCTTCTTTCGTTTCTTTTATCCCAAAACAATCAGCCGCGCCACAGCAACCGGATTATCCTCCGGGAATGCCTGCAGACACACCATAATATCCTGTACCAGCTTCCTCTCCACACCAAGAGCTCCTGCAATCTGATCTGCGGTATTTCCCTGCCCGGAAAGAGCCGTCACCTGACGTACCAGCTCTGCCATTTCCTCCAGACGGGCGCCTGTCTCAGCTGCTGTATTCAGCCCTGGGGCTTTCTCCTGTTTTCCGGAATCCTCTTCCAGAAAATCCTCCAGCTTCCATGTTTTTCCTTCCTCCCGGCTGTAAAAATCCTCTGAAAGCTCCCAATCCTGGGAAGTATTTGTTATCTTTTCCATTTGTTTTTCTTCTTTCTTCCTGTCGCTTATTTTTCGTAATTTCTGCCAGCTCTCCCGCCGTCCTGAATAGTTACCAGTATTCTATTCTGCCGCCGTTATTTCTCCTGCTTCATTTACCTGCGCATGAACAGAAAGCCCCTGCAGCTCCTGATAAAATGCGGTTATCTTTTCCGGATCCTTTTCCATCTGTGTATATCCTGCTGCGGATTTACAGGGCACAGCTGACAGCTTCACACCGTCCTTCCCAAGAGCTGCCTGAAGCAGCATCGTTCTTGGAATACTGCTTCCGAAAACAAAATTTCCAAGGCTGTATACAATCGGCTTTCCCTGATAATATTCAATTCCCTGAAGCACATGGGGATGGCTTCCAATTACCAGATCCGCTCCGGCATCAATATACTGCCGCCCCATAGTCTGCTGATATTCCTCTGGCGTAACCGCCTTTTCCTTTCCCCAGTGTACATAAACCACCACATAATCACAGACCTGCTTTGCTGCTGCAATATCCTTTAAAAGCATTCCGGGATCATATGTAATTGCAACTCCCGGCTTCTCTTCTCCTGCTGTCCAGTCATATACAGGAATAACCCGGGAGGAGCCCAAAAATCCTATGGTTTTTCCCTTCACTTCCACGGTTTCCAGCTGTCTTGCCCTGGCCATATTTTCACCAGCTCCAACATAACGGATTCCCGCCTCGTCCAAAGTCCTGCAGGTGTCCAGAAGCGCATCTGTTCCAAAATCCAGGCTGTGATTATTGGCCAGGGTCACCATATCAATCCCCATTTCCTGCAGCAAATGCACTCTGGAAGGGGGAAGACGAAAGGTAAACTGCTTATCCTCTGCCGCTGTTCCCCTGTCACTGAAGGGAAATTCCTGATTCACCATAAAATAATCCGAAGCCTGAATGACCTGGCGAAGCTCCTCATCCAAAACTCCGCCAATACCGCCTGCTGTATCATAGGCATTCAGTACATGGCTGGAAAGAAATACATCTCCGGCAAAAAGCAGGTTGATTTCCTCCTCCGGCACAGTTTCCTCCGAAGAGTTCTCCAATTCCCCCTCTCCGTCAGAGCTTCCTGAACCGTCATTTTCCCTGGCCTCTTCTGCCCCGATAATCACAACCGGACTGTTCTCCTCCGTTCTCTCTGGCTGTTCTGAACCGTCTCCTGGAACATCCTGCCCAGAATTTTCCGGCGGCGAAGCCTGTCCTGACACGGACAGAGTCTCAGTCCCTGCAGCCCCCTGCAAAATCCGTTCCGGCTCTTCATTTCCATGAAGCAGCCAGAAAAGCAGCCCCAAAAAGAGTGCAAGCATTACCGCAAGAACAGCTGCAAGAATCGAAAAACTACCTCGTCTTTTTCTGTTCATAAATAAAATCCTTTCCTTTATACATTTCTTATGACATTGTATATCCGAAAACCATTCCTTGTCAATCTTCGCATCAGCTCTATAGAAGGTGCTTTACGCAGACTGGCTGCTCCGGAAAATTACATGCTCCGCCTGCATCGGTTCGCTTTTTCAGCAGAATCTCTTCCCGAACCATTCCTCTGTTCTCTGCATATAATTATAGTAACTCCATTTGAAAGGCTGTTTTTATGCCCCCATCTGTTACTCCCGCACTTGTGTTTTCCCAGCTTTTGAAAAATAATCAGCCCCAGGCAGCCGCCTGGGTTACAGGAAATACGAGCGCCCCGCAGTTAAGCGGACTCGTCAAATTTTACGATACTCCCTATGGAGGCGTTCTGATAGAATCCGAACTTTTCGGGCTTCCAAATATCCAGACTTCCGGTTCTTCTGATTTCTATGCCATGCACATTCATGAAAATGGAGACTGCTCTCAGTCTTTTACGAAAACCGGAGAACACTACAATCCCCAACACCGGCTTCACCCCTATCACGCCGGAGATCTTCTCCCTGTTTTGGGCAATCAGGGATATGCGTGGGAAGCCTTTTACGATAAACGCTTTTCCATTTCCGATATTCTTGGGCGTTCTGTTGTGATCCATTCTGACAGCGACGATTTTTCCTCTCAGCCTTCCGGAAATTCTGGTAATAAGATTGGCTGCGGCATGATCCGCCGCGTTTAGCTCGGAATCCTTTTATGTACAATGGATGGTACAAATTGCCCTGAAGCTGTCTGTACCATCCATTTTAGATTTTGTTCCTGTGAATTCTGTTTTTGGCAAAAGGAACCTTCGTATTGATTTAGCCCTCCATCTGGCGTCCCAAAAATCCGGCAGCCGTTCCTGCCAGCTTCAGCTCTGCCTCTCCGAATTTTGCCCGGGTATCCCGCCCCAGCAGGGCAACCGCTCCAATGGCATCTCCTTCACAGATAATCGGTGCAATCACCTCCGCCGTAATTCCTTCCACCTCATCATCCGTCAAAGGAATAAACTGCTTTTCCCCTTTTCCGGCAACGATCGTTTCTCTATCATCAATTGCCTGCTCCAGCTGTTTGCTGATATTTTTCTGAAGAATTTCTTTTCTGGGGCCGCCTGCCGCCGCAATCACCTGATCCCGATCCGTAATGCAGACCATCATTCCCGTAGTCTGCGCCATGGATTCTGCATACTGTCCCGCAAAGGCAGTCAGCTCCACCATTGGCGAATATTTTTTCAGAATGATTTCTCCCTCCCGATCGGTAAAAATTTCCAGAGGGGTTCCTTCCTTCAGGCGAAGCGTGCGCCGAATCTCCTTTGGAATTACTACACGGCCCAGATCGTCTATTCTTCTTACAATTCCTGTAGCTTTCATATAAAAATTTCCTCCGTTTTACAAACTTCTTCGTAAACTGCTCATTTCTGTTAGTACTTGTAGTATCTGTAAAAGAGAAGGATTTTATTCACCTATCCACAGGAATACATCAACTAATACATCAACTGATACATCAACTAAAAATTAATACATCAACTGGTTCACCAACTAAAAAACTAATACTTTAATTTTTTAATTGATATATAAATTGTCTCCCTTTCCGTACCTTTTCTATCAACTTGATATCCATCAACCTTCCCAATGCTACCGAAATACGTCTTCCGCCTCAAAATTTTTCTGTATTTTCTGTTTTCTGTGCCAGATCTCCGATTTTTTGAAGCAGTTCCCGGGCTGTTTCCATCATCGGCATACAGTCCTTATTTTTTCGTTTCCGGTCTGTATACAGAAAATAGGGCTGCTCTGTCATCTGGAATCTTAAAGCGCCTTTGCATTCCTCTACCAGCGCCGGTATCCCATCTGTATTCAGTCTGGCCTTCTGATACATGGTCATGCGGATTTCCTGGCGGTTTATCTTCACCTCTGTCACATAAGCTCTGTGAGCCAGAGCCTTCAAAGCTGCTATTGCCAGCAAATTGTCTACAGATCTCGGAATATCGCCAAACCGATCCATCAGCTCATCCTGCATATCCAGATATTCTTCCTCATTTTCAATCCCGGAAATCCTCTTGTAAATATCCAGCTTCTGATATTCATTCTTAATATAAGATGCAGGAATATAGGCATCAATATCGCACTCTACTACGGATTCAAAGTCTTCCTCCTCATCCCGCTCTCCCTTCAGGGCTTTCACCGCCTGATTCAAAAGCTTACAGTACAGATCATATCCCACTGCCTCCATATGGCCATGCTGTTCTGATCCCAGCACATTGCCTGCGCCGCGGATTTCCAGATCCCGCATGGCAATCTTAATTCCGGATCCCAGTTCTGTAAATTCCCGAATTGCCTGAAGACGCTTCTCTGCCTCTTCCTTCAGAAGCTTATCCCGTTTATACATCAAAAATGCATAGGAAACCCGGCTGGAACGGCCTACACGCCCCCTCAGCTGATACAGCTGAGACAGCCCCAGATGATCCGCGTCATGAATAATCATCGTGTTGGCATTGGGGATATCCAGTCCAGTTTCAATAATTGTTGTGGATACCAGTACATCAATATCCCCATTAATAAAATCAAACATAATCTTTTCCAGCTTATGCTCTGACATCTGCCCATGAGCAAAAACCACAGACGCATCCGGAACCAGCTCCTGAATATGGGCTGCGATCTCATCAATGTTTTTCACTCGGTTGTATACATAATACACCTGTCCATTTCTCGCCAGCTCCCGATTGATGGCTTCCCGCACCATTTCATCGTTATATTCCATAACATAAGTCTGTATCGGCGTTCTGTCCACCGGAGGCTCTTCCAGCACACTCATATCCCGAATTCCCACCAGGCTCATGTGAAGCGTTCTGGGAATCGGCGTTGCAGTCAGAGTCAGAACATCCACATTTTCCTTCAGCTGTTTGATTTTTTCCTTGTGAGCCACTCCAAACCGCTGTTCCTCGTCAATAATCAAAAGCCCCAGATCCTTAAACTTCACATCCTTTGACAGAACTCGATGAGTGCCGATAACAATATCGACCAGCCCCTTTTTCAGATCCTCAATGGTCTTTTTCATCTCTGCCGGCGTGCGGAAACGAGACATCAGATCAACTCTCACTGGAAAATCCTTCATCCTCTGTACGAAGGTATTGTAATGCTGCTGAGCCAGGATCGTTGTAGGAACCAGATATACTACCTGTTTCCCATCCTGAATGGCCTTAAAGGCTGCCCGCAGGGCAATCTCCGTTTTTCCGTACCCTACATCGCCGCAAATCAGCCGATCCATAATCTTTCTGCTTTCCATGTCCCGCTTTGTGGCCTCAATGGCCTCCAGCTGATCATCGGTCTCCTCATAGGGAAACAGCTCCTCAAATTCCTTCTGCCAGACGGTATCCTTTTCATACGGAAAACCGCCCATCTCCTGTCTGGCTGCATACAGCTTCACCAGATCTCTCGCAATCTCCCGGACAGCAGTTTTCACCCTTGTCTTCGTCCGGTTCCACTGTTCTCCGCCCAGCTTATTTAATTTCGGCGCCTTGGCATCTGCTCCCGCATATTTCTGAATTCCGTCCAGACGGGTTGCCGGAAGATATAAGTTGCCTCCATCTGCGTATTCAATTTTCAGATAGTCCTTTACAACCTTATCCCTCTCGATTTTTTCAATTCCCCGGTAAACTCCCAGTCCGTGATCCTCGTGAACCACATAATCGCCCACAGACAGCTCGGAAAAGCTCTGAATCTTTTTCCCTTCATAAGAAGTCTTTTTTCTCTTCCGTTTCTTTTTCTCGATCCCGAACATATCTCCTTCGGTAATCACCAGAAACTTAATCTGAGGATATTCAAAGCCCCTGTGCAGCTTGCCATAGGTTACGAGAATTTCTCCCGGCTGAACCTGCCGCGTTTCCTGATCCGGACAGAAGGCCCGAAGATCATATTCCCGAAGATCCCCTGCCAGACGGCTGGCTCTGGTTCGGGAGCCGGACAAAAGAATTACTCTGTATTTTTCCTTTTTCCACCGCTTCAAATCCTGAATCAGCATTTCAAAGCTGCTCTGGTAAGAATTCACATTTTTTACATTAATGCTGTATTTCTTTTCCACAGTCATTCCCGGAAGCTTCTGTTCCAGTCCAGTCAGATACACCGTATTCGGTCTCTGTGCCCGGGCCAGAATTTCCTTCACCGGATACAAAAGCTCGGTCTGTCCCGGAAGCAGATATCCCTTTTCCAGACGATGGGACATACTCTCCCGAAACTCTGTCTCCACAGCCTCTCCCTTTTCCCGCAGTCTTGGCGGCTCATCCAGAAAAATCATACTGGAATCCGGCTCAAAATAATTCAGAAAAGATACGGTTTCCCTTCCAAAATACGTGACACAGCTATCCAGTCCTGTGATTTTCCAGCCTTCCTCCATTCCCTCAGTCAGTTCCTTCACAATCGACTGGATCCGATGGGCCTCTTCTGTTTTCATGGCTTTTCTCAGTTTTTCCGAAAAAGCCTTTTCTTCTTTTCTAAGACGTTCCGCTCCCAAAAGAAGCTCTTTCTTCGTCAGTACCAGCTCTGTAGCCGGATAAATCAGAATTTCATCCAGCTGTTCAATGGAACGCTGACTTTCCAAATCAAAGGTACGGATAGAATCAATCTCCGTGTCCCACAGTTCAATCCGCACCGGAACCTCCTCTGTCAGAGGGAAAATATCCAGAATGCCGCCGCGAATGGAAAACTGCCCCATGCCGTCTACCTGAGGCATTCGTTCATATCCCAGCTGCGTCAGCTTTTCCTTCCATTGTTCCAGATCCAGCTCCTGCCCCGGCTCTGCTCTTAGAACCTGATTTCTCAGCTGCTCCAGAGGAAACAAATGATCCATAAGTCCGTCCAGAGTCGTTACCACAACACCAGAGGGATCCTCCATCAAATGGCGCAGGGTTAAAAGCCTCTGCCGGGTCAGCAGATTTCCATGAATATCCGCACTGTAAAACAGAAGATCCTTGGCCGGATAAAGCCATACATCATCCCGGAAGCAGCAAAAATCATCATAAATCTCCCGCGCGCGCGCCTCATCATAAGTGACAACCAGCTTCCAGGGCATATCCGGCTCCGCCTCTGCCATCAGGTGAACCTTTTGCGAATCCATACAGCCGCTGACCTGTACCGGTCCCTTTTTCCGGGCAATATCCCGGCTCAGCTCTTCAAATTCTGCCAGCTCTATTAATGGGTTTGAAAATATCCTGCTCATTTTTGTACTCCCTGCTTTCCCCAGTCAAAATCTTCTACTCTGCCTTCTTCTTCGCATTAAAATGATTCATTGCCCGCTCTGCTCCATCAGTCATCATCATAACCGCAGCCTCTGCTGCCTCTCCAAAAGCCTCCTCCATCAGCTTCTGTTCTCCGGCTCCGAACCGGCTCAGCACATAATCTGCCAGATCCATGCGGGGCGGCTTGGCTCCTACCCCAACCTTAATCCGCGGAAAATCCTGGGTTCCCAGATTTGCAATAATATTCTTGATTCCATTGTGTCCGCCGGCGCTTCCCTTCAGACGAATCCGAAGCTGTCCCGGATCCAGGCTGATGTCATCGTAAATCACAATCATCTCCTCCGGCTCAATTTTATAATAATCCGCCGCTGCGCGGATACTTTCTCCGCTTAAATTCATAAAGGTCTGAGGCTTTAAAAGAAGAACCTTCTGTCCCTCTATGACACCTCTGCCGCACAAAGCCTTGTGCTTTTTCTCACTGATATCAATCCGGTATCGATCTGCCAGCACATCTATCACCGAAAAGCCTACATTGTGTCTTGTTTTATCATATTCCTTTGTTGGATTTCCAAGTCCTGCTATTAAATACATCTTCTTTCCTTTCCATTTCATCCTGTACCACGCACCAAAAGCGCTAATTTTCTCTCCCCAGGGGGTATAGACACCGGGAAAGAAAACTAGCGCCAAACTGCTACGGGTTTTATTGTAACAGGTAGAAAATCTCTTGTAAAGGTCTGCTCTTCAGAAAGAATTTTAAATAGATTTCCTATAAAACAGGAAGATGCAGCCGCCCCCGAAAGAGCTGCTGCATCTTCTGATCTTACTTTTCCGAAAGTCCCTGCCTATTCGGCTGCTGCCTCCAGAGCAGTTGTCTCATATTTGTTCAGAATCATATCCTGAATCTTTTCACGGGTTTCAGAATTGATCGGATGTGCAATATCTCTATACTCCCCGTCTGCTGCCTTACGGCTTGGCATGGCGATGAAAAGTCCTTTTTCCCCTTCAATTACCTTGATATCATGAATGACAAATTCATTATCCAAGGTAATAGAAACAATCGCTTTCATCTTACCCTCTTTTTCAATCTTTCTTACTCTGACATCTGTTATCTGCATTTTTTCCAAGCCCCTTCCCTCTCGTAAACTGTACAACTGTCCAGTCCCCCTGTTCCGGGTCTTTCTGACTTCCCCGAACAATGCTTATGCAGGCTTGTCTGCCTTATTGTCTGCAGACCTCCCCTCCTGGAATAAGACTGAAACAGCTGCTATATCCCCCGCACCAGCGTTTCAGCCTGTGCCTATAATGTATAGCGTTCGTTTTTCTCAACTACAATCTTTATCTCATCCGGAGTGCCGACATATGTAGTGTTGGCGCGGATGGTATCGCGGCTCTCTACGATACAGTTTTCGATCACCGTATTGTCCCCGATGTAAACATCGTTGAGAATAATGGAATTTTTAATAACGCAGTTATTGCCTACATAGGCCTTCTTAAACAAAATTGAATTTTCCACGGTTCCGTTGATAATGGATCCGCTGGAAATCAGGCTGTTTTTCACTGTCGCGCCAGGATTGTACTTGGCCGGCGGCAGATCGTCTACCTTGGAATAAATGTCCGGATACTGCTTAAAGAAGTAGTTGCGCACATCTGGTTTCAGGAAATCCATATTGGTTTTGTAATAGGAATCCACAGATGCAATATTGCTCCAGTAAGAGTCTATCTTGTATCCGTAAATGCGCTTCAGGTTTTTATAACGAACCAGAACATCCCGTACAAAGTCAACCCGATCCTCTGCAGCACAGCGCTCAATCAGCTCAATCAGCTGACGGCGGCGAATAACATAGATACCGCAGGAAACTGTATTGGAGGTTGCCACCATGGGCTTCTCTTCAAATTCTACAATACGGCCGTCATCATTCAGCTTCAGCAGGCCGAAGCGGGTCACATCCTCTTCCTCGCTCATATCCTTGCATACTACAGTAATGTCTGCTTTCTTCTCGATATGATATTCCAGAACCTTGTTGTAATCCATCTTATAGATACCATCGCCGGATGCAATCACAACATACGGCTCATGGCTGTTCTTTAAAAAGGTCAGGTTCTGGTACAGCGCATCAGCTGTGCCCCGGTACCAGTCGCTGTTCTGCGCTGTAATGGTCGGGGTAAATACATACAGACCGCCCTGTTTTCTTCCGAAATCCCACCATTTGGAGGAGCTTAAATGCTCATTTAAGGAACGGGAATTGTACTGGGTAAATACAGCCACGTTCTGGATATGGGAATTGGTCATGTTGCTTAATACAAAATCAATGCTGCGGTAGCTTCCTGCAACCGGCATGGCGGATATTGCCCTTTTGTTCGATAACTCCCGCATTCTTTTACTGTTTCCGCCTGCTAATACTATACCAATCGCTCTCATCTTATGCCACCTGCCTTTATAATGGAATCGCCGCTTGCCAGTAATCCGTCAGGATAATCCTCCAAAACGGTAACGCCGGAAATCGCTGTATTCTTTCCAATCTTAACATTTTCCGGAATCACGCTGTGCTCTCCGATCGTTACCAGATCAAACTGATAAACCTTGGGATCATAGGTGCTGGGCGCATATTCGCCTACGCCAAGCTCTGCGCCGGCTCCGATGGCAGTGTCCTCAGCTACGATGGCCTTGTCCACCTTCGCTCCTGCGCCTATTACGCTGTTGCGCATGACGATCGAATCCCTCACCACTGCGCCGGCCTCAATAGTAACGCCTGCGCCGATGACAGAGTTGTGGACCTCTCCGTAGATCTCTGTACCTTCTCCGATAATACTGCGTTCAATCACAGCCTCCGGTGCAATGTACTGAGGCGGAATAATATCGCTTCTTGTATAGATCTTCCAGTATTCCTCATATAAATTGAATTCCGGAATAATATCAATCAGCTCCATGTTAGCTTCCCAGTAGGAGCCCAGTGTTCCTACATCCTTCCAGTAGCCGTTGTACTCGTAAGCGAAAATACGCTCTCCCTTGCCATGGCAGTAAGGAATCACATGTTTTCCGAAGTCGCAGCCCGGTTCCTCAGACAGAGCAAGCAGAGCCTCCTTCAGAGCCGGCCAGCTGAATATGTAAATACCCATGGAAGCCAGGTTGCTTCGCGGATTCGCCGGCTTCTCTTCAAACTCCGTAATCCGGTTGTGCTCATCTGTGATTACGATGCCGAATCTGCTGGCTTCCTCAATGGGCACCGGCATAGCCGCGATGGTTACATCTGCATTGTTTGCCTTATGGTACTCCAGCATAACCTCGTAATCCATCTTGTAAATATGATCTCCTGACAGAATCAGCACATAGTCAGGATTGTAGGTTTCCATATATTCCAGATTCTGGAAAATGGCGTTGGCTGTTCCTGTATACCAGTCACTGCCTTTGCTCTTCTCATATGGCGGAAGAATCGTCACTCCGCCTACGTTGCGGTCCAGATCCCACGGAATACCAATTCCGATATGGGTATTCAGACGCAACGGTTGATACTGTGTTAAAACTCCAACTGTATCTACTCCCGAATTGATACAGTTGCTCAGCGGGAAATCGATAATTCTGTACTTCCCCCCAAATGATACTGCCGGTTTGGCTACCTTCTGTGTTAATACTCCCAGACGGCTTCCCTGTCCCCCAGCCAAAAGCATGGCAATCATTTCCTTCTTTATCACGTTATCACCTCGCTGTAAGATTTTCTTGTGCTTTATATTATAGCATAGATTTGTAGAAAGGTGAATAAATTTTGAATTTATTATGAAGTTTTTTTGTACATTTTCCGACATTTCTCGCAGCTCTTTATTTTTTTCTATATTTGGTATCAACCTTCCGGCTTGACACAATATTTCGCCATAAAGCGCAGAATTGGCACGTTTTCTTCTTTTTCTCCTTTTCTGTCTAATTAATGGGTTTCCTTCCAAGATCTTCGTTTCCCCTACTTGAATCAAATGCAAAAATACAGTATACTTCTGTATAGGTATGCCTGCAGATTAGGTTATTTTCAGGCAAAACAGGGCGCCCTTTGCTGGACGCTAGGAAAGATAAAGGAGAAGCATTATGGATTTAGTAACCGTAAGAGAACTGTATAAAAACAGAGAAGCTTACCTGGACAAGGAAATTTCCGTGGGCGGATGGGTCCGCAGCGTCCGGGATTCCAAAGCATTTGGATTTATTGTTGTCAGCGATGGGTCTTATTTTGACACCCTTCAGATTGTATACCATGACACCCTGGCAAACTTTGATGAGATCTGCCGTCTGAATGTAGGCGCAGCCATTATTGTAAAGGGTACTCTGGTTGCCACACCTCAGGCCAAGCAGCCATTTGAGATTCAGGCCTCTGAGGTTGTTGTAGAGGGCGCATCTGCTCCGGACTATCCCCTGCAGAAAAAGCGTCACACCCTGGAGTATCTGCGCACGATTACTCATCTGCGCCCCCGTACCAACACCTTCCAGGCTGTATTCCGTGTCCGCTCCCTGATTGCTTATGCAATCCACCAGTATTTCCAGGAGAAGGATTTTGTCTATGTTCATACTCCCCTGATTACGGGAAGCGACTGTGAAGGCGCCGGAGAGATGTTCCAGGTTACTACCATGGATTTAAAGAACATTCCCACAACCCAGGACGGAGCTGTTGATTTCTCTGAGGATTTCTTCGGCAAGCCTACCAACCTGACTGTAAGCGGCCAGTTAAACGGTGAGACCTATGCAATGGCCTTCCGCAACATTTATACCTTTGGCCCCACTTTCCGGGCAGAGAACTCCAACACCACCCGCCATGCAGCTGAGTTCTGGATGATCGAGCCGGAGATGGCCTTTGCTGATCTGGACGACAACATGGAGCTGGCTGAGGGTATGTTAAAGTATATCATCCGCTATGTTTTAGAACATGCTCCGGAGGAAATGGCCTTCTTCAACAGCTTTATCGACAAGGGACTTCTGGATCGGTTAAATAACGTGCTGAATTCTGAATTCGGCCGCATCACCTACACAGAAGCCATTGAAATTCTGGAAAAGAACAACGACAAATTTGATTATAAGGTTTCCTGGGGCTGCGATCTGCAGACAGAGCATGAGCGCTATCTGACAGAGCAGGTGTTCAAAAAGCCGGTATTCGTAACCGATTATCCCAAGGAAATCAAAGCCTTCTACATGAAGCTGAATCCGGACGGAAAGACTGTTGCAGCTGTTGACTGTCTCGTTCCGGGCATCGGTGAAATTATCGGCGGCAGCCAGCGTGAGGATGATTATGAAAAGCTGCTGGCCCGCATGAACGAGCTGGGACTGAAGGAAGAGGATTACAAGTTCTATCTGGATCTGCGCAAATACGGCTCTACCCGTCACGCAGGCTTCGGACTGGGCTTTGAGCGCTGTGTTATGTACCTGACCGGTATGGGCAATATCCGCGATGTCATTCCCTTCCCGCGTACTGTAGGCAACTGCGAACTGTAAGTATCATAACTGGAACTGTTTTTAAAAACGGCATCTGTTTTCCGGATGCTTCTGCCCTGATCTCTCTGATTTTCTGGAGTATTCCGAAAGCAGTATTGCTGCAGAGGGCTGGAGATGCTTCGGAAACGGTGCCGTTTTTCTTCTATTTACAGATAACTATTCAGGACGGCAGGAGAATCTCCGATGCTTCTTGTTCGGATTTTCCGGACAAGAAGATAAGCCGTCCTGAACAGTTACATTTACAAAGCAAAGGAGATTTCTTTATGAAATTCATCCACACAGCTGATATTCACTGGGGAATGCATCCCGACAGCGATAAGCCCTGGAGCCGGGAACGGGCCCACGCCATCCATGATACTTTTGGTGAAATCATCCGCCAGACAAAAATCCGGGATGTTGATTTTCTGTTTATTGCCGGCGATCTCTTCCACCGCCAGCCCTTGCTGCGGGATCTGAAGGAAGTCAATTATCTGTTTTCCACCATTCCCGGAGTCCAGGTGGTTATCATTGCCGGAAACCATGACCGAATTCGGAAAAATTCTGCTCTCATGAGCTTTCAGTGGTGTCCCAATGTAACCTTTCTTATGGATGAGGAGCTGAGCTCTGTGTATTTTGAAGAGCTCAATACCGAGGTGACCGGTTTTAGCTACCACACTGCCGAAATTACCGAATCCCGGCTGAACGGCATTCATGCGCCGGAAAACGGGCGAATTCAAATCCTTCTGGCCCACGGAGGCGATGCTGCCCATCTGCCTCTGGACAAGGCCCAGCTGGCCAAATCCGGGTTTTCCTACACTGCCCTGGGACATATTCACAAGCCGGAAATCGCGCCGGATCGGTCTTATGCCTGGTGCGGCTCCCCGGAACCTCTGGACAAGACAGAAACTGGCCCCCATGGTATGATTGCAGGAGAAATCAGCCCTTCCACGCTTCAGGTAACCTCCCTGGAATTTGTTCCCCTGTGCCAGGCTCAGTATATTCCCCTTGTGGTTCATGTAACTCCGGCTACTACCAGCCGGGAGCTGAATGACCGCATGGCTCAGGAGATTCAGAAACGGGGCGCCGGACATATTTACCGGTTCCGGATTCGCGGAATGCGGGATCCTGATATTATTTTCGATTTTGAACCGCTGATACGGCGGCTGCAGATCATTGAGGTCATCGACGAATCGGAGCCTCAGTATGATTTCAGCCGGCTTTTTGCAGAGCATCCCAGCGACATGATCGGCTTTTATATCCGGGCGCTTCAGCGGGAGGATTCCAGCCCTGTGGAAAAAAAGGCCCTGTATTACGGCATTGATGCACTGCTTAGAACAACGGATGAGAGGAGCTAGCCATGCGGTTATTGGATTTACATATTGACGGCTTTGGAAAATTTCACGACCGCACCGTCCGGTTTGAGGACGGCATGAATCTTGTATACGGAAAAAATGAGGCCGGGAAATCGACCCTCCATACATTTATCCGCTGTATGCTCTTTGGAATGGAGCGGGGACGGGGACGAGCAGCCAGAAATGATCTGTTTACCCGTTTTGAACCCTGGCAGAATAAGGGCGCTTACGGCGGCTGGATTCGTCTGGAAAAAAACGGGATTATCTATCGAATTGAACGAAATTTTCAAAAAGATTTAAAGGTTCCGACAATTATAGATGAAACTGCCGGAAAGGAAGTGGAGCCCACCAAAAGCTTTCTGGATTTTCTTCTGTGCGGACTGACGGAAACCACCTACAACAATACCATCAGCATCGGACAGCTCAAAAGCGCCACCGACAGCGGTATGGTAACGGAGCTGCGCAATTATATTGCAAATATGAATACAACCGGCAGCATGGCCTTGAATATTACGAAAGCCACTGCCTACTTAAAAAACCGGCGGCGGGAATTTGAACGGCAGCTGACTCCGGATGCCGGAAAAAATTACACCTCGCTTCTGGGGGAGATTCGTTCCATCGAAAAAGAAATTGCTGCTCCAGAGTATGAAAATCAGCTCCAGTCCTATCAGGAGCTGCGTTCCCGCGTAAAAAGCCAGCTGGCACAGAAGCAGGAGGAGCGGGAAACCCTTCTTCAAAAAATTGCCAAGGGCCGCCAGGTATTAAGCGCAGCACAGTTTACGGATGAAGCCTCTATTATCAGTTACCGTGACAGCGCCAGAGCTTCCTACCAGGAATACGAAAATGCCAAGGCCGCCAGCGAGAAAAAAGGGACTCTCGTTCTTTCTGTCCTCTTCCTGCTTTTTTCTGTCCTTGCCGGACTGGGAATCGGCTTTCCCGGTACACTGGCCCGATTTGCTGCAGAGCTTCTTCCTGGAGCGGCCCATGCGGTGGATCACTCTGCCTATCTGACTCTGTGCGCTATGATGGCTGTAATGTTTGCATCAGCCGGACTGTTTCTCATGTTTCGTTACAAAACCAGGAAAAAGGAAACAGCTATGGTAGGAAAGCTGCTTCAGGAGACCTTTTCCCGCCATCTGGGGGATTCTGCCATTTCTGCAGATGCCATGGCTGCCTTTGAGGCCCGTATGGAGGAATTTATCCGGTTAAGCCAGGTACTGGAGCGTTCCGAAAATTCTATAAAAGAACAGGCTGAGCAGATCACATCCCTTCAAAAGCAGGAGGTTTCCTGTGAAGAAAACATCAGCAAACAGCAGCGAACCCAGTGGGAGCTGGAAAAGAAGCTGGATCACCTGACGCACTGCAAGGATCAGGTAGAAGCACTGAAACAGGTTCTGGAGGAAAACGAACGGATCCGGGAAGAAATTACTGCAATCGATCTGGCTCTGGAGACCATGACAGAGCTTTCCGGCACAATTCGTGACTCCTTTGGCCTGTACTTAAACAAAAGCGCCTCTCAGCTGGTAAACAGCATTACCGGAGGGATTTACAGCAGTATGAGCGTAGATGAAAATCTGAATATTTTCATGAATACTCCCACTCGCCTGGTTCCTGTAGAACAGGTTTCCAGCGGCACAATGGATCAGATTTACCTGGCCCTGCGGCTGGCTGCCGCCAGACTGCTTCAGGGCGACGGCGATCAGATGCCTCTGATTTTTGACGACAGCTTTGTACTGTACGATGATGAGCGGCTGCGGACTGCTCTGAAATGGCTGTCTCAGTCCTGGCCCGGTCAGATTATTATCTTTACCTGCCACCAGAGGGAAGCACAAATGCTGACAGCCTGCCAGGTTCCGTATGGAATGGTGGAGATGTAGAGGTGAGGGAAGTTCTCAGGTTAAGGAACTGTTATTATCAAGCAGGAGGTGAGTGCTATCATACTCAGTCTTTTTGAGATCTATAAAAGATTTATCCAGTACTCGTTTCATTTTTCCGGAAAAGCGAGCAGACAGGAATACTGGACCATTTTGGCCACTCATATATTTATTTCCTGGATATTCCTGACAATCATAAACCTTTCTGGTTCAGGACATTGGATATCGGAAGTTTTTACAATCTATGTTTTTGTTACATGGATTCCAAAAATGAGTTTATCGATCAGACGTCTCCATGATACAGGGAAGTCAGGCATGTGGTATTTGATATCCTTTCTTCCTTTATTGGGCCCGGTTATCCTCTTTATCCTTTGCAGTAAAGATACAAAAATATAAAAATATGAGGCAAGAGCTTATCATGAAAAAATATACCATTATAATCGGGATTATCCTTCTCCTTTGTTGCGGATGCAAGAAAAAGGCTCTGCCTGCTCCAGAGTATCCGCTTTCCCTGGACGTTCTGAATACCATACTAAAGGAAGAAAGCCTGGAATGGACCGTAACAGAAACAGCTTCTGTACAGGACAAGCATTTTACCTATACATTAAGCGATTCGGAACAGAAAATGATTTGTCTCATATCCACAGCGAAAGGGAATGGAGATGGCCGCTTTCTTCAGATTGCCTTCTTGTCATCTCCTACCAATATCAGTACGGTTTTACCTTATGAGAATTGGGGAAGCGCAATTACACTTGCGCAGATGCTATATGGCAATTTCCAGAGCAAAACGCAGATTAATGACGCCCTAGCTGCCGCAGAAAATGATGAATTTACCATATATGATATTCAAAATCCACCTTCAGAATTATCCTGTAAAAAGTTTCAATGGAAAAAACGCTTCAATCAGACGAACTGTATCGTTACGTTTCTGCAATTTCCAGAGGAAAACGACAGACTGTCTTTGGAGTCCATTGTTCTGTATGACTCTGATGAGTTTATGAAGCATGGGAAATTCTTTTCATTGACTTTGCCCGACCGGCGTTTTGGATCTGTACTGGAATTATTGGAACTCTTGTAGTTTTCCAGAAACAAACCGTGCATCGTTTCCACAAAGTATTTCTTTGGTGCGGGATTGCTCTGGCAGCAGGCTGCTACGGACTCATCTTATGCTCCATCACGAGCTTGTCCGTTCTGGCAGCGCCTTCGAAGCTTCTTCCATGGCTTTTGAAATGAGGCTACCGCAATCCCACTGGCTTTAGACGGTGGGTTAAGGTAGCCAAATGTGGAAAGTTGTTATATACTTGTGGTACGGGAACATGGAAATCAAAAAAACAGACACAAGTACTTACTCCAATATCATATTATATTCGTCTGCAAATATAGAAAGAAGTTGCTGGTTTCAAAGCAGATATCAGACGATATAAAACAGTTTTCTTATGAGATATGTCAAAGGCATAAAGTCATTATCAAATATATGGAAACGGACAAAGACCATATCCATTACATGATAGAAACGGAACCTACAATGTTAGCGAGCAAGATTGTAAACTTAATGAAAAGTTATACAACATATCATGTATGGGAAAGGTATCCGAATTATTTGCGAAAGCATTTTTGGAAAGAACATACTTTTTGGACAGATGGATATTTTGCCTGTAGTGTAGGAAATGTATCAGAAGAAATACTAAAAAGATATATAGAAAATCAAGGATGAGAAAGGTGGTGACGGCGGATGTTAAAGGCATATAAATACAGAATATATCCTAATAAAGAGCAAAAAATACAGATAGCAAAAACATTCGGCTGTTGCCGTTTTGTGTATAATCAGACACTTGCATATCGAAAAGAAACTTATGAGAAAGAGAAGAAATCTGTCAGCAAAACGGACTGTAATAATTACTGCAACAGAGAATTAAAGAAAGAATATAAATGGCTGAAAGAAGTAGATAAATTTGCCCTGACAAATGCAATTTATAACATGGACAGTGCATATCAGAAATTTTTTAGGGAGCATGCAGGTTATCCGAAGTTTAAGAGTAAACATGATAATTATAAATCATATACAACAAATTTTACGAATGGCAACATAACAGTAGATTTCGATGGAAACAAAGTAAAATTGCCTAAATTAAAAGGCGTAAAAGCAAAACTGCATAGAAAATTTAGCGGGCAGATAAAATCAGCAACGATATCACAAGTGCCGAGTGGGAAATATTATGTATCGGTTTTAGTGGAAACAGAACATATGGAGCTGCCACATGCAAATCAAAATACAGGAATAGATTTAGGCATTAAAGATTTATGCATTACTTCTGATGGGAAGAGATATGAAAATCCCAAAATCATCAGAAAATACGAGAAGAAACTGATAAAATTGCAAAGACAGTTAGCACACAAAGAAAAAAGAAGCCAAAACTACTACAAAACAAAGAAAAAGATAGCATTATGCCATGAGAAAATAACAAATACCAGAAAAGATTATCTGCATAAAATGTCCCATGAGATTATCAGCGAAAACCAAGTGATAGTTTCGGAAGATTTGCAGATAAAAAACATGGTAAAAAATCACCGTTTGTCAAAATCCATAAGTGATGTATCATGGTATGAGCTGACAAGGCAGCTAGAATATAAAGCAAAGTGGAATGGAAGAGAATACATCAAAATAGATACCTTCTATGCCAGCAGTCAGTTGTGTTCCACTTGCGGATTCCAAAATACAGAGACGAAAAATCTGTCAGTAAGGGAATGGGTATGTCCTGTTTGTGGTACAAAGCATGATAGGGATATCAATGCGGCGAAGAACATACTGGAAGAAGGATTAAGACAAATAGCATAAAAAATAACAATATAGGGCAGGGACTGCCCGAATTAACGCCTGTGGAGATAGTAGGTTACGAGGTCTGGGAAGCAGGAAGCCCATTGGCTTTAGACAATGGGTAGTTCACAAGACCGGTTGTATTTCTTATTCCAGGCATACTGCTTGGACTTGGTCTCAGCGAAGGAAGTTAAAGAACGTTCTCAAAAAATCCTGGTGCTGACGCACCTTCCTGTACAAAGAAATATGGAGTGGATCCGCTGCAAAACAGCCAATCCACTCCATATAATAAAGTCTATCCTTTCTTTCCTGTCTATTTATCACCCGTCCAAACAGCAGTTTCGTGAACTCCCCACCGTCTTAAACCAGTGAAATTGGTAACAGGCGAGCGACCGTTCTACACGGCTAAAACACCAGCCGGATTCTCGTTCCCTCTCCCAGCCTGCTTTCCATCTCCACCTTTGCCTGGTGGTAAATGGCACCGTGCTTCACAATGGAAAGGCCCAGACCGGTACCTCCAATCTGCTTGGAATGGCTTTTATCTACCCGGTAAAACCGCTCAAAAATCCGTTCCTTATCTTCTTCTGGAATCCCGATTCCCGTATCCTCCACAGTTACTGTAGGATGTCCCTTTTCCTTTACTACAGTTACATGCACCAGTCCGCCGGGCTTATTATACTTTACTGCATTTTCACAGATATTAAATATCATTTCATCCAAAAGCTGGGCTGCTCCGGAAACCACAGCCGGACTTCCCTTAATATCAATCGCCACTCCAGCCTTATTTGCCATATCCCCCATTCGCTTTACCACCTCAGAGGCAATCTGGTACAAATCTACCGGTCCCTTTTCCAGCTCTACATTGCCCTCATCCAGACGGGACAGCTTGATAATATCCCCTACCAGAGTAATCAGACGCTGAGCCTCCACATAGATTTTTTCTGAAAAACGCCCCATATCCGCTGCCGGTACCAGCCCGTTTTTCATAATCTCCGCATACCCGGAAATGGAAGTCAGAGGCGTTTTCAGCTCGTGAGAAACATTTGCTGTAAACTCTCTGCGAAGCCCCTCTCTGTTCTGCTGCTCTGTCACATCAAGAATCACAACAACAGCGCCCCAACGGTTTTCAGACTCTGCTACCGGATTGGCAATAATCTGATAATGGCGTCCGTTTAAATCCAGATTCTGCTCACATCGCTGTCCCGCCAAAGCTTCATCTACCACCTGCCGGAAGCTGTTGGAACGATTTAAACTCAGCACATTGATGTTGCCGTTCCCATTCTTTTCCATATCGACTCCCAGGATCCGGACTGCGCTGGAATTATAGGAAATCACATCTGCTTTGCTGTCTACAACAATAAAGCCTTCCCGCATATTTTCTGTAATTGCAGTAAACTCTTCCTGCTTTTCCCGGAGGGTTTCCATCTGCTCCCGAATGGTTTCCTTCTGCTTTTCCAGACGGCGCACCAGTGGAGCCAGCTCATCATACACCTGCTCTGCCTGAGGATTTTTGGGATCCAGACGATTAATCGGATCCACGATCCGCTTTGTCTGAAGCTCTGCCAGAACCATGGTAACGCCAAAAATCACCACTGCCATTACAATCATCCACGGAACTGTATGAACCATTGTAGCAAGGCCGCTGCTGGTCGTACTGGCTACACGAATGATTGTCCCATCTGTCAGCTTTCTGGCATAATAATAGGTCTGCTCTGCCAGAGTATCAGAAATCCGGACACTTTCTCCAGCCCCTGTCTGAAACGCACTGACAACCTCCGGGCGATCCCTGTGATTTTCCAGGGATTCGCTGTCTGCATAGCTGTCATAGAGAACTGTTCCGTCCTCCCCGATCCAGGTAATCCGGTTTATATTATTGCCGTCTCCCCGACTGGCCAGATGCGCAAGATATTCTTTCCCGGAAACCTCTACAGCCGACTCCAGATACCGCACCTCAGTCCTCACTGCCAGCTGCATCTGCTCCTGCAAGTCCCGGCAAAACAGCCAGGTCGTTACCAGAGTTGCCACTACCATGGAAAACAGGGCAACCAGGCACATATTCCAATAGATTTTCCGTTTCATCCGATTTCCTCCATCTTATAGCCTACGCCGCGGATGGTTTCAATATAGCCGCTGGCCGCTCCAAGCTTCTGGCGGAGAGTTCGAATATGAACATCCACAGTCCTTGTCTCCCCATCAAAATCATAGCCCCAGATTCTCGACAGCAGCTGATCTCTTGTAAGAACCATTCCTTCATTCTCCATCAGATAGCAAAGCAGCTCAAACTCCTTAAAGGTAAGAACCACCGCCTGATCATTGACCTTAACCGTGTGCTTTGCCGGATCTACCGCAATGGGGCCAACCTGAAGAAGTCCGCCCTTTTTCTCCGGCTCCGCTCTCCGAAGCAGAGCCCGCACCCGGGATACCAGCTCCATCATTCCAAAGGGCTTGGGAATATAGTCGTCAGCTCCGCTGTCCAGACCAATGACCTTATCATACTCCGTTCCCTTTGCTGTCAGCATAATCACCGGAAGCCGTGCCGTTTGAGCCGAATCCCTAAGCTTTCTCAAAATAGTCAGACCGTCCTCGTCCGGCAGCATAATATCAAGCAGCGCCATAGAGGGCTGCTCCTCCTTCATAGCCTCCCAGAATTCCTTGGCACAGGAAAATCCCTTCGCCGGAAATCCCGTAGACTGCAGGGTGTAAATCACAAGTTCCCGGATACTGTTGTCATCTTCTACCAGATAAATCATTCTGCCTGCTTCCTCCTGTTCTACTCCAGATGCGTGCCGGTAATAGAATACTCCACCCACTCGGCAATATTCGTAGCGTGATCACCGATGCGCTCAAAATACTTTGCAATCATCAGCATATCAATACAGAACTCTCCCATCTCCTCATTCCTGTCCTCCCGGGTCAGCAGTCCAATCAGCTCCTGCTTCACCTTTCCAAACAGCTCATCCACCACATCATCATAAAGAATTACTTCTTTTGCTATGTTCAAATCCTTCTTTACAAAGGAATCAATGCTCTCCGTTACCATTTTCATGGTCGCCTCTGCCATATCCCGAATGTGAAGCCGGCTCTCTGTTTCCCAGCCCTGCAGAAAGCTGCAGATCTCTGCAATATCTGACGCCTGATCACCAATACGTTCCATATCAGAAATCATTTTCAGAGCAGAAGAAACCTGTCTGAGATCCTTTGCCACAGGCTGCTGCTGCAGGAGAATTCTCATACAGAGATTTTCAATATCCCGTTCCTTCTGGTCGATTTCCCGATCGGTTTTATACACCTCATCAGAGAAATCCCCTTCCTTCATCAGAGTTCTTGACGCATAGGAAATCGCGTCCTCACACAGTGCTCCCATTCGAATCAGTTCCACATTCAACAGCTCCAGCTGTTCGTCAAAACGATTGCGCATATCAGCCAAACCTCCCCGTAATATAATCTTCCGTTTTCTTGTTTCTGGGCATGGAGAAAATCTGCTCTGTCTCTCCGAATTCTACCACCTCTCCCAGAAGGAAAAATGCAGTTTTATCAGAAATACGCGCAGCCTGCTGCATATTATGTGTTACCATAACAATAGTATAATCCTTTTTCAGTTCTACAGCAAGATCCTCTATTTTCGAGGTAGAAATCGGATCCAGAGCAGAAGTAGGCTCATCCATCAAAAGCACCTCCGGCTGTACTGCCAACGCGCGGGCAATGCAAAGCCGCTGCTGCTGACCGCCGGAAAGTCCCAGGGCGCTCTTTTTCAGACGATCCTTCAGCTCATCCCAGATAGCCGCATCTCTCAGCGATTTTTCCACAATATCATCCAGCTGAACCTTGGAATGAATCCCGTGAGTTCTGGGACCGAAAGCAATATTATCATACACACTCATGGGGAAAGGATTTGGCTTCTGGAATACCATTCCCACCCGTTTCCTCAGAAGATTAATGTCCATATCTCCGTAAATATCTTCCCCATCCAGCAGAATTTTTCCTGTGATTTTGCATCCCTCAACCAGATCATTCATCCTGTTTAAGGACTTTAAAAGTGTCGATTTTCCGCATCCGGAAGGCCCAATAAAAGCGGTAATCTCATTGGCTTGAATATTCAAATTAATCCCCTTCAGGGCCTTAAAATCCCCGTAATACAGCTCCATATTCTGAATTGTCAGCTTATCCATAAATTCCCTTTCCTGATTTCCAAACATTCTTTGTTATTATATTTTTCTGATACAAACGCCTCTTCACCAGCTGGCCTATCCGGTTTTTCAGCCTTTCCGGCATCTATTTTGCTACCATTTTTGCAATCATCCCGGAAACGGCATTGATGCACACAACAATCACCAGAAGCACCACTGCCGTTGCGTAAGATTGATTGGTATACAGCCCCTCATTAGTCAGCACATACATATGAACAGCCAGCGTCCGCCCGGAGCCTAAAAGACTTTCCGGAATTCCAGCCACAGTACCTGCCGTATACATCAAAGCTGCCGTCTCACCTACAATTCGTCCAACTGCCAGAATAATTCCGGCCAGAATTCCCGGAACTGCTGATGGAAGCACAATATGAAAGACTGTTCTTAACCGCCCCGCTCCCAATCCAAAGCTGCCTTCTCTATAAGAATCCGGAACCGATTTTAACGCCTCCTCCGTTGTTCTCATAATCAGCGGAAGAATCATAATTGCCAGAGTCAAAGCTCCGCCAAGAATTGTATAGGACCACTTAAAGGTCACTGCAAACAACAGAAATCCGAATAAACCGTACACAATAGAAGGGATGCCCGATAATGTTTCTGCAGTAATTCGAACAAGGCTTACCAGCTTGTTTCCCCGCTTCGCATATTCTACCAGATAAATTGCTGCAAAAATCCCCAGAGGACCTGCAATAAGCAGAGAAAGAGCTGTCATAATAATGGTATTGATCAGAGCTGGCATCAAAGATACATTTTCACTGTTATATTCCCATGCAAACAGATCTGCCGTCAAGTAAGGAACTCCCTTGATCAGAATATACGCAATTAAAAACAACAGTGTCATCACCGTAATCAGAGCTGACAGGCTGACCAGAATCAGTAAAACCAGAGACAGCGGGCTTCTTTTATAAGACTTCAGACGCTGAGAAAAGGTCTGACGGTTAATTGCCTGAATCTCTACATTCTTTTTTTCCATAAATGCTTCCATCACGCTTCCGCCTTTCTGCTTAAAATAGAAAATGACAGGTTAATAATCAAAATAAACACAAACAATACTACAGCTGTTGCAATCAAAGCTTCCCGATGCAAATCTGTGGCATATCCCATCTCCAGTACAATATTAGCCGTCATGGTGCGGACTCCTTCAAACAATCCCTTCGGCATACGAGCCTGGTTTCCAGCCACCATAATTACTGCCATCGTCTCACCAATAGCCCGTCCTACACCCAGAATCACACCTGCAAGAATTCCTGATTTTGCAGCTGGAAGTGTAGCAAAAAATACACTTCTTTCATGGCTGGCTCCCAGAGCCAGGGCTCCTTCATAATAGCTGGAAGGAACCGCATTAATTGCTGATTCTGATACCCCGATAATCGTAGGAAGAATCATAATTCCCAGGAGAACAGAAGCTGTTGCCATACTCTTTCCGCTTCCGCCAAAAAGCTTTGACATGACCGGAACAATCACTACCATACCGAAAAATCCATAGACAACGGAAGGGATTCCTGCCAGCAGATCAATGGCCGGCTTCATAATCCGGTACAGACTGCGGGGACAGAACCGGGACATGAAAATAGCAGTCAGAATGCCGATGGGAACCCCCACCACAATAGCTCCTGCAGTTACATAAATGCTTCCCAAAATCATGGGAAGGATTCCATAAATGTCATTTCCCGGTTTCCACTTCTCTCCCAGCAGGAAATCAAATATACCGATTTTCCCAATGGCTGGAATACCGTTTGCAAACAGGAAAATACATATCATAGCTACGGACAGAATAGACGCGCAGGCAGATATCATAAATACCATACGCATGGATTTTTCTTTCAAATGATTCATACAAGCTCCTTACTTTCTTTCCAGGGATGTTTCTCTGCTGTGTCATAGAAGGCGGCTCCTGAAGGGGCCGCCTCACGATGGTTTCAAATATGATTCTTCGTGTTGTAATTACTTTACATCTGCCCAGTCAGTAACCTCGCCGGTAAAAATTGCTTTTACATTCTCGCTGGTCAGTTCCTCTACCGGACTATCATTGTTTACAATAACAGCAATTCCGTCCATGGCAATTACAGTGCCAGTAACACCCTTCTCCAGTTCGCTGTCCTTTAACTCTCTGGATGCCATACCAATATCACACACACCCTCAATTGCGGAGGTTACACCAGTAGTAGAATCAGACTGCTGTACTTCAATGGTTACATCCGGATTCAATGCATTATAAGCCTCTTTCAACTTTTCCATAACCGGAGTTACAGAAGAAGAACCTGCTACTACAACCTTTCCAGAAAGACCAGAAGCTTCATATGCTCCCTCATTTCCCTGGCTGATATATCCGTTGTCCTCAACAACCTTCTGTCCCTGCTCACTCATAATATATTTAATGAAATCAGCAGCAACCTCGCTTACTTCTGCCTTTGTTGCGATATTAAACGGACGGGCAATTTTGTATGCACCAGATTTGATATTGTCAACAGTTGCCTCTGCTCCATCAATCTTTACTGCCTTTACCGTATCATTTAAAGAGCCCAGAGAAATATAACCGATTGCCTCGGTATTTCCAGAAATTGTGGTCATCATAACAGAGGTGCTGTTAGTAATTTCTGCATCCTCTGTAGTCATATCTATTTTTTCTCCTGCATCATTCTTCTCTTCGATGCCGAACAGCTCAATAAAAGCACCTCTGGTACCGGAGCCATCCTCACGAGATACCACACTGATAGGACCTTCTGCCTTTCCTTCAGTCTCTTTTGCAGTAGTCTCCTCCGCCTTCTCTGTCTGAGCGGCTGTAGTTGCTGCTTCGGTTGCTGCTGCAGTTGTCTCAGCTGCCTTATTTCCGGAACATCCAGTCAGACCTGCCATTGCCAGACCCATTGCTAAAAGTACTGCCATTGTTTTTTTCATAATTTTTCTCTCCTTTTTCTGTACGGCCTTGTCTTTTTGCCGCATATGTTTTACATTTGTGATCCTGTATCATCATGGGAAGCTGCTTTTGGGGGACTTCCCAGTGACTGCTTTTTGTTTCTTACAAGGCGTATTGTAAAATCCTTATGTAAAATCTAAAAGAAGCTGTCTGTAAAATCAATGTAAAGTTTTTTCGCAAAAAAAGCAAAGAAAAGCCGCTGCCGGGGATTTTACAAACAATGTAAAATCCCCGGCAGCGGCCTGTATTGCAGATATTATTTATAAATCGGATATTTTTCACAGAGCTTCGTTACCTCAGCGCGAATGTAATCAGCCTTATTCTCAAAATCCGTAGCTGCCAGCCAGATACACTCAGCAATCTTCGGCATATCCTCCTCCTTCAATCCTCTGGAGGTAATGGCCGGAGTTCCAATGCGGACGCCGGAGGTTACAAAGGGGCTTCTGGAATCATTGGGAACAGCATTTTTATTTAACGTAATGTAAACCTCATCGCATCGATTCTGCAATTCTTTTCCGCTTACATCAAGATTTGTCAGATCTACTAACATTAAATGATTGTCTGTTCCGCCGGAAACCAGATGGAATCCCTGAGCCATCAGCGCCTCTGCCAGCGCTGCTGCATTCTTTCTTACCTGATGCTGATATTCCTTAAATTCCGGTTTCAGAGCTTCGCCAAAGCAGACTGCCTTTGCTGCAATCACATGCTCCAGAGGTCCGCCCTGGGTTCCCGGGAAAATAGCCTTGTTAAAATTAAATTTATCTGCTGCAGCCTGATTTGCCAGAATCATGCCGCCTCTGGGGCCCCGCAGAGTCTTGTGTGTCGTGGTCGTCACTACATCTGCGTAAGGAATGGGACTGGGATGCTCTCCTGCTGCCACAAGCCCTGCAATATGAGCCATATCTACCATCAGATAGGCGCCAACCTTATCTGCAATCTCACGAAAACGTTTAAAATCAATCGTCCGGGCATAAGCGCTGGCTCCTGCCAGAATCATCTTCGGCTTATGCTCCACAGCAAGACGTTCTACCTCATCATAATCAATAAATCCCTGATCATTCACGCCGTAGGGAACAATATTAAAATACATGCCAGAGAAGTTTACAGGACTTCCATGAGAAAGATGGCCGCCATGATCCAGACTCATGCTCAGCACCGTATCTCCCGGCTTTAACATAGCGACAAACACTGCCATATTAGCCTGTGCTCCAGAGTGGGGCTGTACATTGGCATAGTCGCATCCAAACAGCTTTTTTGCACGGTCAATGGCAATATTTTCCACCACATCTACGCACTCACAGCCGCCGTAGTACCGCTTCCCGGAATAACCCTCTGCATATTTGTTGGTAAGCACCGTTCCCATCGCCATCATAACCGGCTCTGAAACAATGTTTTCTGATGCAATCAGCTCCAGATTTCTTCTCTGACGAGCCGCCTCTGCTTCAATCGCTTTTCCCACTTCAGGATCATAATCTGTGATGAAATTCATTACCTCATTAACCATAGCAGTACTCCTTTTCTTCTCTAAAATAATCGGTATCCCCCGCATGGTTTTGATTATAGTACAAAAAAAAGAGACCTGTCAAGCAATTGTCTCTTTTCTTCGCGGTTTTCTGACGTTTTTATTGCTGTTCACTGGCTTGCCTGTAAACAGCGGCACATTTTCTATCGAAGTCTCAGCCCTTCTCCAGCTCCGCTCTCCGATGCTCCTCTAACAGCTCTCCATACCGCTTTTTATCCAGAGGAAATTTAACCCGTTCACCAGTCCAGGCAGAAAGATAAGAAGCATTGGCCAGCAAAAGTCCTCCAATACCTTCCTCTCCCGGCGCAATTAACGGCGTTCCTTTCAGAAGATGATCGCTGAAATTCCGAAACATCGTCACATAAGCATCCTCTTCCGGCTCTAATGCCACCACTTCCTCATGGTGAGAGGGCTGTCCGAAAATCACCCTGTTTTCCCGGTTAAAAGTGTCTGTATCCACATCATTTTTATCCCAGAGCACCGTTTTTCCACCTTCAACAGTCAGTTTTCCGCAGGTTCCCCAGATTTCCAGCCGATTAGAGCCTGGATGCTCACCACTGGAGCTGATCAGAGAGCCCCGGAAGGGCGGACGTCCATCCTTTCGGCTTCCATAATAAAGCCTCAGATCTACACTGTCATCTACAGCAAAATCATTATATTTTCCAAAATCAATATCTGCATCCACTGCATCCGGCATTCCAAACAGCCACTGCCACATATCAAGATAATGCTGGCACTGATTCAAAAGAAGTCCGCCGCCTTCCCCGTTCCAGCTGCTTCTCCAGGAAGCGCTGCTGTGATACCATGGGGAGCGGAACCAGTTATTGCAGATCCAGACAGCTCTCGTTACATATCCCAGAACGCCTGTATCCAGCATTTCCTTTGCCTTGCGGAATGCCGGGAAGGTTCTGCAGTGAAACATCACGGCAAATTCCGTATCTGCCCGCTTTGCAGCTGCCAGTTCTTCTGCCGCTTCTGCCGTAATCCCCAAAGGCTTCTCGCAAAAAACATGTTTTCCACAGGAAAATGCCTTTTTCCCAATTTCAACGTGGGTAGAATGCGGGGTAGCAATCACCACTGCGTCAAAATCCTCCTGATGAGAAAAGGTATCCTCCACATCCTGGTACAGGGCCGCCTGGGGATAAAGGGTACGAATCTCCTGCTGACCAGGCTGGTTCCGACAGCAAATCCCCTGAAGCGTCAGCCCCGGCGCCTGTCCTTCTGCAATAATTTTTGCATATTTTTTTCCCATACCGCCAAAACCGATGATTACTGTGCGAATTTCTTTCATAGCATTATCCTCCATTCCACTTTTTATGGATGCAGCTTATATTCTCGAATCACAATCTGCAGCGTTCTGTTTCCATTATACTCATTTACATCTGGATAATAAATCACATCTATGTGCTTCTGGCTTCCCAGCTCCTCCATGAAGCGATCTCCCTCCGTAAACAGCATTCCTTCCATCGAATACCCCTGTTCTGTAACCAGAGACAGCTTTACTGCATTCCGGTTCCGTCCAAGAACGCGGCTGCTTCGAATCAAAAGATTTTTCTGCGCAAACTGCGGCTTCTCATTGCCCTGTCCAAAGGGCTCCAGCTGCTTCAGCTCTTCAATCAGTCCCTCGGAAATATATTCCAGAGGCATCGGTACGTCAATCCAGATTTTCCGCACAAAATCCTCTGGCTTCAAATCCGCCTGTTCATTCAGTCTCCGGCGGAATTCCTCAATATCTGCTTCCCGCAGAGAAAAACCAGCTGCCATAGGATGGCCTCCGAATTTTACAAGAAGATCCTGAACTCCGCAAAGTCCCTGGTACATATGGTATGCTTCAATCGAACGGCCTGAGCCCTTTGCCATGGGAACCGTTTCTTCGCCGTCCTGTGAATCTGCCTCCTCCGCACTCCTGGTCAGAACAAAAGACGGCCTGTTCCAGGCTTCACGCACACGGCCTGCAATAATTCCAGCTAAAGACTCATGGCAGTCCGGCAGGTACACTACCAGCACCGAATCATTCTCATACTGTTCTTCAACGAGAGAAAGGGCTTCCTCTACGCCTTTCTGCGTCATGTTCTTTCGCTCCTCATTCAGCTCCTTTAGCTGAACTGCCATTTCCTGAGCCTGTGTCTCATCTTCACAGAGAAGCATTTCCAGAGCCAGCTTCGCTGTCTGAAGTCTTCCGCTGGCATTCAGACAGGGGCCAATGACAAATCCAATGTGATATGCCGTCAGCTGGGTAATATCCAGATCACAGGCTTCCACCAGGGCTCTGAGTCCTGCACTTTTCGTACAGGCAATCTGGCGCAGTCCCCTTCTCACCAGAATTCTGTTCTCATCCTGAAGCGGCATCACATCACCTACTGCAGCAATTGCCGCAAACTCCAGCATCTGCTCCCATTCTGTCTCCGGAATTCCAAAGCGCTCAAACAAAACCTGCACCAGCTTATAGGCCACAACTCCGCCGCAAATGCTTTTAAATGGATAGCTGCAGCCATCCTGCTTGGGATTCACAACCGCATCTGCACAGGGAAGCTGCTCTGAGCCATCTGCCCCGCGCACCACCTCATGATGATCCGTCACTACGACTGTCAGTCCCAATTCTTTTGCCAGAGCAATCTGATCCAAAGCCGCAATTCCATTGTCACAGGTTACAATCGTATCAATTCCGTCTGCTGCAGCCTTTCTGATAATATTCTCATTAATACCGTATCCATCCCGGATTCGCTCCGGGATCTGATAATCCACCAGACCTCTGCACCGGGAAATTCCCCGGTACAGCAGGTAGGTGGAGCACACACCGTCAATATCATAATCGCCTACAACGCGAATCCGTTTTCCAGATTTTATTTTATCTGCCAAAATCCCGACAGCCTGATCCATCCCCTTCAGAAGATGAGGATTGTACAAATCCTGAAGCGTTCCGTGGAGATATTTTTCCACAGCCTCCTCTCCCACTATCCCTCTGTTTCTGATAATCCGCGCGGTCACCGGGCTGATGTGAAAACGCTTTGCGAGGGCTCCAAAATCTGCCCGCTTGGTCTGCAGCATCCAGCAGGATTCCTGCCTGCTGCCATTATTTTTCTTCATGTTTTTCAGTTTCCTTTTCCATCTGCGATATCTGAATTTTCAGCGCCGCCAGCTCTTTTTCATAGTGTTCCTTCTGACGCAGAAGCTCATCCTGATGCTGACTTTCCTGCACCTTCAGCTGACTTTGAAGACTGGCAAATGCATAAAGCACTGGAGCAAAATCTCCCCGGTATGCCTGCTCACACTCGGATTTCACCTCATAATTTCTGCTTCCAATTTCCTGAAACATTCTCGTCTCATCCCGGATAATATCCCGCAGACGAGCCAGCATTTCATTCATTGCTCTCGTCAAAGTTCCAATCTCATCCTCAGATTCATACTCCAGAAACGTATCCAGATTGCCGTTTCCCGCCCGCCATGCTGCATCAGCCAGCTTTTCTGACGGCTCCTTAATTGACCGAATCAAAGAAAGAATCAGACTGATAACAATGAGGGAAACAGCGCCGATTACAACCAATTTTACCCGGGACAATCGATCATACAGCCTTCCGGCATCATCTCTTGCCTGCATGGCTGTATCCTTATTATAATCAACTGCCTCCAGAAACAGGCTGCTGGTTTCGTCAAAGCGCTGCTGTGCCTCGCCCATCATCATCTCCGTGGCCTTTTCCCGGTCATTTCCTTTACTGATTTCGACCAGTTCCTTACTGCATTCCAGATATTGCTGCCATGCCTGATACGCCCGATCCATGATCATCTGATCTGCTTCCAGAGTTGGAAGCTGCTTATACTCCTGAAACCGGCTTTCAATATCCTGTTCCAGCTCCAGCATATCCTGTTCCAGCGCTCCCATAAGCTCCGGATCCGTTGTAATCGCATGGCGGCTTTCTGTAATCCGGTAATCCGAGGTCACTGTATTCAGCTCTTCTGCCGCAATCACTGCATTCATCCACACATCATTCAGCTCTGCTCCTACCTGATCAATCTGTCTTGCTGTGGCAATGGATTCCTTTCCCATAAGAAACAGCCCCAGAATACTGACAGCACCCAATATCATCAGCTTTTTGCTGATTTTTACATCTCGAATGGATTTTATTTTCATCGTCCTGGCTCCTTTTTCTATTGTAACGATTCAGGACGGCCTGATTTTTTCCGGCCGCTACATCGATTATACTCAATTTGTATTGGAGAAACAAGACATTCCCATATTAAGAGTGCATTAAGATATTTATCGCTGAAATCATTATAAATCAAGGCTTTCACAAAAAATGTGTCGCTAATTTGTTTTCCGGCGGCAGTGGCGCTGTCTGCGACTCTGCTGTTGCATATAGTTATCTGGTATACAGAAACGAAAACGGACGGCTTACAATAAGCATTTACCAGAACGCCACAGACGGTCGGGAATATGTTACTTGCTCCCAACTCCCGGTGCTGATGATGGCTTGCCAATGAACCTTGAAAATATATAATTGCTCATATTTGGAAAGTATGTTATACTCCCGATATGGGAAACCACAGAGCAAGGCGGCTTACCCTCCTATTTCGGAGGGGCTAACCCTCCAGACCAAAGAAGAAAGGAGGGCTTGCCAATGTATGTTACATATTCTGACTTGGTTCAGATTGGAATATTCATTGTTGCCCTTGTCGGATTGTGCTATACAATCTTCAAGGGAAAGAAATAGCCGCCAACTACTGCGAATAGTTGACGGCTTACCGTTTGTAACGGTTTAGCTTGTTGTTTTCGGAGGGTAAACCGATTCTGTGGTTTTCCCTTTTCTATTATCAATATAGCACATCTGGCACGCTATATCAAGCGTTTTCACGCTCTATTTTTTCCTCTGCATCACTTCTGCTTCTTACAATTTTTCGTAATACTTAATCAGCGCCTGAGTTCCCAGATCTCCCAGTCCTTCTCCTGCCAGCTTTTCATACATTGCCAGAACATATTCCAAAACTCCCAATCTGGCATCTGCCGCCAGAGCCTCTTCATCAGCCAGCTTCATATCTTTAATAAAATGCTTGATAAAAAAGCCCGGTTCAAAATCATCTTTTAAAATTCTGGATGCCACGTTATTCATCTGTGCGCTTCCCGCCGCTCCAGTAGAAATAGATTCCAGCATCAGCTTTGGCTCCAGACCTACAGCCCGGGCATAGGCCAAAGCCTCGCAGGCGCCGGAAAGTGCTCCTGCAATCGCAATCTGGTTGCACATCTTTGTATGCTGTCCGTTTCCTGCCTTTCCTTCATAATTAATATTCTTTCCCATGGCCTCAAATACCGGCATGCAGGCATCAAAAGCTTCCCTGTCGCCGCCTGCCAGAATCGTCAGAGTTCCAGCCTTCGCTCCGCTGTCGCCGCCTGTTACCGGTGCATCCAGAGCATAAAGCCCCACTGCCTTTGCCGCCTCATAAATCCGCTCTGCCAGCTTTGGGCTGCTGGTTGTCATATCAATGACATAGGCGCCTGTCGGAGCATTTTTCAAAATCCCGCCTTCTCCGAAATAAACCTCTTCTACATCCTTGGGATAACCGACAATCGTAATCACCGCATCTCTGTCTGCTACACACTCCTTTACCGTATCCCGCCAAGCTGCGCCCTCACAGATCACATCCTCTACCTTCGCTTTTGTCCTGGTATAAATCGCCACATCAAAGCCGGCCTTCATTAAATTACGAACCATGGATTTACCCATAATACCCACACCGATAAAACCTATTTTCTTCATTCTCTAAATGCCTCCTGTTCTGAAGTTTTCATACCGGTATTGTATCACAGGACGGCGGGATGCGCCAGAAAAAGAGCCTGTGGAAAAACGGATTCCCGTTTTTTCACAGGCTCTCATTTGTCTGTTATAAAAGTCCCAGAAGACTCGGCAATCCCAGCGACAGCGCCGGAATAAAGGTTAAAAGCAACAACATAATAATCATAGAAGCATAGAATGGCAAGAATCCCTTCACTACTTTTTCTACCGGCATTTTCGCAATGCTGCATCCGATAAACAGAGACGTTCCAACCGGCGGAGTACAAAGTCCAATACCGTAGGCCAGTACCAGCACTACTCCAAAATGATATGGATTAAATCCAAGCACTCCCGTTGCAATCGGATAAAGGATTGGTGTCGTAAGCAGAATTAAAATTCCCATATCCATGAAACATCCCAAAACCAGCATCATCAGAAGCAGGAGCAGAATCAGGAGAATCCGATTAGATGTTAAGGCAAGCAGCCATCCTGCCAGGTTCTGGGGAACCTTCAAATATGACATTACATATCCAAAGGCACCGGATGCCGCAATAATTGCCATAGACATCGTCATAGTCGGCAGGCATTTTTTCAATCCTTCCACATACATCTTAAAAGACATATTCCGGTAAACACCTACAGTAATCACCAGTGCATAAACAGCTGCAATCGCTGCTGCCTCTGTTGCGGAACAGATTCCCAGAGAGGTTCCGGCCAGAACAATTACAATCGCTCCCAGTCCAAGCAAAGCCTCCCATACAATTTTCATATTCTCCTTCATAGAGCGTTTTTCACCCAGCGGGTATTTTTTCTTTACCGCGATCATATAGGCCGGTATCATCAGACCGAGGGTTAAAAGCACGCCAGGCACATACCCGCACATCAGCAGGGTGCTGATAGAAATGCCGCTTGCTGAAGCCAATGCATAAAAAAGCATATTCTGGCTGGGCGGAATAATAACACCTTCCACCGAAGATGTAACCGTTACTGCCACACTGTAATCTTCATCATACCCCTCTTTGATCATTGCCGGAATCAGCATTGCTCCAATAGAAGAAACATCTGCTGCTGAAGAACCGGAGATTCCACCAAACAACATGCTGACCAGAATATTAACAATCGCTGTTCCTCCCCGGATACGCCCTACCAGAATATTACAGAATGCCATTAATTTACTGGTAATTTCTCCGTCGGTCATAACCTGTGCCATCATAATAAAAAATGGTACAGCAATAAAGGTAAAGCTTAACAGGCTGACAGACATTTTCTGAAACAGATTAAAATATGGAATTCCCAGATAAGTGGCTGTAACCAGTGCAGAAATTGCCAGAGAAAATGCAATCGGAATACGTATTACCATTAAAACAGCCAGAGACGAAAACAACAAGATTGTTCCAACCGCTACTTCACTCATATCTTCTCTCCTTTCGTTTTCTTTCCAGTTATACACTCAACCAGATTCAGCGCACTGTAAATAGCTGTCAGTCCGCCGCCGAACACCATCGGAAAATACTGAATTCCCTGTGGCCAGTGAGTTGCCGGCAGCCGCTTCATTAAATTGATTTTAAATACCTTCCATCCATAATATACCATCAGACAGCCGAATACCATCAAAAGAACATGACGCAGCAAATCACAGGCTTTCTTTACTGGAGCCGGGAAACAGTTATAGGCACCCTCTATTGCAATATGGCTGTCTCCAAATGTTCCTATCGAAATGCACATAAAACCAAACCAGATCAGCATGGTCAGAATAACCTCCTCTGACCATACCAGCGGCTTGCTGAATGCATAGCGCATAACAACTGCCGCAAAACACACCGCCAGCATAATTACAAGCAGCACACAGCAGATATACTGTTCTGCCTTTACCACATATCCAAGATATTTTCTGATCTTCGACATTGGTCACTTCCTCCTTCTAATAATTATGGGGGCAAACGCGAGTCTGCCCCCAGCCAAACATTCCCGTATTTCAGTTTCCTTATTCAGCAGAACGAACCAGATCAACCAGCTCCTGATACTGAGGATACTTTTCATATACAGAACTTACTGCATCCTGGAATTCTTTTACATCAACATCAATAATGGTACATCCAGCCTCCTCACATTTCGCTCTGGACTCTTCCTGGAAATCCTGCATTGCCTGACGCTGCCACTCAGCAGCCTCTCTGGAGGCCTTCTTCACGCCTTCCTTCTGAGCATCAGACATCTGATCCCATGCATTCTTGCTGCAGATAACCAGTGCAGGAGGAGCCATATGACCATCTAATGTGAAGTTCTTTGCAACCTCATAATGACCGGATGTATAATAAGAAACAAAATCATTTTCTGCACCATCTACAATTCCTGTCTGAAGTCCCTGGAATACCTCGCCGTAATCCATCGGTGTTGCCTCTGCTCCCAGCGCCTGTACCATGGAAATAGCAACCTCTGTCGGCTGTACACGAATCTTCATTCCCTTTAAATCAGCTACACAGGTAATTGGCTTATCTGTTGTATAGAAGTTTCTGGAACCAGCCTCATAGAAATCAAGCCCAACCATGTTGTAATCTTCCAGAATCTTAAATGCATATGCTCCAGCTTCGCCATCCAGCGCTTTGTATTTTGCCTCTGTACTGGCAAACAGATACGGCATACCAAATGCTCCAAACATATCTACAACCGGTGCCATTGTATTTGCATTTACTCTTGAAAAATCAAGAGTTCCTGCCATTACCTGGTCAATGGATGATGCTTCATCACATAAAGCAGCATTAGCGTAAACTTCAATATTTACCGTGCCTCCGGTATACTCCTTTGCCAGCTCGGCAAATTTATACATACCTTCTGTAATAGGGTTTCCATCAGGCTGATTCTCTGCCAGTTTAAAGTGAAGCTCTTTTCCCATGTCCTCACTAGCTGCTGCCTCAGTTTCCTTTGCCTCTGTGCCTTTTTCAGATTCAGCTGCTGCCTCGGTTTCCTTTGCCGTTGTAGGTGCTGCTGTTTCCTGCTTTCCAGAACCGCCGCAGGCTGTCAGAGATGTTGCTGCCATTGCGCATGCAAGTACTACTGCTAAGCTTTTTTTCATTGTTACATCCTCCTTAAATAAATTCCTTAAAAAATTTAATATTGTTCTGTAATATAATGGAAATCGGCACACTGATTGCTTCATCCTTTGGAGAAATTCCTTTAATCAGATATTCAAACAGTGTCTTAAATCCCAGATATCCTTTTTGATACGGATTTTTGTATACAATCGCTTTCAGAACCCCGCTACTGAGCATATCTGCACTTTCCTGAAACAAATCGCTTCCTACTGCAAAAATTTCATCTCTCCGGCCTGATCTCATCAGTGCCTCACACAGAGGGATTGTATTTCTTGCTCTTGTGGAATACGCGCCGATAATATCCGGATCCTCTAAAAAGCACTGCAGCATCTGCTCTCTGTTGGCTTCCGGCTGATTTAAGTCCTGTACACGTTTTACCAGAATATCTGCATTCTGCTCCCGAAAATAATCCTCAAAGCCGTCTGCATTCATTTTATGTGACAAAGAACGTTCATCTCCGGCAGCGACCAGAATAGTTCCTCGCTTTCCCTGTAAAACCAGATTCATCAACTCTGCTGCAAGTCTTCCTGTATAAATATCGTTTGGTGCAATACAACAAAGTCTTCCGCAGTCTTTAAAATCATTATCCATCAAAACTACGGAAACCCCTCTTCCCGAAAACTGGCTTAAAAGGCACTGAATCTGTGAATTGTTAATATTGGGAGAGGTTAAAAGTCCATCCAGACGATTTCCCCATTCCTCGTACAGCTGTTTCAGAATATCCACCTGCTCTTCACTTCCAGAAGAACCGTGGATTGGGAATGTATATTTCATAACATTCAGATTATACCCGGCTACCTCATCCTCTGCATCCTTGCAGCCCTTCCAGAAATACTGGAAATAATATTTACCGCTGCCTCCTGGCTCTGGAAGAACAATCGCAATATTAACCTGCCGACGTTTCAAAGCCGATGCCACATAGTTTGTCGTATAACCCAGTTGATCCGCAACGTTTAAAATCTGCTGCCGAACCTCCTTGCTTACGCCTTCTTTATTATTCATGGCTCTGTGGACAGATACAAGAGAATAGCCACTGGCCTGTGCAATATCTTTTAAAGTAATCTTTTTAACGTCTATGAACAACACCCCCATTATGTACGGGAAACGCCGTGGCTATTTTATAAGCAATATAACTAAATTCAACTGTTTTCGAAAACGTTTCCTTTATCAGGATTATAAATTATTTTCGTATCCCCTGTCAATACGAAAATAATTTTCTATAAAAAACCATATTATTTTTAAGTTTTTTTGTGCTTTTTGTCTTTTTCATATTGACTTTTCATTTTTTTTCTTCTATCCTGAAATTAATTCAAGCAAAAAGGAGATGACAAACTTGGAGCAGCTTATTTTCACAAATGCCCGGATTATCCTCCCTGATACTGTACTGGAAAATCATTATGTCCTTGTTCAGGACGGTGTCATTCAGGATATTCGTTCAGGAGCCCCACCTGACATTCTGCCCAATGAGGCAGAATGGATTGACTGTGGCGGCTGCTATCTTTCCCCTGGTTTTATTGATACCCACTGTCACGGTGGAGGCGGAGCAGATTTTATGGACGGCACTACAGAAAATATTCTGACAGCAGCCCGCGCCCATTTATCTCACGGTACCACAGGTATCTGCCCCACTACCCTCACCAGCTCTGATGAAGAACTGTTTTGTTTCTTTGACCATTTTGAAGAGGCAAAAAAGGTTACAGAACAAATGCCTCACCTGCTTGGCATTCATCTGGAAGGCCCTTATTTTTCTTCGAAACAGGCTGGTGCCCAGCCTCCCCAATACCTGGCTGCACCACAAAAAGAACACTATCTGAAAATTCTTGACCGGGCAAATGGAAATGTTGTTAAATGGTCCGTGGCCCCAGAACTTCCCGGCGCCATGGAACTGGGAGATGAACTTGCCTCTAGAGGAATTACTGCCCTGATGGGACACAGTGATGCAAAGCTGGATATCGCTCAGGAGGCTATGAAACACGGATATTCACAGCTTACCCATTTTTACTCTGCCATGTCTTCCATTGTCCGTGAACAGGGACATCGAAAGTTGGGACTGATAGAAGCCGGATATCTGTATGAGCAGCTGGATGTTGAAATCATTGCTGATGGCATTCACCTTCCACCTGAGCTTTTAAAATTAATTGTTAAATGCAAAAACCACGATCATATCTGTCTGGTAACGGACAGTATGCGAGGCGCCGATATGCCTGATGGACCTTCTCTTTTAGGTTCTCTGTCTCATGGCGTTCCGGTAATTATCAAAGACGGAATTGCAAATATGCCTGATTTTAACTGCTTTGCAGGCAGTGTAGCTACCACAGATCGGCTGGTCAGAGTCATGGTACAGCAGGCAGAACTTCCCATCTGGGACGCAGTAAAAATGGCGTCTCTCAATCCCGCCAGATTTATCCATATGGAAAAATCCTATGGAAGCATAGAGCCCGGAAAATGTGCTGATTTATTGATCTTTGATGACAATATCCAGATCTCTTCCGTCTATGTATCAGGAGTAAAAGTAAAATAATCAGTAGGTAATTGTTAAATGATTGTCTCTTTTAGTGTGGATAAC
>UMFG01008794.1_pt1 | contig 54018 bp, 47 predicted proteins | sample 1964961 | NCBI WGS metagenome assembly UMFG01 (sample SAMEA4836041, study PRJEB28245) | human gut metagenome | biome: gut microbiome; material: fecal sample | place: Denmark | collected 2008
CAAGCAGAGGGTCATAGGTTCGAGTCCCATAGCGTCCACCATCCTATCTTTATTTATTTTTTAACAAAATTGTTTGTGTATCTTTGATGCACAATATAGCTGCTCAATCTGTACGACTTACGGATTTTCTCGGTATTGTGAGTGGACTTAATATTTATCAGATCCTTCTTGTACCGTACTTAAAGCGATACTGATCATATAAATGTTCAGCAGAGCCTAGGGCGTTCAGGAAAATACCTGTACTTTCGGCATTTATACCTTGCATAAGTGAGGCTATGAGTCGATAATTAGCACCTTGTATTAGCGTTTTAACGCTTATTCATCAATAAAGGCGGCGAGAGATCCATCGAATTTATTTTCGAAGGTTATTAGCCGCATTTTGTTTTCATCGAACGCTTTTCTACATTTGTTTGGAAACAAAAGGGCTTGCTTTGCCCGGGATTGCCTGTGCGATTTTGTTTGATTTGTGGCAGGCCTGTCTAACAGTTTGTTAGGCGGTGATCCATCGCATTTGGTGTGGTGGATCGTCATTAATACTGTTTCGGAGTAATAAGTGAATATTAAGGGAGATATAACCGGCGGATTAACCGCAGGTGTTGTTGCCTTACCGTTGTGTTTGGCTTTTGGTATAGCCAGTGGTTTGGGGGCTGCAGCCGGTTTGTACGGAGCAATTGTTTTAAGTTTCTTTGCTGCTGTCTTCGGCGGAACCAAAACTCAGATCTCAGGTCCTACCGGCCCCATGACGGTAGTTACCGCCAGCGTCGTTGTAGCCGTAGGCGGTAATATGGCTCTGATATGCTGCGTGTTTGTGGTAGCAGGTTTATTCCAGATCCTTTTTGGATTTTTACATTTGGGCCGTCTAATTCGTTATATCCCATATTCAGTAACCTCCGGCTTTATGAACGGTGTAGGTCTTATTATCATACTCTTGCAGTTAGCTCCCATGTTGGGCGGAGATTCTCCCAAGGGGCCGGTTGACGGAATTATGTGTTTGGGATCTATTGATATCAACTATGCATCGTTGGCTCTCGGCGTTGCTGCCTTAGCTATTATTTTTCTTACCCCCAAGAAAATCAGTTCTTTTATTCCCGCCCCCTTGCTGGCATTGATAGTTTTGTCATTGGTATCTTTTTACAGCGGTGCTGATGTAAGAACCATAGGTGAGGTTCCAAGCGGCTTGCCCGATTTACATATCCCGCATTTTTCAATGGATCACATGGTAACTATCTTAGGATACGGTATCACACTTGCTTTATTAGGCTGTATTGATTCATTGCTTACCTCGCTGATTGCCGATTCAATTACCAAAACCAAACATAATCCTAATAGAGAGTTGATAGGTCAGGGTCTCGGTAATGCGTTGTGCGGTATCTTCGGCGGTCTGGTCGGTGCCGGTGCAACTATGCGAACGGTTACAAATATTAAGCTTGGCGGTAATTCCAGATTATCAGGTGTGATCAGTTCTCTTTTCCTAGTTTCGGTTCTGCTTGCATTCCATGATCTGGTTGCATTTGTTCCGGTAGCCGTTTTATCAGGAATTTTAATCAAGGTAGGTATCGACATATTCGATTATCGTCTGCTAAAAGAGATCAAGGTTATGCCTAAGCCCGATTTTGTGCTTATGGCCTTGGTTTTCCTGCTTACGGTATTTGTAAATTTGATTTTTGCAGTTGCTGTCGGCGTAGTTGTGGCAGTGCTTGTTCATTTCTGGCAAGCAAGAAAAATGCATTTTAAGGAACGCAATACTTCTATTTCGTTTGAAAAGGAGGGGGATGTGACCGTAGCCTCTGTGAAAGGTCCTTTGTATTTCGGAACAAGCGCTAAAATTGCATTAGGCTTTGCTAAGGAAGAGGCTAAACGAATTATTTTGGATATACGTAGCATTAGTCTTTTGGATGTTTCCGGTATATATGCATTGGAGGATGAGATCGAGGTTAAACGCTCGCGCGGTATACAGGTTTTGCTTGTGGCCAATGCCAATCAACCTTTAATGAATATGCGCACATTACTCGGAGAGGATTCGGTATTTGAGGATGTAGAATCGTCCTTAAAATAAGATAGTGACTAAGCCCCATGTTTGTTCCTTTTAAACATGTTCTGGCATAAATCATCCTCCCTCTGAAGATGGGGGAGGATGTGTGACCCAGATAAAAGTGCTAGGTCATCATAACCGTGTCAGGAAAAAGTCCAAATATTCGGTCGTATAACAGCCTGACGGATTTTAAAATACAGTGGGCGTTTATGGATCCTCAAGGATCGCGTCGAAAGCTAAAAAAGCCCCTATCAGCTCATCTTCTAAGATCCTGATGGATCATCTAGCGGATCCCTAACAGGAGAATGTAAAATGACGCCATTTAACAGTCTTGCTTCTGCCGCAGAATATAAATCTAAAAAAGATTTATATCTTCATAAATTAAGATCCGAAGTTTGTAAAATCATGCCTGCCGAAGGAAGATTTGCCAATGTAATTCCGGGGCTCAATGTAAGTCGTTTTGATAGTCCGCAACCTGGCAGACACTGTTTTTATAAACCCATGCTGGCAGTTGTATTACAAGGTGAGAAGCGCTCGGTGATCGGAGGACGCGTTGCAAATTACGGCGCAGGGCATTATGCGGTGGTTTGTCTGGATCTTTTAGGAATTTATCATATAGAAAATGCTTCAAAAACAACGCCGTTTTTGTCAGTTGCCGTAGATCTTGATCGCAATATCATAAAAGATCTTTTGGATGAATTTCCCAAGTTGCTGTATCAAGACGACGAAGAACATGATGCAGTGAAAACGGCGGAAACTTTTGATGATCTTTTGGATGTGCTCTTGAGAATGTTAAAACTTACCGATTCTGATAAAGACAAAGGTTTTTATGCGCCGATGTATATGCGTGAGTTGCACTATCTTTTGTTGAAAGGTCCGCAACGGCAATCATTATGCAGCTATTGTGTGGGACAAGGGATAAATTCACGCATAGCTTTGACTGTAGCCTGGCTTCGCGAGCATTTTAAGGAGACTTTTGATATCGATACCCTGGCAAAAAAAGCTTGTATGGGGGTATCCACGTTTCATAAGCACTTTAAATTAGTAACTGCTCTTTCTCCGGTGCAATTTCAAAAACGTCTGCGTTTGCAGGAAGCAGAAAGACTTATGCTCATGGAAGGGGCAAGTATAGATACAGCTTCAATGATCGTAGGATATGAGAGTGCGTCGCAATTTTCTAGGGAATATAAGAGATTGTTCGGTGTGTCGCCGCGGGATGATATAAACAGAAAAAGAAAGCAAAAATGTGTTTGAAATTTCCGTAGAGTAATGGGCAGAATTTAGGAATTTTTGTGTATGGGATGCTTTGGCATCCCTTTTTATAATTTAGGCATCGGAAAATTTAAATTAAAAGAGATGCTTAAATATGAGAAAGTATTATGCAGTTTCTGTTTTATGTATGGCTATGGCTGGAGTTAGTAATGCAGTTGCTGCACAGACAGCCAATCCTTACGGTTTGGTCTATGAAGGGGCTATAACTGAAAATCGTCCTCACCAGGTCAATATCCATCCGGTAACTTATCAATTAAACGGCATAAAGATCTCCGCCAATATTTATACTCCTGCAGATTATCAGGAAAAAGGTCAATATGCGGCAATCGTGGTGGCTCATCCAAACGGCGGTGTTAAAGAGCAGGTTGCAGGGCTTTTTGCACAGAAGCTCTCTGAACTTGGTTATATCACCATTGCTGCAGATGCGGCTTTTCAGGGAGCAAGCGGCGGAGAACCCAGGCATCAGGATATACCGTATTTTCGTACTGAAGATATCCGCGGCATGATCGACGAAATTTCATCGTATAAAGGTGTTGATCCTAAAAAAATAGGTGCTTTGGGAATATGCGGAGGCGGCGGTTACACTTTAAATGCGGTTAAAAGTGACAAAAGAGTTAAAGCTGTTGCAACTTTATCGATGTTCAATACCGGAGAAGTTCGTCGCAACGGTTATATGAACAGTGATCCTGCCGGAGCCCAAAAACGTCTTGATGCGGCCACCGAGGCAAGAGCTTCATTTACAAAACAAGGAAAACATCCTTTGTTGGGCGGGTTTGATAAGCCTTTGACTGATGAGGAAATTGCCAAAATTCCCACCGATCTTTATCGTGAAGGTTATGAGTACTATATGAAAACTCATGCCCATCCTAATTCAGGATTTACCGTAACTGCAGATTCAATGCAGGAACTAATCGCCTTTGATGTACGTGATCAGGCTGAACTTATCAATGTTCCGTTGCTGATGATGGCCGGTGATAAAGCAGATTCTCTCTATATGACTCAGGAATTTTTTGACAAGGCTACCGGAACCAAAGACAAGGAGCTTTATCTCATTGACGGCGCAACTCACATTAAAACCTACTATGTCCGTGAATATGTAGAGCAGGAAGTTGCCAAATTGAAGGAATTTTTCGGAAAACATTTAAAGTAATAATTTTATTTTGATATAGATATTATCTTATATAGTCAATATTAACTGTTAAATGAATAAAATATGTTTAAAAATTTGCTTAAGAAAACAGCAATTGCCTTGGTAATGTCGTTTGCCGCTTCTTCATATGCAGCATCCAATGTGGCAGTTGTTTATTACTCAAAATCAGGGGTTAACACCAAAAGCTTGGCGGAATCTGTCAAAGCTTTTACGGGAGCGGAGCTTTTCCGTATTGAAACAACTGAACCTTATCCTGAGGACTATACGGCAACTACTGAAGTTGTCAAAAAAGAAATGGATGAAGGTGTATTACGTCCTATAAAGAAATTAGATATTGATTTGGCCAAATATGACGTGTTGGTGATCGCATCTCCTACATGGTGGCATCACATCGCAGGGCCGGTTGAATCATGGATACGCTCAGTAGATCTTAAAGATAAGTTCATTCTGACTGCCACTACTCACGGAGGCGGAGGAGTGATGGAAACCCGTAAAGATTTTGAAAACTTGCTTAAGGGATCAAAACTCGGCACTCAGCTTACCGTATTCGGAAGCGTTGATCGAGAAAGTGTCCAAGTTCACGACTGGCTTAAGGAAAACAAGGTTATTGAAAATTAGTTGATTATGAAGAAGATAAAATTAAATGAGAAAACTTTTATTCCCGTACAAGGCTTCGGCGTATATCAGATTAAAGACGAATTACAATGCGAGCAGTCGGTTATAAAAGCTTTAGAAGCAGGGTACCGTGCAATTGATACTGCCGCATCTTACCAAAATGAAGAGTATGTAGGGAACGCCGTTGCATCGAGCGGAATTCCAAGAAAAGATCTTTTTATTACCACCAAACTTTGGGTTGAGGATGCTTCGGAGCAGGGAGCGTTAAGAGCGGTTGAGCGTTCTCTTGAATTGCTAAAAACCGACTACATCGATCTTTACTTGATTCATCAACCCGCAGGTGATGTGTACGGGGCTTGGCGTTCCATGGAAAAACTCCATGAACAGGGGGTGCTTAAGAGCATAGGTGTAAGTAATTTTTATCCTTCATATCTTATGGATTTTACATTGCATCAAAGGATCAAACCTCAGGCCATACAAATGGAATTCAATCCTTTTTGTCAGCAAAAAGAGGCGCTCGGGGGGTTAAAGGAACTTGGGATCAAAGCCATAGCCTGGGCGCCGTTTGCAGAGGGACGTAACGGGCTTTTTGAAAATGCCGTGTTGAAATTAGTCGCAGCTAAACATCACTGCAGTGTTGCTCAAGTTGTGCTTGCATGGGTTAATGCGATGGGAGTGGCTGCTGTAAGCAAGAGTACGCATGAGGAGCGTATACGTGAAAATTTTGCAGCATCCGAGCTTGAACTCGATGAAGACGATCTTCAGGCAATAGCTACCCTTGATCAGGGCAACAGCCAGTTCTTCTCACATCAGGATCCAAAAATCATGCGTTGGTTTGCCGAACGTCATATTGAGCACTGATAAGGGTAAAAAAATATGAAGTTCAATAAGATCTTAGTTGCGATCACTTTATTTACTTCGATAGAACTTTTTGCAGCTCCGTTGGTGATCGAGTCTCAAGGAAGCTTTGCTGCAGGCGGAAGCGTAATTGATGCCAAAGAAAGCTACGATCCTTATCATCCTAAAGCTGAAGCTCAGACCTTGCACGGAGATCATGCTTATGCATCGTATGAGATACCTGTTGATGCAAGACAATATCCTATGGTGTTTTTGCACGGAGCAGGGCAGTTTTCCAAAACATGGGATACCACCCCTGACGGCAGGGAAGGATTTAAAACCATATTTTTAAGACGCGGTTTTGGTGTATATATGGTGGATCAACCGCGACGCGGAGGAGCCGGCAAATCAACAGAAAGCGGAGAAATCAAAGCTGTACCTGACGAAGGTTTTTGGTTCGGACAATTTCGTATGGGACTTTGGCCAAATTTTTATCGAGGCAGTCAATTTCCTCAGGATCCAAATTCAATTGATCAGTTTATGCGTCAGATGACGCCGAATACGGCTCCGTACAATGCAAAAGTAAATGCCGATGCGCTGTCTGCCGTGCTTGAAAAATCAGGTCCTGCAATTTTAATCACTCATTCACAAGGATGCGGAGTGGGATGGCTTACCGGTATGCAGAGTGAAAATGTTAGGGCAATTGCCGCTTACGAACCGGGATCAGGGTTCCCTTTCCCAAAAGGCGAACTTCCCGATCCGATTAAAAATTCCGGATTTTTCGGAGATGCCGGCGGAATTGAAGTAAGCGAAGAGCAGTTTATGAAATTCACACATTATCCGATCGTCATTTATTACGGAGATTTTATTCCCAAAACACAGGTAAAAAATCCCCATACTGATTATTGGCGTGCTGCCGTGATGCTGGCTCATGATTTTGCAGATGCAGTCAATCGTCGCGGCGGTGACGTGACGGTGATCGAGTTGCCCAACGTCGGGATCAGAGGTAATTCTCATTTTCTCTTCGCAGAAAAAAATAATGTGGATGTTGCCAATTTATTTTCAAAATGGCTGCATGAAAAAAAGCTCGATAGACTCACGGTTAAGTAATTTTTGTAATGTGTAGCCTTCATTTAACAAAAAAATTTCGGTGGCGTCCCTATCTTGAGATTTTTTAGAGAACTTATGGTAACGGCACGGTTACGGAGAGAAAAAAAACAAGAGCTTGACGTCGGCTTTTCTTTTAATAAAGAGCCAGCTTTTTTGCAAATCTCTTGTGAGATACGGATCTCCCTGTTTTTTTCAAATGAAGGCTGTTTTGCTTAAAAATTTCATCCAATCAACTCAGATCAACACTAAAGTTAGATAGCTTTAAGGAATTTTCTTATATATGTATATGTCAAAAGGTTTGGTTGTTTCGATTTTAGCAATAGCCTTGCTGTCGGCATGCTCTGCTCCAGAGGTCAGTCTTAATACGTCAACGCAAAACGTTTCAGAGCAAAACACTGCGGAGTCTGTCGTAGTTTCAACCCGCTACGGGATGTTACAAGGTCAGATTGTCAACGGCGTCACTCGTTTTTTAGGGGTACCGTATGCAGATGCCAAGGAACGTTTTGTAAGAGCTTCCGAGCCTAAAAAGTGGTCAGGGATAAAACTTGCAAATCAGTACGGACCGCGATCGCCGCAAAGTGCGATATCAGGACTTGAGCTTACTGATAAACAAGAAAATACCTCGGATAATTGTACCAATTTGAATATTTGGTCTCCGGGGGTCGGAAACCGTACCAAGCGTCCTGTCATGGTCTGGTTGCACGGCGGCGGTTTTTCATTGGGATCTGCTAATGAGTCTATGTACGACGGGGCGGATTTGAGCGCACAAAATGATGTCGTGGTTGTTTCGGTAAATCATCGTTTGAATGCTTTCGGTTTTCTTGATCTTTCCGCTTACGGAGAAAAATATAAAGATTCTGCAAACCTTGGACTTTGGGATATTGTAGATGCCTTATCCTGGATTAAAAATAATATTGAAGCTTTCGGCGGAGATCCCTCCAACATAACGCTCTTCGGTCAATCAGGCGGCGGGGCAAAAGGTTTGGCATTAATGTCATCACCTTATGCAAAAGGACTGTTTTCAAAAGTGATAGTACAAAGCGGAGCTACCGAAACTATGGGAGTTCACTTTGTAACAAAAAAAGCCGGAGCAAGGCTTGCCGAGCATGTACTTGAAAACTTAAAAATAGATCCTAAGGATATAGCAAAGCTTTCTGAGGTGCCAAGAGATGAGCTGATTCAGGCCAGTTTTGCTGCTTTGAAACAAACGGGAGATGATTTTAAGATCCATGCGGCTCTCGGGAACAGTTACTGTATGGATTTTGAACCGGAAGTCGACGGAAAATTTCTGCCCAGCGATCCTGTAACAGATGACGGTTTTGCCGCTGCCGGAAAAGACGTGACTTTAATGATAGGTAGTAATCTTAATGAATGGAGCGGTTATTTTAAAAATAAACCTGTCAAAGAAACGGCAGAACTTAAAAAGGCTTTGATACAAGCGTACCCAGATAAGAAAACTCTGAAAGCTGAGATGGTCGACAGTGCTCTCATCAGATTGCCTTTGCTTAAGATCATGACTCATAAAGCAAGACAAAACGGTGCCAATGTTTTTGCTTATGTCTTCACATACGGTAACTCTAATCACGGTGCCGAATTGCCTTATGTTTTCAATCATCATTTTAGCAACAGACAACAGGAAAAACTTTCAAGCATGTTGGGAAGTGTCTGGGCTAATTTTGCAAAAACAGGGATCCCGTCGGCAAAAGATATGCCTGAGTGGAATGCTTTTACCGAGGACAGCGGTGCTACCATGCTGTTGGATCTGACGCCCAAGTTAAGATACCGTCATGACGAAGAATTGCATAAGTTACTCAATCCTGCTTATCGTATGTTTAATGATGAAAGGATATCAAGCGCCGATCGTCTGCATTTTCGGTTGGGCAAAAAGGTAGAGGCGGATCGTTTTTCCGGCACTGTTTATACCGAAAATCTGATTAAAAAAGGAGACCGTTCAGGGTTTGCGGTAACCAACAGTATTGTATTTGAACCTGGAGTCCATTCGTCATGGCATCGCCACGGCGGAATGATAGTTATGGCAACTGACGGGATCGGGTATTATCAGGAAGAAGGAAAACCGGTTCAGATCCTGCGTAAAGGCGATATAGTCAAGGTAAAAGAAGGAGTAAGACACTGGCACGGTGCTGCACCGGATAGTTGGTTTTCACAAATAGTTATTTACGACAGTGAGTACCAACATGCTACCGAACCTCTGGAATTTGCCGATTATAAGCATTTGGAGTTAGCTCCTGATGGAATAAGGGATCAAAAAGTACTGGGAATGACTTTTGAAACCGGCGATAAGCCTTTCTTGTCTTCGAATTTTTCTGGAAATGTATTCGTTTCCTCATTAATTGAGAAAGATAACCCGGCCAAGACGGCTCCTGTACATTATGTAGCCTTTGACAAAGGTGTGGTAAACAAATGGCACAGTCATGAAGGAGGTCAGCTGCTTATCGTAACTGACGGCATAGGTTATCATCAAATTGAAGGTGAAGAAGCTCGATTGTTAACACCTGGTGATGTGGTTTTTTGTCCGCCGGGAGTTAAACATTGGCACGGTGCCAGTAAAGGTGATGTCTTCGGTCATTTAGCTGCAAACGCTGATCCTGAGCATACGAAAGTTGTTTGGTATGACTTTCCCAAAAATGCCGGTGAATAGCGGACAGTTTGCTTTTTAAGCTCCGTTTATCTGTAAGGCGGCCTGAAAATCTTGCAGTTCATTCTGCAGGCAGGGTCGCCTGCGTATTTTTATTCTCAATATTGTCAGTGCTCACTTAAAATGACCAATTTTTGCTCTTCAGGTTTGTCCTAAACCTTTAATTTTGCTCATTTAACACCCACATAACAACTCTTTCATCGAAAACTTGGTAACAAAATGTCCTAACTTTTCGATGATGGCGTATCTGTGTTGTTACAAAGAGGTGGTTCCGAAAGATCACTTCCCGTAAATATCTGTGTTATTTTGTCAGAACAATTCTACCCGTCCTAACAGCAGGTCGATCAGGTTGCAGTGGAAGATGCCGTGATCGTCATAAAAATTGTGCGGCACATCCATGCGGACGATGATCTTTTTAAAAAAATCTTTGGTAAGCATCAGCGACGACAACTCTGAGGATCCCTTTTTATCGGTATCCATGCAAAAAGCGGATTGAATATAGATTTTCCTGTCTGCATCGTTTACCACAAAGTCGATCTCTTTTTGAACTTTACTGTCGCTTGTACGATCACAAACCACACCGACATCCACAGAATATCCGCGCCGCAACAATTCGTTGTAGATCATGTTTTCCATGATATGACCGGGATCGTACTGACGGTAATTCAGCCTAGCATTACGAAGCCCGATATCAGTGTAGTAGTACTTGTTCGGATATTTAAAATAGGTCTTTCCCTTGACGTCATACCTTTTTGCCATTGAAACGAGGAAGGAATCAATAATATACTGCACGTAATTTGAAACCATTGCAGGATTGACTTTCTCGTTTTTCATGGACGAAATGGCATTTGCAATGTTGGTTGGATTTGTCAGCGAGCTGATCTGTGAAGCAAGAAAATCCAGAATATCATTCAGAATATCCTCGCGTTCGATGCCGTTCCGCTCTACGATGTCCTTGATGTACAGTTCGCTGTATAGCAAGGTCAGATAATCCTTCTTGTCCTTGTCATCTTCTAATGCTAAAAGTCTCGGCATGCCGCCGTAGAGCATATATGAATCCAGCGTTTTTCGCTCGTCTCCTCCCACGGCAGAATAAAACTCAGCAAAAGAAAGTGGAAACACATGAATCTGTGTAGCCCGACCGCGAAACTCTGTGGCAATATCTTTAGACAATCCTTTGGAGTTACTGCCTGTGACATATACATCAAGGTTTTTGTATGCTTTGAGCTCGTTCAGCATATCGTAAATGGTAACCTCAATGCCGCCGTTTTCCTTGTCCACCACTTTCGTGGTGAACTGCACCTCATCAATGAACAGATAGAACTTTTCATCATTCCTGTCTAGAACTATACTTTCTACATACTCGCACAGCGTAATGGGATTTCTGAACTTATAGTATTTTCGCTGATCCAGTTCTATTTTCAGAATATGATCTTCCGAAACATTTTGTGAAAGAAGGTAATCGAAAAACAGGTCAAAAAGTAGCACAGACTTGCCGCATCTGCGTATGCCTGTAATGACTTTTATATCGCCGTTCCACATACTATTAATCAGTCGGCTTATATAAGAATCTCTTTTAACCATTTGCTTTACCTCGAACTTGGGACGAAATTGTCCTAACTTCTTTGTTAGTAAACCACGGTTTTGAAAAATTTCAACGAAATAATTTAAAAATAAGTTGCGTTAGAATTAGAAAAGGACCAGCTACAAGTTGGAATCCTCCCCCGGCTAAAGCAAAGGGGAGCCCTAACACTGATTAATAGAAAAATCTTCACGTTTTTTTGTGTGGGATTGCTTTAGAGTTTTTCTTTTATTCCAGCTTGTTTTAAGCAAATATTAGCCATTTGTTTACTAGGAATAGTATAGGCAACGACAAATTTTCTTTTAGCGACAGGGGCTGTACCAATTTTCATGAGAGCCTTTGCCTTGACGATCCATATAGCATCCATAGGCGATCAAAATTTGAGTCACAGCACGATATTATGTCTCAGACATTCATTAGCCCATCGGCTGATTGATTAATCATGCATGTTGCATGAAAACGTTCAGGAAGTTGCCCTTCGAGAAGATCACTTGCACAGGACGCAACCTCTTTCAAAAGTTCTGGTACGGTTTTAGCTGAAGCAGTCAAAGGAAGATCGTCGCTATAAGCCCAATAAAGACCGCTTTCAAAACTAAAACAAATCTTGATCCTGTAATATAAGTGAGCCCCATATTTGTGAGCGAATTTCCATAAAGGCCAGCTAATTCGATAATACATAAATAGCCTCTCATTTCTGTTTAGATTGAATTATATGAAAACTTTGATTAGATTTCCTGTTTTAAACATGTTTCCACATAATTACACTACCTCTGCATAGCTTCCCGCCTTTACTCCAGTAAGTCCGTTCGGTTATAGGCCTGCACGGTCTGATAGCCTAAGGAGTGAGCTCTGACAGCTATTATCGAAAGGGATTTTGTTCTCTGACATCCACGTACGCCCCATCTAGCGGATCTCTAACACACCATGTACCTGTAAATGCGCCCTAAAAACGTTCCTTTATTGTACCTGTTTAATGGGGAGTAAATGCAGGTATATGTAGGACAATGCAGGATTTTGCACAGCAGTATCAGGCTAACTCGCTGATGTTGTAGGGATTATTTGAGAAATTTGCAGGCTTGAGCAGGTAAAAATAAAGGGCACAAACACCCCGTGGCGGAAAGAGGGGGATTCGAACCCCCGAAACAGATAACTGTTTGCCGCATTTCGAGTGCGGTGCATTCAACCACTCTGCCATCTTTCCGTGGGCTGTATTATATAATAAAAATGTTTGATTTTACAGCCCAATATCAGAATATTGGTCAACTTATGATCTTAAGACGGCTTTGCAAAGCCAAACACCATGTTTATGCACATAATGAAGTGCAGGGGGCATCATTATTGGGCCTTATTTACGGTAGCGCAGGTAGTAGACGCCCAAAGCACGCAATCAATTAGTTTCACGCGTTATTATCTGCTCTATGCCTCAAAGTGATTCCTGATTTTTATTATGCTGTCCATTATGCAGTCTTCAAGAGCTGCACTATATTTATTGTTAAGAAATTCATGTATTTTCTTAATTGCCTGATACCCCTGTGCAACGGGCTCCTGACATATAACAAGATCAATTATTTCATTCTTTACAAGCTCGCGTGTTGTAAAGATCTCATCGCATGCAATTACAAATCTCTTATGTGTAGCGTCGGCAATAATGGCAGCACCTAAACCGCTAACTCCAGAGCCCGATGCCATATAAATACAGTCTATTTCCGGATGGGCAGTGAAAGCCTGCATGGTCGCCTGCTGAGTATCAATATCGCGATCATGTCCTTCGATAATATCGACAACATCATATCTAACCTGACGCGAATTCAACTCATCTACGAATCCTTCTATACGGCTTATATGCCCGTAATGTGTTTTGTCGCCGACTATTATCAAAACCTTCAGGTGACGATCGCGGTTACATTTTTCAAGCATGGCAGCAGCAATGGCTCCTTGTTTCCTGTAATCAGGACCTACGAAACAGGCCTGATTAATACCGGGAATAAAGGTGTTGATTAAAACTACAGGAATACCTTCTGCGGTAATGGAATTAATTTTCTGCACCATATCCGGATGATCGACCGTGCAAATGCCGAATCCCTTGCACCCGCGGGCTTGTAAGCGTTCCAGCGCATTTAAATGATCTTTTACATTCCAGCCTTCAACTTCCTGTATGATCACGCTGATCCCGAGATCCTTAAATTCGCGGGAGGCATTTTCTATACCGCGTTTAATATCATCAAAGAACATGCTGTTGATTGACGGTAACAGTACGCCTATAAGGTTGATATTTTTTTGAGCGGATAAAGCTCTGCCTGCTCTATTGGGAATGTACCCCATTTCCTGGGCTAACTTTCTGATCCTTTCAGAGGTTTTGGCACTTACCTCATTTTTTTCATTTAAGGCTCTGGAGACGGTTCCTACGGATACTCCACATGTTTTTGCAAGATCTTTTAAAGTCACGCTCATTGTCGTTTCCTCAAAAACGCAAACGGTTACAGTTGTTTAAAGAATAAAAAAAGCACATAACATGATCAAGTTGAATTTTTGCAAAATCAGAGCTGTTTCACATATCTATTCGTTTGCTCGGAGCATAAAAAAACAAAATTATCATCCGTTGACGTACTTTCAATTCATCTCACTCGGTAGTTATAACATCGCAAATTTATGCGCTCAGTCCCAATACCATTATCAATAAAAAAGCGGCACAAAGGCCGCTTGTTGTGTTTAGTTTTTCAAACTCCTATGTGATCACAGGGTATGCACATCGGAGATATTGCCCTGGCCGTAATAGGCATTTTTTCCGTGCTTTCTAAGGTAATGCTTATCAAGCAAAGTCTGTTGCATGGAACCGAGTTTAGGGTTTAGGGTCAGGGCATGGTACGCCATATAGGCAATTTCCTCCAGAACAACGGAATTATATACGGCGTTGTCCGGAGATTTACCCCATGCAAAAGGACCGTGGGAGAAAACCAAGGCTGCAGGTACATCCTTCATATTGAAACCGCGTTCTTTAAAGGTCTCAACTATGACGTTGCCGGTTTCCTTTTCATATTCGCCTTTTATTTCTGCATCGGTCATGGGACGAGTGCATGGCACCGGTCCGTAGAAATAGTCCGCGCCGGTAGTACCCAGTGCCGGAATATCCATTCCAGCCTGCGCAAAGCTTACGGCATTACGGGAATGAGTGTGAACAATGCCGCCTATATCGGCACATGCTCTGTATAAAACCAAATGGGTCTCAGTGTCGGTTGAAGGATTGAGCTTGCCCTCGACTTTTTTGCCGGTCTCAAGATCAACCACAACCATGTCATCGGCTTTCATCGTTTCATAGTCGACTCCGGATGGTTTGATGACGACCAATCCCTTCTGCCGATCAATACCGGATACATTTCCCCAGGTAAAAGTTACGAGACCGTGCTTGGGCAGATCCAAATTAGCCTTAAATACCTTTTCTTTAAGTTCTTCGAGCATTTTTTTCTTCGCCTCTTTTAAATTCTGTGAAAATATAATAGCAGTAGTATTAAAACGTTTACAAAATTTAAAAACATAATGTTTTAAAACTGGATGATGCTTCACAAAAATGCGGTAAATAACAAATGAAAAATTAATGCAAACGCTTGCAACATTGAAAAACTTTCAAGATTTGATTTTGTAGTATAAAAAGCTCCTCATTACTTTCAATACCCATGCTTTTGTCACTTTTTGAATTTGAACCCTGCATTGATAAGTCGACTGCTTAAAATTATATGTGAGGCCGTAAGCAGTTTGCCGCGTCTGTCAAAGGGTATATTTAATAGAAAATGCGGAATGGGAAGAAAAGGACCGGATCCCTTGCCTGCAGCCAACAATGTGTTGGCAGTCTTCAGATCCGGTGAGACGGCATTTACCACGCCCCTTAGCGGGTGTTCAAGCAGGAAGGTGATTATTGCCGCAGCGTCCTCAAGGGCAATCCAGGGGACAAAATTTCCTTGATCGGGGATTATTTGTAGCTTGGGCAGTCGCTTTAATATTCTATTTAGCCCGCCTCCTTCTCCCATGATCACTCCAAAACGAATAAGTGCTAAGCATGTAATGCCTTCAAAGCGCTTTTTTGCTGCATCCTCAAGGGCCTTAATTAGTGATGCGAAGGCTCCGTTGCAAGCTCCGCTTTCATCGCAGGTTTGATCATTTGAATAAATACCGGTTGCCGAGGCTTGAATGAACAGGGGAGGAAATACCGTTCCGCGGTATTTTTCCTGCAAGAGATCCATGATCCTTATACGCGAGTTTAAAAGCACGTTCATACGTTTTTGGGTAAGAATGCGTGCGCTTATGGCAGCGCCTGCAAAATTTAAAATTGCATCGACTTTTGGAAAGGGATCTTGAGATGTGAGCAAAGTAACTTTGGTGTTGAGTTTGGAAGATGCTCTGCGCTTATTTCTGGTAAGCACATATATTTCATGATCGTAAGCAAGCCTTTTGCATACGGCCGTACCGAGAAAACCGCTTCCGCCCGTGATCAGGATCTTCATACTTTACCTAAGAAAATCCCCCGCATTTCTGCAGGGGAAATTGTAAACATACCGTTTCTTCCCTAAATTAAGGGATTAAAACGATCAGTTGTTCTTTGCCTGAGCGGCCTGAATCGCGGTTACGGCAATGGTGTACACGATATCGTCAACCAAGGCGCCGCGGGACAAGTCATTAACCGGCTTTCTTAAGCCCTGGAGCAGAGGTCCGATGGCTACAAGATCGGCAGAACGCTGCACGGCCTTGTAAACGGTATTGCCGGTTGAAAGGCTCGGGAATACGAATACGGTGGCCTTACCTGCAACAGTAGAACCGGGGGCCTTTTGTGCCGCAACCGAGGGCATAACGGCGGCGTCGTACTGCAGAGGGCCGTCGACATTGAGATCAGGGCGCTTTTGCTTGACGAGCTCGGTTGCTTGAGCCATGAGATCAACGTCCACACCCTTACCGGAGTTGTGGGTTGAATAGGTGATGAGAGCTACACGCGGATCAATACCGAAGGCCTTAGCAGTATCGGCTGACTGAATAGCTATTTCGGAGATCTCATCGGCATTCGGATTGAGATTTACAGCGCAGTCGGCATAGAAGTATACCTGCTCGGGCATAAGCATGAAGAAGCCGCCGGAAACCAGCTTTGCACCGGGAGCGGTCTTTAAGATCTGGAAGGCCGGACGAATGGTATTGGCCGTCGTGTGTACGGCGCCTGAAACCAAACCGTCTATTTCACCGCGCTCGATCATCATAGTAGCTAAAAAGACGTTATCCTTTAAGGTTTCTACGGCCTTCTCCGGGGTCATACCCTTCTTGGCGCGCAGCTCTACCAAACGATCAACGTAGTTTGCACGGATCTCCTCCGGATCAACGATTTCAACACCCTCGCCCAAGGTAACGCCCTGTTCGGCTGCAACCTTGTTGATCTGCTCCTTGTTACCGTAGAGCACGGGAACGGCAATACCCTGCTCAGCAACAATAGCGGCAGCCTTGACGGTACGAGGCTCGTCACCCTCAGGCAGTGCAATGCGAAGATGTGCGGCACGTGCCGAGGAGGCCAACTGGTAACGGAAGGCAGCGGGGCTCATGAGGGGAGTGCGGTTGCGATCATATTCGGAGATCAGGTTTATTAACTTGTCGTCTATGCTCTTGGCAGCAAAATCGGCAACATATGCTGCGCGCTCCTCATCGTCAGAGACAAGCTCTGCGGGGAAGGCGGCCAGAGCCTCGGCCACGGCCCAGACGCTCTTATCAGTCTTGATGACGGTTGCGCCTGCAATTTCTCCTGCAACGCCGTCACAGAGGATCACGATGCCGGCCTTGGTGGAGGCGGGTACGGAGGAGGTAAGGAGAACCTTTAATTCTTTCTCTTCTTCTCCCTGGAACATTACCTTAAAGCCGCGACGGTTTTGATCGCCGGAAACAATCTCACCGCCGATTAAAGCGGCAATGTCACACGCTCTGGGAGCATAATTTTCTTTGCTGAACTCAATTTTGGCCAATATATCGGTTACGGCTACAGGTGAGGACTCGGATTTGCAGGAGCAGGAGTCGCCGTTTGCAGAACAGCAGTGTGCACAGCCGGAGAGGACCAGATTACGCTTTCCCTGTGCGTTACGGGGAGCCTTGTGGTTGATCTCTATGCTGCCCAATACACGGTTTTTACCGGCATTTTTGAAAGGGAGCAGGGTTGCGTCTATGGCAGCCTTGTTACCCTTGCAGCTGCCGTTGCAAACCGTGATGATGTCGGCATCGAGAGCGTGACAAACGTCGGCATTCATTAAATCCTTATCAAAGGGGGTACCGGTTACGCCTTCCACAATCACGATCTCGGGCTTTTCATTGTCGGTAAGGTTGTGGAAGTTGGCAACTACCTTCTCAAGCACGTCGGATTTTTTTCCGGCAGATATGGCCTGATATGCACAGGCTCTGCAAATGGTTTTGCCTTCCTGATCTTTGTCGAGTTCACCGGCAAAGGGTTTGAACAATGCGGTCTTAATACCGTGATCATTCAAGGCTTTAACAAGGCCTAAAGCGGCCGGGAAAATGCCCTCGGTCTTACCGGCCGGGACGAGCATAACAGTACGTGACACGTCAAACTCCATGTTATTTTCTATTAAAATCTTACGTGCAAGGGATATGATCGCATCGAACGAAACGGACAGATCATTTCAACCCCTTTTCAGCATATGAAGTATACCATTTATTGCCTTGAACATATTACGACTTATATAAGCCGAGCTTATTGTTAAAACATGGCTTCAAGCATGATCTGCATTGCCCTTAGACCGGATCGTTTCGTTTAACGGAGGATGAAAATGAGTTTTTTTCGTACTATTAGAGAGGGAATACAATATATGGATGCTTTTCCCGAGGATATTCTGCTTAATCCTGTTTTCCCCGAGTACAGGGTCAAGCGCTGTATGAAATTTGCCCGTATTCTGCTTCCGCCCTTTATTATTTTAATTTTAGTTTGGACCTATATTCGCGGGGGCGGCCTACACGGAGTCGAATTTATGTTCGTGATCAAAAGCAATTGGCCCGTGACCCTGTGCTGCGTAATTTTCTTGCTGATGATCCCGCTTCAGGGCTATTGGTGGTTCGGTAGGAGAGCAACTTTGAAGCTGAATGCACGTCTTAAAATTTTTTATATAGAATGTTGCCTGCAACTGCACCGCTCGGGAAAAGATGAACCGTGTCTTCTGGATTTGGCTTTGGTTATGCGCGATGCAATTAAAGTTTCCGGCCGCGATATATTGCGCAAGCTTTAGAAGTAGGTTCCTACATCTGTTACAATTTGCAAAAAATTAAACGTAAGACATCTTAAATATATGCAAGAATCCATTCTCCGAAAGCTAGAAGCTCTGTGTGAACGTCATCAGGAAGTTGAGCAACTTTTATCGCAGCCTGAAATTATCGGCGATCAGGAGCGTTTTAAAGAATTAAACCGCGAATACTCACGCTTGCAGGAAACGGTGGCGGTATTTAAAAAATATCGTCAGATAAAAAGCGATTACGAAGGGCTTTTGGATCTGCTGTCCTCAGGTGATGAGGATATGAAAGCCATGGCTCAGGAGGAGATCGACGATTCCCGCACCGAGCTTACGAACATTGAGCATGAGCTGCAGATGCAGCTTCTGCCTCATGATGATCGTGACGATTGCGACTGCTTTTTGGAAATACGTGCGGGCACCGGCGGCGATGAGGCCGCTTTGTTTGCAGGCGATCTTTTCAAAATGTATTCGCATTATGTGCTGTCCAAGGGCTGGAATTTGGATATAGTTTCTGCAAGTGACGGCGAAATGGGCGGCTACAAAGAGGTTATTTGCAAGCTTTCCGGAGAGGGCGCCTACGGATACATGAAATTTGAATCCGGAGGACATCGAGTCCAACGCGTACCGGTAACCGAAACTCAGGGACGCGTACATACCTCAGCCTGCACGGTTATGGTTTTGCCCGTGATCCCTCCTGCCAAGGCACCGGTTATTAATCCCGCCGATCTGCGCGTCGATACCTACCGATCCTCGGGAGCAGGCGGTCAGCACATTAATAAAACTGATTCGGCCATACGTATTACCCATATTCCGACCGGAATTGTGGTGGAATGTCAGGACGAACGCTCTCAGCATCAAAACCGCGCCCGCGCCATGGAGGTGCTGTATTCCCGTCTGGCCCAGCTTGAGGAGGACAAACGTAATGCCGAGGCCTCGAAATTGCGCCACAGCATCTTGTCCACAGGCGATCGCTCGGATCGTATCCGTACCTATAATTTCCCTCAGGGACGAGTGACCGATCACAGGATAAATCTCACCGTTTACCGCTTGGATGAGGTTTTGTCCGGCTCCCTTGATCTGTTGCTAAAGCCTGTGATTGAGGAATTCAAAGCCGAGCAGCTGTCATCTATGGCTCAGGAAGGTTCCTTATAATTTATATGTGTACCGTGGATGAAGCTCTCTCCAAGGGTCGTGAGATCTTAAATAAAAGCGGTATAGAAAGTGCCGCACTGGATGCTAGACTGCTTCTGTCACAGGTGACGGGATGGTCTAAGGTCGAGCTTCTGATCAAGGGCGATGAGCTTCTGTCTAAGACAGATATCGCCTCATTTTCGGATCTTATTAAAAAAAGATCATCAGGCTATCCGATCGCATATATGCTGGGCTATAAGGAATTTTGGGGACTTAAGCTTAAGGTTAATGCCGATGTTTTAATTCCCCGTCCCGACACCGAAATCCTAGTTGAGAGGGCATTGGCGCATGAATTTAAAAGTGTGCTGGATATGGGGACCGGCAGCGGGGCCATTATCCTTGCCATCAAGAGCTCCCGTAAGGATTGCAATGCCTGTGCCTGCGATGTATCTGAGGCGGCCTTAACGGTAGCAAAAGAGAATGCCGCAGCCTTAAATCTTGCGGTAGAGTTTGTTAAAAGCTCATGGTTTGAGGCATTTGGGGGGCGCAAATTTGACCTTATCGTTTCAAATCCTCCCTATATACGTGCAGATGATGAGCATCTTCATCAAACCTCTCTTCCTTTCGAGCCCCTTTGTGCTTTAACCTCAGGAAATGACGGCCTGCAAGATCTGCGTCTTATCATTGCCGATGCTAAGTCATATTTAAACGACGGCGGGCATATACTGCTTGAGCACGGCTATGATCAGGGGAAGCAAGTAAGATCTTTATTGGCCGAGGTCGGATTTACCGATATAACCACGGCTAAAGATTTAGGCGGCAATGAAAGGGTGAGCTACGGGCGTAAAGCTTGACCTCCGAGCTTACATAGCGGGCACATTAGGATCTGATCAAGAAAGGCGATAAAACGTAAGCCCCCGATCCGACAGGATCGGAGGGGGCTTTTGGATCAGATCTGATCGTTCTTATTTTTCTCAAGAGAGATGGACATTTCCATAATTGAAGTATTGTCCTTGTCGGCAATGCTTATTTCTACGTCCTCCTCACCTGCAATAGGGACGTATTTTTTTAAGACCTCTATGATCTCCTGTCTTAATTTGGGCATGAAATCGGGAGTGCTACGTCCGGCACGATCATTGATAAGCACCAGATGCAAGCGCTGCTTGGCATCTTCGCGGGCATTTTTCTTGGCATCGTCTCGAAATATAGCTTCGGATATAACTTTTAATAAGGACATGCTGCGCCTCTCCTTAATCTCTGCCGAAGAGCTTACTGAACAAGCCTTTCTTTTCGTTTAAAAAGCGCAAAGGAAGCTCGTTGCCAAGCAGACGCTCCACCGCATCCTGATAGGCCATACCGGCCTCTGAATTCTTTTCCATGATCACCGGGTTTCCGGAATTGGATGCTTTCAACACATCCTGGGATTCGGGGATCACTCCCAAGAGCGGAATGGTTAAAAGCTCCTGTACGTCTTCAACGGACAGCATTTCATTTTTACGTACACGACCAGGGACATAGCGTGTAAGGAGCAGTTTGGCAGAGACGGGATCAAGCCCCAATACGGCACGGCGGGATTTTGCATTTAACAGGCCTATGATGCGATCGCTGTCGCGTACCGAGGAAACCTCTGGATTGGTGGTAACAATAGCCTCATCGGCAAAGTAGAGAGCCATCAGAGCGCCGGTTTCAATACCTGCAGGGGAATCGCAGATAACGTATTCAAAGCCCATTTCGTCAAGGCTTCTGAAGATCTTTTCCACGCCCTCGAGGTTTAAGGCATCCTTATCCTTGGTTTGAGATGCAGGCAGTATGTATAAATTCTCAAGACGGCGATCCTTTATAAGCGCCTGATTGAGCTTGGCATCTCCCTGAATTACGTTGATGAGATCGTATACGACGCGTCTTTCGCATCCCATGATGAGATCGAGGTTGCGAAGGCCGACATCAAAATCTATGACGGCGGTCTTATGTCCCTTCATGGCAAGGCCGGCGGCAAGAGCTGCCGAGGATGTAGTTTTACCGACGCCGCCTTTACCCGATGTTACGACAATGATCCTTTCCTTAAAAGGTTCGGAAGACAACGTTGTAGGGTTCTCTTCCTCGGTTTTGTCGTTTACCCCTTCCTGTTCAGCCTTTGGTGCACAGTCGTCTTTTTTTTCTACTTTGTCCTCGCTTTTATTTGCGGGAGCGGAGTCTTTAGTTTCGTTCTCCAGTTTTTCTTCTTTTAACAGTTCTTCTGACATCAGTATCTATCCTGCTGTGAATGTGAAACGAATGAATTGATGAAATCGCGGTTGTGACCGTAAAACAATTTGTTACCTTTAAGTACGGTAAGTAGATTTCTTACTTCCCGTCCCGTGCTGCGGGACAAGCCCTCCCTTTCCATATCGTCGGCAGTCTGATATATGCCACATATTGCGATAAAGGTGGGAGCAAAACGCCCCTGACAATAAATAAAAGCGGAGCGAAAGCCCGGATCATTGTTATTGCGCGGACTTCCGGCATAAACCTCACCTAAGAGATCTCCTAATACCAGCACATTATGTGAGGCAATGATACGGGCACCGTTGGCCACCGTACCTAATATGCACACGGAATTTCCGGGAGCCTGAATATTTTCGCCCGATCTGACATTGCGCGCTATAACCATCATGGGCTCTGGATCGCGGATAATGTGCGGAACTTCAATTTCAACCCTTTCGGTGATGACGCGGGGCTTGAAATTTTCTTCGCGTATGCGGGCGTAGCGCGATGAATTTACAACCGGGATGCCTTTGGTGGTTAGGAGCTTGGCGTCATGCTCGTTTAAGGCTCCCGAAAGCCCCAGCAAAAAAAGTCCGTGCCGGCGACACTGATCTTTTAGGGCCTCGTAATCGAGAGATTGTAAATTTTTTATTTCTGAAATGTCCAGTATGAGCGGCAGATCTTGAAAGATCCCGTCGGGAGCGCCTGCAATTCTGTTGTTGAGGACAGCCTCCAATTCCTCAGCGGTTCCTTGCGTGAGGGCTACGGTAGTCAGCGAATATCCGGTACGAGTCATAGATCCGGATCTTAAAGTTCCCTGATTAATTCCTTCATCGCTCATATTTATTTTTGTTTCCTTAACTCCCATCAAATAGGATCGGTCAGCTCTTACGTCGGCAAGGGGGAATTTTCGGACCTGTCGTACCCTGATGCCGCAGATTATTTTTCTTAAAGCCGGTCTTTGCCGTGCAATGAATCATTTTAAAGGGCAAAAGCATGACGTCAAACGCTTTTGACGCCCAACTAATAGATGCAGTATAGCATTTGCCGTAAACAAATGCGGTGCGTATTCGCGCATATTAGGGAAAGCGCCTTAACAAGCTGGCGGGTGAAAACGGCAATTAAAGAGCAGGCACCGTGTTCAGTATAAGCCTTCGTGACGACACTTGCGTACCTAAACTAAAGACTTTCCGGATATGCGGCAATTGCTTGTATGAGGGCGGCCTCGGCGGGATCATTTTCATCGGCTCGGTTTACCAAAAGCTTAGTTTCATGCATATATGCATCGTATCTTGTTTGCAGGCTTTGCCGGGAGAGACTTTCGTAAAGTCGGTACTGCTCGGAACTTAATTTGCCGCGTTCGTGATCTCCCGTATACAAGAAAACGCGTTTTTTAAATGCCTCGGACAAATCGGAGATCTCGTCCGAAAGCTCCTCATGATGGCAGCTGTATTCGTAAAAGGCGCGATCCGCATTATTCATGGAGCTGAAAAATGCATAAAGCGGATTGTCATTATGAGATACAGCCTCATAGGCCTTTAATAATGAGCTCGGATCATATTTGGACATGGTAAGAAGAGCGCCTTGCAAATCAAAGCCAAGTCGCATGCAACGCTCCTTGGTAAAAACGCTCAGGGGAGCGATAATTTCACCGCCGTATTCATTCAAATTTAAAAGCCTGGGCTTATCCACTTGTTTGCAGCTTATAAAAAGTACGGTAAAGCCAGCGGCTTCTTTTCTCAGAACGCGCATTATTCCGCATTCACCTTCATCGTTGACCAAGGAGATGGGCGCACTGTTTAAATAGGAGTATTCAAGCACTCCCAGTTTGTTTTTTCGACCGCGAAGCTGGTAGTCAAAAAGAGCACCGTGCTTCTCCCTGAGCATGCGGCCTATGCCTATAAGCTCCTTTAAGCGCCGCTCCGGGGAGCGAATTTCCTGTCCTGCAAAAACATCGTAGAGCTCGGCACTTTTTTCAAGAGCCTTAAGCGGACCGCTTTCAAGCTGTCCGAAAAAAAATGCCGCATGTGCAAGTGTTCGTAACGAAATAATACCGCGACTTAGAGGGATGAGCGGCTGTAAAAAGCATCTTACGGCATTCACGTCGATGAGAGGCAACAGCGCGGCATCCCATGTAACGATGATCCTGTTGCTGACAATCTCTTTGATGCGCTTCGTAAAAGAGCGAGCCTTAAGTCCGTGCCTGAGACGATGCGGACTGAGTCCCTGTGCAAAAAGGTAGGAGGGAGAGGGAAGTATCCTCTCGGGGAGGTATTCACAGATTAATTCCGGTTTTAAGGAGGCCGTAGCTTGATCTGATAGCGCATATACCACCGCTCCCAAACTGCCCGTACGTCCGGCCTGAACGGGGACGGGCAGTAAATAGACGAAGGACGGATCAGGAGAGTTTATATTCACTTGAATTGCTTTTGCTCTTCATTAAAGGTAAATCCGGCCTTTTTGAGCTTGGATTTTAATTCATTTTCATCTATTTCATGGCAGGCACAAAGATCCGCCAGCGAGGAAAATTCGTGATCGCGCAGCTGCATATTGATTGCCGATACCAAAATATATGGATCCATGGAAGCATAGCGGGCAAGAGAGATCATGACTTAGTCTCCAATTTGATCTGACTGCGCATGGCCTTGGCCTGGGCTACAGCCTCTTCCACCGTGGCGGCGCGGGACAGACATACCCCCATGCGGCGCTCGCCGTCGAGCTCAGGCTTGCCGAAGATACGGATCTGCGATTTGGGGGCCTGAGACAGAGCCTCGCTTATACCGCTGAATTTCAATTTGTTGCCGTGTCCTTCAAGCTTCAGTGCAGCTGAGGCGGAGGGGCCCATAAAGGTAATGCTACCGACGGGCAGACCTAAAAGAGCGCGAACGTGCAGGGCAAACTCCGAGAGATCCTGCGAGATCATGGTGACCATACCGGTATCGTGCGGGCGCGGTGAGAGCTCGGAAAATACGGCTTTATTCCCGCAAATGAAAAATTCAACGCCGAAGATCCCGTATCCGCCCAAGGCCTGAACTACTCCTGAGGCAATACGCTTGCACTCGGTCAAAACCTCCCCGGATAATTCTTCAGGCTGCCAGCTTTCGACGTAGTCGCCGTTTACCTGATGATGACCTATGGGCTTGCAAAAGTGTATGCCGTCAACGGCGCTTACGGTCAGCAGGGTGATCTCCTTGTCAAAATGCACAAAGCTTTCGACGATGACGCGATTTTTACCGCCGCGCCCGTGAATGCAGGCCTCGTTATAAGCGCTTTCGATATCGTCCTCCGATCTCAATACGCTTTGCCCCTTTCCCGAGGAGCTCATAACGGGCTTCATAACGCAGGGGAATCCCGTCTTGGTAATTTGCTCGCGTATTTCCTCAACGGAGGAGGCAAAGAAGTAAGGTGAGGTCGGTAACTGCAGGGTTTCTGCCGCCAGTGTTCTTATGGCCTCGCGGTTCATGGTCACATTTACCGCATTGGCGCTGGGGACGACACGAAAACCTTCTTTTTCAAGCTGTACCAAGGTTTCGGTGGCTATGGCCTCAATTTCAGGGATTATGAAATCGGGCTTTTCCTTGAGGATCAATTCTCGTAAGGCCTCTGCAGAACGCATGTCTATGACGACGCTTTTTTGTGCTACCTGCATGGCGGGAGCGTCGCCATAGCGATCGCAGGCTATGACCCTGATCCCCAGACGAACAAGCTCAATTGCCACCTCTTTTCCAAGCTCGCCCGAGCCTAACAATAAGGCGGTGGTGTTATGTATGCCGTTGCCGTTAACTATTTGTAAAGATTGAGTCATATTATCCTCGTTGAGTACACGGTCTTATGAATAAAGGAAAGCAGACGCGTTCATGATAGAGCAGTCTGCATTTTTTTGCAGTGAAATTTCTTGCTCAGGATGAGAAAATTTCAAAAGTACAGGCTTTATCAATATCCATGTCGTTAAGATCGGGCAATAAATCCTTAAGCATGGCGGCAATAGCCTCCGTAAGCTCCCTTCCGGTACGCTTAAAATCTCTTGTGTACCACGGATCGTCCACATCCGCTATAACTCCTGTGAATTCCATCATGAGCTTTACCTTATCCCTAGGATAGGATGGATATAAGTCCTTAAGGAGACGCAGATTCATTTTATCCATCAGCACGATCAGATCGTAGTATTTGAAATCATCGTATCCTATACGTCGGGCTTTTTTTTTCGCACAGTTTATGCCGAGCTCATGAAGCAGTTTTTTTACGGGCGGATATACGCCGTTACCTATTTCCTCGTCCGATACCGCCGCCGAAGCAATTTCGAAGCCGTCTTGTAGGTGCAGGCGGACAAGCGCCTGCTTTAAAAGAAATTCTGCCATAGGAGAGCGGCAGATATTGCCGTGGCAGACGAAAAGAATTTTGGTGATGTTTTTCATCCCTATATAATGCAATATTTTTTTATTTTAAAAAACTTTTTGTAAAAAAAAACGCGGCCTGAGGCCGCGAAATTAATGCGAAGAGATTTGCTTGTTACCTTACGGACATAATGGCGTCCATCATGGAGTTCTCAGTCTGTAGGGATTGACAGTTGGCTTGATAGCTACGCTGGGCCACAATCAGATCTACCAAGGAGGCCGTAAGATCCACGTTTGACTGCTCAAGATTCGATCCCTTGATGGAGCCGGCGGTTCCGACGTTGGCCTGACAAGGACGGGCCTGTCCCGAGGCAAAGCTTTCCTGCCACTGAGTGTCACCTATTTTGGTAAGTCCCTGCGGATTAATAAAATCGGCGAGGGCTACCTTACCCAAATGAACGTTGCGGCCGTTTGAATAAGACGCCAGCAATACACCGTCCTCGTTTACCGATACATTCTTCAAAAGTCCGGTGGAATACCCGTCGTCGGTAGGAGTTTCGGATACCGTGAAGGATGAGGATCCGTACTGAGTAGCATTCAGCGTCACGGCAACGTTTTGCGTGTCGTCGACTCCGCCTCCCATAGCCTTGGACAGGGAATGCTCGGTGGTAGGGTGGATGGAGTTGTCGTTGGCAAGGTGAAAGCCGCCGACGGGAACGCTGCGGTTGGGAATGAGATTTCCTGAGGTATCGAAGGTCATCGAGGCCCCGATCACGGTTTCTCCGGCTACGGAGGAGGAGGCATTGGTTACCTTGAATTTGGCATTTGACAGACCGTTGTCGTCGGCCACGTCGACTAAATGATCGGCATCGTTGCCGTCCACCATGGTGACGATGTTCCAGGTGGTGGTGCCGTCTTTGTTTACAGGATTTTTTATAAAATAATAGGTCAGCGTGTGCGCTCCGCCCATGGAGTCGTGAATGGTCTCGGAGGTTGCCGCATTATAGGTGGAGCTGTCCTTGGGATCGAATTGGGTGATGTCATGCTCCTTATCATTAGCGGGCAGATTTACTCCTATGGAGACCTTGGAGGTCATTTTGGGAGCGCCGGTATCGGAAGGGATCTTAAGGGCATGCGTCCCGTTTACGGTAAGGTTGGTAGCCTGATCCTTATCGTTTATATCATAAAACTGTACATAATCGCCGCTTGCAGTTACCACGTAACCCTCGCGGTTAATTTCAAAGGCTCCGTTGCGGGTATAGGAGCGATTTTCACTGGCGGCAGTTCCGTTGGCGGGATTTGCCGAGGGAGAGAGAATAAAAAAACCGTTGCCGTTAATAGCCATATCGAGGTTATCGCCGGTGTCGCCGGTAAGAGAGCCCTGTGAAAATTGCTGAGCTACGGTGGAGGTTATGGTACCCATACCGGTTGCAGTTTTAGTGCTGGTAAAAATGGTATTGCTGTAGATATCGGCAAATTCGGCGCGTGATTTTTTAAATCCGTAGGAATTGGAGTTGGAAATATTGTTTGACGTAACGTCAAGATATTTCTGAGAAGCATTAAGTCCGCTTAATGAAATTCCGAACATGGGGTGATCTCCGCATTAAAGTATTTAATTTTTTTTCTCTCGTAATTTTAATGAGGCAGTTTGACCGCCTTTGTTTTTATTAAAAGCAATAGGCGTGCCAGATATATTACACATTGTAATTAAAGGGGAAATTTCTATAAAAAGGACAGGACGGCAAGATTTGCCGCAAAAAAAAGACGGCAATCGCCGTCCTTTTAAAAGAGATTTCGAGGTGCAGAAAAAAATTCTGCCCTTCCCGTTGGAGCTTTATTCTCTTATGGATTTGATGGAGAAGCGTTTTTCCTCGCGACGGGCGCGGTGCACGGCCAAAGCATTTTTGCCGGCAATGAGCAGAGCCAATACGAAGAAGCCTCCGGGAGGCAGGATCGCCACCAAATAGGTGTGATCGCTTCCAAAAAGCACGCTTTCAAGCGGTTGAGCCCAGTCCCCGAGTAAACGTCCCGCACCGTGCATCCATGTTCCAGATCCTATGATTTCACGCAAAGAGCCCAAGGCAAAGAGCACGAGCGCAAAGCCTAAACCGCAGCCGGCCGCATCAAAAAGCGAATGTACGGGACCCTGACGCCCGGCAACTGCCTCAGCCCGTCCCATGATTATGCAGTTTGTGACGATGAGGGAGAGATATATACCCAAGGAGTCATATAGAGATGGGTAATAGGCTGCAAAATAGAAGCGTACGCAGGTTACAAGAGTTGCAATCAGCACCACATACAGGGGTATGCGTACCTCTCTTAACAGGATCTTGCGAATAAGTGAGATCAACAATGAGCTTATGCAGACAACGAGCAAGGTTGCAAGTCCAAGCCCCAAGGCACTGACGGCCGAATTTGAAACTGCCAGCAGGGGACAAAGCCCGAGCAACTGACACAAGCCCGGATTTTCACTCCAAAGCCCCTTTGTAAATATTTTAAATAAGGAGGGACGGGCAATTTTTTGGGGCTTTCCGTCTGCGTTTTTATTTTCGGGAACTACACCTATAACGGTATTGGCGCTCATTTTATTTATTTCTTGCATGATTTAAGGAGATCGATGTCGATGTGGTTTATATATTTGAGGGCATCCCCCGTGGCGGTGACAACCGCTCTGGAGGTAACCGTGGATCCTGATATGTAGTCAAAGTCGCCGTCGAATTTTTTTACGTCCCAGCGTACACCGTCATAGGCTTTGCCGTTGAACATATCCATAAAGGAGCCGTTGGCTCTTTCAACCTTATCTCCTATGCCCGGAGTTTCATTGGAGATCAGAATATCGCTTTTGATGATCTTCTTGTCTTTGTCAAGGGAGGCGATCATGACAAGCGGAGAGGCATAGCCGCGATTTGTCGAATAGGTCATGATATAACCGCGTACACCCTCGAGCGGATGCTCCAGCGTGTAAAGACGCATATTGCGCCCCATGCTCTTATTGTCGAGCAAATGGCATTTAAGATCTGCGCCCTCAAGCAAGTTTGCTGGCATTAGCGCACGTGCGTAAGCGCTTATTTTGGCCTCATTTTGATTGTATTCTATGCGCTCGTGGGTCACGTCGTTCACATAAAGCACGATTAAGAGGCATAAAGTACTGATCCCGCTTAGGGACAGACCGGCGAGAAGTGCACGCATAATAGGATTGCGGGTAACTCCGCCCCGTGATCCTTTGTTGGCGCCTGCGTTCTGTAATTGAGGTTTAACCTCCGCTTTTGAGAGTTTATCTGCAGGCTCCTTCGCATTTTCAATATTTTTTTCAGTTATCATCAGTCGAGCATTCCTTTTTTATATCTTTGCCCGAAGGTACGGCGACGGGTTAAAACGTCAATAAGCGGAGCGGCCGCGTTGCTAAGCATTACGGAGAAAGCTACCGCATCCGAATAAGAGCCGAATGCACGTATCATCACTATCAAAAAGGCCGTAAGCACGGCATAGATTATGCGCCCCTTGGCAGTTCCGGCATTGGTTACGGGATCTGTAATGATAAAAAATCCGGCGATCACGCTGCCGCCGAACAGCAGTTCCTGCAGGGGGGGTAGAAAATATTGCGGATATAGGCAATAAAAGAAGCCGGAAAAGAGTAGGAGTGAAATAAAGTATGACAGTACCATACGAATAAATACTATTCTCATTACCATCAATACTATGCCGCCTATTAGCAGTGCTGCACACAAAAATACGTAGCCGCGAAAGCTTTGAGAGAGAGGATCGGCATTAAAGGTATTGCTCATTCCTCCGGCTTTTCTGGCCGTTTTCACGCTTTCAAGCCAGGTGGCACCAGTGAAAGCATCTGGGATATCAACGCTCATAGCCTTGATCTCGTCGCGTAGGATCTTGGCATCGGCATGCTCGAATATAACCTCATAGCTCGCCTTGGGACTTGCCACGCTCAAAGCATTTTCGTGCGGAGTAACCCATGATTGGAACATGAAATTTGAGGACGAGATGAATATGAAGATAAATCCGGCCATGGCCGGATTGAAGATGTTCATTCCCAATCCGCCGAAGGCTTCCTTGACCAAAAGGATGGCGAAGACCGTGGCCGCACAGCTAAGATACCAAGGTAGAAGCGGCGGTAGGGTCATTGCCAGCAGCATCGAGGTTATGATGAAGGAGTAGTCCTTTAGGAAGCAAAAGATCCCGCGGTGACGTAACAAAGCGCACAGCACCTCACATACGGCAGCAGTTACGAGCGTAATGCACAGTTGCCATACTATTCCGAAGCCCGTGAAGTATACCTGTACCGCAAAAGCGGGCACGAGACAGGCGGCTGTGATCGCCATGATGGCGGAGGTACCTGTTTTGGCATGCAGGTGAGGCGCAGCCTCGATCCCCAAATTTTGGCGACGGGATCTCTCGGTCATTTTTATATTCATAATCAATGTTGTCTGCGTAATTTTTTAAGGTTTGACGGTATACGATCGTATGTGTCGACGCCATCTTTTGTGGAGGATGGCTCCCCCTGAGATAGGATCTCTTCTTTTGCGCCGATCTGATCCCCATCCATCTGTCCATGATCGATACCGATCATGGAGGTCTGGGGAGTCTTAAACTTCGGGAGATCCCAAGTGCTGAGGTTGCGCATGCGTCGTCCGTCATATCCGCGCCTTAATGTCAAAGGCAAGGGAATATGATCTGCAATTTCCGTTACGTTTAAGGACGAGGTATTTTCGTTTGGAACGTTAACCTCCTGCGCACAAGGCTCGGATCTCATACCCTCGCTACGATCGGCCGAGAGTTCATTACCGAGCTTATCCTGTACAGGGGACGGAGCTTGGTGTTTTATTGAAATATGCGGACGATCCTTAGGCCTTAAACTCTCCTTGGCGATCATTGCTGAGGGTGCGGAGCTCTCGGCTTTTTTGACCCCGCCTTGAATGCGCGCTAAAGCCGCGGCTTTTTTCTCCGCCAGGCGTTTCTTTCTTTCGTTTTCACGAATTTCGTGCTCCTTGGCAACCTCTCTGGCGCGGGTATTGCGCTTTTCCGTTTCTGCCAGGATCCTTTGCACCGACATTTCGCGGCGGAACTGCAACGTCAAATCTATATGCGATGGACACTCAAAGGAGCAACAGCCGCAGAGCACGCAGTCGCCGATACCGCATTTTTTCGCCTTGGCATGATCTCCGCTTTTGGAAAAAGCATACATTTGATAGGGAACGAGACGGGACGGACAAACACGCGCGCAGCGTCCGCAGCGTATGCAGTTGAGACTCTGTTGTTTCTCAGGGAGCTCAGAATTGCCGGGGGCATATATGCAGGCGGCTGATTTTGTTACGGGCACATCTATGGAGGGTAGGGTATACCCCATCATCGCACCGCCTAGGATCACGCGCTGGTGATATTCGGGGCTCAGATGAAAGCTGCTCAGCACAAAGCGTACGGAGGTACCGAGACGCACCTCGACATTGGCCTCACGCTTCATCGAATGACCAAGTACGGTTAGCACGCGGGAAGTCACGCTAAGCCCGTCTACTACCGCTCGCTTGACGGCCAAAGCGGTGGCAACGTTGTTGACGATCACGCCGCAGGAGGAAGTATGCACGCTGTAGGGGATCTCAATTCCGGTGACGGTCTTGATGAGACTGCGGGCATTACCCTGAGGGTAGCGTGTTTTTAGAATCCTAATAAGCGCTTCGCCCTCACAGGCTGCTTTCATGGTCTTTATGGCCGCACTCTTGTTGTCTAAAATGGCGACTACGACCAATTTAGGCTTTAATATGTGCTTAATTATGCGTATGCCCAAGGCTATTTCATCGGCATTTTCCTGCATGAGACGATCATCGCAGCTAAGTCCGGGCTCGCATCCGCAGCCGTTGATAATAAGGATCTTGCAGCCGTTTTCAGAGCTTACGGAGGCTAATTTGGCGGCAGTGGGATATAAAGCGCCGCCCATACCCTCAACCCCCATATCCCTGATCTTTTGCAAGATAACCTCGTTAGGCTGGGTTTCCCAATTACAAAGCGGGAGTGGGGGTACACACTCATCAAGTCCGTCGGGCTTTATGGTGATGCACTCCCCGGTAAAGCCGGAGGGGTGCGGCAGCAGCTGGTTTGAGATCTGCAGGATCGTACCTGAGGTTGAAGCATGCAACGGAACCAACTTGTTGTCCCTAGGATCGGTCAATACCTGACCGCGCTTGACGTGATCTCCTGGCTGAACCAATACGGATCCTTTTTTACCAAGATATCTTTCAAGAGGCAGGGTAATGAGCGATGGGATCCCCAGTACCTCTATAGGCTTATCGGAGGCATGCTTTAAAGAGGGAGCCTTTACTCCGCCGAAGAATTTCCAAGTTTTGCCGGCAGAAATTTTGAGCAGTCGGCGTGTTTTGTGAAACATGTCTATCTGCGCTCCTGACTTACGTAAACGGATTTGATGTTCCAATTAAAATGAGCCGTTTCGTTGGGGGTCCTTATCATTTCTATGCATTCGTGGGGGCATTTATTTACACAATCGGCGCAGCCTATGCAAAAATCCTTATTAACCGTATAAGGTTGCTTGGCAACGCCGGTGATCGCATCTGCATTACATGCGCGTGCGCATTTGCCGCAGCCGTTACAGTTTTGCGGGTGAATTTCTGCCACCAGACGCGGAGAAAAAAGTAAATCGTCGTAATCCTCTCCTCGTCCCGCCTGCATTCCCAAGGCCTCGGACAGGGCCTGCGTTAGATCGGGCCCGCCCGGATGGCAGAGCGTGAAGGCGGCCTCTCCCTTAACCAGCGCACGAGCATAGGCCTCGCAGCCCGGATATCCGCATTGACCGCAATTCATACCCGGCAAAAGATTGTAAATACGTTTTTCGGCACCTTGAGACTTGTTGCCGAAAAAATTGAAGATCACGGACAGCAATGAGCCCGTAATGGTAAGGACGATCGCCGTTCCGACGACGAAATCTACGGTTGCCGGGGTCATAGAGCACTCCCTGCAAAGCCGGTGAATGCCGAGAAGGCTAATGACATGAGCCCCGCCGTAATAAGGGCGATGGCCGTACCTTTAAAGGGAGCGGGAACGTCGGAGATGGCCAGGCGCTCACGTATGGCGGAAAACAAAACCAGCACCAAGGTAAAACCGAGTCCCGCACCCAATGAAAAGATCAAACATTCCACAAGATCATAATTAAGATTGGAATTTAAAAGCACCAGCCCCAGAACTATGCAATTGGTCGTAATAAGGGGCAGATAAATTCCCAGGGAATTGTAAAGAGCGTAGGAGCAACGACGGATCAGGATCTCAGCTAGCTGCACGACTATGGCTATGACCACGATATCGGCAATGAGATCCAGCGCTTGCAGCTTCAGAGGAATTAGAAATATGTTATTGATCAAATAGCAGCAAAGAGAGGTCAATACCAATACGAAGGTAGTGGTACATCCCATGCCCGCAGCAGCCTTCAGCTGATTGGATACCCCTATGAAGGGGCAGAGTCCTAAAAAACGAGTCAGCACGAAATTGTTTACGATGACCGCACTGAAAAACAAAAGAAAATAATGTAGCATCTATGTAAAAGGTCCGTCTTAATTCCGTTCCCTACAGCGGGAGCGTTGGTCGGCATAACTACTTTGCAATGTAAAAGGGCGTATCTCAAGCTCACTAAGCGCTTCTTTTTTGAAGCTTTTGTACGCGACCGTATTTTACCAGCATGAGGTAATTGAGGCCGAGCTCGTATTTGTCGACGGCTTAAACGAGATCTGTTTAGAGCTTTATGCAGGCCTTGAACCTAATTTTTAAATTTAAGATCGGATCTTAAATTAAAATGTGAGGCACACAGGATCCGTTCAAATTTCACACCCGCAAAAATCAAACTATTTCAACTATATAGTTACGAGCGGAGTTTAGAAAAAAAAACAGATTTGAAAATTTATGTCCTGCGAACAAATTTTTTACCATCATTTAAGCATTCGGTATATCTGACCATGAATTTTGGCAAATACACAGGCGATACGACAAAAGATCCCGATCATGATACATCACGATCGGTGCAAGTTGGTCGAAAAAAAATATCAGTGAGTTTATCACGGGATGAAATCCTTGTGATGATGAAACTATTGGAGGAGGAATTTCCAAATCCAAAACCGGCATTGCACTTTGCCAATGCCTTTGAGCTTTTGTGTGCCGTAATGCTGTCGGCGCAGACTACGGACGAGGCGGTAAATAAGGTTACTCCCTTGCTTTTTGAAAGGGCTCCCGATCCAAGGCGTATGGTTGCACTTGGGGAGGAGAAAATAGGAGAGATCATAAAAAGCCTGGGACTTTGGCGCAATAAAAGTCGTAATTTGATCAGGCTGTCAGAAATGCTTATAGCCGAGCATCAGGGACAGGTCCCCGATGATTTTAAGGCTTTGATCTCGTTGCCGGGAGTAGGAGAGAAGACGGCCTATGTGGTATTAAACGTGATCTTCGGCCATCCGCTCATAGCCGTGGATACGCATATTTTTAGGGTATGTAAAAGGACCGGTCTTTGTGAGGGGCGTGATGCTTTAAGCGTACAGCATGCCTTGGGTGCCATTGTTCCTTCTCAGTATCAAAAGGAGGCTCACCATCGTCTGCTCTATCACGGACGTTTCGTATGCAAGGCTGCAAAGCCTCTTTGTGCAGATTGTGTATTAAGAAACATATGCGTGCACAAAGAGGAATTTAATTCAGATAAGCGAACGGCCTGCGGCCATGATCATATACAAAAGTAATATGAGCAAGACCGTAAGATACATTCCGCAGACCACGGCGCGCGAGATCATGATCGAGCGATGCTCGAAATAAAATCCCAACGCCAATCTTAGAAGCAATGCAAGTCCGCACATGGAGACGGCGGGCAGGGGCGGGATGATCAAAAATATTACCGATACCACACAGATCACCGCAAAAATAAGTCCCTGTATGGTCAGAGAGCCGAAGGAGTCGACGGGATCATCGGTAAGACCGTATTGCAACGAGCAGGCGGCTAGGGACGCAAGCATTGATGAGGCTGCAAATATCAGGGCCAGGCGCATACCGTCCCCGAGCAATCCTGCCATACACTGGATAGCGGCGGTCAGAGTCAAAATGTAGAGTACGGAAACTGTGCCGTACAAGGCCTGTGAGTTTCTGGAATTTGAAAAAGCCGAGCACACCTTTACAATCCCGTTAAAGCCGCTTACACCGCTGAGCATAAAAAAGACGAGCACGGAGAGCACAGTCCACAAGCTGTTGTTTGGGGGCATGATCCCGTTTAAAAGATAAAAGAAGGGGAAAATTGAGATAAAGCCCGTTAAGAAGCAAGGAAATGGCATGGAGCTGGGATAGCCCGGGCCCAAGCTTCCGGCGATTTTTGGCATCAAGATCCCGAGAATTGAATGGGTAAAAAACGAGGCCAAAAATTGTCTTATATACAAACAAATTAAGGAAGCGGAGCTGATTTTATGTTTAATTTGAGAGCTGTCGGAGGTATCCTTGACAGCTTCCTTTTTATTTTGCAGATCCTCAGTACGTGCTCCCTCGTGATCTGCTTTTATGCTCACATTTGCAAAGATGCTCTTGTCCACAAGTCCACAGCCGTTGCCTGCAACTTTTGCATCGGTATTAGAGTTTGCGTTTTTGCAATTATCTATTAAAGGCTTATTCATGTCTGAATTCTGCATTGAGGCATCTTTAAGCTCGGGACGGACTTTTTTCTCGTTGCCCTCATCAGCCTCGGGGTTTGCAAAAGCGTCTTCTTTTTCTTTTAATTTTTTAAAATACTCTCCGGGTTTTCCCGATAAAGGCTCTCCCGGAGCATAGTAGATAGGAGCCTCCTCCTCCTGTCTTCTGCGCTCATAGGCTTGGACCATGTGCTTAGGAAGTCTGGGGGATAGATCGGGGGGCAGACTGCGATATGAACTAAAGTCGCGATCCTCTCCTGCCGCGACATTATTTTCGCGGTGATCGCTTTTTTTGAGTGCGGCAGGCAGGGGGCTGTCATTTGGTTGCGGATAAAAGCCGTTAATATCCGACGCATTTGTATTTTGGGAGGGGGCTAAATTGTGCTCATGAGATTTAGGATCCTCCTCATTGTGATCCGATGTCGATGGCGAGGCAGCATATGCTTGAGCATAGTCGAAGCCCGGTTGCACTTTAGCAGTTAAATTATCCTCCGTATAAGGATCATGCAGGCTATTATCTGATCTTTCGTTCTCAAACGGCAGATTGAGAGCAGGATCGGAGGTTTCGCTTTTTGGCGCAGGATCGTCCGTGTGATCGGCATTATTTTCTGCCTGGGTCATATTTTGGGAGGAAATTTTTAAAAACGTACCTTGATCTGCACGGTCCTCGTGTAAACTCATGGGATCAAGTTCCTGCGTGCCGTCATCCTTGTTTACACCCGCAAACAGCGGGTCAAAGGCTTTCTTTTCGGTAACGGGCGCAGATTGATCGGTATTTGCTTCGTCGTTGGAATTGCTCATGAGTAAAGCCCTAAGTTCAGTTGATTTCCAAGAAATATAACACTAAATCAAAAGCTTTTGGGAAGCTGATGCGGTAATGATAATGCCGATCCTTTCACAGAGAAAAAAAATGATCAAGTTAAAAAACGTAACGAAAACCTATACGCTTGAGCACGGTCGCAGCGTTAAGGCGCTGAAAAACATTGATTTGGAGATACATAAAGGGGAGATCTTCGGAGTTATAGGTCTCTCCGGAGCCGGTAAATCCACCTTGGTGCGCATCATCAATATGCTGGAGCGCCCGAGCTCAGGATCCGTGCAGGTATTGGGGCAGGAAATGACCTCTCTGAATGAGGCCCAGTTGCGCAAGTCCCGTCGTAAGATCGGCATGATCTTCCAGCAGTTCAATCTGCTCTCCTCCATGACCGTGGCCGACAACGTGGCCTTTGCCTTAAATTTAGAGCCTAAGGCGGACAAAAAAGCCGTACGCAGCAGGGTGCTTGAGCTTTTGAAAATGGTTGGGCTTGAGGATAAGGCGGATGTATATCCCTCGCAGCTGTCCGGCGGTCAAAAGCAACGCGTCGGCATCGCCAGAGCTTTGGCCACCGAGCCTGAGATCCTGCTTTGTGATGAGGCTACCTCGGCTCTTGATCCCAAGACCACTGCTTCCATTTTGAAATTATTACAGCAGCTGCGCGATCGTCTGGGACTGACCATAGTCATCATCACTCATCAAATGGAGGTGATCAAAGCCTGCTGTGATCGGGTGGCGGTTATTGACGGCGGAGTTATCTCTGAGATCGGAACAACTCTTGAGCTCTTTTCAACCCCGAAAAAGGAACTGACGGCCCGACTCGTTTCGGCGGCGGTAAGACACGACGTACAGGAGCTTTTGGAGGAAAAGCAGTTTCATTGTGAGTATATGGAGGGTGATGTTTTGTGTGTGGAGCTTCTGTTTTTGGGAGCTAAGGCCAATGATCCAGTGATCGTGGACGTGGCTATGAGCACGCATGCGGGGATCAGTATTTTGGGCGGATCCATCAATCATATTCAAAAGGAGCCCTTGGGAATTTTGGTGGCAGAGATCTCAGGGACCAAGGCGCAAATAGATGAGGCCGTGGCTTTGCTTCGGGAGAAGGTGTTTAAGGTAACGCTGCATGGCTATGAGCAGGCGGCAAAGGAGGATTTAGCATGATTGCGGAATTGATGTCGTCTCTGGGTGCGTCCGATTATTTGGCCAAAATAACCGAGCTTTTGGTAAATGGCACGCTTGATACTTTGTACATGGTGTTGCTTGCTACCGTCGTTTCCATAATATGCGGAGTACCGCTTGGAGTTTTGTTGCTTGTAACCTCCAAGGGATATTTTTGGTACTCTCCGCGCTTTTACCAGGTTTTGGGGGCGGCGGTGAATGCCTTACGTTCCGTTCCCTTTATCATTTTGATGGTGGCGATCATTCCCTTAACCAAGTTTTTGGTCGGCACCTCCATCGGGACTACTGCCGCCATTGTGCCTCTTACCGTATCTACGGTGCCGTTTTTGGGACGTTTGGTGGAAACCTCACTTAGGACCGTGCCGTACGGGCTGGTGGAGGCCGCATTATCCATGGGCGCATCTCCCCAAAAAATCATCACCCGCGTCTTGATCCCCGAGGCCTTGCCTGAATTGGTGCAGAATTTTACCCTGACTCTCATCGTGATCATCGGAGCATCTGCAATGGCAGGAACCATCGGCGGCGGCGGCTTGGGTGACATTGCCATACGCTACGGCTATATGCGTTTTCAGGCCGGGATCATGCTCGCGACGGTGGTGATCCTCATAGTTATGGTCCAAATTGCCCAGTGGATAGGAGATTTTATCTCCCGCAAGGTGGATCATCGCTGAGTGTTTTGAAAATCAATAAAGCGCCGCGGTCGTCTTTCTTGCAAACGTTGCGACCGCAAGCGCAGAGCATTGCTGATGGATTTTTACAGCTGCATAGCTTGCCGGATTTCGTAAAAATAAATTAGAAAAAAACTACTTCACAATAGTTTTAAATTGTTTTAAGCTATAACCAGAATTTGGGAGAGGCCGGTAATTTTGCCTAAATGAGCTCTCTTCCTTGCAGTAATTTGAACCCAGAATTTAAACGGAGTTTAAAATGAAAAAGTTTTCCGTATTTGCCGCATCCTTGCTTTTGTCAGCTTCAGCCCTTGCCTTTAATGCGGAGGCTGCCGAGACGGTTACCGTCGGCGCAACTCCGGTTCCGCATGCCGAGATCTTGGAATTCGTCAAGCCGATTTTAGCCAAGGAAGGCTATGATCTTAAGATTGTTGAATTCAATGATTATGTGCAACCTAATCTTGCTACCGATGACGGACAGCTTGATGCCAATTTCTTCCAGCACGTTCCGTATTTGGATTCCTTCAATAAGGAGCACGGTCTGTCGTTAGTGAAGGTGGCAGGAGTTCACATTGAGCCTATTGCCGTCTATTCAAGAACCTTAAAAAAGCTTGATGAGCTGAAGGACGGCGCTTTGGTTTCCATTCCAAACGATCCCACCAACGGCGGTCGTGCCTTATTGCTTTTGCAAAAGGCCGGTCTCATCACCTTAAGTGATCCCGATTCCATCACCGCAACTCCGCTTGATATCAAGGACAATCCTAAAAAGCTTAAGATCAAGGAGCTTGAGGCTGCACAGCTGCCGCGCTCTTTGGATGAGGTCGATCTGGCGGTGATCAACACCAATTTTGCTATCGGTGCCGGCTTGAATCCGCTTAAGGATGCTCTGTTTATCGAGGATAAGGATTCTCCCTATGTGAACGTGCTGGTTGCATCGGCAAAGAGCAAGGATGCAAAGGGAGTTCAGGCCTTAGCTAAGATCTTAAATACCAAGGAGGTTGCGGATTTCATTCTCAAGAAGTATGACGGTGCCGTGATCCCCGCCTTCTAATACAGTTTAAAGCCTTCAAATTTCGATCCCCTGTTTACAAGGCAGGGGATTTTTCTTTTAATAATGGGGTGAAAATGAGGTGGCGCCTTAACAACCAAGGTAAAAAGTAAGAAGAAGCTTACGGTGATTTTCCGCATGATGCTTTGGGAAGCGGCATCGAAAAGTTGCGTCAATCTTTAACCTAAGGCTTGTGGTTTTGGCACTTAACACACCTTCAGGGATCGCAGGTTTTTTACTTTCAATAATGCTTTATAGCGATAAAAGAGCTTATGCCCGATATTTCTTTTGACTATAAGAGTTTTTTTAAAACGGTCCCCAACCGCCCCGGATCGTATCGCATGTACGCAGATGAGCAGACGGTTATTTATGTGGGTAAGGCCGCCGATCTTAAAAAACGTCTGTCGTCATATTTTTTAAAACAGGTAGGTGCCAAGACGGCGGCCTTGATACGGCATATTCATCACATCGAGTTTACCGTAACCTTTTCTGAGGCCGAGGCCCTCATCCTTGAAAACGAGCTGATAAAGAAATATCGCCCCCACTACAATATCCTGCTTAGGGACGATAAAAGTTATCCTTATTTGCTGCTCACGCACGAAGAATATCCGGGCCTTTATTTTCATCGTGGACCAAGACGCCGTAGCGGCGATTACTTCGGTCCTTATCCGGATGTAAGTGCCGTACGTGAAAGCATGAAGCTCATGCAGAAAATCTTTCCCATACGCCAGTGCTCGGACAATGTTTTTAAGCATCGCTCACGAGCGTGTTTGATGGCGCAGATGGGTAAATGTCTGGCGCCGTGCGTGCCTATGAGTGTGCAGAAGGCACAGGAGTATTCATTACAGGTAGAAAACGTACGCATGTTCCTAAAGGGGCAGGATCAGGAGCTCTTAAACGGGCTTGGAAAACGCATGGAGGAGCTGTCGTCGGAGCTTAGGTTTGAGGAGGCTGCAAAGATCAGAGATCAGGTGTTTGCACTGCGTAAGGTACAGGAACAAAATTCCATCTCAGGCGATCTGATGTTCGATATTGATGTGCTCGGTGCGGCAGTTAAGGAAGGAATGTCCTGCGTGCACGTGCTTTTTATTCGCCACGGACGGATCATGGGCACCAGATCCTATTATCCCGAGATCCAAAACGGTGATGATGAGAATGACGTGCTTGAGGCCTTTTTAAATCAATTTTATCTAAGCGAGGCCTTAGGAGAAATGTATCCTAAGGAAATAGTTGTACCCTTGCCCGCTGATCGTGATCCCAGTGTATTTAAGGAGGCTCTGAGAAAGGTAAGCGGAAGGGAGGTAAAGCTTGTTAATTCTGTACGCGGTGAACGTTCAAAATATCTGCGTTTAGCCCTTGAGAATGCTCAGGCCTCGCTACAATCGAGGATCTCCTCCAAGCTAACGGCCGATAAGAGAATAAGGGGCTTGGAAAAGTTGCTGGGTCTCAAAGAGATCGCTCATATGGAGTGCTTTGATATTTCGCATACCATGGGCGAGCTTACGGTTGCATCCTGTGTATCCTTTAACCGTGAGGGACCTGACAAACAGCGCTACCGCCGCTTTAATATCGACGGGATCACCCCGGGGGATGATTTCGCGGCCATGCATCAGGTACTTACAAGACGCTTTAAAAATCCAGACGATGCATTGGTTCCGGATCTGGTATTCATCGACGGCGGACGCGGGCAACTGCATCAGGCCGAGGAGGTGATCGACGAGCTCTTTGAAAAAGCCTCGGTGCGTGCGCCTCTATTGGTGGCCGTAGCCAAGGGAGAGGGACGCAAGGAGGGGCTTGAAACCCTGATCCGCGGCTATACGCATGAGGAATACCATTTATCCTTGGAGGATCCGGCCTTACAGCTGATCCTGCACATTCGTGACGAATCGCATCGCTTTGCCATCACCGGACATCGCGGTCGCAGGCTCAAGGCGCGCGTGCATTCTCCGCTTGAGAACATTGCCGGGGTCGGACCTAAAAGACGCAGGGCTTTGCTTGAGCGTTTCGGAGGCATGCGTGATTTGGTACGTGCGGGGGTAGATGAGATAAAAAAGGTTCCCGGGTTTTCGCAGGAGCTTGCACAAAGCGTCTACGATGCCCTGCATTCGCTATAAAAAAGGCCTCATATAGAGGCCCTTTAACCATTTAAAGAAATCAGATCTTGAAATTGTCGACGAGTGCAACCAGCTCCTTGATCTGCTGGTTCGATTCGTTCAAGAGGCCGGTTACATCCCCGACTTTGCCGGTTAATTTTTCGGAGGAGCGGGTGATGTCGTGCATATTGCTTGAGATCTCCGAGGTAGCGGTGGTTTGCTCCTCGGCGGCGGTTGCAATCTGAGTGATTTGGCCGTTGACATTGCTTACCTGCGTAGAAATATCCTGCAGCACTGTCTCTAGGGATCCGGCCTCATTGGCCAGCTGATCCATATTCACCACGGAGCTTTGCATGGCTTCGTTGGCAACGTGGGCATCCTCCTGAATTTGACCTACCATCTTGGTGATCTCCGAGGTGGATGCGGATGTACGGGAGGCCAAGGCGCGAACCTCATCGGCAACTACGGCAAAGCCCTTACCGGCTTCACCGGCTCTGGCTGCTTCGATGGCGGCGTTTAAGGCTAGGAGGTTCGTTTGATTGGCGATGTCGCTGATGGTCTCGACTATGGATCCTACCTTCTGAGCCTGATCAACAAGCTGCTGAACCTGAGAGGCATCGTGTTTGGATTTTTCGACCTGATCGTGAATGTTATTGATGGCGCCTTTGATCTTTTCAAAGCCGTCGCTGGCAATATTATTGGCCTTGTGAGCCAGCTCGGCAGCGCCCTCACAGTTTTTGGCAATATCAGCCGTGGTGGATACCATTTCATCGGCGGCGGCGGCCACGGTCAGCGAACGGCTCTGTGAATCCTGTGCAAAGTTGCCCATTTCCTCCGAGTCGCTGCCTATTACATTGACACTCTCGTTCAATTTGTCGGCAACCGATTTGACGGTGCCTATGGATTTGGCGAGATTATCGCGTACGAGCGCCAGGGAGGTTATGAATTCACCGAATTCGTCCTTGCGTGTGCTGATTATGCTGCGGGAAAGATCACCCTTGGCAAGATGGGAGGCTTCCTTTACGGCATATTTGAGAGCGGTGACGAAGTTGCCGGAAAGAAGAACGGCTATGAGCATGGCCATGATGATGGCGATCACGGTGACAGCTAAAATTACCACCACGGGGGTGATGCTGGCCATTGAGGAAACCTCGGCCTTTACCATGTCCAGGTTGGCGCCGTTAAGCTCGGATAAAACGATCTCGGCCTCGTCGATGGCGGGATATACCTTCTCGGTGAAAACCTTGCGTGAGTCTACGGAATAGCCCTTGCTTAAGAAGGGTTGCATTTCTTCCTTGTAGACCTTAATAAAATAATTGATTTTTTCCTTGATAACGTCGATCTTGTCCTGGTGCTTGGGATCGTTGAGCTTTTCGAGATCTTCCTCAAGCTTTTGAGTCATGGCCAGGGCTTCGGCCTCGGCTTCCTTTGTGAAGTTTATAAGTGCGGCGTTAAAGGTAAAGATCCTTGCGCGGAAAGCGTTCATATCGCTGACCGTATTTTGCAATTCCGTGTATTCCACGGAGAGCTTATCGTCTACGTATGCCGCCGTCTTCAGATTGTTGAGTACGCCGGTAACGGCCACGGCCGAAATAATGCAGGTTAAAAAGATAACGAGCAAAAAGGCCGCAAGCATCTTTGCACGTACTGACATAGATCTGTAAATACTCATATTGGAACCTTCTTCAATCGTTTCTAGTAAGGATCTGCCGCCGCAAAATCGCCGCTTTCATTTTTAACGGAGGACCAAGCCTCTTTTGAAATTCATAGGCGTTAAGAAACGTAAATTTTATGATCCTTATCACCGTTTGCCGCATAAAGCTCGCTTATCGCGGATAAAGGAAAATATTTTTTGATGCATAAGCGCATAGCGATACGTGTTTATGAACCAAAAACCGAGTGCTTGTATACGAGGGTAACGTAGCTTCTATAAAATACAAACGTTTACGGTGATATGTGTGTTAACTCTGTATTTTTTAAGAATATACGCCTGCTCTTATCAAGGAATATTTTATTGTAGAACAGCTCGGCATGGGTTAGGGCGACGATTTTCCGTAAATGCGTATTACATCACGAGTTATTTGAAAAAATGAATTCTTTATGGCGGATATAAAAAATGTACCGTGCACCGGTACATTTTGCTGAGATTCGATCGCGACTTAAGATCAATTGGCCATAACGTATTTTACGAATTTGAGCTTGGTGGCGTCGTCGGCGCGATTATACATTTTGACGAGATCATTGAAGCTTACATCACCCTTTTGAGCATTCTTTGAGGAGGTGCTGAGCGATGATTCCTGAGCTACCGAGGTGCCCGGATCATCAAGAGTCAGACTCTGATGCGAGGTGTCAAAGCGATTGTTGGTAGCCTGAATGGTGGGGGCGCCGTAGGAGGTCATGCCGATGCCGCGCTTTGAACCCTCCACGTATGCTGGGGCGTAGAGACGATCAAGGCTCATCAGTTCCTGGCGATAATCGCGTCCCATCACAAAACCGTTTTCCGAGGTCATGATGAAATAAGAGGCGTCGGATTTGGGTATACGCTTGCCGTCAACATCGGTAATGGTGATTTTTTGTGTACGGGCGTAGGTTTCAGCTTCGGAAATGGAGGCGGGGTGATTGTAGTCAAAGGTCAGCATCTGGTTGGGCTTTAAGGCCATGATGTCGATGACGATGGGGTTTGAGGACTGTACGAGTCGCGCGTCGCTTGAATTGGCAAAGGTGTCCTTAAACAACAAAACCAGCTGATGACGACCGGGGGTGAGCGAAACGGTACGGGAAAAACGGCTGTAGGTCTCAACGTTTTCAAGGCCGTCCACAAGCTCAAGGGTATAGTGCAGGGGAACCTTAAATCCGCTCTCGGCATAAGCGGCAGTTGCACCAAGAAGGGCTACCGCTAAAAAAAAGCCTTTTTTCATTTTATTGAATATATTCATTCGTACATCCATTTCGAAGTATTTCCGAAAAGCTCCTGTTAATTTTAAAGATCCTTACAGATCACAGTATTGATGAATTATATACGTTTTATTGACTATATTTACAATGCACATATTGTAGGCAATTAAATTGCAGTATATGCAAAAATACTCAGCCTATAATTAGAAATAATAGGTAGCCCCGATCACAAAACGATTTTTCCCGAGAGCCTTTTCCGCAATATAGTATTCTGGATAGAGCCTATGCGGATCGGAGCTTAGGTCCAATTGTGCCTCGGCGTAAAGCTTAAACGACGGTGTCGGGCTGTAGGTTGCACCCAAGGTAAGATCCTCCAAAACATCCTCGGATTTGTATTTTTCGCAGGCCCATGAGGCCTTAAGATCAATACCCGAGGAGAAGCTGTAAGAGACAACCGCCTCGTAATCATAGAGGTGATGAGGCAAACCCTTGTAGCGTGTTACATTGAAGAGTGCTGCCAAATACAAGCCGTCACCCAGTGTTCCGTAAGTTAGGGCTACACCCTTGTTTACCTTGTAGCTGGGATGGTGGTAAAGACCGTAGCTTGCCGCATCGCCTTTTACTCCGTTTACCTTCATATACATTTCACCGAAAAAGGACTGCTGCTTGGAATTGTCCTGCTCGTAGGAAAAATCCGTATATGAGGCGCCGTATGCAAAGCCGATCCCGTTTTGCAGGCGTGTTGAGAAGGAAAAGGCCAGCCCCGAATCGATATTGAAGATGTCGGCGGTATCGTCTGCAGCAAGCTGAGCAGAGAGTCTGAAGTCCCAGCCCAGTGAGGACAGCGAATACATGATAAGGCCTGAGCGTGTATCGCCGAAGATCCAATGATCGCAGGTTTTATTGTCGAGGTAATTGAATATATCGGTGACGCCGGCCACTGCCGTATAGGCATCGTTACCGCGTCCTGCCGTTAATGTTCCGTAGGACTGTGCATTGATCCCTACGTATTGATAACGTCCGCGCAGCTGCTGTTCCTCCGCACCGTCACCAACGGGAGTTTCCCATTCAAAGTGTCCTATGGCGTATACCTTATCGGAAATTTTGGTGCTTCCGGCCATGCCGAGCCGTACTATGGAGGACAAGGAATTGTCCTCAGGAGCCTTGACTCCGCCTAGGGTTGAGTGAGCAGTTCCGGAGCGTGTGGCGGCGGAGTTCATAAAGACGACCTCCGTTTTGCCATAAATATCCAAGACGCTGTCGTTTTTATTAAAGACGGTGGCAGCTTCCGCACAATTCAAATAAGTAAGCACGCCTACGGCGACTGCGAGTTTTGTTAGTTGCATATAAAATCTTTAAATATAGCTGTTGTTGCGGCAAAGAGCCTGTATTCGGACGCCATCTGCAAAGCTTAGGATCTTTATGCTGTCGCCGCGGCATTACGAATAACGAGAGGGCGGGCGAAAGTATTTTAATTGTTGATCCCGACTATTTTTAAAAGATCGGCGGGCTTTGAGGCTGTATACGTCGGATCATATTGTAACTTATCATCCTTAAATCCATAACCCCATTTTACCGCGCAGCTCTTACAGCCTGCTCGAAAGGCCGCCTCGATGTCGCTTTGAGCATCTCCGCAATAAAGAACGTCCGCGGGATTCAAATTCATAAGCCTGAAGGTATGAAGCAAGGGATCGGGGAAGGGCTTGGAGCGCGCACAGCTGTCTCCCCCGGTGATCACCTCAAAGCAGTCTGTGAACGCAAAGGCTTTAAACAGAGTTCTGATCATGGACAGATATTTGTTGGAAACCACCGCCGTGCGTATACCATTTTTGTGTAGGGTAAGCACCAAACTGTCCATACCGGCGTAGGGCTTGGTCAAAACGGCGGCATTGCTCGTATATTCCTTGGCAAAGAGCCTATACATGGGGCCGCCTCTTGCGGCCATGTGTCGGTGTGATAGCGGCAGGCAGGAGCAAAGCATGGATTGCATTCCGTTCATTACCTCACCCATCAGTACCGCCTCATCACCTGCGGGAAAGCCGTAGGCTTTCAGGGTACGATTACAGGCTGCGATAATGTCGGGGGCCGTATCAAAGAGCGTCCCGTCCAAATCGAACAATACCGCTTTATAGGACATACAGTTCTCCTTTGCAATAAAGCAAAAAGGGAGTAGAAACTCCCTTTTTCTCAATTTCTCATTTTACATCTCATGCGGATGTTGCATTCTGAGCATTGCGTTTGACGTAGACGCGGTGCATAACGAATATCGACAGTAGCATGATCGCAAAGCCGGTACCGAGACTTAAGGGCAGGCTGTAGGTAAAGCCCGCCACTATATATCCGCACAGGGCGCTTACGGCTACCACTACGGCATAGGGCAATTGCGTATATACGTGATCGATATGTACGCAACCGGCACCTGCCGAGGACAAGATGGTGGTGTCGGAAATGGGTGAGCAGTGATCACCGAATACGGATCCTGCAAGGGTAGCCGACAGAGTAATGACCACGAGATCGGCCGAATTGGGCTCAACGGCCTCGGCCACCGTTACGACGATGGGGATCAAAATTCCGAAGGTTCCCCAGGCCGTGCCTGTGGAGAAGGAGAGGAAGCCTGCAACGGCAAAGATCATTGCCGGCAGCACGGAGGCGAGCATGCCGCTATCATTTTGTACAAGCTCGGATATGAAGACCTGAGTTTGCAGGAGATCACGACATACTCCCGAGATGGTCCAGGCTAAGGTCAGGATCATGCAGGCCGGGATCATGGTTTGTACGCCCCTTAGCACTCCGTCCATAAACAGCTTGAGACTCATGAGACGTCTGCCCACGAACATTATGAAGGCCACGACCAAGGCTCCGAATACACCGAGATCCAAGGCGGGACCTGCACTGGTGTTACCAAATGCCGCGCCTATGCTGTGATAGGCTTCGTCGGATCCCCAATACCCGCCCACATACAGAAGGGATAAGGTGGAGAAGATGATGAGGGAGACGATGGGAACTACCATGTCCCATACGGTTCCGTTGGCATTGACCGGAATATTGTCCGCCTGCTTTAAGCTTTCCTCGACGCCTAGATCCTCAGTCTTTGAGGATACGGCCTTTGATTCGGCTTTGAACATGGGACCGAAATCAAATTGAACCAAGGAGAGGATCACCACCATGGAAATGCACAGCAGGGCATAAAAATTCCAAGGAATGGTGGAGACAAAGGCTCCCATCTCGGAATCAAAGGCGTTGGTGTCCTTAAGGTTTGAGCCTACGGCGGCCGCCCAGGAGGAGATCGGGGCGATGATGCAGACGGGGGCGGCGGTTGCATCGATTATATAAGCAAGCTTTTCACGCGAAATTTTGAAATTGTCGGTGATGGGGCGCATGACGGTGCCTACGGTTAGGCAGTTGAAATAGTCGTCGATGAAGATGAAGGCTCCGAGCACCGAGGTGGAGAGCATGGCGCCGCGACGGCTGCTGATATGGCTGCTGGCCCATTTTCCGTAGGCCTTGGTAGCACCTGCCATGGAGATCACATAGACCAAGGAGCCTAGCAATGAGCAAAACAGGATGATGGAGAGATCAAAGCGGGAGGAGGCAACCTTGAAGGCATTCTCGACGGTTCCTACTATAACCGATCCGTCTCCTGCAGTGCCGACGGTATAGATGGCAGTACCGGTAAGAATACCGATGAGCAAAGATGAAAAGACTTCTTTGGTGGTTAAGGCTAAAACCACGGCGATGACTGGCGGTAACAGCGACAGCCAGCCGGCATTCAAAGGATCCATAAAAACTCCGAAAAAATGCTCCCTTTTAGGGCGTAATTATGCGCAAATTATATGCTTTTGCATATAAAAGCACAAATCATGCGTGAGAATGGTGCGAAGATGTGCTGACACCTTAAAATTTGCAGAAAAAACCGAAACTTATAGGCTTATTAAAAGTGCGTGCCGTGCATTTTTGGGGCAAGCTACTTTAAATGAGTGCCGAGACTTTTGGCAACCCCGACAAAATATGGGGCATGTTCTGAATGATGAGGGCATCTTAAGTGCTAAGAGTGAAAATCTACACTTCCGAGTCCTGCTTATTGGCGTCTATCTCGTCGGTGCGTTCCTGCTTTGAGGACTCCTCTTCATCCTCGTGGGCGGGATCTTTTTCCTGAGCCATTTCCATTCTGGCCTCGGCAGCCTTTTGCGTCGCCTGCGCTGCAACCTTCATATCCTGGGAGGATGGATCGGCGGGAGCCTTGGCAGCACTGATGACGGTCTGCATTTTTCTTAGGGTTGCCTCAGGAGTGTCCTCCTCGGAGACATCGATATTGACGTGACCTGCAACCGCATAGTTTTTACCGTCGGGACCGCGACGGTATTCATATGACGGTGCGGAGGCATATTGACCGCCGGCGCTTTGATGAGCCCGCTCATGAGCCTTGGTATCGGCATCCTCTTTCTTAAGCTTTTCGACCGTGGATCGTTCCTCCTCAGTAAGCTCTCTTTGCCCCGCCTTTTGTGTACTTGCTTTCGGATCGCCACTATTCTCCGCATCATTCTCGGAAGGGTGCGTCTTATCGCTCTTATTTGTTTGTCCCAAATAGGCCTGTCTTGCACAATAACGGTTGTGAGAAAATTCTTCCCCGTCGCCTTGTGCTTTTTGCAGCGTGCACCTGTCGCCCCCTGAGAGCTCGGGGGTGTCAGTTTGGGCGCCTACGCTTGCGCAGTTGTAATTTGCCTGTCCGATCTGGGGGACAAGGGCAGAATTTACCGGAACAGATGAAACGTCCATAAAAGCCTCCTCCTCAGATCAATTATCGGAATAACACGAGAATACTTTAATAAAAAAGGCGCAAAAGCGCCCTTTAAATAAGAAAACAGGAATAGATCAGATTTCACCGTGGAACATTGAGGATATTGATTCCTCATTGCTGATGCGGCGAATGGCCTCGGCCAGCATGGGGGCCAGGCTCAAAACCTTGAAGTTGTCCAAGGCCTTGAACTGCTCGGTAGCGGGAATGGAGTCCGATACCACCAATTGATCAAGCTTTGAATTGGCGATGTTGGTGTAAGCGGGGCCTGAGAGTACGGCATGGGTAATGTATGCATATACGTGCTTGGCTCCGCGCTGCTTTAGGGCCTCCGCGGCTTTGCACAGAGTGCCGGCCGTATCACATATATCATCGACAATGATGCAGTCGCGATCCTTGACTTCACCTATGAGGTGCATGACCTCCGAGACGTTGGGACGCGGACGACGCTTGTCGATAATGGCAATGTCGGCATCGTTCAAAAGCTTGGCTATGGCACGGGCACGTACCACACCGCCCATATCAGGGGAGACCACGCAGGGATTTTCAATACCGCGGTTTTTCATATCCTCTACGAAGATCCCGCTTGAGAAGCAATTGTCTACGGGAACGTCGAAAAAGCCCTGGATCTGCTCGGCGTGTAAATCGACGGTGAGAACGCGATCGACTCCGACGGAGGAGAGCAGATCGGCCACGACTTTGGCGGTAATGGGCACGCGGGCCGAACGCAAGCGACGATCCTGACGGGCATAGCCGAAATAGGGGATCACGGCGGTAATACGACCGGCGGAGGCACGGCGCATGGCATCGATCATAATGAGCATCTCCATGAGATTCTCATTGGTGGGAGCACAGGTGGACTGGATCACGAAGGTATCGCAGCCGCGTACATATTCGTTGATCTGTACGTGAACCTCACCGTCGCTGAAGCGGTCGACGGTGGCGTCGCCCAATTTGGTGTACAAGCGTGAGGCGATGCTTTCTGCAAGATCGGGGATGGCATTGCCGGCAAAGAGTTTCATATCAGCCATAACTTATGAAAAAATGTTGGGAATAATGAAGTTAGCCCGAACCGGAAAAATCCTGTTTTAAGGCGTGCTAAGTATACATCCAAAGTGGCGATTTGACATCCTTCGCAATACAAAAGGGCGCAAAAGTCCGCGGCTATGCGGGATCATAAGGCTTTGATGGAAATAAGAGTGCGGAAAAAAACAGTGAAAAAGTACGGGAAAAAAATCCTCCCGCTTGAGGAGGATTTACAAATATTTCATACTCGCGACATTCTTGAGCGGGCGAAAATCTTCTCTCTTTCGGCTTTGGCCTCCGCATTGGCCTTGGCCACATCGGCTGCGATCCTCTTTTCCTTTCTTACCAAGGAAAGCCATCCTATAAAGGTTCCTATGGAGGCGACGAAAATGATGATCGAGGCTAAGGCGTTGATCTCAGGAGAGAGTCCGCGTCTTATGGAGGAGAAGATCAGCATGGGCAGAGTCGTGGATTCGGGACCTGCGATAAAGCTTGTGATCACCACGTCGTCCATGGACATGGTAAAGGAGAGCAAAAAGGCGGCGATTTCAGCCGGCATGAGCGAGGGCAGCATGACGGCGAAGAAAACCTTAAGCGGTCCTGCTCCCAAATCCTTGGCTGCCTCCTCAATGGAGGTATCAAGCTCCAAAAAGCGCGAGCGAATGACCACGGTAGCATAGGCCGAGCAGAAGGTTACATGCGCAAACCATATGGCGGCAATGCCCCTGTCTGCAAAGAAGGGAATGAAATCCCCCAAGGTCACATACAAAAGCAAAAGAGCAAGACCGGTTACCACCTCCGGCAAAACCATGGGAGCGGTCATAAAAAGCATGAACGCGGATTCACCGGCAAAGGTATGCACGCGTACCATTACGAAGGCGGCCATGGTACCTATGATCACGGAGGCAGCCGCTGCCATGAAGGCAATGGTAAGCGAGGTCAAAAGTGCGGAAATGATGGCCTGATCCTGTACCAATACTCCGTACCACTTAAGGGAGAAGGAGGTCCATACGGTTACCATTTTGGAGTCGTTGAAGGAATAGACAACCAAGGTCATGATGGGCAGATACAAAAAGATCAGTGCCAAGGTCAGGATCACGATCCGCGCCGCCGCGCCACGATGTTTGTTGAGCATTACACTTTCTCCCTGCTGTTACGCTGAGATTTGAAGAATATGACGATGGGGATCGCCAAAATGGTAAGCATTACTATCGCCACGGCCGAGGCTAAGGGCCAGTCGCGGTTGTTGAAGAACTCCTGCCACAGTATGCGTCCTATGAGAATGGAGCCCTTGCCGCCCAAAAGCTCGGGGATAAGGTATTCTCCCAAGGCCGGAATAAATACCAGCATGGAGCCTGCCACGATCCCGCTTTTGGTCTGCGGAACCAAAACGCTGAAGAAGGTACGTACCGGCTTGCACCCGAGATCGTAGGCCGCCTCGATGAGGTTGTAATCCACCTTCAGCAATGCGGTGAACAGGGGCAGGACCATATAGGGCAGATAGCAGTACACGATGCCCACGTAAACGGCAAAATCCGTCTGCAGCATATGTATGGGCTCGTTGATGATCCCGAGAGTCATAAGCACGTCGTTGATGAGACCGTCACGCTTTAGAAGAGCCATCCACGCATATACGCGTACCACGAGCGAGGTCCAACTCGGCATGATGAGCAGCATAAACATAATGTTGCGCGTCACGGGCGAGCACTTGGACAGAGCCCAGGCGATAGGATAGCCTATGAGCAGACAAAGCAGGGTTGAGAAGGTGGCCACCTCCAGAGACTTCATATAGGAACGCAAATAGGTTCCGTCCTCGTCCGTAAAGATGAAGGTGTAATTCTCAAGATGCAAAATGATCTGCATGGCCCCTTCTTCGAAGGTCACGAGCGGCGAATAAGGGGGGATCGCAATTTCCGTTACCGATAAGGAGATCTTAAAGATGATCAAAAACGGCATGAGGAAGAAGAGGATCATCCACACGTAGGGAACGAGGATCAGCACTCTTTCACGCCACGTATTGCGGTGGCGTACCATGTTGCGTACCTCGGCCTTACGACGCTTGCGCGGAGTTGAATTCAGCTTGCGTCTGATTAGCGCCTGCGAGGCGTTCAGCGATGAAACGGGCATAACTGTGCCTCCTATCTCAGATGGTCAGAGCAATGCAGGATTCCGGATCCCAGCTTAAAAACACATGATCGTCCCAGCTAGGCAGACCGGTTTTAAAGCGGTCCACATTGGGAAGCGTGGAGGAGATGAGTCTTCCCGAGGGCAGGCGCACGTAATAGATGGAAATATCGCCGAGGTAGGCAATATTCTCCACAACTCCGTCGCAGCAGTTGGAGTTGCCGCTGTCGTCGGGGGTTTTGGAAATATAGATCTTCTCAGGACGCAGAGCTATGGAAAGCGGCATGCCGTCGGCAAGATCGAGATCGTGCTCAAGCTCGATGGGATTTGGAAAATCCTTGGTGGCGATGAGCGACTGACTTTGGTTTGAGGATTGCAACGTGCAGTCAAAAAGATTGACGGAGCCTATGAACTCGGCACTGAAGCGACAATTGGGGTTTTCGTAAATTTCGCGCGGACCGCCGACCTGTACAAACTCACCGCGATCCATGATCGCGATACGATCGGCCATGGTCATGGCCTCCTCCTGATCATGGGTGACCATGAGGCAGGTAACGCCCACGGAATTGATGATGTCCACAAGCTCAAGTCTCATCTGCTCACGCAGCTTTTTATCCAAAGCGCCCATGGGCTCGTCCAAAAGCAACAGACGAGGCTCCTTAGCCAGCGATCTGGCCAAAGCCACGCGTTGTCTCTGACCGCCTGAAAGCTGGTGCGGTTTGCGATCGACGTAATCCTCCATATGCACGAGCTTGAGCATTTTTTCAACGCGCTCGTTGATGACGTCGCGGGAGAGCTTTTCTTGCTTGAGACCGAAGGCAATGTTCTGCCTTACGCTCATGTTCGGAAAGAGCGCATAGGACTGGAACATCATATTGATGGTACGCTTGTAGGGCGGCTGACTGATGATATTTTTACCGTCCAGCACTATTGATCCCGAGGTAGGGGATTCAAAGCCTGCCAGCATACGCAACAGCGTAGATTTACCGCATCCTGAGGAGCCGAGCAGTGCAAAGATCTCACCCTCGTAAACGGTAAGATCCACTCCGTCTACGGCGGTGAAGCCGTCGTATTTCTTCGTAAGCTCGCTGATCTCCAATATGGGCTTTTTATGTTGTTCGGCAGGAGATGCCTTCTGACCAGGGAGATCACCCGGACGATGCGTATTTTTAGGGGCGGTGTTTTTTAAATCCGCACCCAGGGGGTCCTGCGGCTTGGCCGCATTTACAGCACTTTGCTGTTTTTCCATTCTGAAATCTCCGAAAAAAGAGAATGGACACAAATCTTCCCCCTTGATGAGGAGAAGAACCCTTGCAGGTTGTTTTTAAGTCCTGCTAAATTGCGCATATTGTTAGAGTATATGCATCGTTATGCAAGATAAATTTTGTTTTTTTTCCAAAATACCGATTAAGCGTTAAAAAAATGCGCATTTGTGGTAAAAAGAAGGTAACTATTCAGAACCCTGACCAAGAATGATCTCTGCACG